>Ga0073905_10000240_pt1 | contig 24649 bp, 27 predicted proteins | sample KloWWTupernatant_FD_65482 | JGI IMG/M metagenome (GOLD analysis project Ga0073905, IMG submission 65482) | Active sludge microbial communities from Klosterneuburg, Austria, studying microevolution and ecology of nitrifiers - Klosterneuburg... | ecosystem: Engineered > WWTP > Aerobic digester >... | reverse complement strand
CCGGGGCGCGTAACCGTTCGGGCTTGTTGAAGACCAGCGCGGAATCCGTGCGCGATTTACTCAGTGACGGGCTTGAAAGCCCAAGGCCCTACCAGGCTGCACGGTCCGGTCCGGTTGCCACAACGGCAATCGAACTCTACCGCGCCGGTCTGGCCTGAACATACAAGGCTCACGCCGCGGGCGCGAACCGCCGGAAGAACTCGCCCAGCGCGGCGACCGCGAGGCCCGCATCCTCCGCCGTGACCGTCTCCGCGGGGTTGTGGCTCACGCCGCCGGCGCCGCAGCGCACGAAGAGCATGGCGGCCTCGGTCGCCTCCGCCATGACCATCGCATCGTGGCCGGCGCCGGACGCGAGCCGCCGCACCGGGCAGCCGACGGCGGCGACGCTTTCGGCCAGCAGGTCCTGCAGGCGCGGCGAGCACGGCGTGGCCCGGGTCGCGTGATTGCGCGCGGCCGAGACCTTCACGCCGCGGCGGGCCGCGATGGCGTCGAAGGCCGCGAAGACCTCGCGCCCGGCGGCCTCGCGCACGGCGTCCTCGCCCGAGCGGATGTCCACGGTGAAGGACACCTCGCCCGGGATCACGTTGCCGGTGCCGTCCCTCACCTCGAGCATGCCCACGGTGCCCACGAGCCCCGGCTGCGCCTTCGCGCGCGCCTCGACGGCGAGCACCATCTCGGCGGCGGCGGCGAGTGCGTCGCGGCGCCTCGCCATCGGGACGGTGCCCGCGTGGCCCGCGGCGCCGGAGACGGTCACGCGGTGGCGGGTGCCTCCGGCGATGGCCGTGACCACCCCGAGCGGCAGGCCCTCGTCGAGGAGCACCGGCCCCTGCTCGATGTGCACCTCCACGTAGGCCGCGATCGTGGCCGCATCGCGCGGGTGCGCCGCGATGGCGGCGGGATCGAGGCCGGCGGCGCGCATCGCCTCGGCGAAGCCGATGCCCTGCGCATCGCGGCGCTTGAGCAGCGCCTCGTCGAAGCGGCCGAGGAAGGCGCGGCTCGCGAGGAAGCTCGTCTGGAAGCGCGCGCCCTCCTCGTCGGCGAAGGCCACGACCTCGATCGCGTGCGGCAGGCGCTCGCCGCGCCCGTGCAGCTGCGCCACGCACGCGATGGGCACGAGGATGCCGAGGATGCCGTCGTACTTGCCGCCATTGCGCACCGAGTCATAGTGCGAGCCCGTGACGAGTGCCTTCGCGCCGGGGCCCGCCCCCTCGTAGCGGCCGATGACGCTGCCCGCCCCGTCGGTGCGCACGGACATGCCGGCCTCGCGCATCCACGCCTCGATGTCCCGCGCCGCCTCGCGATGGGCGGGGGAGAGCCAGGTCCGGGTGTAGTGGTCGGGTGAATCGCTGTGGCGCGCGAGGGCTTCGGCGCGGGCAAGGATTTCGCGGCCGGCGCCCGCCGTCTCGTCGTCGATCGTGGTCAACGCGGCACCCTCATGTCCGCCAGTCGTCGCCCGGCATGATGCGATGCATGAACTGGTCGAACAGCGGCACCGTGAACTCCGTGTCGCCGTGGCTGGGACTCCACACCATCCCCTTCGTGATCAGCTGGCTGCGGGTCGGCCCGAGCGAGGTGACCTTCCTTCCCAGGCATTCGGCAACGTCTCCCGACCGGTGCGGGCCGGGGCCGAGCTCCGCCATCGCGCGCAGGTAGCGCTTTTCCGCGGGCGTGAGCCGGTCGAACCTTACGCGGAAGAAACTCGCGTCGAGTGCGGCGACGGCGATCGCTGAGGCCGCGCGGACGTCGGCGGCGGTTATCGGTGACGCGGATGCGACATCCCAGGCGTGCTTTCCCCACTCCTGCAGGAAGTAGGGATAACCCTTCGTCCGTTCGACGATCAGCGCGACCGCCTCCGGCTCGAAGTCGACGCCCATGTCGCGCGCCGGCTTCTCGATGGCCAGGGCGGCGGCGTCGGCATTCAAGGGGCCGACCTCCGGGAACTCGAAAAGGCGCTCCGCGTAGGACTTGGCCTTCCCCATGCGCCCCCTGAGCTGCGGCAGGCCGGCCCCGACCAGCGCGACGGGCAGCTTGCGCTGGGCACAGCGATGCAGCGCCGTGATCAGCGCCGCGAGTTCCTCCTCCCTCACGTACTGGAGCTCGTCGATGAACATGACGAGCGCCGTGCCGCCATCCCGCGCCGCCGCGCCGACCGCCTCGAGAAGCGCCTGGAGGTCATGCTCCAGGTCGCCGTTGTCGGCGAGCCCTGCCTCCGGGTCGAGGTCGATCCCGACCTCGATGTCGTCGAACTTCACCTTCAGGGCCTTCGCGAACCCGGCCAGGGCGCGCAGGGCCCGGGTCGCCGTCGCCTTGGCGGTGGCGATCCGGCTCAGGCGAAGCAACGCCTGCCGCAGCTGCGGCGACAAAAGGGCCGGCAGGGACCTTCCTTCAGGCGCCTCCACGCGAAGCGTCTGGATTCCGGCGGCCTCGGCATCGTCCCGGCCGCGGTCGAGCAGGACGGTCTTCCCGACACCCCGCAGCCCCACCATCAGCACGCTTCGGGTCGGCAGCCCCCGCCTCACCCTTTCGAGCGCGACGCGGATCTGCTCGCGCAGGGAGTCCCGCCCCGCGAGTTCGGGCGGAGGCGCCCCGGCGCCGGGAGCGTAAGGGTTCGTGACAGGGTTCACGGGCCCAGATTATGTGGAATTTTGCCTGTTTACAAGAAAAAGATAATATGAAAAAGCTCCACCAAACCCCGAGGGCCCGGGGGAGTAGAATCCCGCCCTGCCACCCATGGACCCGCTCCTCGTACCACCGCACCTGCTCACGCCCGACTGGGTCGAGCGCGAGTACAACAACCGCCAGCGCGTCCCCGAGCACCTCGCGTTCTTCACGCGCTGGGAGCGAGACTCGGAGTACGTGCGCCAGACGCTGCGCGGCCGGCTGGACCTCCCCTACGGCCCCCACCCGCGCCACCGCGTCGACCTCTTTCCCGCCCCGGGAAGCGACCGGCTGCTCGTCTTCTTCCACGGCGGCTACTGGCGCAGCCTCGACAAGCGCGCCTTCGCGTGGCTCGCCCCCGCGTGGGTGGCCGGGGGCGTGAGCGTCGCGCTCGTGAACTACCGGCTGTGCCCCGAGGTGCGCATCGCCGACATCGTGGACGACGCCATCGCGGCGCTGAACTGGCTGGCCATCCACGCGCCGGTGCACGGGGCGGGCGCCGGCCGCATGGTGCTCGCGGGGCACTCGGCGGGCGGGCACCTCGTGGGCGCGCTTTTCGCCGCCTCTCGCGAGTGCTTCGCCTTCGACGCCGCGCGCGTCGCGGGCGGCGTGCCGGTGAGCGGCGTCTTCGACTTCTCGCCCCTGCCGCATTTTTCCGGCAATGCGGACCTCAAGCTCGACGCGGACTCGGCGCGCGCGCTGGACCTGCACGACAGGCGCCCCACCCTCGCGGCCCCGCTCGTGGTGGCCGTGGGCGGCGCCGAGTCCGACGAGTTCATCCGCCAGTCACGCCTCATCGCCGCGCGCTGGGCGCCCCAGGCCCGCGGCCCGCTGGTCCTGCCCGCGCTGCACCACTTCAGCGTCCTCGATGCGCTGGCCGAGCGCGGCCAGCCGTTGCACGCGGCCACGCTGGCGCTCTTCTAGCGGGACGTTCCTCGGGGACGCAACTTGGGGACAATCCCCACGCGTATAATCCGAGTCTTTGATTCGCAAGGACTTTCCGAGTGGCTCCGCAGGATCTCTCGAAGCTGCAGATCGACCGGGGCGCCAAGTCCTTCGGGCCGAAAAGAAGGCCCCGCTGGGTCAAGTGGGCGGTCGGCGCGGCGCTCGTCGCCGCCATCGCGGTGCTTGCCGCCTTCCGCGCCGCCAACGCGCCCGTCACCGTCGATGTCGCCACCGTCACGAGCGCGTTCCCCTCGCAGGGCTTCACCGTGCTCAACGCCACCGGCCGCGTGGTCGCGTGGCGCAAGGCCGCCATCTCGACCAAGGCCACCGGCCGCCTCGAGTGGCTGGGCGTGCAGGAAGGCTCGCGCGTGAAGGCGGGCGAGGTCATCGCGCGGCTGGAGAGCCAGGACGTCGCCGCCGCCCGCGACTCCGCGCAGGCCGCCCTCACCGCGGCGAAGGCGAACCTCGAGCAGGGCGAGGCCGAGCGGCGCGACGCCGAATCCGCCCTCAAGCGCGCCGAGGACCTGTTCGCGAGGAAGTTCATCGCCGAGGCGACGCTGGACACCGCCCGCGCCCGCCACGACAAGGCGAGGGCCGCGATCTCGAGCCTCAAGGCCGCCATCGGCGTGGCGGAAGCCAACGTGCGCTCGGCCGCGGTCACCGTGGAACAGACGCTCATCCGCGCGCCCTTCGACGGCATCGTGCTCACGAAGAACGCCAACGTGGGCGACATCATCACGCCCTTCTCCTCGGCCGCGGACTCCAAGGGCGCCGTCGTGAACATGGCCGACATGGACACGCTCGAGGTGGAGGCGGACGTGGCCGAGGCCGCCATCGGGAAGATCCGCGCCGGCATGCCCGCCGAGATCCAGCTCGACGCCTACCCGGAGCTGCGCCTGCTGGGCGAGGTCTCGCGCATCGTGCCCACCGTGGACCGCAGCAAGGCGACGCTGCTCGTGAAGGTGGCGTTCCGCGAGAAGGACGCCCGCGTGCTCCCCGACATGAGCGCCAAGGTGGGCTTCCTCGAGCGCGCGCCGGCGGAGAACGAGCGCAAGGCCGTGACCGCCGTGCGCCCGGAGGCGCTGGCGAAACGCGACGGCCGCGACGTGCTCTTCGTCCTCGACAAGGACATGAAGGCGAAGCTCACGCCCGTCACCGTGGCGAGGAAGCTCGGCGACCTGGTCGAGATCTCCGGCGTGAAGGCCGGCGACAAGGTGGCGCTCGCGCCGCCGGAGAAGCTCAAGGACGGCGCGACCGTCGCGCCCCTGAAGAAGTGAGCGCGGCTGCCGGGGCGCCCGCGCGCCCGATGGTGAGCATCTCGCGGCTGGCCAAGAGCTACCGGCGGGGCGACCAGTCCGTCCCCGTCCTCTTCGACATCTCGCTCGAGATCCCCGAGGGCGACTTCCTCGCGCTCATGGGGCCCTCGGGCTCGGGGAAGTCCACGCTCCTCAACCTCATCGCCGGCATCGACAAGCCCGACTCGGGCACGCTCCTCGTGGACGGCGAGGACATCACGCGGCTCTCCGAGGCGGATCTCGCCGACTGGCGCGCCGCCCACGTGGGCTTCATCTTCCAGTTCTACAACCTCATGCCGGTGCTCGACGCCTTCGAGAACGTGGAGCTGCCGCTGCTGCTCACCACGCTCTCGAGGCGGGAACGCCGCGAACGCGTGGAGATGGCGCTCTCGCTCGTGGGCCTCTCCGACCGCATGGACCACCACCCCAACGAGCTCTCGGGCGGCCAGCAGCAGCGCGTGGCCATCGCGCGCGCCCTCATCGCCGACCCCGCCATCATCGTGGCCGACGAGCCCACCGGCGACCTCGACCGCAGGAGCGCGGGGGAGATCCTCGCCCTGCTGCGGCGCCTGAACGAGGAGATGGGCAAGACCATCGTCATGGTCACCCACGACTGGCACGCCGTGGAGAGCGCGCGCCGCGTGGTGCACCTGGAGAAGGGCGAGCTCGTCGACGCTCCCGCGCCCCACGCCGCAGGGAGCGATTGAACAAGACCTTGGGGAACCGCAGATGAACGCAGATGAACGCAGATGTCCCTCGAGAAATCGTGGCGCCGTCCCCCAGGCGGCCCGGGCCCCTTCGAAGCACGCCACCCCTCGCCTTCACGACTCATCTGCGTTCATCCGCGTTCATCTGCGGTTCCCCCGATTCCCATGCACTTCCTGAAGCTCGTCTTCAAGAACATCTTCCGGCACAAGCTGCGCAGCCTGCTCACGCTCGTCGGGCTGGTGGTGGCGATCCTCGCCTTCGGGCTGCTGCACACGGTGGTGAACGCGTGGTACGCGGGCTCCGACATGGCCTCGGCGCAACGCCTCATCGCGCGCAACGCCGTGTCGCTCGTCTTCCCGCTGCCCATCTACTACCGCGACCGCATCCGCACCATCGATGGGGTGACGGCGGTGTCGGTGTCCAACTGGTTCGGCGGCATCTACAAGGACATGGCGCCGGCCAACTTCTTCGCGCAGTTCGGGGTGGACCACGAGAACTTCTTCGACCTGTACCCCGAGTTCCGGACCAACCCGGAGGAGCTCCTCGCCTTCAAGAAGGACCGCCGCGGCGCCATGGTCGGCCGCCACCTCGTCGACCAGCACGGCTTCAAGGTGGGCGACGTGATCCCGGTGAAGGGCACGATCTACCCCGGCACCTGGGAGTTCGTCGTGCGCGGCGTCTACGAGCCGCGCGACGACACCACCATCACGCGCCAGCTCTACTTCCACTGGGACTACCTGAACGAGGAGATCAAGCGCAAGTATCCGCGCCGCGCCGAGCAGGTGGGCGTCTTCATCATCCAGATCGCCGACGGCTCGCGCGCGGCCGAGGTGAGCCGGGCCGTGGACCGCGAGTTCGCGAACTCGCTCGCCGAGACGCTCACCGAGACGGAGAAGGCCTTCCAGCTCTCCTTCATCGCGCAGACGGAGACGATCGTGATGGCGATCCGCATCGTCTCCTTCGTCGTGATCGTGATCATCTTCGCGGTGGTGGCCAACACCATGGCGATGACGGCGCGCGAGCGGCTGGCGGAGTACGCCACGCTCAAGGCGCTGGGCTTCGGGCCGGCGTTCGTGGGGATGCTCATCGTCGGCGAGTCGCTCGCGATCACGCTGCTGGGCGGGGCGCTGGGGATCCTCGCCACCTTCCCGGCCGCGGCAGGGTTCAAGGCGGCCATGGGCTCGCTCTTCCCCGTCTTCCGCGTGGCGCCGGAGACGGTGGCGATGCAGGCCGCGTGCGCGCTCGCGGTCGGGCTCCTCGCGGGGCTCCTGCCGTCGATCCGGGCGGCGCGCGTGCGGATCGTCGACGGGCTGCGGCACATCGGATGAACCCTCACCCCCGACCCCTCTCCCGCAAGCGGGAGAGGGGAGCCAGATGATGACGATCCCCCTCTCCTACGTCTTCCGCAACCTCTGGACGAGGAAGCTCACCACGCTCCTCACGGCGGGCGGGATGGCGCTCGTCGTCTTCGTCTTCGCCGCCGTGCTGATGCTGGACGCGGGGCTTCGCAAGACGCTGGTGGGGACGGGGAGCCGGGACAACGCCGTGCTGCTGCGCCCGGCCTCGCAGACCGAGATCCAGAGCGCCGTCTACCGCGACCAGGCCTCCCTCGTGGAGACGCTGCCCGACGTGGCGCGCGGCCCGGGCGGCGAGCCGCTCGTCTCGAAGGAGACCCTCGTCCTCATCGCCATCCCCAAGCGCGGCTCCGACAAGCCCGCCAACCTCGTGGTGCGCGGCATGCCCGCGATGGGCGTGCTGCTGCGGCCGCAGGCGAGGCTCGTCGAGGGCAGGATGTTCCGCCCGGGCTCGTCCGAGGTGGTGGTGGGGCGCGCCATCGCCGAGGGCTTCGACGGCACCGGGATCGGCGAGCGGCTGCGCTTCGCGGGGCGCGAGTGGACGATCGTCGGCACCTTCGACGCCGCGAAGAGCGGCTTCGACTCCGAGATCTGGGGCGACGTGGACCAGATGATGCAGGCCTTCCGGCGAACGGCCTATTCCTCCGTGCTGGTGCGGCTCGCGGACGCCGGCGCCTTCGACGCCTTCAAGGCGCGCATCGCCGCCGACCAGCGCCTCATCCTCGAGGTGAAGCAGGAGCCCGCCTACTACCAGGACCAGTCGAAGTCGCTCTCCACCTTCATCAGCTACCTCGGCATCGCGCTCTCGGTGATCTTCTCCATCGGCGCCATGATCGGGGCCATGATCACGATGTACGCGGCGGTCGCCAACCGCTCGGCCGAGATCGGGACGCTGCGCGCGCTGGGGTTCCGGCGCTCGAGCATCCTCGCCGCCTTTCTCGTGGAGTCGCTCATGCTCTCCCTCGTGGGCGGCGTGGCGGGGCTCGTCCTCGCCTCGTTCCTGCAGGCCTTCACCATCACCACCATGAACTGGCAGAGCTTCAGCCAGCTCGCCTTCGGCTTCCACCTCACGCCGGGGATCGCCGCCTCCACGCTCCTCTTCTCGCTGGCGATGGGGCTCGCGGGCGGGTTCCTGCCCAGCGTGCGCGCGGCGCGGCTGGAGATCGTCGATTCCCTGAGGGCGGCATGAGCCGCGCGGACGACCTGGGGCGGAATCGGCAGCCCGGAGCTGCCGGTCATGGCCCGGACGCCCTGGCGGGAAGCGCCTCGGCGTCGCGACGTTATAGTGTCGGCATGAATACCGTCAGGCGCATCACTGTCCGCTTCGATCCCGATCTGCACCGGGCGCTGCGCGAGAAGGCTGCCCTGTCGTCGCGCTCCATTTCGAGCCTCGTGAACGACGCGGTCCGTGACTTGGTGGCGGAGGACGCCGCCGATCAGGCGGCATTCGACGAACGGGCAGCAGAGCCCCTGCTGGACTTCGGGGCCGTGACCCGATCGCTGCGCAAGCGCGGAAGGATTTGATGGGCGCCGCCCGCATCCGCGCCACCTACCGCGTCACCGCCCTGGCCGCCGACATCGAGACGCGCGCCCGGGCTCTCGCCGTCGAGCAGAGCGTCGAGATGCCGCTCGAGGCCATCCGCGATGCGCGCGTGCTCGCCGAAGTGGTCGCCACGGTCGAATCGATAAGGACCCTCACCCCCGGCCCCTCTCCCGGAGGGAGAGGGGAGAAATGGGCTCCCTTTCCCGGAGGGAGAGGGGAGAAATGGGCTACCTCTCACTTGGGAGAGGGCCGGGGTGAGGGCGCCTTCGAGGTCACCCTCGGCCTCGCGGCCGAGACCACGGGCCACGAGGCTTCCCAGCTCGCCAACATGCTCTTCGGCAACTGCTCGCTGCAGCCGGAGGTGGAGCTGCTCGACGTGGCATTCCCGCCCGGCTACGCGGACGCGTTCCCCGGGCCCGAGTTCGGCATCGCCGGCCTTCGCACCATGCTCGCCGCGCCGGATCGCCCGCTCACCTGCACGGCGCTCAAGCCCCAGGGCTCCACGCTGGACCACCTCGTGCACCTCGCGCGCACCTTCGCGCTCGCCGGCGTCGACGTGGTGAAGGACGACCACGGCCTCGCGAACCAGGCCTCGTGCCCCTTCGCCGCGCGCGTACCGGCGGTGCAGCAGGCCATCGCGGAGGCCAACCGGGAGACGGGCGGCACGACGCTATACGCGCCGACGCTGTCGGGCGACCCGCGCGCGCTCGCCGGCCAGCTGCAGGTCGCGCGCGACTGCGGGCTGCGCATCGCCCTCGTGGCGCCGATGCTCGTCGGCCTGCCGGTGTTCGTCGAGTTGCGGCGAGAGTCGGGCCTCGCGCTGCTGGCGCACCCCGCCTTCGCCGGCGCCTCTCGCATCGCGCCCGCGCTCCTGCTGGGCAAGCTCTTCCGCCTGTTCGGGGCGGATGCGACGATCTTTCCCAACCACGGCGGGCGCTTCAGCTACGGCCGCGACACTTGCCTCGCGATCGCCGCCGCCTCGCGCGACGCCTGGGAAGGCCTCGCGCCCATCCTGCCGGTGCCGGCCGGCGGCATGGGCGTCGAGCGCGTGCCGGAGATGATCACCGACTACGGGCGCGATACGATGCTGCTCATCGGCGGCGGGTTGCTCGTCGCCGGGGACCGGCTCGCGGAGCGCAGCCGGGAGTTCGTGGAGAAGGTGAGGCGGTCATGACCGACAAGCTCGTCCGGAAGCACGACGGCGCCTTCCACTGGGAGGGCGTGGAGGTGCTCGCCTACAAGCAGGAAGGATCCGCGCCCTTCAAGGATGTCACGCGCCAGGTGCTCTTCGACGACCCGTCGCTCGCCGCGCAGCTTCGCTACTTCGAGGTGGCCCCGGGCGGGTGGACCACGCTCGAGCGCCACGAGCACGTGCACAACGTGATGGTGATCCGCGGCCGCGGGCGCTGCCTCGTGGGCGACCGCGCCTGGGACCTCGCGCGGAACGACCTGGTGAGCGTGCCGCCGATGACCTGGCACCAGTTCCACGCGGCACCCGACGAGCCGCTCGGCTTCCTCTGCCTCGTCAACCGCGAGCGTGACCGGCCGCAGCTTCCCTCCCCCGCCGACGCGCCCGCGATCTCCGCGCCCCTCGACGACTGACCCCGGACCAGACCGGTTCCGTGGACCGGTTCCGCGGAACCGGTCTATTCCAGGAGGTCGTTGTGCTCGCCGGGCCTGGGCAGCGGCAGGCGCAGGCCGATGCGGTCGTCGCCGAACTGGAGGGGCAGGCGCGGGATGCGCGTCTTCGTGCCGTCGGGGAGCACGAGGTCGATCATGCCGCCGGCGGCGAGGTGCGGGTCGTCGAAGAGGTCCGAGGGCGTGGCGATCCGGGCGAAGGGCAGCCCCGCCTTCTCGCACATCGCCTCGATCTCGGCGATGGGGCGCTTCGCGAGCAGCCGCGAAACCAGCGGGATGAGCGTCTCGCGCGCCTTCGAGCGCTGGTTGTTGGTGGCGTAGGCCGGATCGAGGAGTTCCGGCTCGCCGAGCGCCGCGGTGAAGATCTCCCACTGCCGCTCGGTCACCACGCCGACGAAGACCTGCACGCCATCGGCCGAGGTGAAGATGTCGTACACGCCCCACGCGCGCTTGCCGGCCGACATCGGCTCCGGCGCCTTGCCGGTGACGGCGTGCTGCATCATGTGCGTGGAGACGAGCCACGCCGCGTTCTCGAAGAGCCCGCTCTGCACGTGCTGGCCGCGGCCGGTGCGGTCGCGGTCGCGCAGCGCCGCCATGACGGCGATGGCGCCGAACATCCCGCCCATCATGTCGTTCACCGGGGCCCCGGCGCGAAGCGGCCGGCCCACGGGCCCCGTCATGTAGGCAAGCCCGCTCATCATCTGCACCACCTCGTCCAGCGCCGTGCGCCTCTCGTAGGGGCCGGCGAGAAACCCCTTGAGCGAGCAGTAGACGAGCCGCGGGTTCACGGCCGAGAGCGCCGCGTAGCCCAGGCCCTTGGCCTCCAGCGCGCCGGGGCGGAAGTTCTCGAGGAACACGTCGGCGCCCGCGACGAGCTTCCTCGCAGCCTCGACGCCCTCCGGCGAGCCGAGATCCAGCGTCACGCTCTTCTTGTTGCGGTTGAACGCCGCAAAGAAGCCCGCGCCGGTGCTGCCGAGGTAGCGCGTGGGGTCTCCCTTGCCCTCGGGCTCCACCTTGATCACCTCCGCGCCCAGGTCCGCGAGCACCAGCCCGCAGGTCGGCCCCATCACCATGTGCGAGAACTCGACGACGCGGATGCCTTCGAGCGGCAGCGGCCCGCTCATGCGCGCGCTCCTTCGGCCGCCCGGCGGAAGGTCTTCGGCAGCCCGGCGTCCGGCACGTGGCCGTAGAGGGGCTCGCCGGGCAGGCCCTCGGCCAGCACGGCGCGCGCGGCGACGAGCTTCGCGATGTCGATCCCCGTGTCGAGGCCCATCGACTCGAGCAGGAACGCCAGGTCCTCGGTGACGATGTTGCCGCTCGCGCCCGGCGCGTAGGGGCAGCCGCCGAGGCCGCCCTGGGAAGCGTCGAAGGTCGTCACGCCCTCCTCCAGCGCCGCCACCACGTTGGCGAGCCCCTGCCCGCGCGTGTTGTGCAGGTGCGCGCCGCCCATGCGCTCGCCCACCTCGGCCTTGAGGCGCCGGAAGAGCCGCCGCACCTGCGCGGGGTTGGCGTAGCCGGTGGTGTCCGAGAGCCCGATGGAATCGGCGCCTGCCGCGGCGAGCCGGACGGCCACGGCGATCACGAAGTCCTCCGGCACCTCGCCCTGCAACGTGCAGCCGAAGGCGGTGGAGATGCCCACCTCGACGCCCGGGCGCACCGGCCCCGGCAGGGCGTCCCGGTACTCGACCACGCGCCGGACCTCCTCGATGGCCGCGTCGACGGGCTTGCGCAGGTTCGACTGGCTGTGCGCCTCGGAAGCGGACACCGGCATCGTCACCTTGTGCGCGCCGGCGGCGATGGCGTCCTGCGCGCCGCGCAGGTTGGGGGCGAGCGCGAGCACCGTGAGGCGCGGGATCGCCACCGCCTCGCGCACGACCTCCGCCGCATCGGCCATCTGCGGCAGGAGCTTCGCCGGCACGAAGGAGGCCACCTCGATCTCGGCGAGGCCCGCCTCCGCGAGGGCCCGGATCCACCGGTGCTTCACCGCCGTGGGCATGACGCGCTTCACGCCCTGCAGCCCGTCGCGCGGGCCGACCTCGCTCACCAGAACATTCACGCGGCCTCCGTTGTGTCTCGCAACGGGATTATGCTTCATCCGCGCAGCCCGTTCCGGCGGGCACCGTGCGATCGCGCACGGATGCGCGGCACCCCAGGGGGGAAGTCCTCATGCGACCGTTCGCAGCGCGCCGACAGGGCGGATTCCGGCTCCTGGGGCTGAGCCCGGTATTCTGGCTGGCCATCGTGGCCGTTGCGGGCATCGTGGCGGTGCTCGCCATCCCCGCCGATGCCCTGTACGTCCCGCGACGCAAGGTGGCGGAGGTCACGGCGGTGGCGGAGGCTTGCCGCCAGCGCGTGGATGCCTTCGCCCGCGCGAGAAAGCACCTCCCACGCGACGCCGTCGCGGCGGGATGCGAGTCGCCTGCGAGCCGCCACGCCATCGGCCTCGCAGTCGACAACGGATTGGTGAGGGTGACGATCGCGGCAGTCGGCCCCGGGCTCGATGGCCGCTTCCTCGCCTACGAGCCGCTCGACGGGAACGGCAGGCCCGCGGATGGCACGCAGCCCATCACCCGCTGGCGCTGCGCCACGGACGCCGACCTGCGCGATCCCCTTGTGGCAGCCCTTCCGGCCGAGTGCCGGCAACCGCCTGCCTGAGTCCCATCCCGCGGACATTCACTCCTCGCCGCGACGGGTCGCCCTCACGCTGCGGCGCCACGCGGCCGGCGGGATGCCGAACTCGCGCTTGAACGCCCGGTTGAAGGCTGCCTCCGAATCGTACCCCACGCGCTCGGCGATGCGCGCCACCGCGTCGTTCGAGGAAGCGAGCGCCTGGGACGCGAGCGCGAGGCGCCAGCCCGTGAGGTACTGCATGGGCGGCTCGCCGATGAGCGCGTTGAACCGCTCGTTGAGCGCCGAGCGCGATAGCCCCGCTTGCCTCGCGAGCGCCTCCACCTCCCAGTCGTGCGCCGGGTCCGCGTGCAGGAGCGCGAGCGCGCGGCCCACGTGCGGGTCGCGCAGCCCCGCGAGCCACCCGAGCTGTTCCGGCGGCAGGGACGCCGTGTAGTGCCGGATGGCCTCGACGAAGAGCAGCTCCGAGAGCCTGCCCAGCAGCGCCTCCGACCCGGGGCGCGGCGCATGCGTCTCGGAGGCCCCGTGGCGAAGCGTCGCCGTGATCCACGCCGCCGCCGGCCCGTCGCCCAGCCCCACGCGCAGGATGCGCGGCAGCGCCCCGAGGAGCGGGCGGCACAGGCGCTTGTCGCAGGCGAGGAAGCCGCACACGAAGCGCGTGCGTTCGCCGCCGCCGCCGTGGCGGATGCGCGCGAGCCCGCCCTCCGCGGAGGGCTCGACGAGGACCTCGGCGCCCACGGGCGCGAGCTGCAGGTCGCTGCCCAGCCGGTGGCCGTCGCCGTGCGGGAACATGATGAGGTCGCCCTCGCGAAGCTCGACCGTTTCGCCAGTCGTCGGCAGCGAGGCGCGGCAGCGCCCCTCGGTGAGCAGGTGGTAGATGCTCACCTGCTCCGCGTCGGGAAGGATGTGGCGCACGTCCTCCGTCCCCGGCGCCGAGTCGATGCACCACGGGGCGGTGAACTCGGCCTCGAGGAAGAGGCCGCTCGTGAGCTTGAGCACCTTGAGGACTTCGGAGAGCGCGTCCATGGCGGGGCCCGGTCCGGAGAGGTGCGGCCATGGTAAGGGCAAGCCGCGCGCACCGCCAACCGGGGGCGCGGCGGCTTCCCGGTCAAGCCGCGCGGACTCCCGGTCAAGCGATCTCGCGCCGGCGGCGTTTCCCGCAAGAACGGCGGCGCGCAGGTCAATTGCGCGCGCGCCCGCGCCCCCACCATTCGCCTCACGCCGATCCCGGCGCGTCCGCCCCGAAAGGAAAGGCCATGCACCGCGAAACCCGATGGACCCGAACCACCGTGCGCCTGGCGCGCGACGGGCTCCTCGGCATCGACGACGGCCGCGGGCTGCGCCTGCGCGTCGCCGCCGGCGCCGTCTGGCTCACGCAGCAGGGCGACGGCCGCGACGTCGTCCTGCGCGAGGGCGAGAGCTTCGTCATCGAGCGGCCGGGGCGCACCGTCGTCCAGGCGCTCGACCCCGCGGAGCTCGCGCTCGACGCCGCCAACGACAGCCGCTATTCCACCGCATCCCGACCCCTCATCACCAAAGGAGCCGCCTGACATGGACATGACACTGCCCCCGACCACCCCCCGCTACGCCAAGTGCATCGAGGTCTCCAAGCGCATCCGCTGGGAGATCGACCGCGACGTGATCCGCGGCCGCGCGTTCGACTGCGAGAAGCCCTTCCTGCCCGACGGCCTGTCGATGGCGCCGCGGCTCGCCTTCCTCACCGCCCCGGAGCGGCGCCTGTTCAGCCAGGTGCAGGGGCGCACCTACGCCAACATGTTCGGGCTGGTCGAGCGCTTCATCGGCGCCAAGATCCTCGAGGTGAGCCGCGACCACTGGATGGGCGACCAGGTGGCGCTCGAGGCCCTCGTGCGCTTCACCGACGAGGAGCTCAAGCACCAGGAGCTGTTCCGCCGCATCGACGCGATGATCGCGCCGGACATGCCCGCGACCTACGCGTTCGCCCCGCGGCCCAACGAGGTGGCGCAGGCGGTGCTCGGCGCCTCGACCTGGGCGGTGCTCGCCCTCACCTGCCACATCGAGCTCTTCACGCAGGCGCACTACCGCTCGAGCATCGAGCCCGCGCAGGCCATCGACCCGCTGTGGAAGGACGTGTTCCTGTTCCACTGGAAGGAGGAGTCGCAGCACGCGATCCTCGACGAGCTGGAGTGGGTGCGCGAGGACGGCAAGCTCTCCGCCAGGGAGCGCGACAAGGCGGTCGACGACCTGATCGGCCTGGTGGGCGCTGTCGACGGCATCCTGCAGGCGCAGGCGAGGTCGGACGCCGACTGCTTCACCGGCGCGCTGCTGCGCGACCTCACCGGGGACGAGAAGTCCGCCGTGCACGCGACGATGCTCGCCGCCTACCGGCACCAGTACATCGCCACGGGCGTGAAGGACGAGCGGTTCCTGAAGATCCTGGGCGGCATGGTGACGAAGGCGCAGATGCAGCGCATCGGCGAGGCGCTGGCGCCGATCCTCGGCTGAGGCCTCCCCGCGGCGTCACGCGCGGGGACCGTCTCGACGGCCTGTCATCCGGGCATCGGGGGCCGGCGTTATACTGCTTGCGGAGTCACCCATGACCATGAAGCTCACGGCTGTCTATCGGAAGGTCCCCGAAGGCTACATCGCCTTCGTCGAGGAGTTGCCCGGCGCCAACACGCAGGGCCGCACGCTGGACGAGGCGCGCTTGAACCTCGGCGAGGCGGTGGAGCTCCTGCTCGACGCCAATCGTTCGGAAATGCGGAAGGCGCTCCAGGGGATCGAGGTCATCCGGGAGAGTTTTCCGCCGGACGAGAAGTGAAGCGGGCGGACCTCGTCCGCTACCTTCTGCGCAATGGCTGCCACCTGCTTCGGGAGGGCAGCGCCCATTCGGTCTTCTTCAACCCCGCGTCAAACAGGACCTCCACTGTTCCCCGTCACAGGGAAATCAACGACTTCCTCTGCCGGAAGATCTGCAGGGACCTGGAGATCGCCGATCCTCGATGGAACGTGCACGAGTCCGGGCAAGGCTACGAGATCCACCTGGTCGAGAGCGGTATGAGCACCGCCCCCAGCACCCCGTGCAGCCCCATCCCGAGGCTCGCGTAGGTGCCGGCCTCGGGGTGCACGCTGAAGGCGCGCGAGGTGCCGATACCGTGGGCCGCCACGCCCACCGCGAAGCCGCGCTGCCACCACGACTTCATGCCGATCGCGTCCATCACGAAGCGCACGAGGATCGCGCCGAGTATCCCGGTGGTCACGGCGAAGACGGCCGTGAGCGTGGGCGAGACGTTCACGCGCTCCGCGATCCCCATGGCGATGGGCGCCGTCACCGACTTCGCGTAGAACCCGCCGATGATGGCGGCGTCCGCACCCATCAGCTTCGCGATGCCCACGGCGGAGGCGATCGAGGTCGCCCCGCCGGCGAGCAGCGCCGCGAGCAGCGGGAAGATGCGGCCGCGCAGCGCTTCCAGCCCCTTGTAGATGGGCACGGCCAGCGCAACCGTCGCCGTCCCCAGCAGGAAGTGCACGAACTGCGCACCCTCGAAGTACTTCGCGTAGGGCATGTCGATCGCGGTGATCACCGCGGCCACGAGCGCGATGGCGATGGCCACGGGATTGGCGAGCGGGTTGCGGTCGAAACGCTCATAAACCACCACCCCGGTCTGGTAGGCCGCGAGCGTGAGGATGAGCGCGAGGAGCGGGCTCCCCGAGAGGTAGACCCAGATCTCGTGGATGGCGGGCAGCTGCGGGGTCACGGCGGGTCGTCCTTCGCCAGCGCGCGCACGACCAGCGCCGTCACCGCCATCGTCGCCACGACGCTCGCCACGAGCGCGGCGACGACGGCCACGGCATGGTCGCGGATGTGCGGCCAGAACATCACCACGCCCACGGCGGCGGGAACGAAGAGCAGGCCCAGGTGCTGGCTGAAGGCGCCGGCCACGAGGTCCACGGACGCGGGGACGGCTCCGCGGACGCGCAGCCACGCGAGGAGCAGCACGAGCCCGATCACCGGGCCCGGGATGAGGGGCAGGAAGAACTTCGCGACGAGTTCGCCGATGCCCTGGAAGAGGAGGATCTGGACCAGGCCCGCGATCATGGGCCCAGTCTAGCCCATCAGTCGGTCTTGATCTTCGCCTCGTCGATCACGCGGGCCCACTGCGCGATCTCGCGGCGGATGCGATCGCCGGACTGCTCGGGGGACATGCGGATGGCGTAGGCGCCCTGCAGCAGGAGCTGCTCCTGCGCCTCCGGCGTGGCGAGGATCTTCTGGATCTCGGCGTTGAGCTTCGCGACGACAGGCGCGGGCGTGCCGGCCGGCGCCATCACGCCGAAGAGCGAGGCGACCTCGATGCCGGGGACGCCCGCCTCGGCGGCCGTGGGCACGTCCGGGAGCATGGAGATGCGCTCCGGCATGGTCACCGCGAGCGCGCGCAGCTTCCCGGCCTTGATGAGCTGCAGCGAGGCCGGCACCGTCTCGCACATCGTGAGCACCTGCCCGCCCACGAGGTCGCCCATCGCCGGGCCGCTGCCCTTGTACGGGACGTGGATCATGTCGGCGCCGACCTTCAGCCGGAAGAGCTCCGCGCACATGCGCTGCGGGGCGCCGGCGCCGGACGAGGCGTAGGTGAGCTTGCCGGGGTTGGCCCTGGCGTGGTCCACCAGCTCCTTCAGCGTCTTCACCGGCAGCGACGGCGTCACCACCCACACGAGCGGCACCGAGCCCACGACCGCCACGGGGACCAGGTCCTTGCCGAGGTCGTAGCGCAGCTTCCCCTTTTCCAGCGTCGCCATGATGGAGTGCGAGGTGAGCGCGCCCATGAGCAGCGTGTAGCCGTCCGGCTCGGCCTTGGCCACGGCCTCGGCGCCGATGTTGCCGCCGGCGCCGCCCCGGTTGTCGATCACCACCTGCTGGCCGAGCGCCGTCGACAGGCGCTGCGCGAGCACGCGGCCGATCACGTCCGTGGCCCCGCCTGGCGGGTACGGCACGACCAGCTTGATGGTCTTCGCCGGGTACTGGGCCTGCGCGGCCCCGGCGGCGAGCAGCAGCGCGGAGGCGGCGGCGGCAAGCAGGCGGGTCGCCCCCCTGCACAGGGAATGCGTGGTCATCGTTCTCTCCTCGTGGTGATGCGTTTCGGGGCGGCTCAGGCCTTGCCCCGGGAAGCTTCGTAGCGCGCCTTGTTCTCGGCGTTCGGGGGATACAGGCCCGGCAGGCTCGCGCCCTTCTCGACCTCGGCCATGATCCAGCCCTCGAGCCGCTCCTGCTCCGGCGCCGTGGCGACCATCTCCTCGACGAAGGCCTGCGGGATGAGCACGGCGCCGTCGTCGTCCAAGACGACCACGTCGTCCGGGAAGACGGCGACGCCGCCGCAGCCGATGGGCTCGCCCCAGTTCACGAAGGTGAGGCCCGCGACCGAGGGCGGCGCCGCGGCGCCCTGGCACCACACGGGCAGGCCCGTGGCCCGGACGCCCGCGACGTCGCGCAGGACGCCGTCGGTGACGAGCGCCGCCACGCCGCGCTTCTTCATGCGCGCGCAGAGGATGTCGCCGAAGATGCCCGCGTCGGTGACGCCCATCGCGTCGGCCACGCAGATGCAGCCCTCGGGCATGGCCTCGATGGCCGCCCGCGTCGAGATGGGCTTGGACCACGATTCGGGCGTCGCGAGGTCCTCCCGCGCCGGCACGAACCGCAGCGTGAAGGCCGGCCCCACGAGGCGCGGCTGCCCGGGCTCGAGCGGCCGCGTGCCGCGCATCCAGACATTGCGCAGCCCCTTCTTGAGGAGCAGCGTGGTGATCGTCGCGGTGGTGACCTGCGACAGCGTGGAAATCACTTTCGGGTCGAGTGCCATCAGCCGAGCTCCGTGAGCCTGCGTTCCTGCCGTGCGATGAGGCGGTCGATGTCCGCGATGTCGGCCGCGGAAAGCTTCGGGCCGGGCTTGCGGATGGCCATCGAGGCGATGGCGCCGCGCTTGAGGAGGAGGTACTTGCGCACCGCGAGGCCGAGGGCCGACTGCTGCTCGTAGCGCGCCAGCGGCAGGTAGGCGTCGAAGAAGTCGTGCGCTCGCTCCACGTCGCCGGCGGCGTGCGCCGCGACCACGCCCACCATCATCTCGGGATAGCTGAAGCCGGTCATGGCGCCGTCGGCCCCGCGCGAGAGCTCCTCGGGCAGGAAGAGCCCGCCGCCGTTGCCGGCGAGGACGGACACGCGGCGGATCTCGCCCTTGTCGCTCGCGGCGCGGATCGCCGAGAGCTTGGCGAGGCCGGGGCCGGGCCAGTCCTCGTGCTTGAGCATCACCGCGGTGGGGATCGCCTGGAAGATGCGCTTGAGCACCGGCACCGGGAGCTGCACGCCGTTGTAGGCGAGCGGGTGGTCCTGCACGCAGAAGGGCGTGCCGGGCCCCAGCGTCTCCGCGGCCATCTCGTAGTATGCGAAGGCCTGGTCGTCGGTGCGCACCTGCGCGCCGGGCCCGACCATCACGCCGGCCGCACCGAGGTCCATCACGGACTTCGCGAGTTCGCCCATCGCCGCGAAGCCCGGCGAGGAGACGCCCACCACCACCGGGACGCGGCCGCCCACGCGGGCGAGCACGCGCTTCACGTAGGTGCGCGACTCCTCGGCCGTGAGCTTGGGGGCCTCTCCCATCACGCCCAGCACCGTGAGGCCGGTGACGCCGCAGCCGAGGTAGAAGTCGGTGAGCCGGTCGAGGCTCTCCAGGTCCAGCGCGCCGTCGTCGCGGAACGGCGTCACGGTGATGAGGTAGACGCCCCGGGCGCCTTCGTCGAGCTTGGGCATGGCCACGATCCGGAACGCGGCCGGATCCCTCTTTTTTCGCTTGAGGGGAACTATGCCGCCGGCGTAGACTGACTGTCAATAATATTATTGATAATCCAGCCGCCATGACCGACGACGCCTCCCGCCCCCCCGCCAAGCCGCCCGCCTCCGGCCTCTCGAAGGGCCTCACCAGCTACGGCGACACCGGCTTCTCGCTCTTCCTGAGGAAGGCCTTCATCAAGGGCGCCGGGTACACCGACGACGCCCTGGCGCGGCCGGTGATCGGGATCGCCGCGACCGGCAGCGCCTACAACCCGTGCCACGGCAACGCGCCGCAGCTCCTGGAGGCGGTGCGCCGCGGCGTGATGCTCGCCGGCGGCCTGCCGATGGACTTCCCCACGATCTCCATCCACGAGAGCTTCGCGCACCCCACGAGCATGTTCCTGAGGAACCTCATGTCGATGGACACCGAGGAGATGATCCGCGCCCAGCCCATGGACGCGGTGGTGCTCATCGGCGGGTGCGACAAGACGGTGCCGGCGCAGCTCATGGGCGCGGCCTCCGCCGGCGTTCCCGCGATCCAGCTCGTCACCGGCTCGATGCTCACCGGCTCGCACGACGGCACGCGCGTGGGCGCCTGCACCGATTGCCGGCGCTACTGGGCCCGCTACCGCGCCGAGGAGATCGACGAGACGGAGATCGGCCGCGTCAACAACCAGCTCGTCGCGAGCGTCGGCACCTGCTCCGTCATGGGAACGGCGAGCACCATGGCCTGCGTGGCCGAGGCGCTGGGCATGGCGCTGCCGGGCAGCGCCTCGCCGCCGGCCGTCACCGCCGACCGGGTGCGCATCGCGGAGCGCTCGGGCGCCACCGCCGTGGCGCTGGCGGGGAGCCGCCTCGCGCCCGCCGGCATCGTCACCGCGAAGTCGGTGGAGAACGCGCTGCGCGTGCTGCTCGCGATCGGCGGCTCCACCAACGGCATCGTGCACCTCACCGCCATCGCCGGGCGCCTGGGAATCCCCGTCGACCTCGCGCGACTGGACGAGCTGGGCCGGGAGACGCCCGTGCTCGTCGACCTGAAGCCCTCCGGCCAGGGCTACATGGAGGACTTCCACCACGCCGGCGGCGTGCCGGCGCTGCTGCGCGAGCTGAAGCCCCTGCTGCACCTGGACGCGATGACGGTCACCGGCCGCACGCTGGGCGAGGAAATCGAGGCCTCCGGCCCCGGCTTCCCGCAGCTGGTGATCCGCCCGCTCGCCAACCCGGTTTTCGCGCAGGGCGGCATCGCCGTGCTGCGCGGCAACCTCGCGCCGGGCGGGGCGATCATCAAGCAGTCGGCGGCCGACGCGAAGCTCATGCGGCACGAGGGGCGCGCCGTGGTCTTCGAGAACGCCGCCGACCTCGCGAGCCGCATAGACCGCGACGACCTCGACGTAACGGCCGACGACATCCTCGTGCTCAAGAACATCGGCCCCAAGGGCGCGCCGGGCATGCCGGAGGCGGGCTACCTGCCCATCCCGAAGAAGCTCGCGCGCGCCGGGGTGAAGGACATGGTGCGCATCTCCGACGGCCGGATGAGCGGCACCGCGGCGGGAACCATCGTGCTGCACGTGACGCCCGAGGCGGCGCTGGGCGGCCCGCTCGCACACGTGCGGACGGGCGACCGCATCCGCCTCGACGTGCCGGGGCGCTCGCTCGCGCTGCTCGTCCCCGACGAGGAGATGGCGCGCCGCCGCGCCGCGAGCCCCGTCACGATGCCCACGGCCGAACGCGGCTACCTCAAGCTCTTCCTCGACACCGTCACGCAAGCCGACCAGGGCGTGGATTTCGACTTCCTGCGGGCGCCGAAGAAGTAGCGCGATGGCCCCGCGCGACGCGCCGCCCGCCTCCCCCGCCGAGCTCGCCATCGCCGAGATCGAGGAGGACATCGTCCTCGCGAAGCTGCACCCGAAGCAGCGCATCACCGAGGACGAGCTGCTCGAGCGCTTCGGGCTCAAGCGCCACGTGGTGCGCGAGGTGCTCGCCACGCTCGAGCGCATGGGGCTGGTGGAGCGGCGCCGCAACGTCGGCGCGCTGGTGCGCAGCTTCGCCGCGCGGGAGGTGCGCGAGCTCTACGCCATGCGCGAGCTGCTCGAGGCCGAGGCCGCGCGCCGCATGCCGCTGCCGCCCGGCGCCGAGGCGATCGAGCGCCTCGCGGAAATCCAGCGCGGCCACGACCGGGCGGTCGAGCAGGGCAACCTGCGCGAGGTCTTCCGCGCCAACCTCGCCTTCCACCGCGCTTTCTTCGCCCTCACCGGCGACGAGGTGCTCGAGCGCGCCATCGCCGAGTACGCGCGGCAGACCCACGCCATCCGCTTCGGGACGCTCGCCTCCCCGGCGTACCGCGAGCGCGCGCGCCGCGAACACTGGTCCATGATCCGCGCGCTGAAGGCGAAGGACCGGACGAAGCTCGTGGCCCTGTGCCGCGCGCACCTTCGCCCGTCGCGGGACGCGTTCCTCGCCCTGCGCCCCGGCGGGGACGCGGGCTAGCCGGGCATCGCCGTTCCGCGCCGCCGGGCCGGCGCGCCCATCACGGCATCTCGCAGCCGCGCGCCCTGAGCGCCTCGTCGACCCAGCGGCGGTCCCAGGTGCCGGCCCGGATGGCCTGCATCGAGGCCGCCTCCTTGCGGTGCTGCGCCTCGGCGGCCGCGATGACCTGCTCCGCCTCGGCCTGCGGGATCGCCACCACGCCGTCGTGGTCGCCCGCGACGAGGTCGCCGGGGTTCACCACCATGCCGCCCACGGTCACCGTGACGTTGATCTCGCCGGGGCCGTCCTTCCACGGGCCGCGGTGCGTGACGCCCGCCGCGTACACGGGGAAGTCGCCCCCGGCGAGCGCCTCGGAATCGCGGATGGCGCCGTCGATCACGAAGCCCGCCACGCCGCGCTTCTGCGCCCAGCCGGCCATGAGCTCGCCGATGATCGCGTTCTCGAGCGCGCCGCCGGCGTCGACCACGATCACGTCGCCCGGCTCGGCCATCTCGATCGCCTTGTGCACCACCAGGTTGTCGCCCGGGCGCGTGCGCACCGTCAACGCCGTGCCGACCATGCGGCCGGAGCGGTGCATCGGCTCCAGGTTGGTGCCGAAGCCGCGCTGCAGGTTGTCGCTCACGTTGGAGACGGGAAGCGCCCGCAGCCGCCCGAGCAGCTTCGGGTCAGCGCGCTTCGGGCTCGGGAGGATGCGGAATCCGATGGCCATGCGGTTTCTCCTGCCTTTGCCGGTGCGGAGCGGAAACCTCAGTTCGCCTTGATGCCGGCCTCGCGCACCAGCTTCGCGTAGCGCTCGTGCTCGGTGCGCACGAGCGCGGCCAGCTCCTGCGGCGTGGAAGGCGCGACCTCCGCGCCGAGGTTGGCCAGCCGCTCCTTCACTTCCGGGTCGGCGAGGGCCTTGTGGATCTCGGCCCGGAGCTTCTCGACGATCGCGGGCGGCGTGCCCTTGGGCGCGATGAACGCGTGCCACACGTTGGCCTCGAAGCCCGGGTAGCCGGATTCCGCGATGGTCGGCACGTCGGGCATCGTCGCCACGCGCTGCGCGCTCAGCGCGGCGAGCACCTTGAGCTTGCCGTCCTTCCACAGCGGCTGGACCTCCACCGCGTTCACGGCCACGAGCGGCAGCTGCCCGCCGAGGACGTCGGCGATCGCGGGCTTGCCGCCCTTGTACGGGATGTGCGTGAGCTGGATGCCGGCGCCGCGGGCGAAGAGCTCCACCGCGAGGTGCGGCGTCGAGCCGTTGCCGGGCGAGCCGTAGTTGAGGCTGTCCGGCTTCGCCTTCGAGATCTCGACCAGCTTCGCGAGCGTGGCGACCTCCGACTTCGGGTTGGCCGCGATCACCACGGGCAGGCGCGCCACGAGCGAGATGGGCGTCACGTCCGCGCTGGGGTCGAACGGCTGCTGCGTGTAGAGAAGCGGGTTGGCCGTGAGGCCGTTGGCCACCAGCATCACCGTGTAGCCGTCGGGCGGGCTCTCGATCAGCTGGCGGATCGCGATGTTGCTCGCCGCGCCCGGCATGTTCTCGATCACCACCGCCTGGCCGAGGCTCGGGGCCATCTTCTGGCCGACGGTGCGCGCGACGATGTCCATCGCGCCGCCGGGCGCGAAGCCGACGAGGATCTTCAAGGTCTTCGAGGGGTAGGCCTGGGCCAGCGCCGCGGGCGCGGAGCCGAGGCCGAGCATCGCGGCTGCGCAGAGCACGGCGGCACGCGCGATCGAGCAGGTGCGGTTGGTCATGTCGTTCTCCTCCGGGGGTTGTTCGCGTCTGTCGGGGTCACGCGGGCAGCTTCAGGCGGGGGTAGACCCGCCTCGCGTTGCCTTCGAATATCTTCGCGCGGTCCGCGGCGGTGAGGCCGGGGGCCGCGTCGATGTAGCGCTTCGTGTCGTCGAAGTAGAAGCCCGTCTCCGGGTCGACGCCGCGCACGGCGCCGACCATCTCGGAGGCGAAGAGGATGTTGTCCACCGGGATCACCTCGAGCAGCAGGTCGATGCCGGGCTGGTGGTAGACGCAGGTGTCGAAGAACACGTTGCCCAGCAGGTGCTCGGCGAGCGGCGGCAGCTTCATGTCCTGCGCGATGCCGCGGTAGCGCCCCCAGTGGTAGGGCACGGCCCCGCCGCCGTGCGGGATCACGAACCGCAGCGTCGGGAAGTCCTTGAAGAGGTTCGAGGTGAGGAACTGCATGAAGGCCGTCGTGTCCCCGTTGATGTAGTGCGCGCCGGTCGCGTGGAAGCAGGGGTTGCAGCTCGCGCTCACGTGCACCATGGCCGGGACGTCCAGCTCCGCCAGCTTCTCGTAGAGCGGGTACCACCACCGGTCGGTGAGCGGGGGGTCCGACCAGCGCCCGCCGGAGGGGTCGGGGTTCAGGTTGCAGCCGACGAAGCCCAGCTCCTCGACGCAACGCACCAGCTCGGGGATGCAGTCGGCCGGCGCGACGCCCGGCGACTGCGGCAGCTGGCACACCGGCGCGAAGTTGGCCGGGTAGAGCGTGCAGACGCGGTGGATGAGGTCGTTGCACAGGCGCGACCACTCCTGGCTCGTCTCGGCCTTCCCGATGTGGTGCGACATCGCCATCGCCCGCGGCGAGAAGAGCGTGAGGTC
>Ga0073905_10000239_pt1 | contig 24664 bp, 21 predicted proteins | sample KloWWTupernatant_FD_65482 | JGI IMG/M metagenome (GOLD analysis project Ga0073905, IMG submission 65482) | Active sludge microbial communities from Klosterneuburg, Austria, studying microevolution and ecology of nitrifiers - Klosterneuburg... | ecosystem: Engineered > WWTP > Aerobic digester >... | reverse complement strand
GCTGGCCGGGGGGAGGCTGACATCCGCGTTGTGGGCGTAGAGCTCGATCCCCGTCGTCAGGTCGACTGCAATCGCGCCGGCCGCCGTAAGCCCAGCGTCCGCGACCAGCGCTGGCCGGACCGGCTCGGCGGGCGAGACAGCAGCGACAGTCTGCCCGACCGTAGCGGTCGGAGCAAACAACATGACCACGACAAGAAACGCGATGATACGGCGAAATTGAGCCAAGAACTGATCCCGATCACCTGACGCGCGATTCGTCTGATCGCCAAGTATAGGAAACCGCCGTCGCCATGTTGCCCATGGCCGCCGATCGGGGGTACGCTTCGGCGCAGTCCAGCAGAGAGGGGATGTCTTCACCGCTATGACCGTGCCACCCGCCCAGCGCTCTCACATCCGCCCAGGGATCAGGAGCCTCAGCCCCTACGAACCGATCGAATCACCTCAGGACCTCGCCAAACGGCTCGGGATGCCGCTCGATCACATCGTCAAGCTTGATGCGAACGAGAACCCGTACGGCTGCTCATTACGAGTACAAGAGGCGCTCGCGGAATTTGATCGCTACAATGTCTACCCCGACGCGCAGGCCCGCCGCACTCGCGAACGAGTCGCGACCTACGCAGGTGTCTCCGCCGACAATATCATCCTCAGCAACGGGTCGGATGAGCTGCTCGACATGATCCTGCTGACGACGCTGGAGGTCGGCGGCGAGGTAATCGTGCCAGAGCCGACGTATGGCCTGTATCGCGCTCGAGTCGAGCTTTTCGGCGGGCATATCGTCCAGGTTCCGCGGACAGAATCGTTCGACCTCGATATCGATGCGATACTGGCCGCAGTGTCCGACCGGACCAGCCTGATCGTGATCGCGAATCCGAATAACCCGACCGGCAATCTCGCTACGACGCAGCAGATCGTCCGGCTTCTCCACACCGGCGCGCTCGTCGTCGTTGATGAAGCGTACTTCGAGTTTTGCGGCAAGACGATCATGCCGTTGACCGGCGAGTTCGACAATCTGATTGTCCTGAGGACCTTCTCGACATGGGCCGGGTTGGCCGGGTTAAGGTTCGGCTATGGCGTCTTGCCGCGGCACATCAGCGAGCAGATTTGGAAGGTGCGGCTGCAGCACAACGTCAATATCGCCGCGCTCATCGCCGCTGAGGTGTCGCTCGATGATGTCGACTACCTCTACACAACGATCGAACGTATCCGCGCCGAACGAGGACGATTGATCCGCCAACTGCGTCGGCAAGACCTGCTGGCGCCGTGCCCAAGCCAGGCCAACTTCCTGCTGTGTCGCGTCACTCGGGGCGACGCGCACGACATCCATCTGCGGCTTGCTGACCGCGGGGTAATGATTCGGTCCTATCGCGACCCGGTGCTGAGTGGCTATCTGCGTATCAGCGTCGGCCGGCCAGACGACACTACTCGACTGATCACTGCGCTCCAGAACATCAGCACCCGCATCTGATCGGCACACCGATTCGCGCCGACGCTCAAGCCAACTGCGTCGAGCCACCATCTACGTCGAGCGCCGAACGCTGGAGTCCGACCAGCTTCTGAATCGCGACGCCGGCCACGTCCAGCATCTGATCGGTTTGAGCACGGGTGAACGGCCGTCCCTCGGCTGAGCCCTGAATCTCGATCAGCTCGCCGGCAGCGTTCATCACGACGTTACAGTCGACCGCCGCCCGAGCATCCTCGCCGTAGTCGAGATCCACACGGATGTCCCCGCCGACGATCCCGACGCTCACTGCCGCGATCGGCATCGTGATCGGACTCGCCTGAAGCTGTCGCGTCACGACCAGCCGTCGACAAGCCATCGCCAACGCCACGAACCCACCGGTAATCGCCGCCGTTCGAGTCCCACCGTCTGCCTGCTGGACGACACAATCGATCGTGATTGTTCGTTCGCCCAGTCGGCGCAGATCGACCCCTGCGCGGAGTGACCGCCCGATCAGCCGCGAGATCTCCTGGCTACGTCCTGAATTCAACGACCGGTCCCACGAGATCCGCGTTGTCGTCGAGCGGGGCAACATCGCGTATTCCGCGGTCACCCACCCCTGGCGCTTGCCCTCCAGGAAAGCCGGCACTCGATCCTCGATCGACGCGGTGCACCAGATCACCGTTTCGCCGAAGGAGATCGATGCCGAGCCCTCAGCATGCCGCGCAACACTGGCCTGTATCTGCACCGGTCGAAGCTCGTCATTGTCGCGTCCAACCCTCGGCCTGCCTGCGCTCATCGCTCCTGCTCCCGTCGTTCCTCGACCAGCGACAGGATGCTAGCCTTTCGTTGCGCCAGCCGCGCCTCGAAGCCACGATCTGTCGGGTGGTAGTATTCTCGTCCTGCCAGATTCTCCGGCAAGTGCCCCTGTGCCGAAACACCGGCTGCGAGATCGTGCGCGTACTCATACCCCTTGCCATAGCCCAGACCCCGCATCAGACCGGTCACCGCGTTACGCAGGTGGAGTGGCACCGGGTCGTTCCGCGTCCCGGCGACATCCTCTCGCGCAGCTCCGTACGCGCGATACAGTGAATTGCTCTTCGGCGCCAGCGCGAGGTAGACGGTGACTTCAGCCAGGGCGAGCGCTCCTTCCGGCATGCCGATGAAGTGGACCGCCTGCTGGGCCGCCATTGCCAGCACGAGCGCCTGTGGGTCTGCAAGTCCGACGTCTTCGCTCGCCACTCGCACGAGCCGCCGCGCCAGATAGAGCGCGTCCTCACCGCTCTCGAGCATCCGAGCCAGCCAGTAGATCGACGCGTCAGCGTCGGAGTCGCGGATCGACTTGTGCAGTGCCGAGATTGTGTCGAAATGCGATTCTCCGGCGCGGTCGTAGATCGCAGCCCGTCGCTGGGCGGCATCGAGCACCAACTGCCTGGTGATCGCCATCGCGGGTGGATCGACCGCGACACTGGCCATCTCGAGCGTGTTCAACGCGAAGCGCGCGTCCCCGTTCGCCATGTTCACGAGGGTATCGAGGGCATCCTCCGCGATCGTCAATCCCTCCTCGCCAAGCCCCTGCACCGGATCAGCGAGCGCTCGCCGCACGATCTCGCGGATATCGCTGTCGGTCAGTGACGTCAGCACGACGACACGCGATCGCGAGAGCAATGGCGCGTTCACCTCGAATGAGGGATTTTCGGTCGTCGCCCCGACCAGGATGACAGTGCCATCCTCAACATAGGGCAAGATCGCATCTTGCTGGGCCTTGTTGAACCGGTGAATCTCGTCAATGAACAGCAGCGTCCGCTGACCGTTCATCCCCAGCCTGTTGGCTGCGTCCCGCACCGCCGCCCGCAAGTCCGCAACTCCGGACGACACTGCCGAGACCGCGATGAAGTGCGCGCGTGTCTGAGTGGCGATCAACTGGGCCAGTGTTGTCTTCCCGACGCCGGGAGGCCCCCAAAGGATGATCGACGACAGCCGGTCGCGCTCAATCGCCCGACGAAGCACACTGCCCGGCCCCAGCACTGCCTGTTGGCCGACGAACTCATCCAGCGTCCGCGGGCGCATCCGCGCTGCGAGCGGACCTCGCTGGCGAAGTTGGGCCAACCGGTTCGCCTCAAAGAGATCCATCGTCGAACTCATCGTCCGATTCGCTGGCGAGATCCTCTTCGAGCGACGCGATCCGCTGGTCGAGGTCAGAGAGGCTGTGGACGTCAAGCTCGCTCATGTCCTCGCGAAGCTCCTCCAGCCGGTCAAGCAGCACCATCTTGTCGTAGATCGAATCGTTTCTGCTCATCCTTGGTCCTGTCCTTGACGCTAGCGCGACATCACGACGACGAACACCAGCAGCGCCGCAGTCAAACCGGCGTACTGCGCCGCTGCAACCCCCGTCAACCGACGCATCAGATTCGCCCGAGTCACCAGCGCGTACCCCGTTACAACACTCGCAACCACGGCGCCGGACCACCAGCCCAACGGTGGCCAGTATGTCAATGGCCAGACGACCTCGGCCGCGATCAACGCTCCAACCAGTGCGTACGCCTGGCGACGGACCGGATACGTCGCGACACCGTCATGAATCTGCAGGAGCATCAGCGCCGTAACCACGAAGATCGTCGGCGCCAGAAACAGCAACCGTGCCTGAAATTGCAGCAGCAACGCGACATTGACGAACACAACGACGAGGCTCAGCCCGACGTGGATCAACAGCACCGGCTGATCACCGGTGTCGCCCGAATCGATCACATCACGAATGCTCAGTGCGGCATAGGCGCCGGTCGCGGCCAGCACGGCCGCCATGACGACGATCGGCGCGGTATGGTAGCGACCGACGAGAAGCGCGGACGCCAATACGATCATGGCCGGCAGGATTCCCGCCGTCGCCAATGGCGGGTATGGCGTGTAGCCTCGAATCGGCCGATCGAAAAACCGGTGCGCCTGCCAACCGATCCCGACGACCGCCACCAGCGCGATGAGATAAAACGACCGTGTGCCGTGGCCGATAAGCGGAGTGTCGAGAATCGACGGCTTGGCATGCCGGGCATAGATCCCCAGCGCGAGTGTCACCAACCCTGCCGCAACGGCCATCAAGACAGCCGGAGGCAACGATGCTGCTGTACCAGCCCTCCGCACATCACGCATGATCGAATCCTGCCTCAGCGAGTGCCGAATGAATCTGCTCGGGGCTAATCGCGCCAACGCGAAGGATTCGAATGCTGGCTTCAGACGCATCCACCACAGTCGACGCAGGCGCTTCCCCGGATCGACCACCATCAACCACGAACGCGATCCGTCCTCCGAGTCGTTCGATCACCGCAGCGGCCGTCCGCGCCTCCGGTTCACCCGAGCGATTCGCGCTCGTGACCGCCAGCGCGCCGCCGGCCGCGCGGATCACCTCCAGCGCAACGTCGTTGGCCGGCATCCGAAGCCCAACAGTCGGCACTCCACGTGTCACCTCGTCTGGCACGGTATCCGAGGCGGGAACCACGATGGTCAACGCGCCCGGCCAGAAGGCGTGAGCCAATGCAAGCGCGGCCGGCGACGCCCGCTTCGCGAGCCGGGCAAGCTGGCTCATGTCAGAGATAAGGATCGGCAGCGCCTTGTCGCCAGACCTGCCCTTGATGGCGTAGATTCGAGAAAGTGCGTCAGGACGGGCGAGCGAGGCTGCCAGGCCGTATACGGTGTCGGTTGGAATCGCGACGACGCCACCGTGGCGGAGCGCCTCGATCGCCCGGCCGATCTGATCGTCCAGCGGCGCGTCCGGCGCGCTTCCCGATTTGTCGGTTTCCGTGACCACCGATCCCCCTCCTGCGCCGCTCCGACTCGCTACAGTTGCGTCTTGATCTGTCGCGCCAGCTCACGGCCAATGCCCTCGACCGTGGCGATCTGCTCCTCGCTGGCCTCGCGAATGCGCTTCACGCTGCCGAACGCCTGAATCAACGCTTTCTTGCGCTTCGGCCCGACGCCGCGCAAGTCGTCCAGCGCCGAGCGGACAGCCGCGCGCTCTCGCTTCTGGCGATGAAACGACACGGCGAAACGGTGTGCCTCGTCCCGAACTCGTTGCACGAGGTACAGCGCCTGTGAGTCACGATCCAACACGATCGGCCACGACTGGCCGGGCAGGAAGATCTCTTCATTCTCCTTCGCCAGCCCGACGACCCGCGTCTCGAATCCGACTTCATGCAGCGATTCCAGCGCCGCGTTGAGCTGCCCCTTGCCCCCATCGATGATGACAAGATCCGGTTGTCGCGACCAGGCCTCGGTATCCGGCTCGGTCGCCAGCCGCCTGAACCGCCGGCCGACGACCTCCTTCATCGCCGCGAAGTCGTTCTGCCCGTCGACATTCTTGATCGAGAAGCGCCGGTAGTCACTCTTCTTCGGCTTGCCGTCCTCGAAGACGACCATCGACGCGACCATGTTCGTCCCCTGCAATGTCGAAATATCGAAGCACTCGATGCGCCGAGGAAGATCCGGCAGCTCCAGCGCGTCAGCCAACTCAGTCATCGCCGCCGTCATCCGCTGCTCGTCGTTGAGCCAGCGCAACCGCGTCTGCTCGAAGTTCTCTACCGCGCTCTTGGCTACCATTTCGACCAGCTTGCGCTTCTCGCCACGCTGCGGCGTCGTCAGCCGCACCTTTCCGCCGCGACGCTCGGCCAGCCAGCCGCGCAGGATCGCATCGTCGGCCGGCATATGCTGGACGATCAGCTCGTTCGGAACGACAGCGGCCTCGCCATAGAACTGCGCGACGAAGCTGGCGACAATCTCCGACGGATCGTCATCCACTCGCGTCCCCGACATCACAAAATGCTCGGAGCCGAGGATTTTGCCGTTACGGATCATCGCCACTTGGACAACAGAATCACCACCCGGTGACTGGTATACGGCGATCACATCCGCGTCGTCGCCTTTCCCGGACACGATCTTCTGTCGCTCGAGGACATGCTCGATCGCCGACACCTCGTCGCGCAGCTTGGCCGCGCGCTCGAAGTCGAGGTTCTCGGCCGCTTGCTCCATCCGCTGTCGAAGCTCGGGCACGAGCTCCTCGCCGCGGCCCTGCAGAAAGAGCGCCGCGCCGTCGACCGCAGCGGCGTATTCCTTCGGGTCGGCAGCGCCGATACACGGACCAAGGCAACGACCCATGTGGAAATAGAGACACGGCCGGGGTGCGTCTCCGGTAATGACGATGTCACACGGTCGATATGGGAACAATCGGTTGAGCAAGTCGAGCGTGCGGTGGACCGATCCGGCCGAGGTGTAGGGACCGAAATACCGGCCGCCGTCCTGGACGATCCGGCGTGTCGCGATAACACGGGGCCATTCCTCGTTCGTGATCTTGATATACGGGTAGGTTTTGTTGTCTTTCAGCCGGACGTTGTAGCGTGGCTGATACCGCTTGATCAGCTCGTTCTCGAGGATCAGCGCTTCGCTGGCAGTGTCGGTTCGGATGACATCGAAGTCGACGATATGGCTGACCAGCTCGCGCGTCTTCGGATCCGGCGGCCGGCTCTCCTGAAAATACGAGCGCACACGATTTCGCAACGCGGCGGCCTTACCGACGTAGATCACGTCGCCCGCAACGTTCTTCATCAAGTAAACGCCGGGTCCGGTTGAGAGAACTGACAATCGGTCAGAGAATCGCGTGCCCATGACCTAATTGTACTGTCGGAGGCCAGCCCTCGCGTGAATGAGCCCTTGACCATATGTCACTGTCCGGGCATACTGTACGTACACCTCGCTTCGCGTGCGGTCTCGTCACCAATCCGGGTTCGCTACACTTACCTGCTCGGGATCGCCCACGGAATGTGAGAGAAGGCCAGACACAGAATGCAAAGCCGCGAGATACGACAACGTTTTGTTGAGTTCTTCGCCGAGCGGGGACACCTCCACGTGTCCTCGTCCCCGCTGATCCCACGTAACGACCCAACCGTTCTACTGACCACCGCCGGCATGCAGCAGATGACTCCCTACTTCCTCGGACTCGAGCAGCCGCCCGCCAACCGCATGACATCGGTTCAGAAATGCTTTCGGACTGTCGATATCGACGACGTCGGAGACGAGCGGCACGCCACCTTCTTTGAAATGCTCGGCAACTTCTCGGTCGGCAACTATTTCAAGCGGGAGGCGATCCGCTACGCCTGGGATCTGCTAACCGTCAGTTACGGAATTCCCGCAGAACGGCTTCAGGTAACGATCCACCCGGACGACGACGAGGCTCGCCAACTCTGGATGGACGAGGTTGGGTTGGCGCCAGAGCGCATCCACGAAGACCCGACGAATATCTGGGGGCCGGTCGGCGAAACCGGTCCCTGCGGACCCGACAGCGAGCTCCACGTCGACCGGGGCGCGCAGTATGGATGCGGAGAACCAGACTGCGGCCCGAACTGTCCCCGCTGCGACCGGTGGATGGAGCTCTGGAATCTCGTCTTCATGGGCCAGTTCAAAGAGGCTGACGGCTCGTTCCGCGAGCTCGAGCGCAAGAATATCGACACCGGCATGGGCCTTGAGCGCATCTCGATGATTCTGCAGAACGCGCCAACCATGTACGAGACTGATCTGCACCAGCCGATGATCCTTCGCGCGGCCGAAATCGCTGGCGTGACCTACGGCGCGGATCCAACCATCGACCGTTCTCTGCGCGTCATCAGCGACCACGTCCGTGGAGCCACATTTCTGATTATGGACGGCGTGCTGCCCGGCAACGAAGGGCGGGGCTACGTGCTGCGTCGCATCCTTCGGCGCGCAGTCCGCCACGCCCGCGCGGTGGGTATCGAACGACCGTTTCTCGTCACGATCGTCGATGTCGTCATCGACCGGTTCGGCGGCTATCACCCGGATATGATCACGCGGGCCGGCACGATCCGCCGTATCGTCGAGAACGAGGAGCAATCGTTTTCGAGAACGCTGGCTACAGGCATGGCCCGATTCGCCGAGCTCGTCGATGCACTCCGCGCTGCGGGCGGCTCGACTATCTCCGGCGAGGATGCTTTCCGGCTCTATGACACGTACGGGTTCCCCTACGAGCTGACCACCGAGCTGGCGGCCGACGTGGGTGTCGCCGTCGACGCCGAAGGCTTCGCCGTCGCGCTCGAGCAGTCACGAGCGCGCAGCCGCCAGCACGTCGCGAACTTTGCCGACACAGCCCGGGACCGTAACCAACTGTATGCGCGCCTTCAGCCGGTCGAGTTCCTGGGCTATGGGTCCACGAGCGCAGAGGCCGCCGTCGCGGAGATCGTCAGCGCCGATGCGCTCGTCGAGCAACTCGACGCCGGGCAGCCGGGCGAGCTTGTCCTCGATCGCACGCCGTTTTACGGTGAATCCGGGGGCCAGGTAGGTGATACCGGCGTCATTACGACCGAGACAGGCGTCTTCCAGGTTCACGACACCCAACGCCCAACACCCACCGTCATCGTCCATCGCGGCGAGGTGAGTGAGGGATTTATCCAGCGGGGCCAGGTCGCGTTGGCCGCCATCGACGCTGAGCGTCGCGACGCGATCCGTCGCAACCACACCGCCACCCACGTCCTGCATCGGGCACTGCGGATGATTCTCGGTGAAGACACCTATCAGGCGGGTTCGCTCGTCGCGCCCGACCGTCTGCGCTTCGATTTCACAAGCGCTGCGCCACTCGGGCCCGATGGAATCCAACGCGCGACCGAAATCGCCAACACCGTGCTGCTGCGCGACGACGACGTCACCACCGACGTCATGTCCTACGACGATGCGGTGGCCAGGGGAGCGATGGCGCTCTTCGGTGAAAAGTACGGTGATCTCGTGCGAATGGTCTCGATCGGCGAATTTTCTCGCGAGCTGTGTGGCGGCACCCATGTGCGCCACGCTGCCGAGATCGGCCCGATCGTCATCCTGAGCGAGTCATCGATCGGTTCGGGCGTCCGGCGCATTGAAGCGCTCACCGGCCGTGCCGCGCTTGAGTATCTACAGCGACTCCAGCTTATCGCGACCGATGCCGCGCGAACGCTCCACATTCCTGTCGAGGAGCTCGCCGAGGGGCTCCGGTCGTTGCAATCCAGTGTTCGCGACCTCGATCGCACCATCGATCAGTTGCGCCTGTCGTTAGCGACATCGGATGTCGAGAGCATTGTCAACACGGCAGTTGAAGTCAGTGGTGTGACGGTTCTGGCAACCAGGGTCGTCGCCGGCGATCGCGACACGATGTTGCAGATCGGGGACCGGCTCCGCGACAAGCTGCGCTCGGGCGTCATCGTCCTCGGCAGCGAGATCGACGACAAGCCGGCACTCGTGGCGATGGTGACAAGAGACCTGACTGCTCGTGGCGTTAGCGCGGGCAAGCTGATCCAGGAATTGGCGCCGATCATCGGCGGCCGCGGTGGTGGCCGGCCCGAACTGGCCAACGGCGGTGGAACTGACGCCACCAGGCTGGACGACGCGCTCGGCGCGGTTGAATCGGCGGTCTCGCGCCAGCTTGGTGGGTAGATCCGACGCGCCCCGAGCGCGTCGCTGATCTTCGTTGCCGGGTGGCGGACCCAGGATAAGGAAGTGCAATGGCTACCCGGCAAACCGACTACTTCACCATCTCGCGACCGAATGACCTCGATGCGCTCGAGGAGCAACTAGCGAAATCCGAACTCGCCGAGATCATCGTCGACATCCCCGATGGCGCGACAACGCTCTTCACCGCCCGCGAGTTCCGACGTCTTGCCGCAGCAGCCCAGGCGGCCCGCGTTGTCGTCCGCGTGGCGACCGAGGATCCCCTGCGGCGCGAGTTGGCATGGATCATCGGGCTGCCGCTCGTCGACCCGATTGACCATCGCCCGTCGGCATCAGACACACGACCTGCTGATTTGCCGGCCGAGTCGCCGGCCGAACCGAGCGCCGACGCTCCCACCAGCCGGATCGATCTTCCGCCAGCAACTGACACAGCGCCCACAGCAAGCGTCCCGCTGACTCCATGGCGCGGCCTCGACACCGTCGCGCCTGTCGACGAAGACGAGATGGGAGACGACTCGTACTCATTCGTGATCACTCCACCCGGCAGACACCATCCAGTCCAGACGGAGGATCTCGACGCGTCGTGGGCTGCCTGGTCTTCGCGACAATTCGACCCGGCGCATGAGATCGCGCCAGCCCACCGCCGTTCCTCGCGACACGGTCGGCGCGCCGCGGTTTCGATTCTCATTCTGCTCACTATCCTTGTCGCCCTGCTCGTCGCGGTCGCTCCGTCCGCAACAATCGCCGTTACCCCACGTGTCGATGCCGTTGAAGCCCGCGTCACAGTTGGCCTCGATCAGCCAGGCCGATCTTTTGATGTACACGTCGCGCCCGCCGCGATCGGCGCGACAGTAACGGCGAGCGCCAGCATTCCGACGACCGGGGAGCGCTTCATCCCCGACGCGGCTGCGACCGGATCTCTCCTGCTGACCAATCCGAGGCTTACTCCGGTCCACATCGAAGCAGGCGCTATCGCAACCGACGCCAGCGGCGGCGAATATGCGACAACGACGGACATCACCGTTCCACCAGCGGATCCGTATGGATCAATGACATTCGGCAGCGCCACTGCGCCAATCCGCGCCGTCGCCCCGGGCGCGGAGGGAAATGCCGACGCGGAGACAATCTACGGACAATGGGACAACGGAATCTTCTTCACCAACCGCGACCCGATTACCGGCGGAACGATGAAACGGATCGCGACGGTGAGCGATGCCGACCGAGCATCGTTGGAGAAGACCGTCCGTGGAGACCTTGATGCTCGTTCCAGCACAACCCTGGACGGCCTCGTTCCCGTCGGAGCGACGCTACTCGAGGGCAGCATGCAACGCGGGGAGGCAACCCTTCGCTTCGACCATGCGGCCGGCGACGACGCGACAACACTCCATCTCGAAGCGTCGTTGCCCGTGTCGGGACAAGTCTTCGACCCCGAGGCGATGAAGACGCAGGCCACGGCGGAGGCGACGCGTCGCCTCTCCGATCTGGCGGGTGATGCGAAGATCGTCGCCGGATCGATCGTAGTTGGCGCGTCTCAGCCACTCGGCGCAACTGCTGGAGATGGCTTCTCCGTCACCGCGACGGCACAAGCAGCGCAACCGATTGACGGATCCACGCTAGACGCTCTTCGCGCAGACGCGAGCGGCAAGCGCGTCTCTGACATCACATCCGCCGCCAAGCAAATTCCTGGCGTTCAAACGGCTGAGGTGGACCGACGATACAGTGGATTCTGGGGCAGGATGCCATTGTTGCGGTCTCGGATCATGATCGAGGTGCAAGGTGCCGAAACGACCGTACCGACGGAAACCACGCCGACCGGGCGCTAAGCTCATTGGCCTCGACCTCGGCGAACGTCGGATCGGGGTTGCCATCTCCGACGACACTGGCGTTATCGCCAGTCCGGATCGCATCATCGACTTGCGGCACGGGTCATTGCGCGACATCGCGGCGCTCGTCGTCGATGTCAACGCCACGGGCATCGTCGTCGGCTTGCCGAAGGGCATGCTCGGCGATGAGGGTCATCAGGCCCGGGCGGCCCGCGATCAGGCCGCCGAGCTCGAGCAGCTCGTCACAACGCCGATCATCTTCTGGGACGAAAGGCTCACCAGCGCGATTGCAGATCGCGCATTAGAGCAGAGCGGTATGCGATCGCGCGAACGTCGGGACAAACGCGACGCCATCGCTGCGGCGATCATGCTGCAAAGCTATCTTGACGCGAATCCGCTGGTCTCTGACGAATGAACAACAGCCAGATAACTCCGGCGCGTCTGCATCCGATGAGTCGACGTTGACCAGATTTTTCATTGGCACCTATAATGACGGCTCAGGCATGTCGATCGACACACGGTGAAACGAGGCGGACGAGGTATGAAGCTGATTATCGCGGTTGTCCAGAACGAGGATGCCGACGCGGTTGTCGATGCTCTCCTTGAAAACGACTTTCGCGCCACCCGGCTGGCCTCAACCGGTGGGTTCCTTCGCCGTGGTAACACGACGATCATGATCGGCGTCCAGGACGAGCAGGTCGATCACGTTCTCGACCTCATTCGCCAGGAGGCCCGCAGCCGATCGCAGGCACAGGGAGCAGGCGAAATACAGACTGCGGCCGCGACCGTGTTCGTCCTCGATCTCGAAGAGTATCAGCGTCTTTGATCGGAATCCGGCTCAGATGAAGCTTTGGATCGTGTCGGATTGCTCGCCGCCATCAGGGGGTGTGCATGATTTCGCGGCCCCACGTGTTCAGCCGGCGGCGTCCGATCCATCCCATCGCGCTCCGGGGCATCCCGGTCCGCGCATCACCGGGCTGGATAACGATTGTCGTCGCTCTGACGATCATCTCGGCCGACCTCCTCGCGCCTGACGGGCTGCGCCAGCTTCGTCACGTCGGATTCACCGCGGCAATCGTCGCCGGCGCCATTATGTCCTTGATCATCCACGAACTGGCCCATGATGCCGTCGCGCGCCGGCGAGGCATGCATCTCCGCGCGATCATTCTGTCGTCCTTCGGGGCGCTGACCGACGATGCGTATCGACCCGAGAACCCGGCTAACGAGGTCCGCGTGGCAGCAGCCGGCCCGGCCGCCAGTGGCATCCTGGCAATTGTGCTTGGCGCTTGCTCGTGGATCGTCCCAGGATCCACCTTCGCCGGGGAAGCTTTCAGGACTCTCGCACTGATCAACACCTCGCTCGCTATCCTCACGTTGCTACCCGCCTATCCACTCGATGGCGGACGAATCCTGCGCGCCTTCCTTTGGTATGTCTCGGGCGATCTGATCCTTGCAACACGAGCCGTCGGTCTGTATGGCCGGGCCATCGGTTTCGGCATCGTCCTCGCCGGCCTCCTCATGCTGGCACTCAACGGGACCTGGTCAGTGGCGGCGGTATGGCTCCTCTTCGCCTACTGGTCAATCAGCCAGGCCGCGCGCGAAGGCTTCACCCGGACGCTCATCCGTGAGGGCGGACGCCAGGTCACGGCAGACGAAGCCGGCCTGACCGCTAGCCGCCGTATCGCCGCCGACCGAACGATCGACGCAGCGCTCGACGAGATTCTCCAATCCACCACGAGTGGTCCATTACTCGTCCAGCGCGACGGTGACGTGATCGGGCTGGTCTCGCTGGCGGAGATCCAACGGATCCCACGGGCAACCTGGGATGTCGTTACCGTCGGCGAAATCGCGTCGTCGCTCGATGACATCCCACGGGTTGGACAGGACACCTCGTTGGTGGACATCCTGGATCTGGTAGACGCCTCGACAGGCCACGTCGCGCTCCTCGTCGTCGGGGGACGTATCGTCGGCGCAGTCACTCGCCAGCTGATTTACGAGCGTATTCGCGAACACCTCCGGGCACCGCGCGACGACCATATGCGCCGTAATTCCCGATAGCCGCGACCCCATCAGACGTCGCTCATTCTCTTGTGTACGTACATCTCGGCTGGTAGACTCTGACTCGTTGACACTGCTGCCCATACGCCATCCACCCGATGGCGCCTGAGTTCCCGAATCGACGCCCTGCGTCGCCGGGTGGTGGGTCGATGCGTGTCTACGCTGGAACGTTGGAGGATGTCGATGCCCCGGCTCGTCACGGTGTTCATCACCACCATCATGATGCTTTCCCTGGCCCTGGTGATAACACCCATCGCCGCCGCGGAATCCGACAATTCAACCGTCGTTGCCCGGAACGCAATCGTCATCGACGCGGAATCGGGCGCTGTGCTGTTCGAGCGTGCCGCCGACGAACAGGCGCCGCCGGCCAGCCTCACCAAGATCTTCACCGCCATCGCCTCCGCTGAGATCACCGCGCCGGATCGGCCAATGACCACGACCGATGCCGATCTCGTTGGCGAGGCAAGCATGGGGCTCGTTACCGGCGAGACCGACACATTCACGACACTCCTCCATGGCATGCTGCTATCCAGCGGCAACGACGCGGCGATGACGATTGCCCGAAATCTCTCAGCCACGAATGGCGATCTGGATAACGCCACCGTCGACCCATTCGTCGCCTACACAAACGCCCGAATCGCCGAGATTGGCGCGACCAACACGCATCTCGTCAATCCCCACGGGCTGGATGCCGACGGCCATGTCACGACGGCACGTGATCTCGCTACGATCACACGCTATGGGCTCGCCTCCGTGCCTGCGTTTCGCGAGGCAATTGGCGCCATCAGCTACAAAGGCGACGGCCATTCCCTTCACACGACCAATGACTTCGCGGGAACCTATCCGGGGCTGGTCGGCGGCAAGACCGGCATCACGACGAATGCCGGCTACTGCCTGATCGAGGTCGCGCAGCGAGACGGCCGAACCATCATCGCCGTCCTTCTCGGGAGCACCTCTGAGTCGTGGTATGCGGACGCCCGTTCGCTCCTCGATACCGGATTCGCAACCCCGCTCGCCCCGGCCGCGCAACCAGCCCAGCCACACCAGGTGATGTCGAACACATCGGGCCTCGCCGTCTCCGGCGCAGGAGCGGAGCGAGTGGTGACCTCGGGAGCGGTTGCCGCCCAGAAGGCGCATGCACCGGGCGTTTGGGCGATGATGGCCCTCGTCGCTATCCCGTGCCTTCTCGTCATCGCAACGATCCTCGCGCGGATCATCGAGCCACCGCGTCGCCGAGCCTCGCGTCGTTCCCACGTCGCAATTCCACCGCGACAGCCGGTCATCATCCCAGCCGGCATGCCGATGGACGCGACTGCTCCATTTCCGATCGTGCCCACGCGCCACATCGCTCCGCCTCGCCAACCGCTTCGGCCGCGGCGCGTCACCGAGCCCACTGCCGTTCCGTCCTTCGGCGACTAGCCAGCGAAACCCGATCTGCTCGAAACAGGCCCCGATGCGATATGCATCGGGGCCTGTTTCGCTTTGTCGTCGGGGGCCAGTTGTTGGGGTACGCGCTCTATGATATAGTCTGTATCAACATTGTTGAGAGTCCGAGTTGTCGAATCATTGGCAGATTGGTGGAGACTGCATGCAAGAGAGCGAGCCACTCTACGTCATCAGCGTCGCGTCAAGGCTCCTGCGCCTGCACCCGCAAACCCTTCGAAAGTACGAACGAGAGGGTTTCGTCGCCCCCTCGCGGACGTCGGGCAATCTCCGCCTGTACTCCACCGAAGACATCGACCGGCTTCGGCAGGTGAAGCATCTCGTCGAGGAGCGGGGAATCAATCTGGCCGGTGTTCAGCTCGCCCTCGGCCTGACAGAAGAGATCCGCGTGCTTCAGGAGGAGCTTCGCGCCCGAAGCCGCGACGATTACGACAACATCGCCGCCATCCTCGACGGGCTACTCGACTTGATGGGCGCGTCCACCGTCTCCGATGACGCGCAGCGCGGCCGAGTCGCTATCGAGCTACGAGTAAACAGAAAGCCCAGGTAATCCGGTGAATCCACAACGTCTGACTGAAAAGGCCCAGGCGGCCATCGTTCGCGCCCAACAGGAGACCGAGCGTCGCCAGCACGCGACGCTCGACGTCGATCAACTCCTCTATGCGCTGATCACCCAGGAGGATGGCGTCGTTCCACGGGTCATCGAACGGGCTGGCGTTTCGCCGGCCGAGATCGCCAGCGGGTTGGAGTCGATCCTCGACAGAGCGCCGAAGCTTCAGTATTCCGCGCAGCCGACGCTGAGCGGCAATTTGCGCACACTACTCCAGAAGGCGGAGGATGAAGCGCGGGCATTCGGAGATGAGTACGTCAGCACCGAACACCTGCTCCTCGCGGCATTCGACACGGCATCCCGAACCGAAGCCGTCCGCCTGCTGACACAGCGTGGCATCACGCGCGAAACAGTGATGAACTCGTTGACCCAGATCCGCGGATCGCAACGCGTCACCGACCAGAACCCCGAGAACCGGTACGAGGCGCTGCAGAAATACGGGCGCGACCTGACCGACGCTGCCCGCGCTGGCAAGCTGGATCCGGTCATCGGCCGTGACGACGAGATTCGCCGCGTCATCCAGGTACTGAGTCGCCGGACGAAGAACAACCCCGTCCTAATCGGCGAGCCAGGCGTCGGCAAGACCGCCATCGTCGAAGGTCTCGCCCAGCGGATCGTCCGAGGCGACGTCCCCGAGGGGCTCCGTGACCGGCGGGTTGTCGCGCTCGATCTGGGCAGTATGGTCGCTGGCGCCAAGTATCGCGGCGAGTTCGAAGAACGACTGAAAGCGGTTCTCAAGGAGATCGCGGATTCCGAGGGTGAGATCATCGTCTTCATCGACGAGCTCCACACTGTCATCGGCGCGGGCGCGGCCGAAGGCGCGATGGACGCCAGCAACATGCTCAAGCCGATGCTGGCTCGTGGGGAGCTCCACGCGATCGGCGCGACGACTCTCGATGAATACCGCAAGCACATCGAAAAGGATGCCGCGTTGGAACGTCGGTTCCAGCCCGTCTACGTCGGAGAGCCGTCGGTCGAGGATACGATCAGTATCCTGCGGGGGCTTCGCGATCGCTACGAGGTCCATCACAACGTCCGGATCACCGATGGCGCACTCGTCGCCGCATCCGTCCTGGCCGACAGGTACATCACCGGCCGGTTCATGCCCGACAAGGCAATCGACCTGGTGGACGAAGCGGCGTCCCGGCTGCGCATGGAGATCACCAGCATGCCGGTCGAGATCGATGAGATCAACCGGCGCGTCATGCAGCTGGAGATCGAGCGCGAGGCGCTGCGCAAGGAACGTGACGAGGCGTCCCGAAAGCGGTTGGACGAGCTGGAATCCGATCTCGCCAACCTCAAGGAACAACGCGACGCGCTGACTGTTCAGTGGGATCACGAGCGCCAGAACATCCAGCAGTTGGCCACGCTGAAGTCCGAAATCGAACAAACCCGCCAGGAAATCGAGCGCGTCCAGCGTCAGGCCGACTACGGGCGCGCATCCGAGCTGCAATACGGACGGCTCGTCGAGCTTGAGAAGCAGCTCGCGACTGCCGAGCACGCGATCGAGCAGCAGGACCGCTCGAAGCGGCTGGTCAAGGAGGAGGTGAGCGCCGACGACATCGCCGAGGTTGTCGCCCGTTGGACGGGGATCCCGGTCAGCCGCCTTGTCGAGGGTGAGATCGAGAAGCTCGTCCAGATGGAGGAGCGGCTGCATCTGCGCGTTGTCGGCCAGGACGAAGCCATCAACGTTGTCTCGAACGCTATCCGTCGCGCTCGGGCCGGCCTGTCCGATCCGAACAAGCCATTGGGGTCGTTCATCTTCCTCGGCCCGACTGGCGTGGGAAAGACCGAGCTTGCTCGCGCGCTTGCTGAGTTCCTGTTCGACGATGACCAGGCAATCGTGCGAATCGACATGTCGGAGTACATGGAACGTCACGCCGTCTCGCGCCTGATCGGCGCGCCTCCGGGCTACGTCGGCTACGAGGAAGGGGGGCAACTCTCCGAGGCTGTGCGTCGCCGGCCCTACTCGATCGTCTTGTTCGACGAGATCGAGAAAGCGCACCCGGAGGTGTTCAATATCCTCCTCCAGGTTCTCGATGATGGCCGGCTGACCGACGGTCAGGGACGAACGGTGGACTTTCGCAACACCGTGATCATCATGACGTCCAATCTCGGCTCGACCTACATCCTCTCGTCCAGCGACGACGAAGCTCGCGAGCGAGTGATGGAAGCGTTGCACGCGAATTTCCGGCCAGAGTTCCTCAACCGGATCGATGAGATCGTGATCTTCCGAGCGCTGACTCGCGATCAGATCCAGCAGATTGTCGAGATTCAGCTCCAGCAGGTTCGGCAGCGGTTGAAGAACCGCGATATCGAGCTGCAGATCACCGCGGAAGCACGTGAGTGGATCGCCAATCGGGGCTACGATCCTGCCTTCGGGGCAAGGCCGCTCAAGCGCGTTATCCAGAAGGAGATGCTCGACCCGCTCGCGATGAAGCTTCTATCTGGTGAGATTCGCGACGGCGAGACCGTCGCTATCACCCGAGGGAGCAGCGGTTTGAATATCAGCAGTGCCCTTTCAGGCGCTGCCATTGTCGCCTGACGTGGCCACATGAACGGTATACTTGCGGCGACCGGTATTCGACCGGTCGCCGTTGCCGTTCTCCCGATCGCGGCGGCACGATCGATCAGAAGTGCGGTGCGACGATGGACATGATCCTCGAATTGATCAAGGCGGCTATTCAGATCGGCGGGCTGATTCTCCTCCTGCTCATCTTCCCCATCCTCTTTCTGATCGTCTTCGGCTTCGCAACCAGTCTCGATCGGACCCTGGAGCGCGGGGACGAATAGCAGGTAGTCCAGGCTCCTCTCAGCCGGCCGCCAGCACCTGGAGCGCCGTCAGCGCGTAGGCGCGCGCAGCCTGGATCACTTCTTCGACGCCAACCCACTCATCCGGGATATGGGCCAGCTTCGGATCGCCAGGGCCGTAGATGATCGTCGGGATCCCCGCTGCCGCAAAGTGACGGCCGTCGGTCCCCATCGAAAATCCGGTCAGCTCTGTCGAAAGCCCCAGCCGCTCATTCGCCGCGAGCATGGCTCGCACGGCCAGCGATTCTGGATCGCTCATCGACGCCGCCCCCAGCCCGAGCCCCTCGACCTCAACCGAAACTCCGTCGATTCCCGCAATCGCTCGCTCGGCGATCGCTCGAATCTCGCCGACATTCTCCACCGGATTCTCACCGGGGATGATCCGTCGATCGATGTAGATACTGCAGAAATCCGGCACGACATTCTCCTTGACGCCGCCGGAGATCATGTTGATCGACGCCGAAGAGTGATGGAAATATGGATTCAGCCGTCCTTCTAGCGCCGGCCACAATTCCCTTCGCAAGGCGACGATAACCTCGGCCATCGCCTCAATCGCGTTGGCTCCCTCCCACGGTAGCGCGCCATGCGCGGCCCGGCCGTGGGTAATCACTCGCGTGCTGGCAAACCCGCGCTCACCGATGGCGACCATGCTGAGGGTCTGTTCGCCGACGATGACATAGTCCGGCCGGGTCGCGATGTTCTCGACAACATACAGCGCGCCATGCTTGCCGCCAGTCTCCTCGTCGGCGACGACATTGACGATCAGCGTCCCGCCAAACTCCACACCCGACCGAGCCAGCGCAATCGCGCCCATCACCTGGGCTGTCACACTCGCCTTGTCGTCTCCCGCGCCGCGTCCGTAGACGCGCCCGCCGGCCACCTCCGCTGCGAAGGGCGGATACGACCATGCGCCTACGTCTCCTGTCGGGACGACGTCGACATGAGCGTTGAACAGCAGCGTCGGACCATTGCCACGTCGAAGCGTTGCAATCAGGTTCGGCATGATCTCCAGATCGCCGATGATCTCCGTCTCGAATCCTTCGGCCGCCAGTTTCGCCTGGCAGATGCGAACCGACTCGCGCACGTCCCCCGGCGGGTTCACCGACGCCTCATCCCGCACCAGCGCCTGGAGAAGATGAATCGTCTCGCTTTCGTCGATCTCGGCAAGCACTCGCTGAACCTGCTGGTCGTCCACATTCGCCTCCACTTGTTCCACTGCTGCAGTCGGCGGCAGTATACCGGCGGGGAATCACATCCGTGATACAGTCCGGACGGTCCCCGACGACAGAGTTGTCACCAACGATCGTACTGGCTATCGTTGGGCGCAGGCGCGATCGAGGCCGCTTCGGCCACATCTGAACCGGGGGACAACGAGGGTGAACGACAAGTCTACCGTTCTCGGCCATTCGACGCTGACACGGCACTGGGCAGAAGCGATCGATGGCTGCATCCTCGACATGGACGGCGTCATCTATCGCGGTGACACGCTGATTCCCGAGGTCCCTGCATTCCTGGCCGCGCTCGACGCCGCTGGGGTCATGTGGTCGATGGCGACGAACAACGCGACGAAGACACAACTGGATTACGTCCAGAAGCTCGCCGGCATGGGCATTGATGCTCCCGAGAGCCGCATCGTCACATCAGCGATCGCGACAGCCTCCTACCTCCGGCACACCTACCCGCAAGGCACAACAATCTACGTCGTCGGAATGAAGGCGCTTCAGGACGCGGTGTTCGGCGATGGGTACTTCATCCCGGCCACTCACAACCCACGGGTTGTCGTCTCTGGCGCCGATTTCGACTTGCGCTACGACGACCTCAAGCTCGCCTGCCTCGCCATCCGCGCCGGCGCGGATTATGTCACCACCAATAGCGATCGCACATTTCCAACCGAGGAAGGGTTGATACCGGGCTCTGGCGCAATCGTTGCTGCGCTGGTGGCGGCAACCGATGTCCAGCCGGTCGTTATCGGCAAGCCGAGCCCGGAGATGATCCGCTCGTGCATGGAGATCATGGGCACGACGGACAGGCGAACACTCATGGTTGGGGATCGTCTCGACACCGATATCCTGGCCGGCATGAATGCTGGGACACAGACACTGCTTGTTCTGACCGGCGTGTCAGGCATTCCGGACATCGAAAAGTCTGGTATTGTGCCGGATGTCGTCGTCCCGACGCTAGACGCCGCGACCGACGCCTTCGACGCGCGCCACACGAAAGCCGCCGGCCGATGACAGATACCGACCAATCGGGCTACGATATCGACGATCCCAGCAAGATCCAGGGCCGCGACGAAATCCTTCCCGGCGACCATAACCTCGCCGAGTTGCGGCTCGATCGCGCGCTGGAGGCCATCGGTGACCGCGCCGGCCGCCTGCTCCTCCTCGGCGCTGGCGCCGGACGTTACGCGCGGGCCCTCGCCACCGCGCGCCCAGATCTCGATGTCATTGCAGGCGATCTCAGCCAGGTCGCCATCGCGGAAGCAATTCAGATCGGCGGACCGCCCGATTACCTGGTGATGGATGCCCAGCACATACCGTTTGCGGACGAATCCTTCAGCGCCGTCGTTTTTTTCGACCTGCTCGAGCACGTCCCCAACCCGGCAACGATGATCGCCGAATGCCGGCGCGTCCTCGCTCGCGATGGAGTCCTGCACTTCTTCGTGCCACTGGAAGACCAGCCGGGCACCCTCTACCGGGCGTTACGCGACGGTCGCCGCATACCGATCCACCGCTGGAAGGAGGATCACGTCGGCCACATTCAGCGCTTCCAGCAAGCCGATGTCCTCCAGCTTGTCTGGGATTCCGGGCTGACCGTTACCGACGTCCGGCACTCATTCCATCTTGTCGGGCAGATTCACGACATCGTCGACTACTGGCAGCGCGAGCGGTCTGCAGGTGGGAAGGGTCATCTGCCGATCCCTCTCGTCAAGCTGGCCACCCGCGGCGTCTTCCTCGTAACCTGGCGACTTGCCTACCTCGAGGACCGCATCTACGACGGCGGCAAGCTCGCCTCAGGACTGCACGTCACAGCCCTGCGAGAACACGACACCCGGGGATCAGAGCATCGTCGATGACCCTTCGCGCCATCGTTGTCGGCTCGTTGGTGATGGACCTGAGCTTCCTGGTTCCGAAGCGGCCCGAACCCGGCGAGGTGATCGTAGCGACGGGATTCGACACGTTTCGTGGCGGCAAGGGGTACAACCAGGCAGTTGCGCTGGCGCGGCTCGGGGCGAACGTCACTCTGATCGGGGCAGTCGGTGACGATGCCTATGGGCGACAGTTCACTGTCGCGCTGGAATCCGAGGGTGTGGACACGACCCGGATGGTGACCATCCCCGACGTTTCGACATCAATTGCAATCCCAATGGTTACTCCGGATGGCGACGTTGCCTTTATCCACGCCCCGGCTGCCAACGCGTGCCTGTCGGAAGATGCGGTTGACGACCTCCCCGATTGCAGCCTGCTGCTCATTCAGGGCGAGGTTCCGGTTGGCACGTCGATCGCGGCCGCCCGCGAGGCACGGCGAAGCGGCGCGCTCGTCATGTTGAATCCAGCGCCCGCTCGAGGTGTCACTCCCGAACTGATCGATGTGTGCGGGATCATCACACCCAACGAAATCGAAGCCCGGAGCCTTATCGGAAATCGCATCGACAGCCCGGTTGCCGCCGCTCAGCTGCTGGCCCGTGGCCGGCGAGGCGCGGTCATTACTCTCGGCGCACAAGGCGCGGCCTGGGCAATCGACGGACAGGCCGGCCACGAGCTTCCGCCAGCGATCGAGGCGGTAGATGCGACCGGCGCGAGCGATAGCTTCTGCGCGGCTCTCGCAATCGCCCTTGTCGAGGGGCAGGCGCCAGACGAAGCAGTCCGCTTCGCCTGCGCCGCGGGGGCAGCAGCAGTGATGGTCCGAGGGGCCGAGCCAGGTCTGCCCAACCGAGGCGCAATCGAGCGGCTGCTCAACCGCTAGGCCACGCCCGTGGTCACGGCAACCGATGCCGGATCCAGTATCAACGACTCCTCGGTCGTCGGGTCGAACACATGCACGTGCTGCGTATCGACAACAATCTCAATCATATCCCCACGATGCGCCCGCGTCCGCGGGTCGGCGCGCGCCACCAGCGTCTCTCCATCTGGGCCTGCGACGTGAATCAGAGTCTCCGCGCCCAGCGGCTCGACGAGCTCCACCGGCATCCGCACAACGTTGCCCTCGTGGGCCGTCTCAGCGAACTCGCGCACCTGCATATGCTCGGGTCGAATCCCCAGCAGCAGCTTCTTCCCCACGTACGGTGTCAGCCGTCCCACCCGCCCGAGTGGAAGGACCAGACGAAACCCACCCGCCGACGCAACAATACGTCCGTCATCCGACGAGACATCGACCATGAACACGTTCATCGAGGGACTCCCGATGAACGTCGCAACGAACCGGTTGGCCGGGTGGTCGTAGAGACGTTGCGGCGTGTCTAGTTGCTGAAGGCGCCCGACGTTCATCACGGCAATCCGATCACCCATCGTCATCGCTTCCGTCTGATCGTGGGTGACGTAGATCGTGGTCGTTCCCAGTCGCTTTTGAAGCTTGATAATCTCGGCCCGAGTCTGCACGCGCAGCTTCGCATCCAGATTCGATAACGGCTCGTCCATCAGGAAACATTGCGGCTCGCGCACGATGGCCCGCCCCAGCGCAACTCTCTGGCGCTGTCCTCCCGAGAGCGCCCGCGGCTTGCGGTCAAGCAGCTGGTCGATACCGAGGATCCGGGCCGCGTCGTTGACCCGCGCCGTCACAACCTCCTTCGGCATCTTTCGCAGCTTCAGTCCGAACGCCATGTTGTCGCGCACCGACATGTGCGGATACAGCGCGTAGTGCTGGAACACCATCGCGATATCGCGATCCTTCGGATCCAGATAAGTGACGTCTCTATCTCCGATATAGACTCGTCCGCTAGAGATCTCCTCTAATCCGGCAAGACAACGAAGCGCCGTTGATTTTCCGCAACCAGACGGGCCAACAAGCACAAGAAATTCCCCATCGTCGATCTCGATGCTCAGGTTGTCCACTGCGGCGAACGAGTTGAACATCTTCGTTACGCGATCGAACACGACCTTCGCCACTCTGACCCCCTGGTGAGACTCAACATGTGCCGCCGAGACCCTCCAGTCGCGCTCGCGACCAGATCCCGCGAACATCACCGGTTCTCCGGCCTGAGAAGAGGCTAGACACCGATGGACCGCGCGTCAACTCCGATCCCCCGGCACACCGAATCAACCGCCATCGCTGGCTGACTATCCGGGTATTATGAACCACGCCTCACTCCTTGATTTGGCAGGAGAGACAATGGAGCAATTCCGGGAACTACGCGTTGGCACACTGAACCTGCGAAACACGTCCGATCGCTGGCCGGAACGCCGCCCCCTGCTGTTCGAGCAGCTCTCGGCGTTGGCCCCCGACCTCCTCGGCGTCCAGGAGCTTCGCCGGCCGTCCCGGCAGGCGCGTCAGCTTGTTCGAACGACCGCGGCCTTCCGCGCGCGGAGCCGCTACCATATCCAGCCTGCCTGGAAGACGGGCCCCCGCCACTTCTGGGAGGGGATCGGCGTGTTGACCCGGCTTCCAATCGTCGAATGGGATCGCATCGATCTCCGCAGTGGTGATCGCGTAGCCCAACGAGTCACAGTTGCCATGGACGCAGGCACAATTCTTGACTTCTACAATACACACCTCAGCCACGCCGACGAAAGCACCGCCGAACGTCTCGACCAGATCAACGTGATTCTTCAGGCAATTGCTCGCCGGCCGAACCACCCTTGCGTCATCGTCGGCGACCTGAATGCCACCCCGGACGAGCCGGCAATCGCCCGCCTCCAGGACACCTTCCGGTCGGCATTCGCCGCGGTTCATGGTCGCGAGCCCGACGCGACGGTCCCCTCACCTCTCAGCGCCACATGGGGCAGCGAGCCCAAGGTCATCGACTATATCTTCGTGAGCGAGCAGATTGACGTTCTCGACGCCTGGGTAACATTC
>Ga0073905_10000238_pt1 | contig 24677 bp, 24 predicted proteins | sample KloWWTupernatant_FD_65482 | JGI IMG/M metagenome (GOLD analysis project Ga0073905, IMG submission 65482) | Active sludge microbial communities from Klosterneuburg, Austria, studying microevolution and ecology of nitrifiers - Klosterneuburg... | ecosystem: Engineered > WWTP > Aerobic digester >... | reverse complement strand
TCGCAAGCTCTTTTTTCTGTTTTTCCTTTCTCCATTTTCTTTTCTTTCCAAATTTAGAAGAACCCTTGATACAAAAAGCATTTTAGCTGTATATTCAGACTCTTATAGGGAAAAAGCCAACCCATGCAATTAGACCCCATTAAAGCACTTGTTCAGAACGATTTTCAAGCAGTTAATGCCTTGATTCTGGATTCTCTGCATTCTAAAGCAAGTATAATAAATGACTTAGGTCATTATATTATTCAAAGTGGCGGCAAACGATTAAGACCTCTGGTTGTCATTTTAATTGCACACGCCTCTGGCTACTCAGGAAAACAGCACATTAATCTGGCTACTGTTATTGAGTTTATCCATACTGCAACCTTGCTTCACGATGATGTGGTTGATGATGCCGTATTAAGACGAGGGAGAAAAACGGCTAATAATGTTTGGGGTAACGAAGCAGCAGTGCTTGTGGGTGATTTTCTGTACTCCAAAGCCTTTCAAATGTTAACGGTTGTTGAAAATCTTCGTGTTATGAATGTACTCGCCAATGCAACAAATATTATGGCTGAAGGAGAAGCCTTACAATTACTCGAACGCGGTAATCCGGAAACAACAGAGGGTGGATATCTGAATATTATTCGATCCAAAACGGCAAAACTGTTTGAAGCCTCAGCACAAGTAGGCGCAATTTTGGGTAATGCTGACAGTGCATTAGAACTGGCGCTGACACAATTTGGAATGCACCTTGGCACAGCTTTTCAGCTCATTGATGATGTATTAGATTATGAAGCCTCACCCACCGAGACGGGTAAAAAGCTAGGGAATGATTTAGCTGAAGGTAAAGTCACACTTCCGCTGATCTATCTTTTACAAAATGGCAACAAAAAGGATACACGCCTAGTAGAAGAAGCCATTCGCAAAAATGAATCTCAGCATTTGCCACTCATCCAAAAAATGATCCAAGAATCCGGCGCATTAGATTACACACGTAATTTTGCCAAAGTTGAAAGCAATCGCGCAAAAAAAGCGCTCGAAAAATTAAGTTCATCGGCCTATCGCGATGCCGCCTATGCCCTAACAGACTTTGCTATACACCGTAACCATTAGGCATCGAAATTTTAGCCCCCAATTGCTTAACAAGCCTGTTTATTGTATCTTAAGTATTCGCGTCGGGGTGTAGCTCAGCCTGGTAGAGCACTGCCTTCGGGAGGCAGGGGTCGCAAGTTCAAATCCTGTCACCCCGACCAGGAAAATCATGTCCATTCCTTTTTAAGCCTCTATTGATAATGGAAGGTTAATCGATAAAGCTTCTATTGTTAATAGGAACTTTTAGAAGGTCTGGGTATTCAGTCAACAGCAATCCCTGCGCGGAATTTGCGCGTTTGAACGCATCTCTAAAAGATCTTATTTCGTTTTTACAAAAGTCCCATCTTCATATTCTTGAAATGCCTGACGCAATTCTTCTTTGGTATTCATTACAATAGGGCCATACCAAGCAATCGGTTCTTTAATCGGTTTGCCAGAAATCAAAAAAAAGCGAACCGAATTATCCTTGGTTGTAATAGTCACATGGGTTCCTGCATCAAATAAAATCAAGGTTCCGTTTCCACAAACGCAGGGAGGATCCATATCAAAATAATTAACACCCGAAACATCGTGCTCAAATGGAACACGCCGCGGTGTGGGTGCCAAGGAAAACCAGCCTTGTAGTTCGCCGGGTTTTCAGATCGAAAATCATCTAACAGCAAAAAAGGATCCAGTAAGGGTAATTCATGAAACCCAAAGGCTCGATTAAGATGCACGCCAGCACCTTCTATGGTGGGTTGGCTGTGCCAAGCGCGCTTAATTTTCCGTTGTCCGGCATTCTCTTTCATAACACACCCTATGTTAATTAAGTTCCGTATTGCATAAAGTATATACTTACTGATTTTAATAATGAAAACGACATTGAATGATATAAAGATCTCTATCATCTACTTTATAAACCAAACGATCAAAATCGCTAATACGACGAGACCAATAACCACTTTTTTTAAATTTCAAAGGTTCTGATTTTCCGATACCTGTAAAAGGTGTCAGCTTAATGTTCTCTATAAGCACGTTAATCTTCGTAACAATGGCTGGCTTTCTATTAAGTACTTATAATTGTACTCCAAAAAACTAAAAAATCAACAAACTTTAATAATTTACGAAATATTTATACAGTATAATTCTGTGCAATTTAAAGCGTATCCACAATTCCCGGACAGTACCGGTGTCTATGCTTTTTGCGTTCTGAAAGTTGATTCTGACCTTTGTCTTCTGGTATCCACTTCTGGTTATATATTTCACTCTGAAGCGTTCTCATAAAAGTCAAAGGCTGAGGAATTTGATCTTGACTTAATTCGTTAAGAAAAGTCTCCATCGCTCCTTCTACCGAAGGATGCATCCGTTCTTCTTGCAAACCTGTCATTACAAATTGCATCGAATTGTCAAACATTTCACTATCAAATATTGTGAAAACACATTTTTTCACATAACAATCTAATAATGCACAGAGCCTTTTTAAAGTTCCCCTATTATGCAGATCTGTTGAAATTAATTCTGTTAGCCTTGTCTCAATAGTTGTTCTAGTTTTTTCTAAATTTCCCTCAAAATCCTCCATTATTTTCTTTATTTTTTCTGTATATTCAAGAAGATTTTTATCTGTTAATATCGAACCAAAACTTAAAGCTTTAAAATATTGCTCCCGCACAAATTTTACGAACATAGCATCTTCAGATTTTAATAATGATGGTTCTATGGAAGATAACACTTGACTAAAATTTTTTTCAAATTCATTAAATTGGCTAGCATTAAATAATGCAACAAGCTGTCCGAACCATATCATGCATTTAACCGTCTGACATTTTACGTCTTCAAACTCTAGGACTTGACTCAAAATTAAACCTAATTCTGAAAATGCTTTATTGGGATTAGAGAAAACCCAGTCTTGACAATCCAAAAATAACATTAAATTTTTAATGTTATTGTCTTTTATAGTAGGGCAAATAATTCTTTGATGAAGCATTAAGATTTCTTTTGATAAATCTTCTGAAAACAATGAATATCTAAAGAGAATGCTCATGTTTTTCTGAATATCACTTCGATATTGCTCATCGTCGCAAGTGGATGTATTTATTTTTTGAGGAACTAAAATTGTTTTTTTGAGTACAGCAGTATCATATTGGAATGATGTTACATAAAGTGAGATGGCGTAAAATTTAGAATACCATTCTTTTAAATCGGGAAAGTTCCCCTCAAACTCACCACAATTTAAATCTCGGACTCGCCAAACTTCCATTTCGTTTCTAAAAAAACGGCAAAATGATATTTGATGTGCTGTCTCACTCGATTGTTTCTTATTCAAGATTACTTCAAAGGCCATAGCCACCGTATTTTGAAGAGTCTCTTTTTGCAATAAATCAAGAATTTCAACACAAAAATTCTTTGCCGATTCGACATCACTTATCCCAGTTGATACCTCACCCACGAAAATGCTTTCTTCATGTCGACCCAAACCAGATTTCATTTGTAACCAAAAAATGCTATCCGTCAACACTTCAGAATGAAGTTCTCGCCGAAAATTGAAGTCTTCAATTAAATGACCATCTTGCGACTGCACCTCATGTTCGTTTAACCTATTGTGACACCAATTTCTACTATCGCCCGCACAAAAGCCTGGAGCAAAGTCAATTCTAGGATCTAAAGCTTGCGATAAATATGAAATTCTTTTTATTGTACCTAAGCTGCTGTCAATTGTTTTTGCTGATGTCACCACAGCTTGAAATGTTTTCTCAAGTTCTTCGAGCTCTGCTGATACCTTTACCTCACAATGAGAAGCCAGATAGTTTAATTTTTCCTTCAACGCTGGATTTCGTGAATACGCTTCTAATAAAAGCACGCCCCTATTCTGCGCTGTAGGATCATAAGGAGGGCATAAATTTAGAGATCTTCCAGTGTCATCGATGTTAACCAATATGTTTTTTATAAGGCGCTGCTTTAAATCGTTGCAAAAAAAATTCAGATCTTCAATAAAAGCTTGAATAGATTTACTATTACAATCGAGCGATTCTTCAAAATCTGCCAAATCTGGCATAGCGATGTTCTCTGAAACTTTGATAGTTTCTTGGTTTTCTCCTACCCATAAAATAAGTGCATCTGTTTCCACACCCAGAAAAACAAGTCTCGCTGTTAATTCTCTTTGAAATCTCGCCGTTTTCTCATAACAGCCCTTCAGTTCAGAAAATGATGTACTACCATTCGTAAATAAAATCGCATATTCTTTTTTAAGCATGAATAAAAAATTTAAAGCGGCTAATATTTTCCCCTCTTTTGCAAATTGCTTTGTAAAACTCACAATTCTTTTAAAATCCGGCTCATCTTTAATAGAAACATACCAATGCGGCACTGTTGTGTTTATAAATTGGATGAGTATTTCCTGGGAATTCAATGTCGGAATTTCAAGTTTAATAGAAACATACCAATGCGGCACTGTTGTGTTTATAAATTGGATGAGTATTTCCTGGGAATTCAATGTCGGAATTTCAAGCAGCCCTTTTCGATCATAATAGCATTGTTGCACTAACTCTTCAGCATCTTCTAAAATACCAGCACACTCTGAAATTAAATAATGAAGAGAACCTAAGGTTGTTTTAGTTTTAAAATTGATCCTGTTTTCTGATGGTACTTCGGAGCTAAGAACCGTATCATCTTTTTTTTCTTCATTTTGACGTTCTTGCAGCGGTTCTGGGCAAGACATAACAACCTCTCATTTCTAAATAATTATTTAATTACTCCTATCTCCGTCGCAATATATTACAGAATGAAATCATAGTAAAGCTAGTTAAAAAATTAACATCCCCCAGCTCGCTTCCCTTTTCAAGGGAATATGTTTGGCAACTAAGTTAATAATTGTAAAATAAGTACTTCCTTGATAAGATGTGTTACTCAATACACTCAAACAACACCGTTTTAAACATATGAACGAATGGATCCCTTTTTTTATCAATAACTTACAAGCTCTTCCAAACGAAGTCGTCGGCGCATTCATCTATATAACAACGATTGGCAGTCTGTTTTTGTTGCAGCGCTTGTTCGGCAAAGAAGGCTTATTTGTATTTATCGTATTGGCTGTCATTATCGCTAACATTCAATCCTTAAAAGTCATCCAATTGTCATTTTTTGACTATCCCATTGCCATGGGCTCTATTCTATTTACAACAACTCTACTTGCAACCGATATCCTCTCTGAATATTATGGCAAGAAAGAAACAGAGAAAGCGATTTGGCTTGGATTTTTTGGTTTGCTCATGGTCTCGACTATTATGTTATTAACCCTTGGCAGCAAGGTGATCTCAGTTGAACCAGGCTCCACGCTCTACCGCTATGTAGAAACACACGATGCCATGGCATTGCTATTTACACCCAGTCCCGCCCTCATGCTCGCAAGTTTAATTGCATATTTAATTAGCCAATATACCGACATGTGGGTGTTTTTATGGTTAAAAAAGCGCTCAAACAGCCGTTTCTTAAGCATCCGAACATTCTTCGCAACACTGCTTGCGACATTGATTGATAATTGTATCTTTAGTTTTTTAGCCTGGCGAATTTTTTATCCCCTAGAGATCGATTTCGAAACATTCTTCTATGCTTATATTTTGGGTGCTCTTGGTATCCGCGTATTCGTCAATGTATTAAATACACCTTTTATTTATTATATTCGAAAAAAAAATCAAAAAAAGCAACATCCACACAGCCAAACGATTATTCGGAGTGTAATTTAAATGCCGCTATCTTACCCTAATTTTAAATTTGAAATTCTGAAATCAAGCAGGCAATCGAATGCGCGTCTTGGCAAAATCACAACACCGCACGGTGATGTACTCACGCCTGCTTTTATTTTTTGTGCAACCAAAGCCGCTATTAAAGGTGCCTCGCCTGCCCAAATGAAAGCCTGCGACACGCAAATCCAATTAGCAAATACCTACCACTTAATGATTAACCCGGGCAGCGATTTAGTAAAGCGCATGGGCGGGTTACACAAATTCATGGGCTGGAATGGTCCACTCTTAACGGATTCGGGTGGATATCAAGTGTTTAGTTTGGGATATGGATCGGTTTCGAGCGAAATTAAACGAAAAAATTTAACACCGCGTCAAAAATCTGTGTGCAAAATTTCGGAAGAAGGCGTTGTGTTTAAATCATATTTAGATGGAAAATTGCACAAACTCACGCCTGAAAAATCTATTGAAATTCAACGGGATCTCGGGCCAGATTTGGTGGTCGTGTTTGATGAATGCACGCCCTATAACGTTGATAAATCCTATACCGAAAACTCCTTACATTTGTCGCATCGCTGGGGTGTACGTTCTGTGAATGAATTTGCAACGCACCATACTGGCGTCCAAGCCTTGTATGGCATTATACAAGGTGGCGTTTATCCAGATTTACGCTGCATTGCCGCCGATTTTGTGAACAATCAGTCTTTTTTTGGGCATGCCATTGGGGGTTCATTGGGTGCAGAAAAAGAACAGATGTACGATGTTGTTGCTTTTACCGTTCCTTTACTCAATCCTTCAAGACCCATTCATCTGTTAGGGATAGGCGGTGTGCGAGATATTTTTTCCGCAGTCTCACACGGAATAGATACCTTTGATTGCGTACACCCAACACGCTTGGCGCGCCATGGTGGCGCATTGATCAGAGCGATTCAAAACGAAGATACAACAAAAGAACACCTTGTTTTAAGCCATTATCGCTTTAAAGAAGATGAAAGACCCATTGATGATACCTGTACTTGTGAATGCTGTCGCACCTATTCTCGCGCTTATTTGCGTTATTTGTTTAGTGCAAATGAGCTGTTGGCCATACAGGCAGTAACGTTGCATAATGTTACTTATATGAATCGATTAATGACCGCCATTCGTCAAGCGATTCTAGATGATCGTTTAGAAGACGAAAAGAAAATTTGGATCCATGAAGAAAAAGAAAAGACAGTGCAGCCCAAGACAAAAAATACACTTATTAAGTCTGAGATGGCATTGGTGTAAAAGCTATGCCCCTTTTACTAACGAGAGTATCGTTACATCATCCGGCAAGTTTTTTTTATTTTCTAAACCTAACTGTTCGATAAAATGCGCAACACTGCCCTTGCCCTCAGTCACCATAGACAACAGTAAAGCTTCTTTCGCTTCCATGTCTTTTTCTGGCAGTATTTCGGCAATGCCATCCGAAAACAACAGTAAACGCATATCGGCATTCAAATGCGTGGTATAACGCTGGTACATCGCATTTTTCATAATGCCAACGGGGAATCCTTTTCCCTCTAAAAATCGCGCCTTGCCATTTTCCAACAACACGGGATTTGGATAATGGCCACCAATACTATAAGTCAATTCATGACTTTCTAAATCCACGACACCACAAACCATGGTTAAATATTTACCTAGCTTGGCAGAGTGAATCTCTAAACCCAATTTTGCGAGTACTTTGTCCGGTTCTAATATTGTCTCATCTTGACCCGCTTTATAACGCGTTAATATTTGCCCCATCGCACTTTTTAATAAGACCGTTACGAATGCAGAAGAAGAGCCATGACCCGACACATCTGCAATATAAAACCCAAATTTTTTATCATTGATTTTAAAATAGTCTACAAAGTCGCCACTAAGATATAAAGAAGGCGCCACATTATGCATAAACTGATATTCGCCAAATATAACGCCTTGCTCTGGCAATAACTTCATCTGAACACTGCGACCTGCTTCTTGATCTTCCTCTAAAATATCTAAACTCTTTTTTAGCGCCTGATTAGCCAGTTCCAATTCTCGCTTATAAATTCTATTTTCTTCGATTAACCGCGAACGCTCTAATGCCCTGCAAACTGCATGTTCTAGCACGGGTATCTGCACGATCGGTTTGGTTAAATAGTCCCATGCACCAATTCTTAAAGCTTTAATCACATCGTTTAAACCACCCGCTTCAGAAATGACGACAATGGGTGTTTCCGGCGATGCTTTAGTAACAGCGCTCAAAACCTCTAATCCGCCTAATACTGGCATTTGTAAGTCGGTAACGATTAAATCGGGTTTTTGGTTTTTAAAAATCTCGAGTCCAACTTGCCCATTTTCTGCTTCTATAACGGTAAAACCGCTGTCTTCAAAATAGTCTTTTATACTTTTGCGCAGGATAGGATCGTCATCTATAACCAGGATGTTCGCTGTTAAAGGCAGTTGCATCATTGTGCGCATTAGTTTACTCAGGAGGACCCTCTAATGTTGCCTCTGTTGCTGTTTCTTCTTTTTCGCCACTGATGAGATATTTACGGCGTTGTAGGTATGCGTCTCGAATAAAGACATATTCATCAACGGCCTCGCCAATCAAAGGCTCGACTTTTAATAAAGAAGCTCGCGTATCAATATAATAGAGAAGCATTAAATTGTTACGCAAAGCAACGGATTTCAAGTGAGGTGAAACCCCCATCTGGTACGTTACCCCTAAGCCAACACCATCTCTGATGGTACTGGGGCCTAAAATGGGCAAAACCAAGTAACTAGATTCCGTATAACCCCATTTTGCTAATGTGAGACCAAAATCTTGATGGTGCCTTTCTAGTCCTTTCTTGCCTGCAACGTCAAATAATCCGCCTAGCCCCCAGGTACTATTCACCAGAAAACGCGCAGTATCGCGCTGCGCATAATGGAAGTTTCCTTGAAGGATATCGTTACCGATATTGGGAATTTCACTAAGGTTTTGAAAAAAATTGCCAACTATTATCTGTATGGGTTTAGGAATAATTGCTTCGTAAGCTCTGGAGATGGGCTTTATCAAAAAGCGATCTACATTTTTATTAAAGCTATAAGTTGAACGATTTAACATTTCAAAGCGATCAACGGAAGGAGATTTTCCGCACCCGATTAAATGGGTAACGGCAAGAAGAATCCCCAACAACTTAAAAAATTTCACACACGAATTTTTAGACATACTAACAGTGTATGATAAATCTAAAAATTCTACCAGTCATTGTCTACTCTTTTACTTATTGAATACAAAAAAAAAGCCCCACCAAACAGCAGGGCTTTTTTAATTTTGAAGTAGTGGGGGCTCCCCACCGTCGAATTAGAATGCTACCGCTAAGCGTAACCCAACGATATCCAATTGACGTTTGGCTGCACTACTAGTAGTAACAACGTTATTGTTTGAGCGCACGCTAACATTAGGATAAATGTTTGCACGAATGTAGTTGGCCGAAAGCTTAACATGCTCGTTAACAAACCAATTCAAACCAAGTGTCGTGTTATGCTCGCTACCACCGTAAATATTTTTATCTACCATATTCACGAAGCTGTATCGAGCAGCGATTTCCCATGCACCCATTTTATCGCAGGGTTTAGGATTTCGAAGCGTTCCGGTTTGAAAATCATATACACGATGCTCGCCAGTTAAGACATAAGCAGCCTCTATATGCCAACCATGGAAACGTGGGTTGCCTCGTGTTGTGCCTACGTCGAGCGCTGTTCCACCTGTTGGAATACGCTGAACAATGGCTTGGTAATATTCACCTTCAACCGTTGCAGGTCCCCACATAGCCAAAGCTTCACCATTCACAACATTATAACTTCTGCCTCGAACATTGCCCGTTGTAACAAGCTGTCCTGTTTGACGTGCTCTTGCTTCTGGTGTTGTTTGAAACAAATTATATTGTCCAATCGGATTACCCTGAGCAGAATTGTTCATGGATTGATAACGACCCATTAATCCGAAGTGGTAAACCGTATCGCAGGTGTGAACCGGTGCAAAAGTTAAGCGTAACGCAGCACCTAGGCGATCAGAACGACCTGTATCCCCATAATTGTTGTTGTTCGCCAACCCACCATTTGTGCTAGCATTCGTTGCACTGGCACCATTAAAATGGTTTTGTCTTGGTTGAAAAACAGACGCGCTTAACATAAACATATCAATAGCAGTTGCATCAAACCAAAGGCCGTATACTTTCGTTGGAATCGCAAATGCACTGGTTGCTAGAGAAGACTCTAAGAACATCGTATCGTTATTTGTCCCATGATTACCCCAGTCATCAATACTCGTAGGCGGTGTAAATTGACCAAACCGAAGGTTGGCAACACCAATAGCGCCTGTAAATTCAGAGCAAGCATTGATATAGGCATCTTCAAAATCAACAGAATGACCATTTGACCCACGTCCATCGAACTGGCCAGCCTGTGTTAAGTTTGGTCGTGAAAAATCCAGCGTTAAGTTATAAGAGATATAATCGCCCACACCACCTGCAAATTTTAAGAATGCTCGGCGAATATTGCCGCCACTGGCAAATTGATTTGTTTTATCAAGCCTTCCACCTGAAAATACGGTCTCATCCAGATTCAAACGACCACCTACCGAAAACCAGTAAGCACTGTCTGAAGGATTGTAGATCATGATACCGCCTTCTGACTTGACCTGCATATTATTTGCCGCTACTGCACCCGTGGACATAACTGCCCCTAAGCCTGCAAGGGTTAACCCGATTTTTTTCAATGTTGTTGAACGCTTCTTCATGAACTTTTCTCCTAACTAGACACGCGTTAAGGTTCTAATGAACCCAATTTAATTTACGTATTCAATCCACTCAATCGTGATTAGTCCGCTATTGCTTAGATGCTAGCAGATCTTTTGCATAAATGCCAATTGCGACATTACGGCTCTAACTTACTGTCTTTAAAACAGCTTGTCAACTATAGCTTTCTGCTAACGTCCACACCATCGATTTAAACAAAATTTTTATGAATAAACAAGCTCTAATTACAAAAGCTTCGCAAATCATTTTTTAAATAACACAGCATAATATGACCTATATTGTTTTTTTTCTCATTTTTTTATTTTTCGCCAAGCGATTCTTCCCAATTGGTCGTCAACAAGAGCGTGTTGGTGGGTAGGCAAAGCTAATGCTTTTGGTTTACACTTTGGATCTGTGGGTATCAACACAATTCGACCAAATCGCACAAAAAAGGCACGATAATCCCCTTCGGCAATCAGCATGACCGCAGATAATGCATGTTGCAAAGACTCTCCACTGTTTACGATGGGCAAAAGATCTTTGATCATATATAGCCCTTTCTTTTGAGTGAATTCGCTTAAAAAATATAAACAGACACCATTCCCTTCTGCATCTGGCACCACATGTAGATTGCTTAGGTACTTTGCTTCCATTAGTCCTGCTAATCGATATTGATGATAGGGTTGTCCATTATGCCTGTTTGTGAGATCGATAGACCATATATAATTTTGATCTGTCGCATAAAGCCTATCCACTGTGCCCAACTGTTTTAAATCAACAGCCGCCAGTAAAGACAACGGCTGGCCAGCTTTGGCGAGCAGATCGGCTTTGTTCAACAACGGAGGCATTTGAGCCCTATTCATTCTAACAGCAACAAAACTTTCTAAGGGCGGCACAGACACTTTGAAAATCTGCACCCCTTCCTGACAGCCATATTCTAGGTGATCAGCAACAAATCCGATAGCGCTTGACAGATGCCTCTCTGGATTTTTTTTAACCTTAAATTCGGCTTCTAACAATTGATTCTCAGCCTCAATCCCGACAAACAGTTGTTTCTGAAAACTTGCTGAAGTTTTAGCGGTTAATATCATTTGTCCCATCTTATGACTAACGATAAGGGATGTCGCTAATAGCAACACCAATACCAGAACTAACACGATGCCCGTTTCGGATTGCAAAGGCATATTCCCAACAGTGATTTTTTTGAGAGATCCCATGATAAGTTTCACCTTTAGTTTCTATTTTTAAACGCACCATGCGAACCAACGCCCATTGTTCGGGTTTTACCTCCGCAGCCGCATAATATTGAAATTTTTCAGAGGTGCCCTCAAGCGACGTATCACTCGACTCAAAAAAACCATATTCCACCGAAAAATCAACAATACCTTCAACGATTTCTTCTGATTTTTGTCTGATATCGCTTCTAAATAACGAATAAGTACCCCGAAGCGCCGAAGATCGATCAGGAATGCCTAAATAATACGCTATGGTTTGCAACTCTGTGACTTCCGCATCTTGCTTATAGGATTTGCTGAGCAGAAAAGTTGAATTTGCACCTAGTTGATGAAATATTTTTTCATTTTCCACATCATTGGCAATAAAAAAATCGCCCTGCTGTACATCGGATATCAATACCATCGCATTTTTTTGAATACGCCCCCCCGCTTGAATAAAAAGAGCATCATCCGACTTAACCATCGAATGCTTAAGAAAATTTACTTTTTGAGGGATATTATAGATCACCAAAACATCTGAATTTTCCCGAAGACTATCGCAAATTTTCTGTGGAATATGCTGTTGGCATACCCCAGCTGCTGCTTCAAATCCAAACACTGCGCGATCTGTTTTTAAAAATTTATACGGAATCCCGTTTTTTTCAAAATTTCGACGAATGGGAAAATTGCTATCTTGTGTTCTACAACCTCGATATCCACTGGACTGTAAATCATGACGAATAAACTGAAAAAGCGTGCGCCCAATATCCAAGATCTCTTTTTTATTTTTTTCTGCAAAATGTGATATTTTTGAAACGTGATACCACTGCATAGCTGCAACAAGAATCACGAGACCTAATGTCATACTAACTAAAACATTGACTAAACTATAGCCTAGACAATGCGCTTTAAGATCAATGTCTTTTGGTGCGGGGATGCGAAAGAAAGTGTAATGGTATAAACGCATTTATCTTCAAACTTCTGATGCTCTATCATAACAGCACTACCAGGCAGGGCAATATCGAGCTTATTCTGCCAATATTGCATTGTTTGCGCTACCAAAGCCCCCGTCTGATCCACAGATAACGAATCGACAATTGCCGATGCGATAGCCAACGCTTCTGTTTGTTGCTGCAAAACGCTGTACCCTGCACTACTTGCTATCAACAATTTGCCCATTCCCGTTATCCCAAACGATAATATCATCAGCGCAATTAAAACTTCTATCAGTGAAAAAGCGGATTGTTTATTCAAAAGTGGCGTTTGGATAGCATCAATTTTCATCGTGTTTTTATAACATAAACAACGAGGTCAATGGAATAAATCGCATTTTGTTCTATTGCTTTATTCAGAAACCAAACCAACAGATTCATTTGACAAACCCGATAACCCTTGATATAGGATCTCATTCATTGCGAGGTAACCATGTCAAACTATACAAACGCACCCACCGAAATTGCGCTGATGTTTCAACTGAAAGGAGGACTGTATCCTTTAACCGCTCTTCAACTGATTGGCACCAACCTTTTGGCTTTCGAAGAACAACTCACCTCTAAAATTGAACAAGCCCCCAAATTTTTTTACAACGCTCCCGTTGTAATCGATCTCCAAAAACTCGCTAAACCCGATGCACACATCGATTATCAACAGCTTGTCGGCATTTTGCGCAGTAAAAAGTTAATCCCTGTCGGTATTAAAGGTGGCACCACAGAACAGCAAGCGGCAGCAACACTTGTTGGGTTGCCCATCTTGCAAGACTCCGGCAAAAATCCAGTCAAGACAGAAACAAGAAACACGTCTGTAGCAAGTTCTGCTGGAAAATTGCCAACACCCACTGAAGCGCTGCCCACCACAGATCAAGAAACAGACACTGAAATACGCGGCAGCAACACCAAACTGATTACCGAACCTGTGCGCTCCGGACAACAAATTTACGCACGAGGTGGTGATTTAATCGTACTCGCACCCGTAAGCCATGGTGCAGAATTGCTGGCAGATGGCCATATTCACATTTATGGTCCCCTTAGAGGCCGCGCATTAGCCGGCGTGACAGGCGATGAGACTGCACGTATATTTTGCCAATATCTAGAAGCTGAGCTTATTTCTATTGCAGGGCAATATAAAATCAGCGAAGATATCGAACAGACCGTTTGGCGTATGGCAACCGACATCTCTTTAAAAGAAGGTCACTTGCACATTCAGCCACTTTAATATATATAGTCTTTGTAGAAACTAAAAAATACCTTTGGAAGGATTGTATGCTCACAAATGAAACCCGGTTACAAAAATCTGGAAAAGTAATCGTAGTTACTTCCGGTAAAGGGGGCGTTGGTAAAACAACCACCAGTGCTGCTATTGCTGCAGAATTAGCCAATAGAGGCTTTAAAACTGTTGTTATTGACTTTGACATCGGGCTTCGAAATTTAGATCTCATTATGGGATGCGAAAGACGGGTTATTTTTGATTTTGTGAATGTTATTCAAGGAGATGCTAACCTTAATCAAGCGCTGATTAAAGATAAACGTTCCGACAACTTATACACTCTACCCGCCTCACAAACACGTGATAAAGACGCGCTTACCAAAGAAGGTGTTGAAAAAATATTATCGCTTTTACGGCTAGAATTTGATTTTATTATTTGTGATTCTCCTGCAGGCATAGAGCGCGGCGCTTTAATGGCGCTGTACTTTGCAGACGAGGCCGTCGTCGTCACCAACCCAGAGGTTTCTTCTGTACGCGATTCTGATCGCATTATCGGCGTTCTAAACAGTCGAACCCTATGCGCCGAAAAAGGTTTGGAAGTTAAGAAACATTTGTTATTAACACGATACGCCCAAAGTCGTGTTCAAAAAGGCGAGATGCTGAGTGTAGAAGATGTTCAAGAAATCTTAGCTATCCCCTTACTCGGTATTATTCCAGAATCTAAAGCGGTTCTAAATGCATCAAATAATGGTGTGCCTGTTACATTAGGATCTCCCAGTGATGCTAAGGTTGCTTACCAAAAAGCCGTCTCACGCCTTTTGGGTGAAGTGAACCAACCTGCGAAAAGCTGGAAATCAAAATTCTTAGGGGGCTTACGCCTATTTAGGAGCCCAGCATGAGCATCTTCAGAAAATTGTTAAATAAAATTGGGCTTGCTCGGCATTCGGCAAAAACAGCGCGAGAACGATTACAAATTGTTGTGTCTCATCAACGTGCAGAAGAAGGTGGCGATGTGGACTTTCTTTCCCGGTTGCGTAATGAATTACTCGGTGTTATTTGCAAATATGTTCAGATAGATCCCGAGCAAGTGAATGTTCAATTGCAACGTACTGAAAATTGCTCTGTGTTGGAACTGAATATTGCTTTACCCAATTCGAACCAGCCACTAGAAATGGGTTTTAAGATCAGCCAATAGTCCTTCTAGACCCTCATCTGCCCTTCGAGCACCTTCTCCCTCAGTGGGAGAAGGTCATTCACCAGATACAATTTCTCTACCCATCTACTGATCTCCATTCCTCTTTTCAAAAAAATCCTTTTGTATAAAAATTGTACAATTGTCATTTCAGCCCGAGATCTCAAGCCTATTACACCTTTTCCACCTGGTTATCCACAGCCTATTCAAGATAATCGTGGATAACTTCGCCAAGACCCCATTGGCTTAACGCCGCTCTTTAAAAAAACGACGTAACAATTCACCACACGCTTCACCTAACACGTTGCCTTCAGAGATCACGCGGTGGTTTAGACGTTCGTCTTGCAGTAAATTTAGCACACTGCCTGCTGCTCCCGTTTTGGGATCAGGTGCGCCAAATACCAATCGCTTAATACGTGCATGTATCATGGCACCCGCACACATAGCGCAGGGTTCTAAGGTTGCATAAAGCGTGGTATTCAGGAGGCGGTAGTTATTAATATGCAGAGCCCCTTGGCGTAAAGCCAAGATTTCTGCATGTGCGGTGGGATCTGAAGCACCGATGGGTTGATTCCAACCCTCACCGATAATTTTATTATCTAAGACTAATATGGCACCTACAGGCACTTCACCAACTGCTGCTGCTTTCTCAGCAAGAGACAAGGCATATGCCATCCAATGTTCATCAGCGTTGTTCAAAATTATCCCCTCGGTGTAGAATGATAACACTTATGTCAACACTCACAAAAACCGTATTAACAGTCTCTGAATTAAACCAATCGACACAACGGCTGCTAGAAGATTGCTTTCCCGCTGTTTGGGTTGAAGGTGAAATATCTAACTTGGTAAGGCCCACCTCCGGTCATATTTACTTTAGCTTGAAAGATCCTAAAGCACAGATCCGGTGCGCCATGTTTAGGCTAAAATCTCAACGCGTGGATTTTGAACTCCGAAATGGCCTCTTGATACAAGTGCTTGCCAAAGTAAGCCTATACCCCGATCGCGGTGATTACCAACTGATTGTCGATCGCATCGAAATGGCGGGCGATGGCTTACTCAAAAAAGCGTATGAAGAACTGGTTTCGAAATTAACCAAAGAAGGGCTTTTTGAAGAACGCTGGAAAAAACCGCTTCCTCTACTCCCTAAACAGATTGGCGTGATTACCTCTCCAACGGGTGCTGCCATTCGAGATATCCTGTCTGTATTGAAACGACGTTTTCCAAGTATCCCCGTTATTATTTACCCAACAAAAGTACAAGGCTCAGAAGCAATGCTAGAGATTGTTCAGGCAATTACGCTTGCGAATCAACATCAAGCCACCAACATATTAATTTTGGCCAGAGGCGGTGGCAGCTTAGAGGATCTTTGGCCTTTTAACGAAGAAAAAGTCGCAAGAGCCATTTTTGACAGCCAAATTCCCATTGTTACTGGAATCGGTCATGAAATTGATTTTACCATTGCTGATTTTGTTGCCGATCGAAGAGCGGCAACACCTTCTGCCGCTGCAGAACTAGTGGTGCCAGATCAATATGCTTTTTTACAACAGTTAAGCACCTTAGAAAATCGTCTGATAAACGAAATTACAAAATATTGTCAGCGCTTAGCACAACGTTTGGATGGCTTAATCAAACAAATTCGACATCCGGGTCAGCAAATTCAAAATCAGCTACAAACACTTTCTCTGCTGATGATTCGATTAAACAACACGATGCAGCAACTCCTTAAAACTAAAGATCTTGCGCTTAAAAACGCCTTACGCGCCTTAGAAACGGTAAGTCCACTGGCAACGCTCAATAGGGGGTATGCGATCCTTTCTTTAGCAGACCGCGATCATGTCGTGCGATCGATTCAAGAAGTGAAGCACGGAGATAACGTGCAGATTAGATTAGAAGATGGGATTCTGAAAGCGAAAGTCTACGATACAAATTGAGCGCACCTTCTCCCGTTTGACGAGAGAAGGTGGCGCAACCAATTACTTAAACCGAATCTGAGCGCGTAACCCGATAATATCTAGATTACGATGTGCTTTATCGTTTGCTGGATGAATCGAAGCACGAATGTAATTCATAGACAACCGAACGTTCTGATTCAAGAACCAGTTTAATCCAAGTGTTACATCATGCTGTGATCCGCCACGTACGTTTTTGTCGTTCAGATCAACAAAGTCGTATCGCGCTGCAGCTTCAATTGCACCATGTTCAGAGCACGGCTTAACCGAACCAAATTGACCATCTCTAACATCATACTCATGATGCTCGCCGGTTAACAGGTATCGGGTTTGGATATTCCAACCGCTAAATTGAAGCGTACCTTGCTGTACAGTCGTACCTGCAAATGGCTGAGTACCCATACGATGCACATAAGCCTTTGTGTACTCAGTTTCTAGCATAAAGGGACCAATTTGCCGCGCTGCTTCGAGGTTAAACATGCGAATATTATTCGCTTGGATGGGCAAACCACCATTGCCTGTAAGCGTGCTAACCACATTGATCATGCTGGTCAGACTAGTGGCGCTATTGTTCCTAATTTTAACCCCAGGGAATGCCTGAAACAGAGCACCAACGCTGCTCGCACTTGTAGGCACTACATTTTGAAGTTCACGATACGCTCCCGAAACACCAAAATGCCAGACATCGCCCTCTTCATGCATAGGCGCGACTGTTGCACGAACTGTTCCTTTCCAACGATCGCGCACATTCGAAACCTCGTTGGATGAATTTTGATCCGATTTCATCGCTGTAAAGGTAATCCCTGCAGAATCTGACCAAAAATCGGTCATAAAACCGATACCGTCGCCTGGATAAAACGTATTAGCGACTAAACTTCTTTCTAGGAAGGGACCCCATGTACCGCTATTAGCGTTATCTAAACCAAACCAGTTACCCGGTACGCGTCCAAAATAAACTTGGTTATTCTCTGCGAATCCTGCGTAAGAAATCCAGGTATCGCCAAACATGTTGCGATTGCTAGAATTTAATGCCAACGATATATTGTATGTCCAATCCTGAGCAAGGCCACCTTCAATGTACAAATCTGCTGTACGGATATTGCCGCCGCTGGGATAATTATTCCCCTTATCACGATAGCTACCCATAAAAAGCGCTTCGTCAAATCGAAGTAAACCGCTTAATTTAAACCAATAATCTGAACAATTTTCGTTGGTATAAGAAAGACCTCCCGTAGAATTAAGAAGCCATCCTTTCCCTAAATCAAAACCTTCAGTCACATTTTCTGCGTTCGCATTCTCTGTTACTTTATTTTTATTTTCGCGCGCCTGCACTGCAAAAGCATTGCTGCTCGCAGCCATCCCTAATACAACCAACCCACCTGCTAACGTCTTCGTTATCCCAGAGTACTTCCGCTTCATTTAATCCTGCCTCCTAATCGTTGGCTTAACACATACACATAGCGCATCTTTAGATGCATCGCAAAATAAGACCTTAGCACAACTCGTGTTGCGCATGCTACTACTAGCATCGCTAATACGCAACACTAGAACAATAAGCATTTATTAAATTCATTATTGGTCTTCTGTGCTTATGCGGTAAATGAAGTCTCGGCACTGGCCGCTAGCCCATCAAAATGGAGGTGAACACAGCAGTCCGCCCTACTCTTCTAATTTTAATCGTTCGAAATACCTTTCATAAAGCGGCGTTGCCTCACCAACGTCCGCATGAAATTGCCCTTTCTTTAAAGTTTCCACATCGGGATATAAAATGGGATCTGTTCTAATCTGCAGAGGTAGCAGTTCTTTGGCGGCTAAATTCGGTGTAGAAAAACCACTCTCTAACGTTATCTGTTTTGCGATTTCCGGACGTAACACAAAATCAATAAAACGATGGGCATTTGCCACATGTTTAGCTCCCACAGGAATTGCGATACTGTCTAAGGTAATAACAAAGCCTTCCTTTGGATAAATAAACTGCAAGTATGGATTTTGCGCTTTCGCTAAAAAAATGTCCCCATTTAATCCCATTCCTATTGTAATATCTTCATCTAAATAGATAGATCGTTGAGCATCCATATTAAACAGTTTAATATTGGGCATTAAAGCCTTTAGTTTTTCAAATGCCGCTTTAATATGCTCAGGATCTTGATCATTCACTGAATAACCCAGGGCAATTAAGGCCATCGAAAAACACTCTCGCGTATCATCCAAAACAAGTAACTGATCTCTGTAGCGTGGTAACCATAAATCCTGCCAGGTATTGACGCTCTTCTGTGCATGATACCGCGTATTATATGCAATACCCGTTCCGTTCCATAAATAAGGAATACTATATTCATTTTTGGGATCGTGTTCTTTGCTTAAAAAAATCGGGTTAATATTATTATAATGTTCTAATTTGGAATGATCGATTTTTTGAATTAAGGCATGTCTTCGCATACGACTAATAAAATAACTTGAAGGCATGATAATATCGTATCCAGCATCTGGATTTGCCTTTAATTTTGCATATAAAACTTCATTATTTACATAGGTAGCAACCTTCACGCGAATACCCGTTTCTGCCTCAAATTGACTAACCACTGCGTCTGACAAATAACCTGCCCACGTATAGATATTCAACGCATTATCTGCCGCTAATGCTGTTTTAGATACACATAATAGAAACAAAAACACAACCCCAAAGTGCTTCATCGTTGTTTTTTCCCCAGGGTTAATTGATAAATTAAAACGATAATTAACGTTAAACCAAACATCACCGAACATAAGGCGTTAATCTCGGGTTTTATACCCACACGCACCATTGAGAAAATTTTGAGTGGTAAAATATCAAATTCTGGCCCCGTCACAAAAAAACTGATAATAACGTCATCCATTGACAACGTAAAACTCAATAACCAACCAGCACAAATAGCGGGCCACAATAACGGTATCAGAATGCGTCTAAAAATAGTGCCTTCCGTCGCGCCCAGATCTTTAGCAGCCTCAAATAAATTTTTATCTTGTCCTGTTAATCGCGAATAAACCGTCACTGTCACAAAGGGAATACAAAACGTAATGTGCGATAATAACAATGTCCAAAACCCCAAAGTGCATTTTAGCGTTGAAAAAAGAATCAATAACGAAATTCCTGTCACAATATCCGGTGAAATAATTAAGATAAAAATAAGAGCATGGATTAATTTTTTTCCAAAAAACTGATATCGATATAAACTAACGGCAGCTAAAGTACCAATACCCGTCGCTCCCGTTGCTGCTAAAAAGCCTATTAGTAGAGAATGCAGTGCAACAATTTGCAGATCTGTATTCTGCATTAAGCTTTCATACCAACGAAAAGTAAACCCCTGCCAAAGTAATGAAAAAGAAGAATCATTAAACGAATAGACAATTAACACCAAAATGGGCGTATATAAAAATAGGTAAATGCCCAGTAAATAAGCTATTTTGCTAATTCTGTTCATATGCATATTCATGACGATGCTGATGATAAAAACGCCAATAGATAAATAAAGCCATTCCCATTAACAGTGTAAGCGCAACACTAATCGTTGCCCCCATTGGCCAATCGCGAGCTCCCAAAAATTGATTTTGAATAATATTGCCAATCAGTACGGTTTTAGCGCCTCCCAACAAATCTGGAATGTAGAATAAAGTCATGGCAGGCAACAAAACTAAAATACACCCTGCTAGAATACCCTGTAGTGTTAAAGGCAATAACACTTTAAAAAAAATCTGATATTTTCTGGCCCCCAAATCGCGTGCGGCATCAATCAATTGAAAATCTAATTTTTCAATACTGGCATATAATGGCAAAATCATTAAAGGTAATAATGTATAAATCAGACCAATTAAAGTTGCGGACTGTGTATACAAAAATTGCATCGGCACTTTAATCACCCCTATCCACATTAAAAAGCCATTCAAAATACCATGCGTTTTTAAGAGCATCACAATGGCATAACTGCGAATAAGCGAGCTTGTCCAGAAAGGGATAATCACTAATAACAATAAGATCCCTTTATAGCGGTCGGGCATACGTGCCAATAAATAGCTAAAGGGATAGCCCAACATTAAACAACCCAAGGTGCACGTTCCAGCGAGCAAGCCAGAACGCAAAAAGACCCGTAGATAATTCAGATCCAATAAACGAAGATAATTATGCAAGGTCGGCTGTAAACGCACCAACTCACTATCTCCTTGCACCAATAGACTTGTCGCAAACAAGAGAAAGCTGGGTATTAAAACAAAAATGCCCAACCACACCCACACTAAAGTCGTGGAAAATTTTCTAAAGTGCGTGTTATGCTTCATCCGCTAATATAACTTCCCAGCCGGTATGCCAATAGACCCAAACAGACTCTCCAGGTCTAAAATCCAATTTTTCATCATCCTCATTAAAAAATTGTGTGGTTAATATCTGGGTACCCGTCTTTAATTTTAAGATCAAATCCACCGTAGAACCTTTATAAATCACTTGCTGCACTAAAGCTGAATACATATTTTCAGGTTCTTGTACTTCATTTAATCCCCACACTTCGAGATCTTCAGGTCGCAATAACGTATAGAGCGTTTGATCAGCGGTAAAATTTTTCGTGTTTTTGAGCTTAAATTTCTTTTCCTCAATCTCAACTTCAATAAATTCTGAATCCGCTCTATGAACGGTGGTTTTAAAAATATTTACTTCACCGACAAATTGCGCAACATGCAAATTTCGAGGTTCTTCATACACTTCGCGAGGCGTTCCGACTTGTTCTATCAGACCATGATTCATCACAACAACTCGATCGGCCGTTGAAAGAGCTTCTTCTTGATCGTGCGTAACCAAAATAAAGGTGATCCCTAATTGCGCTTGCAACTGCTTTAATTCCATTTGCATCGTTTTTCGCAAACGGTAATCTAAAGAACTTAAAGGCTCATCGAGTAGTAACACCATCGGTTGGTTAACAACCGCACGCGCGATGGCAATACGTTGCTGTTGACCACCACTTAATTGATGGGGTTTACGCGTTGCTAAATCAATCAACTTTACCATCCGCAAGGCTTCTGTTACCCGATGCACGATCTCTTCCTTAGGTAAATGTTTACAACGTAAACCAAAGGCAACATTATCAAAAACATTCAAATGTGGAAAAAGCGCGTAACTCTGAAAAACGGTATTAACATGACGAAGATGTGGCGGAAGATTTGAAACATCTTTTCCATTCATTAAAATGGACCCATTACTGGGGGTTTCAAAACCAGAAATAAGGCGCAATAATGTGGTTTTACCACACCCTGATGGCCCCAAAATCGTTAAAAATTCGCGATTTTTTACTTCTAGATGAATATCCTGCAATACAGGATGATCATGATAATATTTTGAGACACCCTTTAATTCAATAATATTTGTATTCAAGGCGGTTATAAAGGATCTTTAAATAACTTAACTTTCGCCGCTTGTGATACATGACTTACATACAGTGCATATTCCAATTGACTTGAAAATTCTGTAAGACCTTGCCTATACGAAGCCTGTACATCTGAAGACAACGTAGACCAGTCGCCATCGGCAACTTTATTTAAACTCAAAACTAAGTAATCTCCATTCGGTAAAGAAAATCCGTTCAGATTCGGTTTTTCGGGCGGTGTATTCTCGGGTATTTGAAAAGCGGCGACAACAATGTCGCGATTCGGATCTGCCGCAGAGCGAATAACTTTCGATTTAAGCGTCCAATTGAGTTCTTGTTGCCGCGCTAGATCAAAAGGTTTTTCAGCCCCGTTTTGGATTTTTTTTAAAATGCCTTCACCAATCGATTTTGCCCGTTCTCTTGCACCTTCAACGATTAACAGATCCGCAATCTTCGCATGAGCCTGAACCAGTGTTTGTTGAACCGCCGGCTGATGATCTTTCACACGAATAATGACAGTTGCATCATCAGACATTTTAATCGGTTCACTGTTATGTTTTTCTTTTAAAAACGTTTCACTAAAAGCCACTTTAACGACTTCTGGATTGCTGGCAATACCAGCTCCCCCATCACGACCAAAAGGAACACTCTCTTCTTTTTTTAAACCCAATTGTTTCGCAATCGGATCTAAAGTGGATTGTTCAAATCCCAATTTGACCAATGTTTCTGCTTTTTCTGCAAACAAGGCTTCTGCTTTTTCGCGTTTCAGCTGTGCTTCCGCCAACGTTTTTACCGCATTCAAGGGTCGCACTTCTGTGTTCTTATGTTCAACCAATTGGATCAAGTGGTATCCAAACTGTGTCTGCACTGGGCCGCCAATACTGCCAGGTTTTGTTAATTCAAAAGCAACTTTTTCAAATTCTGGCACCATTTGCCCACGCACAAACCAACCCAAATCCCCACCATTTTTGGCTGATCCCACATCATTCGATTCCGTTTTCGCTATTTTAGAAAAATCAGCGCCTTGCTTTAATTCTGCTAAAATTGAAGCAATTTTAGTCTTGGCTGTTGCATCTAAGGCAGCGTCTCCTTTCGGCACCGAAATTAATATATGTCTGGCATGCACACGTTCAGGTGCAGTAAAAGCCGCTTGGTGTGCCTCATAAAAAGCTAACACTTCTTCTTGAGAAGGTTTAAGCTTTTCAGCTAATTTTGATAAAGAGAGTTCAACGTATTCTAAAACAATTTGCTCTGGCTTAATAAAGCTCGTCTTATGTTGATCATAATACGATTTAATTTGCTCTTCTGAAATTTTGATCTCTTTTTTATATTTATTTGCAGAAAGAATCATATACCCAAAATCACGTTTTTGATCAACCAGACCGACTATATTTTTTAATTCCATCGGCGTTATAAAACTCGACTGGTTAATGCCTTGCTCTAATTGGCCAAGCAGTAAATCTTGTCCTAATTCCTGTCTAAACCCCACTTCTGTGTAATTTGCTTCCGCTAAGGTTTTTAAATACTGTTCTTTAGAAAATTGGCCATCTACCTGAAAAGCCGGAATACTCACTAAAAGCTCTGCCACTTGTTCATCGCCTACACGAAACCCGAGTGTTTTGACTTCTTTTATAAGGGCAAGCCGTCGTATCAACTGCGTTAAGATTTGATTTTTTAAGACTTTTGGCTCAACTTGAGTGCCGTACTGTGCCGAAACCTTTTTATAAATATTATCCACAGATTGCCAGGAAATTTTTTGATCACCGATTTTTGCCGCGGTACTACTGTCGCCGCTTTGCAAAAAATAATCGCCTAACCCAAAAAAAGCAAATGCCACACCGACAAATAATACAATTATCCAAGCAATGGCGCCCTGTGCTTTTGCACGTAGTATTTGCAGCATAATCCTTCCTCTTTTTCATCCGGCCTATGGACGCCTTCTCTCTTGGGGAGAAGGAGTATTCAAAGATGGCGGAGCGGACGGGACTCGAACCCGCGACCCTCGGCGTGACAGGCCGATATTCTAACCAACTGAACTACCGCTCCAATATGACTCTGGTGGGTGCTGAGGGGCTCGAACCCCCGACATTCGCCTTGTAAGGGCGACGCTCTACCAACTGAGCTAAGCACCCTAATTCACTTAACTTAAGCCGCTTCTTTCTTCTTCTCATTCAC
>Ga0073905_10000237_pt1 | contig 24717 bp, 20 predicted proteins | sample KloWWTupernatant_FD_65482 | JGI IMG/M metagenome (GOLD analysis project Ga0073905, IMG submission 65482) | Active sludge microbial communities from Klosterneuburg, Austria, studying microevolution and ecology of nitrifiers - Klosterneuburg... | ecosystem: Engineered > WWTP > Aerobic digester >... | reverse complement strand
TATTTAAGTTGAGTGATTGCTGCCGCATGCCCATTTTGAGCAGCGATAAAAACTGGCGTTCTGCCATACTTATCTAGCTTATTGACATCAGCTCCTGCTTTAACCAAAGGGCCTATAAAATGACCATAACCATTAGCAGCTGCCCAATATAAAGGGCTTCCCTCACATTCTGAATCGACCTCATCAATAAATTTTTTCCCAAATAGGTCTGTTTTTTTATCTAAAAGTCTAAAAACTTCTTTTTTATTATTTTGTTTAATGGCTTCTATCAAGTTCATCTACCGTCCTCCGAAATGTCAGCATTGGCAGATTATACCAAAACTTGCATTATTAATAAAAAATCTATTACAAACCCAGAAACCTGATCAGTTGTGGAGGTTCGGTAGCCGATGTTCATTTTCAATCACAAAGCTCTAGAGGTTACGATAGAAATGCTATCATATTAAAAAAACTAACCCTATTGATAGGATTTTGATAGGGGTTGCAACCGCTCATTAGGGCGAACTCTATTATGTTATGCAGCATGTGGATGATTTTTGATCCATTCTTTTAAAGCTTCATCCATCCGTATTTGCCAGCCTTTGCCAGTGGTCTTAAAGTACTTCACAACTTCTGGGCTGTAACGCAAAGTAACAGGTACTTTCGTTGGCTGTTTTTGCTGTCCTCGCTGCCCCACTTTTCGGCGAGGTAATAATGTTAATAAAGAATCTGGCAACACCTCTTTAGCTGGGCGCATCGCTCTCAGATCTTCTCGGGTTAATTCTCGCACTTCTCCAATTTTATTGGTTAATGGTTTCTTTCTCATATCGTTTCACCTCACGTAAATTAGCTTTTCTAAAACTGATCGCTCTTATCCCTCCTTTAATAGGCGTAAAACAAACCACGTGTAAACGTTGTCCTATATACCCAATCGTAATAAACCGCCGTTCTGCATATAAACTCCTAATATCTTCAGCATAAATCGCTGTCTCCCAATCAAACTCGACTATTAGCTCGAATGCCAATCCTCGTTCTCGGATATTTTTATTAGATTTTTCAGGATCAAAATCAATTTTCATATAATTTAATTGTAGTTACGAATAAATAAAAAGTCAATATGATTTATAAATTCTTATTTGGCGGAGTGTCTTTGTCACAAATCGATGTTATTATCCTTTATGGAACATAGAATAAAATACGAATTAAGTGACTTATCTGAGCTTGTTTTTGAGCCAGATTGCTTTGTCTCATAATCGAACGTTTAGGAGACTAATAATGTTAATGGGATATATACGGGTATCAAAACAGGACGGGTCGCAACAAACTGATTTGCAGAAAGATGCTCTTCTCTCAGTGGGTGTTGATGTAGCGAATATTTATCAGGACTATGCATCTGGTAAGATTGATGCACGCCCTGGTCTCTTATCTGTGTTAAAAGCTTTACGTGCTGGCGATACCCTTGTTGTATGGAAGCTAGATCGTTTAGGCCGAAACTTGCGCCATCTTATCAATACAGTTCTTGAATTAGTAGAGCGTGGTATTGGTTTTAAAGTATTAACGGGGCATGGGGCATCTATTGATACAACGACACCCGCTGGAAAATTAGTGTTTGCTATTTTTGCAGCACTTGCAGAATTTGAGCGAGAATTAATTTCAGAACGTACGAAAGCTGGACTTGCTTCTGCACGTGCTCGCGGTCATCAAGGTGGAGCTCCATTCAAGATGACTGCTGCTAAAGTAAGGCTCTCTATGGTAGCAATGGGAAAACCAGAAACAAAAGTAGGTGATCTGTGCCGTGAACTTAAGGTGAGCCGGCAAACATTGTATAGACATGTTGATCCAAATGGTGCCTTGAGGAAAGATGGGAAAAAGCTTTTAAAAAGCAAAAAAACTAATCTTATCTATCTGACTTAACTGTTCCGCTGGGTCTCAAACCCCATCTACAAAAGCTTAACGTGCTTTAAATTCCGTTTTCTGAGGCGACCCCAGATTAAAACACTAAAATTTTACTAGTTATATATTTAACTAATTTTAATCCACATAGTGATTTCTAGTGTCCGTATCTTGTTCCTTGGTTTAAAGGTTGCCTTTCCTGGTTGGAAAGGGCTTCAGGAGTACTCGGATCGCTCTGGTTAAACTGGGTTAATATAAGGGGGTTATTTTGTTCAAAAGAATTATGATTGGCCAAATGGACAACAACAGGAGAGTTAACCGGAGGCTCATCAGAATTTTGCCTAGCTTCTACAGTTTCAATACTGGAAACGTTATTTCCTAGAGAGAAGGTTTCATCACAATTCCACTCAGCTTGTAATTCTCTAGCTAATTGTTCATCTTTCTGTATTTGTTCTGCTAAAGATTTTTGTAATTTACTAACTTCATTCTGTGCAAGATTTCTTTTAGTAACAGCTAGAATTTCGTTATAACTCACTCTAAACTTCATTTTATCCAATGTAGCCGAATCCTCTGCTTGCCAGTTCTCAAATAATAATTGCATAAGTTCTTTTAACGCTTTGGAATCAACTTGTGCAGCTTCTTGCAAGGCTGTACGAATTGTATTTAAATGCAAGGCGTGATCATCATTGTAAGCAGAGTTATGCTTAAAAGCCTCTAATAACCCAATTTGGATTTTCTCTGGCAAAATAAATAAGTGCTGTTTTATAGAAAATATTCTATTAAGCTCTTGCGTAGAAAACCTAATAGGATTTGATTCATAGAGATAACCAAGTTGTTCATGAAGGGTGGCAGTACTTGGACGATTGTTTCGTTGACGTTCATTAAAAGCATTATGAAAATTTGGGTTATATTGCCTTAAAGCCTCTAAATGTAAACTACGAATGATTTCTGCCGCTTCGTATGACTGGATACCCAGAGCTGCTGTCAGTAAATTTTCTATAGTATACGCGCCGCAACTAGTATAATCGCTTTGCTGAGACAATACGCGGGTTTTAAAATATACTTTAGGATAAATCTTTTGTAATTGTACTTGGAATATTTCTGGAATAATGGGGCGAGTTGTAAACGAGTCAATATATTCAGCGCGCAATACTTTTCCATCTGCGCTAAACTCTAGCAACATTCCTACCCAATGCGCATTCCCTAAATTACAGGGTATGAGACAAATACGTTCGCCATGGTGATTTCTTGCTTCTTGCCTTAATCTGTTCTCCAATTGAACACTCATAATATTATCAATAGCAGCCAGTATTTCTATAGGCTTAATAAATAGCTGAGAGTTTTGTATTCGCAACTGCTGCAAGCGAGCAGATACAATAGCTTGAATATCATTGTCTTCATATTGATAGGAAATATTAATAGTTGTTTTGCTGGTTTCCGTAGGTTTAGAAAGAATGTTTACTGAAGAGTTTATCATCTTCGATATCTCTGCTGTACTAATTAGACTAATACATCTGAGTCCAGTCCTTAATTCGGTGATAAGTTCCTCACGCTGATCTATACGGGTACTAGCCAGAGCGATAATACTCTGATGGTCACGCAATTCGGCACTCTCCTCCCCCCACCGCCAACCCAGAGTACCTCCCACTTTCTTCCGAACCCGGCTTACAGGCTGAGCACTTCGGTAAACTCCAAACTGCTTTCCTAAGTTTTCGTCATAGAACCAATCCTCCCCTGTTTCAATCGTGCGAGTTCGGGGTAGGGCTACGTCGGCATCCTTGAAATTGGGTACGGGGTAAAATGGGCGTATGGGGTGACAATATTCATTTACTACATGTGCAGGGAGTAATCGTTGCTCCCCGCCCACTTCTTGTACCCAGGCAGTATTGCCATCGGTATATTTTTTAGCATTGTATAAATGAATGGTCTTCTGATAGGCTTGAATGAGATTGTTTAAATTGGCGTGAACGCCATGTTGTTTTACCCAAAAGCCTTTTTCAAATCCTTGAGCTTGCTCCCGGGCAGCTTCATTAGGAAGGTATTGTTTAATCATCGTCCACATGTGCCAATCTAATGCCCATACCGCATACTGAAAGCCTGTGATGCCATTAAATATGCGATTGGATAAGTCGATGACATTTCCTGATACTAATGCTAAGTCGCGGTTGCTCTTTAGCATAGCTTTCGCTTTGCCTTGTTCTCCTTCTGCAACAAATGTTAGAAACTCTGCAATATCATTTGGATTCACATAGGGTACAGATAATGAGGCATGAATACGCACCGAGCATGGTGATGCTTGTGGTGAAAATGTTAATGCAGTAGGACTGCTTTGGTTAGGCTCTTGAACAGCAGGTTGTAATAGTTTTATGTGAGCTTGCATATCAGCAATAAGCTTTTCATTTTTAATTCGCTCTTGCTCCATTGTCTGTTGTATATAAAAAATCTGAGTTTTAAAACCTTGCTCTTGGTTTTGAAGAGCGGTCTTTAAAGTTGCGATTTCACTCACTTGTTCTACAAACACCTGATGCAGTCTGTCCGTTTCTTTTAATTTATCTTTTTTAAGTCTTCTGACTGTTTGCACAATGAAATTTGGTTTTTTTTGTTCTATTGATAAATCTATAGGCGTTTTGCCTTGCTCATTTTTGATTTTATGATATGCCCCTGCTTCTAGGAGTAAGGAAATAACATTATCCTGTCCGAACTGAACCGCTAGATGAAGAGGCGTATCGCCTTTAGCGTTTTGCACGTCAATTAAAGCTAAAGCGACTTCTGTATTTTGTAGGAGATATTCGAGCATCTTTACATCACCACGACTTGCTGCAATATGCAAAGCAGTTTGTTGCTGATTGTTTTTTGTTTTTATATCAGCTTTCATTTTTAATAAAAGCTCGGTAAGCCTTATATTACCTTGTATTACCGATAACATTAATGACGTGTTGCCTTCTATATTACGACTTTCTAAAGCTGCCTTGCGTTCTAACAACCATTTTATCGATTCTTCTAAGTTGTCTTTGTTGTCTTTAATAACCATTCGGTGCAATAAAGTGTTTTGGGTATCAGATTCCGGCTGCTCAACTTCGGCACCGAGACTTAACAATAACTCGCACTCAACGTAATCGTTTCTATTTAAATTTAAGGCTTTTTCTAATAACACATTTAAGTGCTTTGGGTTAAGTCGAATTCCGTCAAGTGTAAAGATAAAATTATTTTTTTGCTTTAAGATGTTTAATAGCATCTCTACGAGTTCAGGCGAGCTAAATTCACAAGCGAGATGTAAAGCTGTATAATTTCCTTCTAACTTTAAAGTTAATAAACGCCTATCTTTATTTAACCACTGATGAACCACTTGAAGTTGATTCTGCTTAATCACCATTACGCATTTTTCTACCCAAGCTTTAGGTAGGTAAACCTCATCACCATCATAAAGTTCAGGATTATTTTCTAAAAAATCTGATATATCGCTACGCTTATCATGATTGACAGTCAGATTTTTATTCTCAAGATTTACACCTGTTTTTGGGCTTGTATTATGGGTCTGTAGCCATTCATCAATTTTTTCTCGTTCATAGGTATGACCATCTGATGTGAAAACCGGTTCCATCATAATTTGACCTGTAATGGAACAACGGTATTTTTCTGGAATTATGTTATCTTTAGGCATGGGTATATTCTCCGTAACAATCTGTTAAAAGTTATCAATAACACCTGAAACTCATCGTTATTATCTAAACTAAGTCCAATTAGCTTGAATGATTAGCTCAATTGTACATAAATCTAAGATTTTTAACTATAACACTTTTATTGGTTTTTTCTATCTATATTATTTTAACAAGTTAATCAACCTATTGTTTTTTAGTTGGAATATCCTTCTTTTTCACAGATTCTTCCCACGCTACAATTTCACAAGTATATTCGCTAAAAAATGGATGTGCTCTATTTTTTTGTGCGAAAAGATAAAATTTGATTATCCACCTATTCCTAAATAGACCTGAAACTTTTTTATCTATCATTAGGGCGAGGCTTATTGATAGGCGATAATATGCTATTTAACTGGCATATTCATTCCTTGTTATGCCATTGCTCAACCTTTCCCAAAAGCTTTCCTAAAAGCTTGGCTCAGCTGGCTAGCAGGTTTTTTTGGAACAGGCGGCGGGTCCTTTTGTTCAAGGACACTGGATGGCTTAGCAGAAAAAGAAACGACCGGGTTCATAACCCTTACTGGCTTTATTCCATTAGGGTATTGTTTAAAATGCGCTTCCAATATCTTAACCGCCTCTCTGTGCTCTGGGTCTTTGCCTTGCCTGGCGAACGATAAGGCTGTTCCCCACTTCGTTTTAATGCTCGCGTTCGCACCTGCTTCCAGCAATGCGGTAATAGCTAATGTATGCCCATTACAAACAGCGATATAAACCGAGGTTATGCCGTCCGGCATTGGTGTATTCATATTTGCTCCTGCGGCATGCAGGGCAGCTATGGCTGACACGTGACCATTTTGAGCAGCGATAAAAACTGGCGTTGCACCATCGCATGGCGTATCCACATTCGCACCTGCGGCATACAGGGCAGTTATGGCTGACGCATGCCCATTGTAAGCAGCGATAAAAACTGGAGTTTTGCCATCCGATATTGGTGTATTCACATTTGCCCCTGCGGCATGCAGGGCAGCTATGGCTGACACATGCCCATTGTAAGCAGCGATATAAACCGGCGTAAAGCCACCATCTTTTGACGTATTCACGTTCGCGCCTGCTATATACAGGGCAGTTATTGCTGACGCATGTCCATTGTAAGCAGCGACATACGCCGGCGTGGCACCATCTTTTTGCGGCATGTTCACATTTGCCCCTGCCGCGTGCAGGGCGGTTATGGCTGACTCATGCTCTTTTTCAGCAGCGATATAAACTGGTGTTGCGCCATTTCTGTTTGGCGTATCCACATTCGCCCCTGCTGTATGCAGGGCAGTGATGGCTGACGCATGTCCATTTAAAGCAGCTTTATAAACCAACGTTCTTCCCTGTTTATCTTGCTTATTAATATCTGCACCTGCTTGAAGCAAAGGGTCTATAAAATGGATATGGCCAAAAGCAGCTGCCCAATACAAAGGGCTTCCGTTATATTCTGAATCGACTTCATCAATAAACCTTTTTCCAAAGCGGTCTGTCTTTAGTTTTAAAAGTCTAAAAAATTCTTCTTGATTATTTTTTTTAATAGCTTCTATAAGACTTGTGATTGATTTTAAATCGCTAATACTCACTGAGGAAGACTCAAAATCCTGAAACTGAGTTAAGATAGGCGTATTCTTTTGTTCTGAAGGGTTAAGTTTTAAAGCCGCTTGAGGCGTATTCCTTGGAACAGGATCATTAACCGTAGACTGAGGTGTTGCTGAAACTATAGGTTTTTGAGGAGTGTTTTCTATAACTAAAGACTTTAACATCTTTGATATCTCTTTAGCAGCAGCTTCGGCATCTAAGGGTTCATCGTTTATATAAAGTATATGTTTATTTTGGGTTGTTTTCAGCGCTAGAATATAAAGCACCGTATATTGTATTTTTAGGAAAAATTGTTAAAATTGCAGATGAAACTACTGAAAATATAGGTAGAGAGGGTGTCTTAGAACGTATCTATTGGAGGGAGGGGGAACCATGGGTTCGAATCCGCAGCCAAGACGGGGTTTGTTCGTCCGTAAAATGGAACGAGACAAACCTTCCGCCCATCATAGACTTGATGTTCAAAAAAGAACTCCCTTTGCTATCTCTACCAGCCTTGAAAGATCTAGCGAATTATCTGAAGACCTATGCCAAGCTTTTGCCAAAACAGCGGCACTCCAAGAAGAGATGATTTGTTTAATGGCTGTTTTATCATTGCGGATCATTCACTCTAAAGGAGCGAAAAAATGACTCATTCTCTTTCTAAAATTAGTGACCACCATCGCCAACGAAGAGCCTGTGTATACATTCGGCAATCAACTACTTTTCAGGTAATCCATAATCGAGAAAGCACAGAGCGCCAGTATAATTTACGCCAGCGAGCTATAGATCTCGGCTGGAATGAAAATTTAATTGATATCATTGATAACGATCAGGGACAGTCTGCGAAGTCTATTGAGCATCGAGAAGGTTTTCAAAAACTAGCTTCTGAAATCGTTGCTAAACAAGTAGGCATAGTACTGATGTTGGAAGTTTCTAGACTATCACGTTCGTGTAGTGATTGGCATCGCTTGATAGAAATTTGCAGCATTACGAGAACCTTGATTGCAGATGAAGCAGGAATATATGATCCCAGAGAGCCAAATGACAGATTGTTGTTAGGCGTTAAAGGAACTTTATCTGAAGCAGAGCTTTTTACATTAAGAACTCGGCTTTATGAAGGCAGATGGAATAAAGCTAAAAAAGGTCAGTTAGGCCGTTCTATTCCTACAGGTTATATAAAGGATGAAAAAGGTAATTGGACCAAAGATCCTAACCTTCAAGTTCAAGAGAGGATGAATTATATATTTAAATTGTTTGCCCAATTAGGTATAGCAAGGCGAGTGCTATTGGTACTTAAAAATGAGAACTTAAAAATTCCTACAAAGGTCTGGGGAGGTCCTCAACACGGGCAACTAATTTGGAAAGAGGCTAGTTTAGGAAGTATAATGAGGTTATTAAAAAATCCCTCATATGCGGGAGTTTATGTTTATGGAGCATGTGACTATGAAAGCAACGGATATTATGCTAAAACAGGGAAAGCAAAGCCAAAAGCTCGTCCTTTAAAAGAATGGACAGTTTGCTTACAAGATCACCATGAACAATATATTTCTTTTGATGAATATATGAGTAACCAGGATCGTTTGCATCAAAATTGGTTTCGTTCTAAAACAAGAGGAGCACCTCGAGAAGGGAGAGCTTTGTTACAAGGCATAGTTTGGTGCGGTCAATGTGGCTCGAAAATGGGAATTAACAGCTATTCTGCTAAAGAGAGACGAAATAGTTATACATGTACAAAAGATTATCAAAACGGTGCTCAACATGTTTGCCAAACTATAAGTGCTAGGACAATCGATGGGTTAATTGTTTCTCTATTTTTAGAAGCTATGGCACCTTCACAACTTGAAATTGCTAAAAAATCGATAGAAAAAACACAAATTGAAAAACAGGCGTTAAAAAAACAATGGGAACAGCAACTAACGCAAGCGCGATATGATACACAATTAGCGCAACGCCAATATGACGCGATTGATCCAGATAATCGTTTAGTGGCTTCTGAATTAGAGCGTCGTTGGAATGAAAAATTAGAAATACTTCAAAAGTTAGAAGAAAATTATGAGGAGGCTAATAAGCAATCTCGTTTTTCTTTAACGTTAGAAGAAATAAAAGAAATGGAAATGCTTATAAAAGACCTGGATAAGATTTGGTATGCTGCCACTACGACCGATCGTGAACGTAAACAATTAATTCGTTGCGCTATAGCAGAAGTTCAATTGAATGGAATTACTATTCCTCAAAAAGTTGAAATTCGCATTACCTGGCGCTCTGGAGCAGTGAGTGAACATATTGTTGATCGGATAAAACAAGGGATATGGGCACCTAGAACATCTGACATCGTTATTGAACGAATTAGAATACTTTCTGAAAAATATACGGTAAATAAGATTGCGAAATTGTTAAACCAAGAAGGGCATCGTAGTGCTCATAATAGACTTTTTAAAGATTACCATATTCTCTATATAGCACGACGGAATAGCATACACGTTACGACTCATCTAAAAGGTATAAAAAATCCAAATTATAGGAGGAAAAAATTAAAGGACTAATGGGCTTAATAGGCATTGACTAAAGCAGAATTTTTATTTAATATAATTGGGGGTGGGGTATGTATTGGGACTGTTATAAGCCAGCAGAGCATTATTATTGTCTTTCTTTAAGTATTCATTATAAATAGCATAGTTTTCGGTTTTTTCGCCTATGTATCGCTCTTCTATAAAAAATGTTCTTAGCTCTTCTAATACATGTTGTGTTTTTTCTTGTTCTTCTTTGCCTGTGAGATTCAGTTTCCCGCTTCCTCTTCTACCGGCTGGCACGGCTGCAGGGCTAGCCTGAAGATTTAAATCAAGGATGTGGGCGGAAGTAGAGATCGATATTGCAGCAGTTGGGCGATGGGAAGCTTCCTCTAATGTTTTAGCATCTGTAGTCATGAACTTTGCAATGTCCGAAGCCGATGGGCGAGATTCTGGATTGCCTGCCCAGCACTGTTGGATTAAATGTGCTAATTTTTCTGGGCAGTCTGAAGGGATAGCTTCTCGTTTTCCACGTCCAACAAACACAGGGATGGCTTCTGGGGTATCTTCAGCGTAGGGAATCTTGCGTGAGGCTAGTTCCCAAAAAGTGATGCCCAGACTATAAATATCGGATTTATAAGTATACTGTTCTCTCTCAAATAATTCAGGAGCAATCCAGGGGAGTGTGCCAACCAGTTCTTTGCTTTTTTGATGATTCTTTGTTAAAGATTTGGTTTCATTTTTGACTTTCGATAATCCAAAATCGGTTAGCTTCGCTTTTTGATCATCTAACAATATATTTAAGCTTTTTATATCACGGTGTAAAATAGATTTACTGTGTAAAAATGCTAAGCCAGAAACCATGTCTATGGCAATGCGAATGCGAACATCCCAGTCTAAGGCTTGTGTTTTGTCTTGCAAAACACTAAACAAAGATCCTTTAGGCATGTATTCCATGACCAGACATCTAGGGATGCTGCAATACCCATAAAAATGCACAATATTAGGATGACGCAATTGTGCCATCATATCCGCTTCTTTACGAAACTCCTCATGTGCTTCTGGACTTAGGTTGCCTATTTGCAATTTCTTAATCGCAACACTTCCAAATTGGTAGCTACCTTGATACACAATTCCAAAGCTGCCTTGACCCAGTTCTTTGCCAAAATTTAAGTCTTTGTACTCTATTTGACAAGAAACAAGAAAACCCTTTTCAGTATTTTCGGCTGGTTTTTGATTAAAGGCATCTAGAATCGGTTGCCAATCAGGGCTGTCATTATTTTCAGAAAGTATTTGGACGGTAGGAAACATATGAATACTCTTTTGCTGAGTTAACTTAAGCGTAGCCTGTATGATTTCAGCACAGAAGTCAAGATGCCACAATTAGGACTGGCAAGCTCAGAGCCTTAAGACCTCTACCCTGTGCTTAAGGTACATTATAATCCCTTAGAGTAACTTTTCATTCCAATGCTTGCATACCTCGAAGACCATAGTCTTTGCAACCGCCCGCAAGGGGGAAAACAAGCCGTTGCTCATCTCAGAAAATACCATGTGCATCCAGCGCGTTAGTCAAATGCTTTTTATTGAACACCAAAAAGACAACATAAGTTTCCTTATTTCAAGCGAATTTTCTCTTTAAGTGCATCAATCGAAACCGTGGTATGAGATATCCAACCAGTCCCTGCAGCAAATCCAATTAAAAAGATCCCTAGAACAATAATAGCCCATAATCTTAAGGAATAATTTCTTTCGAACTCCTGTATTTCTGGAATAACACTTTTTGCATAAGATAATGAACGATTTAAATCTTGCATAAGATAGTCTAACTCTGCATGGCAATATTTTTTAACTTCTGTTGCAGTCGTATTGACAGTGACACTGAGAGCGATTTTGGCTTCTTTTTGAATACTTTCTTTAATAACCTCTTTGACTTCATCAAGACTCTCGATTTTTTCATCAAACGCTTCAATGGTTTTGAGCAGTTCAGCTTCTCGTTGACCCACCATTTTTAATTCTAAAGACCAATTGTCGTAAAGCTTAAAAAATTGATAAAGTACATCTTCGAGATTTGCAGGTTGAGTGGAAATTTTTGACTTTTCATTGATAATTTCAGACATATCTTGCTCCTTGTAAATGATTTAACGTTCCAGACCAAAGTCTCTTTCAAGACCTTTTGTCATCTCAAGGGTCTTTTGAGGCTCCGCTAACTTTTGAACCTTTTCGCTTAATCCAACGTTTTTGGTCTTCAAATAATCCATTAACTCGGGATTTGCAAACGCTGCCCTTGCTTCCTTTTGAAGTTTCCCTGTAATGGCATCAGAATGCTTACCGGTTGCCAGCCTGTTTTCTAGACTATCAAAGCGTTTGATAAAGCTTAAAGCTTCTCTTTCTAAAGGAGAGATAAATTTATCCTGAATAGCCGCAGCTTTTTCAGGATTAGCCGCCTCATACCTTTCTTTAAATGTATCTAAACTGCTGCGTGCTTGTCTATCCATCATGGGATGTTTAAAAGAACGCCTAAGGTTTTGAAGCGGATGAACAAAGGGTTTATGTTCAACTTTATCAGCCACTCGTTCTGGATAACCCACTTCAAACTGTGCCTTAAAAGCTTCAATGCCCGTTTGTTCGCGTTGAGGTTCAATAGGTTCCACGCCCCGCCCTTTTGCAAAATCCTGCATATTCTCATAATCCGTCGACACATCCTTACCCCTTTGCCGGCTTAAGGTTTGTATTAATGATTCCATACGCGGAAACGCTTCTTTACTCCAGAATAAATCCACACTCTCGCGGTGCCTACTCATACCAACATAGGTGGCATGGGCATCGAGATGACGGGAGGCGAGTACATAAGACCTATCTACCGTAACGCCCTGTGTTTTATAAACGGTGGCCGCATAACCATGCTCTAGGTGTTTGTAAAGGTTTAGGTCGACGATTACTTTTCTATCGTCATTAATGTCTTTTTTATCGCCTTCATCTAAACGGACAATAATTTGTCCTTCTTTAACGGACTCAATGGCACCTAAAGTCCCATTCGTTACCCCAAGGGCTTTGTCGTTCTTTAAAAAATACACACGGTCATTAACAGCGAAGAGTCTTTTACCACGCTCTGTTTTAAACTCTAATTCAAGCCCAAGTTCCCCTTCTGCATGGCGTAGCGTCCTTGCCTCATCATTGAGTGCCTGTACATCGACCCGGGTATACGCCAGCATAATTTGAGTTTGGTTTGAGTTAGTGAGACGAGCATCATTCCACATCTCAACTACCGCAGCTCTGGCTAATGCCTGGGTTTCAAACACATGAACATGATTAGCCTCATAAACTCCCAAAGCTTTCGCGGTATGGCCCCTAGCAAAGTCTTTGGTGGCCTCAGCCTGCCAAGGCACCCGTTGTCTTCTAACCTCGGTAAGCTCAAGCGCACCGGTTTGCTCAATAATCGCTCTAAAGGCCGCGCCCGCTTCAATGGCTTGAAGCTGCTGGGTATCTCCTACCAACACAACCTTGGCATTCCCTTGGTCTGCGACTTCCAGTATTCGAGCCATTTGCCTAGAACCTAGCATCCCCGCTTCATCCACCACTAAAATATCTTTACGCCCTAATAACTGCTCGCCCCTATCCCAGTACCAAGAACGGCTAGCAAGCGTACGGCTTTCAATACCACTACTGCCTTCTAAGTTCTCAGCGGCTATGCCAGAAAGGGTTACCCCATGCACTCGGTAGCCTGAAGCTTCCCAAGCCTCTCTAGCCGCTTCCAAAAGGTAGCTTTTACCCGTACCCGCATAACCAATCACGCATCGTAAATCATAAGGCTCAAGCAAATGATGAAATGCCTCTTTTTGCTCTCCACTCAAGGTTCTAGGAGCAATCGCTTGGAGCTTGTGCTCTATCTTTACAAAGTGCCCATCGCATTGAGAGAGAAGCCGGGTATGCTCTAACATTTTGGTTTCAATGCCTAACATCTCCCGGCTGGTAAACCGCTCAATGCCCCGGTCATCTAAACCCAGGTGAACAATATTGGAATGCCCCTTAACCTTTTCATAAACCCGTTCAAACTGCTCAGCGTCCACCGTCTGACGGTTCACAAATCGCGCTAAGTCTTGATAGCTAAAAGTCGACTGCTGTTTGGTTAAGGCATCTAAGGCTTCATCAGGATTCTTGAATAACCGTTCCCCATTCTCTCTGGCAATACGCTGGTGGTCTTCAAGCCTGGCCATTCGGTCTTGGGCTGTCGATGCCCCTATCTTGTATTGTGGCTCCAGATTAATACCCTGAGCTTCAAGCGTTCGATGGTCAATCTGCCTGTCATGGCCGTTTAGTGCCAAAAAATGATTGGCCGTATTTGCCCACGCCTCCCGCCAATTGAGTAATTGCGCTTTGCTGTTCCAGTCCCGTACCTTGTACCCAAAGCCTTCAGGGGTCACTTCGCGGAGGGTTAGCATAATGTGAGCATGGAGTAAGGACTCTCCGTCTTTCATATCTTCGTGAATACATAAATCGGCCACCATGCCCTGTTTAACAAACTGTTCTTTAACGAAGGCGCGAGCCAGTTCAAGGTTTTGTTGAAGGGTTAATTCTTGAGGCAACGCAAAGTTAAACTCTCGGGCGAGTTGAGCGTCTTTTCTTTTTTCAGCGGCTTCAACCGCGTTCCAAAGTTTTTCTCTATCGCCCATCCATTCAGGTGCATTTTTTGGGAGTAGAATTTCTTCATGAACAATATCGTCTTTGCGGCTGTAGTCTTGAATTTTTTCGTAACGCTCATCCATTAAGCGTTCACCCGAGCGATAGGCGGCGCAAGCTATGGCACTGCGCCCTTGGCTTCTGGAAATAACCGTACCGCTAAAGTGGTAAATGGCCATTTGATGATTGCCTTTCCTTGGTAAGGATATCTAGATTTAGAGTTTAGCTAAAGCCTTAATAACTAAAGTGGAACCCTGGTCTCCCGTCTTTGATTGCCTCAACTAACGTTATGTGCACCAGAGACGCCAGAGTTCCTGGTTCCAGTGTAGCCGAGCGACAGTTGTAAAGCAACGTATAAGCGCGCTCTTCTCGCTCATCGCTCGCTGAGTTGTGGTTGGTTGCTTTGTTGGAATTTTGTTATGGGCCGATAGGTGTTTTTGAGTGGTGTGGCATTGTTTATTGATATTGGGATAAGGTACGCTGTATTTAGGGCAATAACAGGCTAGGGGGTTATAAAGTGCGTAATGAAACGAAAGAGGATGGAAAAAATTCTGCCAGCGAAACCAGCACAAAGCCTGGGTTGGAAAAGCTGAAAGCGCAAAGACAGAAGCTGGATGTGAGGATTCAGAAGATGGAAGCTATGGGGAAATCGCAAGCTCGTAAGCAGGATGTAAGACGTAAGATTTTGATAGGGGCTTATTATCTAAGTCAGGCCATTAAGGATGGCACGGTGCCTGCATTAAGGGAGACGATGAATGTATTTTTAACCCGGGAAAGCGATAAGAAGTTGTTTTGGGATTTTGAAGGCTAGGTTTTAGCGTTTTTGATGGGAGGGCATGACATGGGGAAACGGATAAAATGGTCTACGGATTTTAAAAGATACCCTGGGTGCAGACAACCTTGCAGAGGTCTTAGGGGAACGGGGAAAGCCGTTGTTCATGTGTTGTTAGTGTTGTGTGCACTTTATGCGATATACGCGTTTTTTGATAAGACGGAATTAAGCCCGGCGGTGAGTAAATCGCCTACGGTAGAAACTAAGCCCGGAGAAGTAGGGGTTCTGGAGGCATTGGGTGAAGTGAGGGTGAAAAACGGGTTGTAAGAGAAGGATATTGGTTGAGCGAATATCAACAAAACTTCAAAAAGAAGCTCTGTGGGCGGTTTTGAAAGCAACCCGGCGGTGCCGATGGAAACAGTTACGCATAATTGGGCGACCGCGTTTTAAAACGCCCCGAATTAATTAACGACGGAAACGGGAAGCAGAGCGTGGTTGAAAGTCGTAAAGGAATTTAACAAACTTCAATTAACCAGGGTTTATATAGTTTATCATGTAACTAAAAACAAAGAATTCGCGATTCTAGACGTTTTGTTTTTTAGATTGCCCCAGGGTTCCTTTTTTTCTGTAAAGAGCTGCCAAGTAGCCTTGGCTTTCGTTTTATGGTGGTATTGCAAGGGTACTTCGGTTTGTTTTAGCAAAACCTTTTTGTGCGACATCACTCATCCCTAGTCAGCGGTTCCCGTTCCGAGGGGTTCCAAGGGGAGACTTCCCCTTGGTGGGGTCTGGGGCAAAGCCCCAGGGGGTGTTAAAATGAAATCATTTTTCTAACTTTAAACTTGTCCACAGAAATTTTCCCCTAACTACAGGAATAATACAGGTAAATATAGGATACATAAGGTATGCGGTACAGTTTATGCGTGTTTACGGTACAGTTTATGCGTAAATCATATGTTTTAACGGTACAGTTTATGCGTGGATAACTTTGGAAATTCACAGGGTTATTAACATTTCGGAATATGTGGTTTGCTTACTTTCAAACTTAATCCTTCTTCTAAACATTGGAAATTTGCCTGCGGATAAAACACACTAACCTTGCGTAATTCTCTCAAGAAAGCCTTTTTAAAATTTCTTTCTCCCTGTGATCCTGGCGAATAATTTGCCCCAAATTGCAATTTTAGTGTAGACCAAGAAATTATTGTCGTTTTTTTAAGATAACTTAAACGATAAGTAAGCCAACAATAAATATCTAAAGCGAGAGGCGAACGTTTTAATTTTTTTAATACCCTCATATCAACAGGAACGGGGTTGCTAATTATTTCTTTAAAAAAGTCCTCATTTAAAATCAAGCTGGATTCAAACATTGTTAGTTGATTTGGACTCATAGGATTCCACCATACATCTGCACTACTTACAGGGTTTATATTTTTAATCACCCAGTGATTTCCATCATCATAAGTACAAGAAATGGCGGACGAAAAAAGTCTTTTCATTTGGTCTTTTAGCCTACTAATTGTACCCCATCGACCACCAGTCGGAACTAAACCAATATCTTCCATGAAAGACGATAAAGTTTTTCCTAACACTAAATGGCGACTTTTCGTTTTGATAGCCTCTGTCGCCATCCATGCCAGTAGTAAACGTGGAATACTGCCATAAGGTAGTCCAACTTCAGAATCAGCAGTTATCGTTAATTTAAATAACCCATTAATGCGCTTAAATTCGTTGCCAGTTACTTTACTGTGTGGCAATGTTGCTTGAGTCAAAGCACGCGCCATATAACCTAACATTCCAGCTCGCTTGGCTTGCTCAAGTTCAATAGCTAAAGCCAATTGAATCAATTTTTCTACGTTTTTTTTATTCATAACAAATGACTTTATTTACTTTATGAGAAAATACTTGCCTCAATCAAAAAATTCTATCATAATTAAGATTATAAATAAAAACTTATTTACATTTTTATTTTTTCCAGGGTAAACATATGATCATAGGGATGCTTAATCAAAAAGGTGGAGTTGGAAAAACGACTCTTTCAGTAAATATAGCTCATGAATTAATTAGAAAAAACCCACACGTAAAAGTTCTTGTTGTTGATTCTGATCCGCAGCAAAGTGCTCTAAACTGGTCGGAGGTTAGGGAAAAAAGTCCGCCTTTTGATATTATCGGTTTTGCTAAGAAGTCCTTACATCGAGATTTACCCTCTGTTGCATCAAACTATGATTTTATAGTTATAGACGGGCCACCAAGAGTTACAGAACTAGCTCGCTCCTGCATTATGGCATCAGATATTATTATCATACCTTGTACACCCAGTCCGTATGATATTTGGGCATCTTCTGAAACAGTTAATCTTATAAATGAGTCCAGAATATATAAAGAAAAACTTAAAAGCGTATTTGCTATTAATCGTAGAATCATAAATACAGCTATTGGGCGCGATGTAGCAGAAGCTTTAGAAGACTTGAAAACTCCTGTCTTAAAATCTCATGTATCTCAAAGAGTGATCTTTGCGGAATCAGCCGCTTCTGGTATGACAGTTTTTGACATGGAACCAGAAGGAAAGGCTGCTCAAGAAATTACAAATTTAGTGAATGAAATTTTGATTTTTTTAACTACATAACATAAAAGGTAACAATTCATGCCAAAAAAGGTCAATATTAAAAATCCTAAATCGCCCTCAGCTACAAAAGATGCAGATGCTTGGGTAAAATCTCGCGAAGAAAATAAGCGTTTAACGTTCGATTTACCAGCCTCACTACATGCCAAACTGAAAATTTATTCAGTTAAAGCCGATAAAACTATGGGAGAAATCATAATTGAACTCTTGGAAGAAAAACTTAAATATTGATTTAATAAAATAAATATTTGCGCATATAAGTTTTTAAGTTATACTGTATTGGTAAATTGACAAATCGCGGCGCGCAAGTGTACTACCACCCGCACGCCACTTGAACACAACCCAACAACAGGAGTTAGGCCATGTCCCAATTAAACAGTCTATCCGATTACTTACCATTATTGAATCAGCATATAGCTTGCCAAGAGCTTTTGTCTGAATTCCTTTTCCAAATGGACTCAAAGTTTGAGGTCGCATTAACGAGCAGCGGCTTTTTATATCACAAAAAAACGACTATTCAATATTACTTATTATCAATAAGTGATATAGTAACAACAGCAAAAAATTTGAACGAAAAGCAACTGAACAATTTGATGAGAGTAAAGCATCTTATTAGTAAACAAAAACCTCCGTCTGAGTCTGGTGGAGAAACAATCCATTAACCGATCGGTTGTTTACTAAAAAATTGCAAATGGCTATCAATTATAAAAAATTGATAGCCAACAATATTATGTTTTATAATTGGAGCCGTAAAAATGTCTCAACCAAAAGCAGAGTTTGATACTCCCTGGAAGAAGATTTTAGACATATATTTTGAGGATTTTGTTTCTTATTGTTGGCCTGAACGACATGCAGAAATTGACTGGAAAAAAGGCTATAAGACTCTCGATAAAGAGCTTAGTAAAATTGCTAGAAATGCGCCTGTCACCAACCGAATCATAGATAAACTTATAGAAGTTTGCCTTAAAAATGGTGAAGAGGCTTACGTACTAGTGCATTTAGAAGTTCAAGGTCAATCTGATACAGGCTTTGAAGAACGTATGTTTACCTATCGCTACAGGCTCAGGGATTCACATAAAAAACCTATTGCTAGTCTGGCAATTCTGATTGATTCCAACCCAGAATGGAGACCCGGTTTTTATAAAGAAGAACTGTGGGGATCATCTATGGAGATGCGATTTCCAATTATCAAACTAATTGACTATCAGTCACGCATTGAAGAGTTAGAGGCTTCTACTAACCCATTTGCTTCGGTTATCCTAGCCCAGCTCGCAACATTGGAAAAACAATCCCCAGAGGCTAAACTGACTAGTAAGATTAATTTAATAAAATGGTTATATACTCGAAGCTGGAAACGAGAAGATATCTTGACTTTGCTGACTTTTATGGATTGGGTATTCGCTTTACCTGAAGAACTTGAGTTAAAATGCAAAGAGGCCATAGCTATTTTAGAGGAGGAACTACACGTGGATTACATTACCAGCTTTGAACGAATGGGTATTGAAAAGGGGTTACAACAAGGCGAAAGCGCTCTATTGTTACGTTTATTACAACATAAGTTTAAAACAGTTCCAGAAGCTTACAAACATAAAATAGAACAGGCATCCCCTGATATTTTATTAAACTGGAGCGAACGAGTTTTAGATGTTAATTCTTTAGAGGATGTTTTTAAAGATTAACTGAAAGCGTCCTTATGAAATAAGATTATTTTTTTTAGTAAATCTGTCATGGAGAAATAAGTTGTGCTATCAAAACCACATCAGGAAGAATTTATTTATAATAGAGTAGGCGATATTGATACCAATTACGAATTGATAGTCTTGCCTGAAATCAATGGTGAAACTATTGTTGTTATAACAGCTTTAGGAGAAAACTCTGATATTTCAATTGCCAGTTTCTATGAAAAAATAGCAACACAAGTTTACTATGAGCACCTTCAAGAAATAGAAATTAATAAAATTATTTGGGTCGAACAAATTATTCAGCAAGAAACAAAAAAATCATTTTTTCAGGTAGATTTAAGTTGGGATGAAAGTTTACAATTTTTTCAATCCCCACAATGGAGTCCTTGTGATGAAGAAATTATTGGGATTATAAAAACATTCTGTTCAAAACCATTTTATCCAAAACAAATCCACTAAAACGAATATTCAATTGCGTGTAATGTTGAGGTATACCCAATTGTAGGATGCTGACAAGCTCTTAGATGTGTAACAATAGGGTCGTTTTAAATATTTATTGACAAATGTTGCAGAACCTTCTAGAATCCAATGTAACATTTTTAGGAAAAAACACGATGTCCGGTAAAACTGTCGGTTATATCCGAGTCAGCTCGCTTCAGCAGAATGCTAACAGACAGTTAGAAGGGATCAAGCTAGATAAGATGTTTATTGATCAAGCATCTGGCAAAGATTTGAAACGGCCACAGCTAGCAGCTATGCTAGACTTTATACGAGAAGGCGATACAGTCGTTGTTCATAGTATGGATCGCTTAGCGCGTAATCTAGTAGATTTAAAACGCATTGTTTCCCAGTGTACACAGAGCCAAATAACCATACGATTTTTAAAAGAAGGCTTGACCTTTACTGGAGAAGACTCGCCGATGGCTAATTTACTCTTATCCGTTATGGGTGGTATTGCCGAGTTTGAACGGGCGTTAATTCATGAACGACAAGCTGAAGGGATAGCGTTAGCACAAAAAAAGGGTGTATATATTGGTAGAAAAAAAGCACTGAATTCTGAACAAGTAGATTATATGAAAGAAAGTATTGCAAAACATAAGAAAAAAAATGAAATTGCTAAAGAACTTGGTGTAAGCCGAGAAACGGTCTATCGATATTTAAAAGCGAACGTATAGCGGAGATTAAAACTATGGGTCATCTTAATCATCATTCTTATGAAAAAGACTTTTATGCCTGGGCTATGGAAAATGCAGAGTTGCTGAAACAAAAGAAATTTGAGGAAATCGATATCGATAATATTGCTGAGGAAATTGAAAGCATGGGTAAAAGTAATAAGAGATCTCTTTTCAGTCATCTTTCTGTTTTAATAGCGCATTTACTAAAATGGGAGTTTCAACCTATAAGGCGCAGCAAAAGCTGGACGCTTACTATAGAAAATCAACGGTTTGAAATAACTGATTTACTACAAGAAAGTCCAAGCTTGAAACCAGAGATAGAATTGCAATTCGATCATGCGTATAAAAAAGCGCTAATTATTGCATCCGAACAAACAGGCATAGATAAAAAAGATTTTCCTAAATTTTGCCCTTTTAACTTAGAGCAATGTCTTAACAATGATTTTTTACCAGATTAAGTCTATTTTTAAAAATTCTTGTTAATAAAACATAAAAACCAATTAAATTGGATGGTATTTGTACACGTTTAACGCCAACAATTTTACGCTATTCGTTCTGATAAAACAATCTTTTTTTATGGACACTTCCGTCAAGCTGCCAAATAAAGAAGCTATTAAATTAACATTTTTTAATTATTGACCCCACACATTTTTATGCTCTCCTTCAGGGCTATGTAGTTACCGTCGCGGACTTTCAGATCGGTTATGCGGTCTCTCTACTTGCTGCTGATCAGCTGATCGTACGAAAGATTGTGAATTAATAGGGTTAGCAGGCAAAAATGCATGAAGCATAGGGGGAGGTGGTGGTTGGTTAACATTTGCTTCTACCCTTCCATTTCCTAACGCCACCCCTCTTTGTGCCTTTACTGGTCTTAAAAAAAGACTGTCATCGAATTTCCTTGAAGGCTGTGGTCTATTTTGCAAGTTTGTAAGTACCGGATGGCTGGTACTAGGGCTATGATTTGAATCGCCTGAAGATTGATGTTGTTTTTGAACTACAGTATTCATACCTAAATAATCTAAAATTATATCAATCGGCCCATATGATGGTATATTGATAAATGTTCTCAATATAGGCATAATGAGCTGTTCGATAAACAGTTCATTACGTTGCTGTAGACGGGTGGTCAAAAGTGTTTCGCATGCTCTGTAGTCTGACATCACGCGACCTGGCGCACGACGCCCAAGATTCGCGTTGTCATGACCAGCAAGCATTGGGCGAGCTGATTCATTCTTATAACGAAAATAAGCAAACGTAGTACCAAGCCCTTCATTGTCGCATGTTGCAGTAAACCACTCTCCCTGTTTCGTATCCCGTGTGCGCGGAAGACAAGGTGTTGTAAAGTCTGGACAAGGTTCAAAAGGTCTGTCCGGTCTGCAATACTCGTTTACAACATGAGCGGGTAATAAGCGTTGTGCAGTTCCCACTTGTGTCTTCCATTGAGTTGTCACTTTTTTTAAAGACGATCTATTACATAAATCAATGTATGTGTGGATGGCATCAATGAGGTCCTTCCAAGAGGCGGAAAGACCGTGTTCCTTAACCCAGATCCCAGTTTCCATGGATTGTGCTTGCTTGGCTGTAGAAGCAAAGGACATGTATTTAAGTAACATTGTCCACATGTGCCAGTCAAGTGCCCATATCGAATATTGAAAGCCTGTGATGCCCCTGAACGTACGGTTGGATAAATCGGTAACATCGCCAGGAATCAATGCTAAATCGCAATTGTCATTTAGCATCTCTTCTGCTTTGACTTGTTCTCCTTCTGCAACAAGCTTCAAAAACTTTGCTACCTCGTTTTGATCTACATTGGACGCAACAGTATCACTCCATAATTCTGCTTGTAATTTTAGTGCAAATTGTTCGTCTTTCTGTATTTTTTCTGCTAAAGATTGCTGTAAACTGTTAACTTTTTCCACTGCAAGATTAGTCTTGGTAATCGCCAGAATTTCATTGTAATCAACCCTAAATTTCTGCTCTAACGGCAGTGGCATACCTGGCTGCCAGTCCTGGTCAAATAATAATTGTATCAGCTCTACTAAGGATTTAGATTCATGTTGTGCGGCTTCTTTCAGAGCCTTTCGAATCGTATTTAAATGCGCAGCATGGTCATCCTCGTAAGTAGATTTATATTCAAAAGCTTGCAATAAATCGCTTTGGATTTTTTCTGGCAAGCTAGATACGCACCTCTTAATCATCAGTATTCGATTCAGCTCTGGTTTCGAAAACCAGATATCTTTTAACTTATTTACATATCCAAGCTGCTGGTGAAGTGTAACCGTGGTTGGGCGATTGTTTTTTTGGCGTTCATAGAAGGCTGAATAAAAACCTAGGTTATATTGTTCCAAAGCTTCTAGGTGCAAACGACGAATGATTTCGGAATTTTCAGGTGATTGAATACCTAAAGCTGCCGTCAGTAAGTTCTCAATAGTGTATGCACCACAGCTAGAGCCATCTGTTTGTTGTAATGACTTACGTACTGTAATAAGAGGTGCGTTTGGATAAACATTTTGCAATTGCTCTTGGAATGTGCTTGGAACGGTAGGATGAGAGTCATTTGAATCCACATATTCAGCACGAGAGATTGTTCTATCTATTCTCAATTCTAATAATATTCCTACCCAATGTGCATTCCTTAAATTACATGGGATAAGAAGAACACATGCGCATCGGTGATTGTTTGCTTCTTGTTCTTGTTTTAATCTATGCTCTAGTTGAGTACCTACAATATTATCAACAGCAGCCAATACTGCCAAAGGTTTGGTAAACAGTTGTTTATTTTGTATCTGTAGCTGCTGTAAGCGAGCAGATAAAATGACTTGAATGTCATTATCTTCATATTGATAGGCAGAATTTATTTTTAGTCTGCTTCTATCTGCTTTAAGCCCTTGATAATGTATTACGTTTGAGGATTTTTTTTGTTTAACGTGTGGGCTCTGAAACCCCTTTTTTATTGACTTAATTCCATCAAGGTCAGGTTCTTCTGCAACTCTTCCTGGGATATCAACAACGCCGCCAAGAACAAAGCCTTCACGACTTAAACAAGGATAATTAAAATCATTTACTACTGGTGGTGACGAGGTAGTATGGAAAGAAACCGTGGTTTGTTCCTCCTCTTCAAATATGTTGTCCGAAGTATACGTATTTTTATGCACGGGGGTCAGTAAGTCTATTGCTTCCTGTCCTTTAGCATGTTCATAAGGCTTTTTGTGATTCTGATCTATCACATTCAAATTTGCACCTGAAATCGTTAGTGCTTTTATTACATCTATATCGCCATTTTTAGCTGCGATATGAAGTGGACTTTCGTAATTTTTATTTTGCGTATTTACATTTGCGCCTGCCGCTTTTAGTGCCCTTATCACATCTGCATGCCCCTTTACAGCAGCAATACAAACCGGCGTTTCGCCATTTGCATTTGGCGTATTTACATTTGCGCCTGCCGCTTTTAGTGCCCTTATCACATCTGCATGCCCCTTTGCAGCAGCAATACAAACCGACGTTTCGCCACCATCATTTTTCTTATTGACATCTATTCCTGCTTGCACTAAATCAACTATACTAACAGTTAACACAAAAGCCTTATTTAAAAGTCTAAAAAATTCTTTTTGATTATTATTTTTAATTGCCTCTACAGAACTCATTGGCTCACTCAAGTCTCTCCAAGCGTCTGTTCGTTCCCAATCGACTTGATATGAGCCAGACAAATTACTTTGTTGATGTAAATTAGCTGATGACTTAATCCTCTTGTTTTCGAAATGTTTTTTCAATAGATTAACGATTTCTTCATAACCTTTTTTACGAGCTTGCTCCAATGGCGTTGTTTTCTCCTCCCATGATGGGCCAACACCCGCATCCGCTCCAGCTTCTAGCAGAGCAGCCACTGTTTCCACATGCCTATTTTCAACGGCAACATAAACTGGAGTTATGCCATTGCTGTTCGGTATATCCACATCTGCGCCTGCATATTTAAGTTGAGTGATTGCTGCCGCATGCCCATTTTGAGCAGCGATAAAAACTGGCGTTCTGCCATCTCTATCCGGCGTATTCACATTTGCACCTGCGATTCTCAGTTCGCGTATCACATCTGCTGCATACCTAAATTGAGCAGCGGCATAAACTGGAGTTATGCCATTGCTGTTCGGTATATCCACATCTGCGCCTGC
>Ga0073905_10000223_pt1 | contig 25374 bp, 25 predicted proteins | sample KloWWTupernatant_FD_65482 | JGI IMG/M metagenome (GOLD analysis project Ga0073905, IMG submission 65482) | Active sludge microbial communities from Klosterneuburg, Austria, studying microevolution and ecology of nitrifiers - Klosterneuburg... | ecosystem: Engineered > WWTP > Aerobic digester >... | reverse complement strand
CTGGGCAGTCGCATCGTCGCGCTCCCGCTTGCGGAAGCGATCCTCGACCGCTTCCTCGCCACCCCATTCGAAGGCGGCCGCCACGCGCGCCGCGTCGCCAAGCTGGACGGAGACCGAGCATGATCGCCCGCCCCCTCGCCGAAGTCGATCCCGTGATCGCGCAGGAGATCGCCGCGGAGGAGCGCCGGCAGAACGAGGGGCTCGAGCTCATCGCGTCGGAGAATTTCACCAGCCGCGCGGTGATGGAGGCCGCCGGCAGCGTCCTCACCAACAAGTACGCCGAGGGCTATCCCGGCCGGCGATACTACGGCGGCTGCGAAGTGGTCGACCGCGTCGAAACCCTGGCGATCGACCGCCTGAAGCAGCTGTTCGGCGCCGAGCACGCCAACGTCCAGCCGCACTCGGGCACTTCGGCGAACACCGCCGTCTACTTCGCCATGCTGCGTCCGGGCGACACGCTCATGGGGATGGATCTCTCCTGCGGCGGGCATCTCACCCACGGCCATCGGCTCTCCTACTCGGGGCGCGACTTCAACGTCGTCGCCTACGGCGTCGATCGCCAGACGGAACGGATCGACTTCGACGAGGTCGAGCGCTTGGCGCTCGAGCACCGTCCGAAGCTGATCGTCTGCGGTGCCTCGGCCTACAGCCGGACGATCGATTTCGCGCGCTTTCGCGCCATCGCCGACCGCGCCGGCTCGCTGCTCATGGCCGACATCGCCCACATCGCCGGGCTGGTCGCCGCCGGTCTTCACCCGTCGCCGGTGCCGCACTGCCATTTCGTGACTTCGACGACCCACAAGACGCTGCGCGGCCCGCGCGGCGGAGTCATCCTGTGCAAGGCCGAGTTCGCCAAGGAGATCGACCGCGCCGTCTTTCCCGGCCTGCAGGGTGGACCGTTGATGCACATCATCGCCGCCAAGGCGGTGGCGTTCGGCGAGGCGCTCTCGCCCGGTTTCCGCGCCTACCAGAGCGAGATCGTCGCCAACACGGCGGCGCTCGCCGCGGCGCTCGCCGCCGCGGGCTTCCGCATCGTCTCGGGCGGTACGGACAATCACCTCTTCTTGATGGACGTCACGAGCCGCGGCCTGACCGGAAAGTCCGCCGAGAAGGCACTCGACGCGGCGGCGATCACGGTCAACAAGAACACGATTCCGTTCGACGCCAACTCGCCGATGGTGGCCTCGGGAATCCGCATCGGCACCGCTGCCGTCACGACCCGAGGCATGGCCGGGGCCGAGATGGGCGTCATCGCGCAGCTCATTTCCGAGACTCTGGCGGCGCCGGAGGATGTCGCGGTGCACGCCGCAGTGCGCGAGCGGGTGCGCCTCCTGTGCAGCCGCTTCCCGCTCTACGAATTCCAGCATGCCTCTGCCGCCGATTGAAGGCGCCGCGATAGCGCCTGCCGGCTGGGCCCCTGACTCCTGGCGGAGGTTCCCGGCCGAACAGCAGCCGGCCTACGCCGATGCCGCCGCCATCGCCGAGGTGGTGCGACAGCTGGCGGAGTTGCCGCCGCTCGTCACCTCTTGGGAAGTGGAGGCGTTGAAGGGGCAACTCGCGGCGGCGGCCGAGGGCCGCGCGTTCCTCCTCCAGGGCGGTGACTGCGCGGAGAGCTTCGAGGACTGCACGTCGGCGGTGATCGCCAACAAGCTCAAGGTCCTTCTTCAGATGAGCCTGGTTCTGGTGCACGGTTCGCAGCGCCCGGTCATCCGCGTCGGACGCTTCGCCGGGCAGTACGCCAAACCCCGTTCGGCCGACCTCGAAGATCAGGGCGGAGTGGCGCTCCCGGCCTATCGCGGCGACCTCATCAACCGGACGCCCTTCACCGCCCACGACCGCGCTTTCGATCCGCAGCTCCTGTTGCGCGGCTACGAACGCGCCGCGTTGACGCTCAACTTCATCCGCGCGCTGGTCGACGGCGGCTTCGCCGATCTCCACCACCCCGAGTACTGGGACCTGGACTTCGTCCAGCATTCGCCGCTGGCCGAGGACTATCGCCGCATCGTCGCCGGCATCGGCGACTCGCTGCGCTTCATGGAGACGCTCGCCGGCCGGCAGGTCGGCGAGATGAACCGGGTCGACTTCTTCACCAGCCACGAAGGACTCCACCTGCTCTACGAGCAGGCACAGACCCGCAGGGTCCCGCACCGCGAAGGCTGGTACAACCTGTCGACCCACTTTCCGTGGATCGGCATGCGTACGGCGAAGCTCGGCGGCGCGCACGTCGAGTACTTCCGCGGCATCGCCAATCCGATCGCGGTCAAGATCGGTCCGGCGACGACGCCCGAGGGTCTGCTCGAGCTCGTCGGTGTGCTCTCGCCGCGTAACGAGCCGGGCCGGCTGACCCTGATTCATCGCTTCGGCGCGCGCGGCATCGCCGAGCGTCTGCCGCCGCTCGTCGAGGCGGTCGAACGCGCCGGGCAGCGCGTCCTCTGGTCGTGCGATCCGATGCACGGCAACACCGAAACCACGCCGCAGGGAAGGAAGACCCGGCGCTTCGAGCACATCCTGGAAGAGCTCGAGCAGGCGTTCGCCATCCATCAGCGGATCGGTTCGGTGCTGGGCGGGGTCCACCTCGAGCTCACCGGCGAGAACGTCACCGAGTGCATCGGCGGCGCGCGCGGCCTCGAAGCGGCCGGGCTCGCGCTCGCCTATCGCACCCAGGTCGACCCGCGCCTCAACTGCGAGCAGGCGCTCGAGATGGTCCTGCGCATCGCCCGCCGCCTCGGCCGCCCGCCGGCTTAGTTCGGCGCCTCAACCGCGTGCGCGACGTGCTTCGAGCAGCGCGCGCACGGTCCCGATCAGGAAGATCGAGCCGCAGGCGACGACCAGCTCCGGTCCGCCGGTGAGCGCGCGCTCGAGCCCGGCGGCGATCTCGGGTTCGAGCGCGGCCGCCGTTCCCGGGGGCAGGAGCGCGGCGAGCGCCGCCGGGTCCGCAGCGCGCGGCGACGCCGGGCGGGAGAGAACCACACGACTCGCTCGCGCGGCGAGCGGCGGCAGCATCGCGGCGACGTCCTTGTCGGCGAGCGCGCCGAACAGCAGAGTGAATGGCCGGTCGAGCTCGGCGAGGAAGGCGACGAGTGCGTCGCAGCCAGCCGGATTGTGCGCCGCGTCGAGGAGCACCGTCGTTGCAGTTCCCGCCAGGCGGATCGCCTCGAGACGGCCAGGCCAACGACAGGTCGCGACTCCGGCAGCGATCGCCGCGGGAGAGATCGCCGGCAGGCCCGCCACTTCGAACTGCTCGGCCGCGACCACCGCCGTGGCGATGTTCCAGGCCTGATGACGGCCGGCAAGGGCGCTCTCGAGCTCGTAGCGTGCGCGCCGAGTCGCGAGGCTGATCTGGAGCCCATCGAGACCGTGAAAACGCACCTCCATGCCGACGACTTCACCCGGAACTTCGACCGCTCGCGCGCCGCGCTTTGCCGCCTCCTCGAGGAGCGCTGCGGCGGCCTCGGGCGGCTGCGGCGAAAAGACCGCCGGACAGGCGGGACGCAGAACGCCGGCCTTCTCTCTGGCGATGGCGTCGAGCGAGGAACCGAGAAACTCCTGGTGGTCGAGAGCGATCGCGGCGACGACGGCGAGCCGTGCATCCGCGAGGTTGGTCGCGTCGAGGCGCCCACCCATGCCGACCTCGAGCACGGCGAGCTCGACCCGTCGGCGCGAGAAGTGCAGGAAGGCGGCGAGCGTCATGGCCTCGAAATAGGTCGGACTGGCGTGACCGAGATCCGCGGCGGTGTCGAGGACCTCGCGCAGCAGGCGGCCGAGAGCGTCAGCGGGAATCTCCGCTCCTCCGACACGAATGCGCTCTTCGACCCTCTCGAGGTGGGGAGAAGTGTAGAGACCGGTCTCGAGTCCGGCGGCACCGGCGATCGCCGCGAGCAGCGCAGCGACGGATCCTTTGCCGTTCGTGCCGGCGACGATGACTGCCGGCGCGGAGGACTCAGGGCGGCCGAGCGCGGCGGAGAGGTCGCGCAGATGGTCGAGACCGAGCCGAATGCCGAAGCGTTCGAGTCCGGCGAGAATCTCGTGCGCCGAGGACACGTCCACGCTCGTTCCTCGGGAGTCGGGCGTCAGGCGAGGTGTCGCAGGCAGCGCGCCAGCGTCGACTTGAGCTCGGGGCGCGGGACGACGAGATCGAGGAATCCGTGCTCGAGCAGGAACTCGCTGCGCTGGAATCCTTCCGGGAGGCTCTGGCGGATCGTCTGCTCGATGACGCGCGGGCCGGCGAAGCCGATGAGCGCTCCGGGCTCGGCGATGTTCAGGTCGCCGAGCATGGCGAAGGACGCCGTCACGCCGCCGGTCGTGGGGTCGGTAAGCACAGAGATGTAAGGCACTCCGGCCTCGCGCAGGCGCATCAACGCAGCCGAGATCTTGGCCATCTGCATGAGCGAGAGGATGCCCTCCTGCATGCGCGCGCCGCCGGAGGCGGAGACGATGACCAGCGGGCGTTTCCGCTCGCGCGCGAACTCGGCGGCGCGGGTGAGCTTCTCGCCGACGACCGAGCCCATCGATCCGCCCATGAAGCGGTAGTCCATCACCGCGAGCACGATCGGCAGCGTTTCGATCGAACCGGCCACGACGATCGCCGCGTCGGCGACGCCGAGTGCTTTCTGGTAGGCCTTCAGGCGGTCGGCGTAGCGCTTGGTGTCGGCGAAGCCGAGCGGATCGGCGGGCACGACCTCGTCGAACAGGGTCTTCGGCTGTTCCTCGTCGATGAGCAGCGCGATCCGTGCCGGCGCGTCGATGCGGAAATGGAATCCGCACTTCGGGCAGATGCGCAGGTTGCGCTCGAGCTCTTTCGAGTAGACGATCTCGCGGCAGCCGTCGCAGCGCAGCCACAGACCTTCCGGAACCGTGCTGCGGTCGCGGGACTCGCGAACCGCTTTCGGCTTCTTGTCTTTCTTGAACCAGGCCATATTGGATCGATTGGATCGAGGCCGCTAACGGGCTCCGCCCGCCCCGAGTGCCGGCGGAGGAAACGACTGGGGCGCCGGTCGACGTTTCGATCGGCGCCCCAGGCGGATCCGTAAGTCGCGGACCCGAAAGCGGACAGGCGGGCTCAGATTTCCGCTGCGCCCTCTTCCTCCGCCTCGAGGTCGTTCGGGATTCCGAGTCGAAGGCAGGCGGCGTCGTACATCTGGCGCGCGGCCTTCTTCGCGTTCTGCAACTGCGCCAGCTTCTCCTTCACCTTGGCGAGCTCGTCTTCGATCTGGCGATCGAGATCCGAGATCTCCTGCTTGGTGACGGTGAGGGTATTCTCGTAGAACTTCCGCTGTTGGTCGTTCAGGCTCATGCGCTCTCCTTACAGCTTGAACGGAATCTTGAGTTGGTACCACATCTTCACCCGCACGCCGGATTTGGTGGCGGGACTGAACACCGCAGATCGTGCTGCCGCGAGCGCCGCTTCGTTGATGCCGACCTTCTGCGACACTCCACTGTCGAGGCGAGTCTCCGCCACTCGGCCAGTCTCATCGACCAGCAGGGACACGACCACCGTCCCTTCCACTTTCATGCGTCGAGCCATCGCAGGATACTCTGGTTTCGTGAGGCTGACAAGAACTGGCGGCTTCACGCCGGCGCCCGGACGGACGAGATCTCCCTCCTTGACCTCCGGCCCCTGCGGCGCTGCGGCGGCGGGCGGCGTTTCGACTACCGGTTGCGGCGCGGCGGCAGCCGGTGGGGTCTCGATGACCGGATCTGCTACCGGCGCCGGAGCGGGCGGCGCTTCCTGCGTCGGCGGCGGTGCGGCAGTCACCGGGGGCGCTGCGGCGGGTGCAGTCGCCGTCGCGGGCTTGGTATTCAGTTTGTCGAGCTCGGCCTTGCGCCGCGCGAGCTCGTCTTCGTACTTCTTCTTGAGCTCTTCCTCGCGCCGCTTGACCTCGTCGCTCACCATCTGGTCGACGTTCTGGCCGGCGACGGGCGCGGCGGGCGAGACCGTCGCTGGCGAAGCGCCAGCGGCCTCGGCTGACGGCTGCCCGGCATCGGTGGCGCCGGCGCTCGCGCCGACTTCGCTGGCGGGCGCTGCCGGGCTCTCGACGGCGGTCGGTGCGGGAGCGGCAGGAGGCGCCGCGGGCGTCCCGCGCCCGAGCAGCAGGTAGGCGATCAGGCCAGCGGCGGCGACTCCGCCGATGGCCATCCAGAGCAGCTTGCCGCTGCGCCCGCTGTCGGCGTCCTCGATCTTCGACACTCCGGTCGGAGCGACGACGGCGACCTCGGGCTGGCGCGCCGGAACTGCTGCCGAGGCCGTGCTCGCGGCGCCGCGAGCTGCTGCTGGAGCGGCGGCGGACGCGGCTGGCGCGGCGCCGGCCTGTGCCTCGGCAGCGAAGAGCTGATGCAGGTAAGTGCCGAGATCGGACTGCGAGGGCGCCGGCTTGAGCGAGGCGAGGATGCCGTCGATCTCGCGCTGCATTTCGCCGGCGGTGAGGAAGCGGTCGTCGGGGTCGCGTGCGAGCGCCTTGAGGACGAGGGCGTTCACCTCGAGCGGCAGGCGGGGATCGAGATCCCGCGGCGCCTGGATGCGTCCCTCGCGCACGGCGTCGAGGACCGACATCTCGCTCTCGCCGGAAAACAGGCGCCGGCCGGTGAGCATCTCGAACAGCAGCGAACCGAGCGAGAAGATGTCCGAGCGCGCGTCGACCGGGCGTCCCCAGGCCTGCTCCGGCGACATGTACTGGAGCTTCCCCTTGAGCGCCCCCATCTGCGTCTTCGAGGCCTTGGTGACCGCCTTGACGATGCCGAAGTCGCAGAGCTTGATGTCGCCCTCGTAGCTGATGAGGACGTTCTGCGGCGAGACGTCGCGATGCACGAGGCCGAGCGGGCGTCCCTCGAAGTCCTTCTGCCGGTGCGCATGGTCGAGCGCCGAGGCGAGGCGGGATCCGACCAGCAGGGCGAGGCCGAGCGGCAGCGGCCGGCTCTCGGCGCGCGCGCTGTTCAGGATCGAGCGCAGGTCCTTGCCATCCACGAACTCCATGGCGATGAAGTAGTCCTCGCCGATCTTGCCGAGGTCGTAGATGTGGATGATGTTGTTGTGGTTCAACTGCGCCGCGAGCTTCGCCTCGTCGATGAACATGGTGACGAAGTCGGAGCTGTCCGTGAGATGCGGCAGGATCTTCTTGATGGCGACCGTCTTCTGGAAGCCCTCGACGCCCTTCATGCGCGCCTTCCAGACCTCCGCCATGCCGCCGACCGCGATCCGCTCGAGCAGGGTGTACTGCCCGAACTCGCTCGACGGGGGTTGCAGGAAGGAGGGCTGGATCGAGATCTTCTGGGTCGCGAAGGTCTCCTTGGGCGCTGCGGGTCGTGCCGCCGGTGTGCTCTCTTTGGCGCGCGGCTTGGCGAGCTGGTCGAGCTGGGCGAGATCGATCTCGCGGCTCTGTCGCCGCACGGCGGTGGTCGGCTCCGCCGGCTTCACCGCTGCGGTCGTCGCCACCGCTGGTGCAGGCGTCGGCGCGGGTGCTGGAGGCTTGGCGGCGGGTGGCGCGACGGGTGGCGGCGCCGGCGCTGCGGCGACGATTGGAATCGCCGCCGTAGCGGCGGAGATCGGTGCCGGCACTGGCACCGCCGGAGCCGCCGCGGGCGCGACGGGCATGGCTGGAATGGGGGGCTCGGCCGGTGGTCGCGGCGCGGTGGCGGCCGTCGGCTGGGCGAGCGCAGCGCTGGGCGCCCCGGCGGCGGATGCTGACGAGCCCGCCGCCGACGTCGCCGCCGGCTTGGTCTTCTTCGGCATGTCGAGGCCGGAGAGGGTGGCCGTGAGCATGTCGTCGATCTTGGTCGACGCCTTTTTCGGCGTCGGTGCCGCGACGCGTTCGTCCTTGATCATCCCGGACAGGGTGCGTTCGAGGCGCTGCTCCATCTCGAGGGAGCGTCCGCTCGCGGGCGCGGGCGCAGGCGCGGCGACGACTGGCGCAGGCGCGGGTGCCGTCGCCGGCGGCCGGGAGGGTTCCGGGGCGGCAGGTCTCGCCGCCGCGACTTCGCTCTCCACCTCGGCGAGGAGATCGCCGAAGAGCTCGTGCGACGTCAGCCGCTTCTGATCGGCCTCCGCTTCGCTCTTGCGGGGTGCGCGCGCGCTCGAGACCACCCGTCGCGCCAGTTGCCGCAGATCCTTTTCGCTGAACGGCTTGATCAGGGACTCGTCGGCATCGAGCGGGCCCAGGTCCTTGCCTACGATCTCGGGCAGGAGGGCGATCGAACCGGGTCCGCCATGGGCGCGTGACAGGCTGCGCAGCATCTCCGGCGCCCCGGGGAGCTCGGCGTTGATCAGGACGAGCTGTGGCGCCCGATCGGCGACCGCTGCCACCGCGGCTTCGCAGCTCGCAACGACTTCGACCTGCCAGCCGTCCGACCCGAGGCCGTCGCGCACGCGTTCGGCGTGTCGACCTTCCGATTCAACGACGAGGATCAACGACATCGGAACTCCCTCAAGAGACGTTGCGAGAGTTCTAACACTCTGACTGCAACGAGTCAATCAGACTGCCGGTGCGATCCGCTGATTCCTGAGGGGTTTAGCGTAGGATGCCGGCGGTTTCGCCGCGCATGCTCATCCTCGGACTCGACCCAGGCAGCCTGCACACAGGATACGGGCTGATCGCCTGCTCCGCAGGCAAGGCGCGTGCGCTCGACGCCGGTCGCTGGTCGGCTCCGCCGAAGCTCCACGTCGCCGAGCGGCTGAAGATCCTCGCCGACGGTCTCGACGAGCTCCTGCTGCGCACCCGCCCGGATTTCGTCGCCATCGAGAAGCCGTTTCACGGCGTGAACTCGCGCTCGGTGATCGTTCTCGCGGAAGCGCGCGGTGCATTGCTGGTGACGCTCGCACGCAGCGGCCTGCGGATCGAGGAGTATTCGCCGGCGGAGGTCAAGAGCGCCGTCACCGGCAGCGGACGGGCCGAGAAGGAGCAGGTCGCTCGCATGGTCCGACTGCTGCTCGGGATGGATGCGGCAGCCGTTCCCAGCGACGCGACGGACGCCCTGGCGGTCGCTCTTTGCTCCTCGCAGCAGCAGAGTCTTCGCCGGTTGACGGAGCGGACAGCGGTCTCTAAGTAGCTTTCGATCAGACGCTTAGCTCCTCGCCTCGCGCTTGACCGTGTTTTTTTTGCTGTGCTACGCTTCAGCCTTCAACGAAAAGGCAGAAGGACCAGCCGAAGTAGTGACGGGAGATCGTGGCCTTTCAAGGATCACTTCGCGAGTTGCCGCTGCCCGACATCATTCAGTTGGTAGCGGTGTCGGGGAAGACCGGAGTCTTCACGCTGAAGAACGGCGCGGAGGCCGGGAAGATTTTCCTGCGCAAGGGACAGATCATCCATGCCGCTGTGAGCACTCTCGTCGGCGAACACGCCGTGTACGAGCTCGCTCGCTGGCAGCAGGGGGAGTTTGTCTTCACACCCGGAACCGAGTCGGAAGTCGAGTCGATCGACAAGTCGAACACCAATCTCCTCATGGAGGCGGCGCGGCAGATCGACGAGTGGAAGATCCTGTCGAAGAAGATCGGTTCGACGCGAATGGTCCCGGTGTTCTCGCCCCAGGAGGGCTTGAGCTCGGTCTCGTTCTCCCCGAGCGAGTGGGCGGTGGTCTCCAAGGTGGACGAGCGGCGCAACATCGACGAGATCGCCGCCGGACTCGGGCACGGCGCTTTCGAGGTCTGCAAGGTGATCTACGGCCTGCTCACCGCCGGAGTTCTGGCGTTGCGCGAGGACCTGCGGCGCCTGCCGCTCGATCGCCTGCAGCGCATGAGCGCCGACGAACAGGTGCGTGTCGCCGAACAGATCTACCGCTTCGGCCAGCAGTTGATGGCGGGTCAGGAGCGCACCGGCCAACTCGACGGCGCGCTGCGTCTGTACCGGGCCGAGATGGAATCGGGTCGCGGGGCGGACGCCGTCCTCGACCTCGTGCGGGCTTGTGAAAAGGTCGTTTCCGCACAGCTCGGCCCCAATCAGGCCAAGACCTTCCTCGACCGCGTCGGGCAGCTGCTGCAGCCCGCCTGAATCCCCCCGGCGCCGAAGCGGCGCCGGTCTCCCCGCGCAGCAACCGGACAACGAGCCGACGGGCGCCGTAGGCTTTCTGCGGATTCTCCCCAAGAGGCGGCGCCAAGGCCCCGGGATGGGGTTAGAATCCGACTGAAAGGTCGTCTTCTCGACCCTGGCGTACTTTTTCGCGGTGGACACTTCACCCGCGCAATCTGGAGGAACGATGCGAAAGACACTGTTGGTTCTCATTCTGGTCGCGTTCTGCGCCGGCGGCCTGCCGGCCTTCGCGCAGCTTTCCTCGGCGCCGACGGCGACGGGTGAAACGGGCATGTTCACGCTGCTCGACGGTTGGACCCTGCCCAAGGGCGAGTGGTCGCTCGGCTTCTACTACAACAACTGGGATCGGCTCGTCGCGCCGGTTCCGGGCGGCGTTTCTCGTCCGCTCTCGGACAACTGGGACTACGACTGGAACCGGCTGAGCGCCAGCGTCGGCTACGGCCTGACCGACCGGTTCGAGCTCTCGGTGATGGTGCCCTACGAGGACTTCTCGGCATCCGACAACCGGCATCTCGGTTACGTCAACGGTCGGAGCTTCAGCAACAAGATCGACGGCAGCGGCATCGGCAATATCCACGTCGGAGCGAAGTACCAGCTGTTCGGCAATGTCGATGAAGGCACGGCGCTTTCGCTCAACGCTTTCGTCGACCTGCCGACGGGCGATGAGGACGAAGGCATCGTCACCGGCGACACCGGCTTCGGCGTCGGCGTCAACTGGAACTTCGCCCAGAACTGGCTCGCGCGCTTGGGCTACCGCGATCCGGGCGATGCCAATCATTTCGACGTCTCCGAGGAGCTCCAGGCCGGCCTCGGCTACTCGGCCGCCATCAACGAGCGCTTCGACTGGATCACCGAGCTCGCCGCGACCTTCAATCAGGGCGGCGACTCGAACGCAGACGATGCCTTCGACCTCACCAGCGGCGGACGCTACTGGTTCGGCGAAAGCCACACCTGGGCGGTCAATTTTGCACTCCGCCTCGAGCTCAACCAGCTTTCCGATACGGACGAGCACTGCCCGGTCGGCGGCCTCATCGGCCTGACGCTGATGCCGGATCGCCGGCCGGTGGCCGTCGTCCCGCCGCCGCCGCCGCCGGTCGCGCCGCCGCCGCCTGCCCCGGCGCCGGAACCGACGCCCGCCCCGGAACCCGCACCCGCGCCGGCGCCCGCGCCGCCGCCGGCGCCTGTCGAGACGCGCGAAGAGATCAACTTCGCGAGCTCGAGCGATCGGCTGTCGAACATCGCCAAGGCGAAGCTCGACGAAGTCGCGCTGCGCCTGAAGCAGAACCCGGCGGCAACCGCGTTGATCATCGGTCACGCGGACGGTCAGGGTGGCGAAGCCGCCAACCAGGCTCTCGGTATGCGTCGCGCCGAAGCGGCGAAGGGATTCCTGGTGACCCGTCACCAGATCGACGGCAACCGGATCGCGGTCGAAACCCGCGGCAGCTCCGAGCCCGCCGCGGCCAATGACACCGACGCAGGCCGGGAGCAGAACCGGCGCGCGGTGATCGTGGTTCGCCTGCCGTAGGCCGCTATCGGGCGAGGTACTCCTCGCTCGCAGCCGGAAGGAGAAGACCCCGCGGAGCAGCTTCCGCGGGGTCTTTGCTTTTCTGCGCGGGCCGCCGACTGAAGATGGCGCGACGCCTTGCAGTCGCGGGCATCCGCAGCGCTTCGCGACGAAGCCGGTGAGCCGGTCGGGCTAGGTGGGAGTCTCTAGGCTTTCGCGGGAGAGCGAGACGACGGCGCCCGCCCACCCGGCGACGGCCCCGAAGGCCACCAGAGCGACGAGCTCGGCGACGCTCAGGAAGCTGGCGGCGAGAGCGCCGGCGACCAGCGAGCTCGCGACGCGCGGCGCGATCAGCAGATGGACACCGCCCAGGGCGGCGACGGCGATCAGGCCGCCGAGCAGCCCCTGGAGAATTCCCTCGAAGTAGAACGGGCCGCGGATGTAGAACTCGGTGGCGCCGACCAGGCGCATGACGGCGATCTCTTCGCGATAGAGAAACGAGGTCAGGCGCACGACGCTGGCGATGGTGAACACCGAGGCGCCGAGCAGGATCGCGGCGAGCGCCACGCCGAGACCGCGAATCAGGGCGAGCACGGTCTCGATCTGGCTGATCCAGTCCTGATCCGCGTCCACCATGGCGACGCCGGGCTGGCTGCGCAGATCGTCCACCCAAGCGGTGAACGCAACCATCTCGGCCGCCGGGACGCTCGTGAGCACCGCCTCGAAGGAGAACGGCAGGGCCCCCTCACCGCGCTCGGCGACGAGCTCGGCGAGGCTCGGGAAGGCGCGTTCGAAGCGCGCCCGCGCCGCCTCAGGGGTGATCTCGGCGAGCGCCTCCGTCCAGCGTCCCTGCTCGATGACGGCGCGCAGCGCTGCGCGGGCTCCGGCGTCGACTTCGGGTGCGAGGTAGACGGCGAAGCGCGCCTCGGCGCGCCACTCATGCACGGTGCGCGACAGGTTCTTGCTCACCAGCAGCACCATGCCGGAGAGAAAGAGGCTGACCGCGATGGTGAAGATCGCGAGCAGGCTGACGCGGAAGCTGCGGGCGAGACCTACCGCAGCCTCGCGCACGAAATAGCTGAACGCCTGGAAGACGTTCAAACGATGCCTCCGGAGTCGCTGCCTTCATCCGGCGGAGGCATCGCCGGCGGCGCTTCTGGCGGCGTCGGCGCCGGCGCGCGGCGCGACGGCCGGTCGTCGATCAGGCGGCCGTGGGCGAGCGTCAGGACGCGGTGGCCGACGCTCTCGATGAGGGAGCGGTCGTGGGTGGCGAAGAGGACCGTCGTGCCGCGCAGGTGGATGTCGAGGAAGAGGCGGACGATCTCCTGCGACAGCTCCTCGTCGAGGTTGCCGGTAGGCTCGTCGGCGATCAGGATCTCGGGCTCGTTGATCAGCGCCCGCGCGATGGCCACCCGCTGCTTTTCGCCTCCGGAAAGCTGGCTGGGAAAGCTCGCCATCCGATGGGACAGGCCCACGCGGCGCAGCGCTTCGAAGGCGACGCGCTTCTGCCGACTGTGGTCGAGCCCCAGGATGCGAGGCAGAAAGGCGACGTTCTCGAAGATCGTCTTGCGCTCGATGAGTCGGAAGTCCTGGAAGACCACCCCGATGGTGCGCCGGAGGAAGGGAATCTTGCCGCGCGGAATCAGCGAGACATTGCGGCCGTTGACCAGGATCTGCCCGGCGGTCGGAACGTCCTCACGGAAGATGAGCTTGAGCAGCGTGGTCTTGCCGGCGCCGCTCGCCCCGGTAATGAAGCAGAACTCGCCGCGTGCGATCTCGAGGTTGATGCCGTCGAGCGCCGACTGCCCGGTCGGGAAGCGCCGGGTCACGCCGAAGAACTGGATCATGCCCGGAGGCTCCCGCCGGCCGGGCCGCGCGGCGCGCGCCGCCCCTCAGGACGCAGGGTCTTCCTCCACGCCGAGGGCCGCCTTGACGAGCTCCTGCACCCGCCGCGGCTCGGCCCTTCCTGCCGAGCGTTTCATCACCTGGCCGACGAGGAAGCCGAGGACCTGCGTCCTGCCTTCCCGAACCTGCGCCACCTGGCTCGGACTCTTCTCCAGCACCTCCTGCACCCAGGCGACGAGCTGCGTTTCGTCGCGCACCTGGGCCAGGCCGAGCCGCGCCATCGCCGCCGCGGCGCTCTCGTCCGTCGTCCAGATCTCCCGCAGCAGCTCGCGCGCCGCGCCGGACGAGACCTCGCCGTTCTCGACCAGGAGCAGGACCTCGGCCAGGCGCTGTGGCGCGATCGCCGATTCGATGGTGGCCTGGCGCTCCTTGAGCTCGCGTGCGACGTCGTTGCGCACCCAGTTGGCCGCTGCCCGGGGCAGTGCGGGTGCAGCCGCGACGACGGCTTCGAAGTAGTCCGCGAGCTCGCGCTGCGCGACCAGGTCGCGCGCGTCCGTCGCCGGCAGACCGAGCTCCTCGACCAGCCGCGTGCGACGCTTCCAGGGCATCTCCGGAAGCGCCGCAGCGAGCTCCGCGAGACGTTCGGCAGCGAGCTGGAGCAGCGGCAGATCGGGATCGGGGAAGTAGCGATAGTCGTGCGCCGCCTCCTTGCCGCGCAGCGTTCGCGTGCGCCCGGATTCGGCGTCGAAGCTCCGCGTCTCCTGCGGGATGGTGCCGCCGGCGTCGAGCACCGCCGCCTGGCGGAGGATCTCGTAGTCGACGGCGTGCGCCACGTGCTTGAAGGAGTTCAGGTTCTTGACCTCGACCTTGGTTCCGAGCCGCTCCTCACCCGGGCGCCTGAGCGAGACGTTGGCGTCGCAGCGCAGCGAGCCTTCCTCGAGGTTGCCGTCGCTCGCGCCGGTGAACAGCAGAACCTGGTGCAGGCTGCGCAGATAGTCCTCGGCTTCGGCGGCGCTCGCGATCTCCGGCTCGGAGACGATCTCGACCAGGGGCACGCCGCAGCGGTTGAAATCGACCAGACTGACGCCGTCGGTCGGGCCGCCTCCGGGCCACTCGTGCAGGAGCTTCCCCGCGTCTTCCTCGAGATGGAGGCGATGCACGCGAATGGCGCGCGGCGAGTCGGCGAGCGGCAGGAGCCCGCGCATCGCCAGCGGGCGGTCGAACTGGCTGATCTGGTAGCCCTTCGGCAGATCGGCGTAGAAATAGTTCTTGCGCGCGAAGACGGAGCGCTCGGCGACCTCGCAGCCGAGGGCGAGCGCCAGCGTCGCCGCGAGCTCGACGGCGCGCGCGTTGAGGACCGGCAGGGTACCTGGATAGCCGAGACAGACGGGGCAGACCAGGGTATTGGGATCGGCGCCGAACCGGTTCTCGCAACGACAGAAGATCTTGCTGCGGGTCTTCAGGTGGACGTGCACTTCCAGCCCGATGACCGGCTCCCACACTGGCATCGCGCCAGTGTATCGCAGCGTCTGCGGCGACTAGAATCGCGCGATGCTACGAGAAACGACGCGGCGGGTGCTGACGACGGCCTTGGCGCAGGAGTCTCCCGGCGGCCTGCCGGGATGGCGCGACCGCTCAGGCTCCGCCGAGGTCCGCTTTCTCGGCCGCGGCGAGCAGGGCGTCCGGGAGAGCGACGTCGCGTGGCTCGGCCGGAATCGGCCGCAGGCGTGGATGCGCCAGGTGCACGGCGCGAAGGTGCTCGCCGGGCGGAGCGGAGAGTGCGGCGAAGGGGATGCGCTGGCGACTTCGACCCGCGGGCTGGCGCTCTCGGTAGTGACTGCCGACTGCGTGCCGGTACTGCTCGCCGCGGACGACCGGGTGGCAGCGGTCCATGCCGGATGGCGCGGGTTCGTCGGCGGCGTCGTCGCGGCCGCGCTGGCGGAGTTCGCGGATGCGGGCGCCGTCGTCGCCTGGATCGGGCCGGCGATCGGCGCCTGCTGCTACGAAGTGGGCGAGGAGGTCGCGGCGCCGGTCGCCGCCCGCAGCTCGGCGGTGGTGCGCTTGCCCGGCAGGCGCGGCCGTCCGCACATCGATCTGCCGCTCGCCGTCGAGATCGAGCTCGCGCGCCTCGGCGTCGGCGAGGTCCGTCGACTGGCGGTCTGCACGGCATGCCATCCCGAGACGCTCGAAAGCTATCGCCGCGACGGCGCCGCGGCGGGTCGCAACCGCAGCTTCATCTGGCTGCGGGAGGGATTCGGGACTCAGGACGACTGACTGGCGTTGCCGCGTCGCGCCGGCTTGGCGCGCGGCGGCCGGGCGAAGGCGCGCAGCTGGCCGCAGGCCGCGCCGACGTCGTCGCCGCGAGTGCGGCGCACCGTCGCCGTCAAATTGCGTGCGATGAGCGTCTCTTGAAAGAGCGTGATAGCTGCATCGTCCGGCCGCGCGAACCGCTCTCCGAGCACCGGATCGGCGTTGAACGGGATCAGGTTCACCTTCACCGGTAGCTTGCGGAGCAGCTGCGCCAGAGCGACAGCGTCGCCGGGGCGGTCGTTGAAACCGGCGAGCAGGATGTACTCGATGGTGATCCGGCGCCGTGCTTCGAGTGGATAGCGACGCAGCGCTTCGATCAGATCGGCCAGGGGGTAGGTGCGGTTGATCGGCATGATCTCGCTGCGCCTGGCGTCGTCGGGGGCATGCAGCGAGATCGCCAGGTTCGGTCGCCGCTCCCAGGTGCCGATGGCGTCGATGCCGGGAATCACGCCAGCGGTCGAGACCGTCATGCGGCGCCAGGAGATGCGCTCGGAGAGCAGGAGCAGGGCCGCGCGGACGGCATCGAGGTTGAGCAACGGCTCGCCCATGCCCATGAAGACCAGGTTCAGGCTCTCGGGCAGGTCGCGGAGCTTGCGCACCAGCATCACCTGTCCGACGATCTCGCCCGCCGAGAGATTCCGTCCCGCTCCCCAGTAGCCGGTGACGCAGAACGCGCAGGCGAGGCCGCAGCCGGCCTGGCTCGAGATGCACAGCGTTCGGCGCGTCGTCTCGGGAATGTCGACGGTCTCGATCGAGGCGCCGTCACGCAGGCGGAGCAGGAACTTCGTCGTACCGTCGGCGGACTCTTGCTGTGTGGCGACGTCGGGAAGCCCGACCGCGAAGCGCTCGGAGAGCGCGCTGCGCAACGCCAGGGAGAGATCCGTCATGTCGTCGAACCGGGTGATGCCGCGCAGGTAGAGGGCGTCGTAGATCTGCTTGATCTGGTACGGGCGCGTGACGAGCGCTCCCAGGCGCTCGCCGAGCGCGAGGCGATCGAGTCCGACCAGCGGATCGGGAGCGGGGAGCGTGTCGAGGGTCATGACCGGAACTACTTGCGGGCCCGACTCTTGCGGGTGGGATCGATGCCGAGTCCGCGCAGGAGGGTGAGATCGTCGCTGTTGATGCGGAACGCCGGTTCGAGAACGCGGATGCCGGGCTTCGCCGTTTCGGCGCCCACCTTCGGGTCTTTCTCGCCCGCCGGCTGGCAGTCGAGGAAAAGCTGCAGCCGGTACCCTTCCTGGTGCATCTGCTGAAGCGTGCGATGCACCTCCGCCGACTCCGAGATGGCCTCGAGCAGGGCGCGCTCCAGTTCGCGCATGAAGGTGTGGCGTCGTTCGTCCATTGCGGGTTCAGGTCCTCTTCGAGGCGGGTTGGATTATCGGGCGCGCTCGAAAGCACTGTCAAACGGATGCTTGTGCTACTTTTCGGCGCGATGATCGCGACAGAGCTCCGGAGCTGGCTCGCAGGACTCGGACTCGATGTGCGTGCCGCGGATGCGCTGGCGGGAGATGTCTCGCAACGGCGGTACTTTCGTCTCGTTCTCGGCGACGGCACGTCGCGGATCGCGGCGCACTACCCGGAGGACCTGCGCGCGGCAATGACGCGCTTCGTTGCGGCGCGAGCCCTGCTCGCTGGCGCCGGCGTGCGGGTACCGGCGGTCCATGAGTGGAGCACCGGGACGGGATGGATGCTCGTCGAGGACCTGGGGACCGCGAACCTCTTCGAGTGCGCAGCACTTCCTCTGGAGAAGAGAGACGGCTATTTCGCCTCTGCCGTCGAGATCGCCGAGAGGATCGCCGGGCTGAATGCCCACGAAGTCGCCCGCCTCGGCAGTCCGCCGCTCGATCGCGCGCTTCTGCGGCGCGAGCTCGAGCCGACCTTCGAGTTTCTGCTCGACCCATTGGGGCTCTCCGCTCTTCCCGCAGAGCGCCGACAGTTGCTGAGCGCGCTCGAGGAGCTCTGCGCGCGGCTCGCCGAAGCGCCTCTCGTGCCCTGTCATCGCGACTACATGGCGCGCAACCTCGTTCCGCTCGGCGAGCAAGTCGCAGTCATCGATTTCCAGGACCTCCGGCTCGGGCCGCCGGCCTATGATCTGGCGTCGCTGCTCAACGACAGCTTCTTCCCCGGGCCCGCGCTCGAGGAGTCCCTCCTGCCGGAGCGATGGCGATCGCCATCGGCGCGCGAGCAGTATTCGCGGGCGGTCGTCCAGCGCGCCCTGAAGGCGGGCGGAACGTTCGCTCGCTTCGCGGCGCGGGGGAATCCGCGCCATCTTCCGCTGATCGCGCCGACGCTGGCGCGGGCCGCGCGGCATCTCGCGAGCCTGCCTGAAACCGCGACGGCGTTCGACTCCCTGCGCCCTTGGTGGAGTGCGCAGTTCGATCGTTTGCCCTTCTGCTAAAGTGATCGCAACTGACCGGCGCGCGACGAACATTTCGTCGCTGGCGCGGCCTCGAGGAGGTTCCCGCGATGGGCTCGCTCGGAGTACCTGAGTTGCTGGTGATTTTCGTCATTCTCGTGCTGCTCTTCGGCGCCTCGAAGATTCCCCAGTTGGGCAAGGGGCTCGGCGAGGCGATCAAGAACTTCAAGAAGGGACTCAAAGACGACGACAGCGGCGACTCCGAGACCGAGAAGCGCGCCTAGGATCCTTCCCCGGATCCGCGAATTCGCGCCGGCTGCGGCTTCCATTCGGCCGGGACCGCGACCGGCGACGCGGCGCCGGCTTCACGCTGGTGCTCGCTGTAGAGCTTGAGCACCCGGCCGACATAGGCCTGGGTTTCACGGTAGGGCGGCAGACCCCCGAAGCGATCGATGGTCCCCGGGCCGGCGTGGTAGGCGGCCAGCGCCAGCTCCAGGTCGCCGTCATACCGCTTCCGCAAGTCCCGCAGATAGCGAGCGCCAAAGTCGAGATTCACTGTCGGATCGAGCGGGTCGGGCTGCTCCAGAGCCGAATCACTTGCCGGAAAGTGCAGCGGCATGAGCTGCATCAGACCGAGAGCTCCCTTCTCGGAGACGGCGTCGGGACGGAAGCTGGACTCCGCTTCGACGATCGACGCCAGCAACAGCGAGTCGACGTTGTAGCGCTTCGCGGCGCCACCGATCTCGCGTCCGAAGGGCAGGCCCGCAAGGTACCGATCGGTCTCCGGGCCGGTGCGCTGCCGGCGGGAATCCGGGCGGAGAGACTCGAGGCCGCCGCTGCGTGGGCTCGGCGCCTGCTGCAGGACGAGCCCGAGACCCTGCTGGCGGCTGAAGATCCGCTCGAGCTCGAGCGAGAATCCGGTGGGCGGAACCGCCACCGTAGGCAAGGTGGAGCTCGAGGTCAGGAAAAGCAGCGTGACCGAAGCGCCAGCGCTCCAGATCATGCGGCGGGTCAGGCGGTGAAAGGGAGCGGCGGGCATCTGTCGCCTCCGTATGAAACTGCCGTCAGCGGCCGAGAATGGTCGCGAATGAGCCGCTTCCCGAGAGGGGAGCCGCCGACGTTCAGTGTGTGTGGTTGGTTTTTTTCGGGTGCTTCGGGTCAGACCTTGGGGAACTGGCGCCGCAAGCCGACACGGGGAGTTGTTGCCTTCCCCTTGCCTTCACTGCCGCCGATGCCCAAGTGAGAAACCTTGTTGCGCAGGGTGTTGCGATGGACTCCGAGGCTGCGCGCCGAGCGACAGTAGTTCCAGTCGTTGGAGCGCAAGGAGGCCGTGATGAACTGTCGTTCGAACTCTTGACGGGCCTGTTCCAGGGTCAACCCCTGGCTGACGAGCTCGTCGACGATCTGGTGGAGCCTGCCGTTGTAGTTTTGTCGGTTCACAGCGGATTCACCCTGCTCGAAGGTGAAATCTATCGCAAAAGGCGGCAGGGTGCAACCCGGCGCAGGCGACTCGCGTGGCTCGCGCCGGGTCGTGTTGCGGTTACTTGCGCTCGAGCCGGTCGCCGACGTAGACCGGGTAGCGCGACTCCAGGATCTTCGCGATCGCGGTGTGCGCCCGCACCGAAAGCACCGCAAGCTCGCCCAGTACGACCGGCGGCTGGCTGGCGCGGTTCATGCGATAGATGGTGAAGATGTCGCCGGGCAGGACCTCGTCCTCCTCGCCACGATCGATGAAGACGACATGATCCTGGCCGAGCGTCACGAGATCGACCGGGGACGAGACGATCACCGCCGCGCTGCTCAGAGTTTCGTAGCTCGCCGGGTCGGTCACGGGCCGCACTGAGCCGCGCCGCGCCAGGGGGATCGGCTCCTGCTCGAAAGGCTTGAGTTTCATGCCGACCGAGATGCCATCGCAACTCTGCACGATCTCTGCGATCGCCGACTCTTCCTGGACGGAGAGCACCCGGATGCGGCCGTTGTAGCTGTACTGGCGCCCGAGCGCCTCGTTCGACACCGGATGCCGAACGACCTTGCCGGCGGCGACGGCGGTGAACTGCATTCCCGGGGAGAGCCCGGCCGCGCGACCGCCGTCGATGTAGACGATGTCGCCGGCGGTCAGCTTGAACTTGACCGTGTCGACGGTGCCGTAGATGCCCTCGACCTTCCCGTACACGGGATTCCGCAGCTGCGGCGAGAGGACCTCGTACTCCGAACCGACCACCGAGTAGCCGAAAGCCTCGTCGGGAGCGCCGATGAAGCCGGAGCAATAGATGTCGTCCTGGGAGCCGAGCGGCGACGGAACGCTGCCCCTGCCGAGCGCCGCCACTCCGGGGATGGAAGCCGCCCCGCCACGAGCGCCGCTCTCGTCTGCCGTCGCCATCCCGGACTCGGCCGTGGCGCCCTCGCCGTCGCCGGCATCCCCGCCGGCGCTGTCGGCAACCTCTTCGACGGGCTCTTCACCGGTCGCCGTCGCGCCGACCTCAGAGGCGGGCGCGACTTGGAGATCGATCACGAGCGGATCGCCGGGGTAGATCCAATGAGCGTCCCGGACGTACTGGTTCTTCTCCCAGATCTGCGGCCAGAGGTAGGGGTTGGCGAGGTTCGCCGCCGCCAGGTCCCAGAAGGTGTCGCCGGCGACGACGACATGCACTTTGGCCCCTTCCGGCGGGGTCGGAGGATCCCAGGCCGTCCAGTGGCCGTTCACCAGCTTGAGATCGGTCGGCGGAGTGTCCGCCGCTTCGACTGCGACACCGACAAGGAGGGCCGAGCCGAGCAGCGCGAATACCATGAGATGGCGGTTTGCCATGAGTCGACCTCCAGAAGCCGTTTCTATCTGGCGCGTTCCGTCTTGAACTTGCCTCGAAGGGTACTCGCGGGGGTGCACAGTGTCAAGTGCATCTTCCACGGAACCCATGCATCTGCTTGAAGTTAGCGGCATGCCTTCCGGTGGGCGGAAGGCCCGGGAGTGGCATGGTCCGGGTGGCTAGGGGGCGCCGAGGCGCTGGCGCGCCGCCTCGGCCGCGGCAGTAGCGGGGAATCGCTCCAGCAGCTCCCGGTAGACCGTCGCAGCGGACTCGGCTTCACCGAGTGTCGCCAGACAGGAACCGACCTTGAGCAGCGCGTCCGGTACCTTGTTGCCCTCGGGGTAGTTCTCCACCACGGCGCGGAATCCGGCCAGCGCGGCAGCGACGTCCCCACGCCGCAGAGCCGACTCGGCGAGCCAGAACTGGGCGTTGTCGGCCAAGTCCGAGCCTGGGTTTTCCGCCAGGAACCGGCGGAAGCCCGCTTCCGCATCGGACAGCTGGCTCGCTTCGAGGAGCTCCAGACTGCGTTCGTAGAGCGCCCGAGGCTCCTGCGCGCCGGCGATGGGCGTTGTGGGCGCGGCTTCCCCAGCTTCCGCGGCCGGCGTCGTGTCGGTTTCGTCGAGATCGCTCTGTTCGATCTCCGTGCGCATCGGACGCGCGGGTGCACTGTCGGCCGCCTCGGCGGAGACCGGCGCTGTCAGCCCGGTGTCGGCAGACGGCGACTCCCCTTCGCGCAGCCGCGCGAGCTCGCGCTCGAGCCGCGCCGCCCGCTCCGCCAGCGCGGCCTTCTCGCTCTCGGCCGCAGTGAGCTGCGCCTCCAGACGAGTGACGCGCTCGCGTAGCTCGGTGGCTTCGGCCGCTCCCTGGTCCTCACGACTCCAGTAGGGTCCGCTGCTCGCGCAGCCGCCGGCGAGAAGGAGCGTGGTGCAAAGCGCCAGCGCGCGCGGCAAGGCCGGTGTCAAGCTCAGATCTTGCCCGGGATCTTGTTCAGGTAGCGACTTTCGGGATGCTCCTCGCGCAAGCGGGCGAAGGTCGCGGTGGCGTCTTCCGGACGAGCGAGATCGAGGTAGGCGCGGCCGAGGTAGAAGAGCGCTTCGTCCTTGCCGGTGTAGTTGGGGTAGTTCTTGAGCAGCCCCTCGATGCGGGTCGCCGCCGCCCCCGGCACGCCGTAGCGCTGGTAGAAGCGCCCGACAACGAACTCGTGCTCGGCCAGCCTGTCGACGACGGTCACGAGCTGCTCCCGTGCCTTCTCGGCGTACTCGCTGGTCGGGTAGAGGCGAATGAGGTCTTCGAGTGCTTCCCGCGCCTTCACCGTCGCGGCCTGGTCGCGGTCGGCCCTTTCGATGCGCTGGGCGAGCGAGGCGGCGATCTGATACTGCACGTAGGGCGCGCGATCGCTGGTCGGAAAGCGATTCTGGAAGTCGCGGTATTTGGCCTCCGCCTGGATCAGGTCGGCATCGCTCCCGGTGAGGGAGTAGCAGTCGGCGACCGCCAGCAGCGCCTCGCGGCCGGAGCTCGAATTCGGCTCGACCTCGAAGGCGTGCGAGAAGTAGGGGCGAGCGCGTTCGTATTTCTCGAGCGCGAACAGGCGTTTGCCTTCGGCCAGGGACTCGGCGGCCGAAAGCCGGAGGATCGGATCGTTCTGGATGTTCGACTTGCAACCGATCGCCAGGCTCGAAATTGCCGAGACCATGACCACCGCTGCGAGCCGCCGGATCTGTAGGGTGTTCAAGCGCTGCCCTCCGCGAGCCTTCGAAGCTGCTGTTGTGCTGCGACCGGATCGTCCGATCCGAAAACCGCCGATCCTGCGACCAGGGTACTTATCCCGGCTTCGACCGCGGACCGGATATTGGCCGGCCCGATGCCGCCATCGATCTCCAGAAAGAGCTCGAGGCGACGCGCCAGAATCGTCGAATGCAAGCGGCGCGCCTTGTCCAGCACGTAAGGCAGGAACGCCTGGCCGCCAAATCCCGGATTGACCGACATGAGCAGCACGAAGTCGGCTGCGGGGAGAATATCGGATAGGAGCTCGACCGGGGTCGCTGGGTTGATCGCGATGCCCGCCTTGGCTCCGCCGGCGTGAATCTGGGCGAGGAGCCGGTCGAGATGGGGTGCGGCCTCCCAGTGGACGCTGATCCGTGCGGCGCCGGCGTCGAGGAAGGAATCCACGAGCCGATCGGGATGGGAGACCATCAAGTGGACATCGAGTGGCAGACGGGTATGGCGGGCGAGCGCCGCGACCACCGGAGCGCCGAGAGTCAGATTGGGCACGAAGTGCCCGTCCATGACGTCTACGTGCAGGATGTCGGCGCCGCCGGCTTCGCAGATGCGCGCGGCTCCGGCGAGGTCGGCGAGGTCGGATGCGAGCAGCGAAGGGGCGATCTCGATCACGGCAGGGCTCCCTGGGAGGCGGCGACGACGAGCGAGATGACGTCCCGCCGGCGGAGCGGATGCCCCGGCAGCGGATTCTGGCGCAGGATCGTTCCGTCCGAAATGCCCTCGTAGGGCTCGAACTTGACCGCTCCCATGTGAAATCCGCCGCGCTCGAAATAACCCCGCACCGGCTCGTATCGTCGATAGACCAGATCGGGCATGACGAAGGTGTCGGCCGGTGCGTCGAGGGCGACGAGCAGATCGACCCGGGTGCCGGCCGGCACGCTGGCGCCCGGTGGCGGGTCCTGGCCGACGATGGTACCGGGCTCGCCGGCCGAACTGGCGATCGCCAGCGTTTCGCCGAGCTCGAGTCCTTCGGCGTGGACGGTGACCTGTGCGGCGCTCATCGCCTTGCCGGCGAGATTCGGTACGCTGGCCTGGCGGACACCCAGCGACACCACCACCTCGACCGCACTGCCGCGCTTGACGAAGCCGCCCGCGCGTGGCCGGGTTTCGATGACCCGACCCTCTTCGACTTGGGCGTTCCAGCGCCCCGCCGGCTCAGCGGCACGAAAGCGCAGGCCCTGGTCGGTGAGCAGGCGGGAGGCCTCTTCGGCAGTGAGGCCGGCGAGCTCCGGCACGGTCATCGCGCCACGGCGGATGAACAGGTTGAACGAAAGATAGGCCGAGGCGACGAACACCGCCAGCAGCACGACCCCCCAGAGCAGACTTTGCACGAGCCGCACGAAACGCCCAAGCACGGTGCGCGCAGTCTAGCAGGCGTATGGTGGCCGAACCGGCCTGCGCTGCGGTTAGAGTGCGGCCATGAAAGCGACAGAGAATCGGGGACCGTCCCCAGGGAAGCGGGGACAGTCCCCGCTGCTCGGCGCGCACGTCTCGGTTGCCGGAGGGTTCGTCGAAGGCCTCCGGCGTGGCACCGGCCTCGCCTGCGAAGCGCTGCAGATCTTCGTCAAGAGCCCGAGCCAGTGGCAGAGCAAGCCGCTCGCTGCGGAGGATGCGCAGGCTTTTCGCGCCGCGCACGCAGCGAGCGCGATCGGGCCGGTCGTCGCGCACGCGGCGTACCTCATCAATCTCGCTGCCCCGGATCCGCAGATCCTCGCGAAGTCGCGCGCCGCCCTTGCCGACGAGCTGCGGCGCTGCGAGGCGCTCGGAGTCACCGCGCTGGTGGTCCACCCCGGGGCGCATCTGGGAACCGGCGTCGAAGCGGGACTGACGGCGATTGCCCGCTCGCTCGACGCCGTCGCGACCGAGGTCGGCAGCTGCCCGACGCGGATTCTGCTCGAGATCACCGCCGGCCAGGGCACAGTGCTCGGCAGCCGCCTGGAGCACCTCGCCGCGATCCGGGCGCAGGCGGAGAGCCGGGAGCGCCTCGGCGTCTGCCTCGACACCTGCCACGCCTTCGCCGCCGGGTACGCGATCGACAGCCCCGCCGGCTGGGACGATTTCCTCGCTGAGCTCGATGCCGAGATCGGCTTCGGCCTCGTCGGCTGCGTGCACTTGAACGACTCGGTCGGAGCGCTCGGGTCGCGCAAGGACCGCCACGCCAATCTGGGTGAAGGGCTTCTCGGGGTCGAGCCCTTCCGCAGGCTGCTCGCCGAGCCGCGCTTCGGCCATGCGCCGATGATCCTCGAGACGCCGTTCGGCGACGACGAGCAGGGGCACGCGCGCGATCTCGCCGTGCTGCGCGGGTTGCTCTAGCGGCGGGGCGGAAGCTACTTGCCGAACAGATTCTTCGACAGGTCGAAGTAGAGGACCGTGACCATGAGCAGGACGACGAGCGCGAGCCCCACCTGGGCGATGCGCTCCTTGACCGCCATCGAAAGGTCGCGCCGCATGGCGCTCTCGACCAGCAGGATGGTGATCTGGCCGCCGTCGAGTACCGGGATCGGGAAGAGATTGAGCAGTCCGATCGACAGGCTCAGCACGCCCATGAGGTAGAGCAGGTTCTTGAAGCCGGTGCGCGCCGCGGCGCCCGACTGGGCGGCGATCTCGATCGGGCCGGCAAGGGCGCTCTTCGCTGCCACCTCGCGCTTGAAGATCTTGCCGATCACCGCCAGCGTCTGCGCGGCGATGTCGTAGTTGAACCGTACGCTTTCGCGCAGGGCGGCGAGCGGCGGATAGCGCTGGGCGACGGTCAGGCGCACG
>Ga0073905_10000222_pt1 | contig 25392 bp, 23 predicted proteins | sample KloWWTupernatant_FD_65482 | JGI IMG/M metagenome (GOLD analysis project Ga0073905, IMG submission 65482) | Active sludge microbial communities from Klosterneuburg, Austria, studying microevolution and ecology of nitrifiers - Klosterneuburg... | ecosystem: Engineered > WWTP > Aerobic digester >... | reverse complement strand
GAGCGGACGACGGGATTCGAACCCGCGACCCTCACCTTGGCAAGGTGATGCTCTACCACTGAGCCACGTCCGCGCAGCACGTCCGCCGTTCCCGGCGCCGTGCGCGTCCCGAACTCTAACCGACCGCTGCGACGAGAGTCCAACCGGCTCGGCCCCGCGCGTCGGGCGCCGCTACCGTGAGCCGGTGACCGACCCACTCCCCGAGCACGACCGGCGCCCCGGTGCCGCCATCGCGTCCTCGGCCGGGGCGTCCTCGGCCGGGGCGTCGATGTGGTTCGCGGGCGTCCGCGGGCGAGGTGCGGTGGAGTGCATCGATCTCGCCACCGACGGGGACCGCGTGACGTCCGGCATGTGGGCGGTGGTCGGGGACTTCGAGGGCCGGGTGCTGGCCTGGCGCTTCGCGGACGTCGAGCGGACGGCGGAGGAGGCGCCGGCCCGTGGAGACGACGTCCCCGCGGCCGGCCGCGCTGACGCGCCCTGGTCCGGCCCCGCGCCCGAGCAGTGGAGCAGCTCGATGGACCGCGACACCTACGTCGCCGGGGTCGGGTCGATCCGTTCCGCCGTGCGCGAGGGCGAGGTCTACCAGGTCAACCTCTGCCGCGTGCTGTCCGCCCCGCTGCCCGCCGTCGACGGGGCCGAGCCGGACCCGGCGCCGCTGGCGGCCCGCCTCGCGGCCGGCAACCCCGCGCCCTACGCCGGGGTGGTGCACGTCCCGGCGGGGGGCGGGCTGCCGCCCGTCTGGGTCGTCACGGCCTCGCCGGAGCTCTTCCTGCGCGTCGGGGACGGCCTCATCACCTCCGGTCCCATCAAGGGCACGGCGACGACCCCGCAGGGTCTCACCGCCAAGGACGAGGCCGAGAACATCATGATCGCCGACATGGTCCGCAACGACCTCCAGCGCGTCTGCCGCCCCGGCACCGTGGAGGTCACCGACCTGCTCGCCGTCGAGCAGCACCCCGGCCTGGTGCACCTGGTCACGACCGTCCAGGGTGAGCTGACGAGGCCGAGGCCGGACTGGACGGCGATCCTCGCGGCCACCTACCCGCCCGCCTCGGTGTCGGGCGCGCCGCAGCACACGGCCCTGGCGGCGATCGCCCAGCTCGAGCCGGTGGCGCGCGGACCGTACTGCGGGGCCATCGGCTGGATCGACGCGGACGCCGGCCGTGCCGAGCTCGCGGTGGGCATCCGGACGTTCTGGTGGACGCCGGACGGCGGTGGACGCCTGCACTTCGGCACCGGCGCCGGGATCACCTGGGGCAGCGACGCGGGGGCCGAGTGGGCGGAGACCGAGCTCAAGGCCCACCGCCTCGTGACCCTGGCCAGCACGGGCGTCGCGGCCCGCCCGAGCAGCGGGGACGACACGGGCGCGCCGGACGGACCGGACGCGCGCCGCGGGACGAGGATGGCCGGACCGGGCACCAGGGAGCGGAGGACGTCGTGAGCGGGATCGTCGTGTGGGCGGACGGACGGCTGCGGGACCCTGCCGAGCCGGTCCTCAGCGCCGTCGACCACGGTGTGACGGTCGGCGACGGGGTCTTCGAGACCTGCGGCGTGGTCGACGGCTCCGCCTTCGCGTTGACGCGCCACCTGGCCCGGCTGGTGCGCTCGGCGCGGGGCCTCGGGCTCGAGGACCCCGACCTCGACGCCGTGCGCGCCGGTGTCGCCGACGTCCTGGCCCGGCCGGAGGGACTGGGGCGGGTGCGGGTCACCGTCACGGCCGGGCTCGGCCCGCTCGGCTCGGGCCGCACCCCGGGGGCGCAGAGCGTGCTCGTCGTGGCTGGTCCGGCGGCCGGCCCGGCGCCCGTGCGGGCCGTGCGCGTCCCGTGGACGCGCAACGAGCGCTCGGCGGTCGCGGGGCTCAAGACGACGTCGTACGCCGAGAACGTCGTCGCCCTGGCGGCGGCGAGCCGTGCCGGTGCCGACGAGGCGCTGCTCGCCAACACCCGCGGCGAGCTGTGCGAGGGCACCGGGAGCAACGTGTTCGTCGAGCGCGGGGGAGAGCTGCTGACGCCGCCGCTGTCGAGCGGCTGCCTCGCGGGGATCACGCGCGAGCTGGTGCTCGAGTGGTCGGCCGCGGCCGGGCTGCCCGTGCGCGAGGCCGAGCCGGGCGAGCTGGCCTTCGCGGTCCTGGACGAGGTGACGGCCGGCGCTGCCCGGCTCGCGATCAGCGGCTCGGTACGGACCTTCGTGCCCGTCGTCGCGCTGGACGGCGTCGCGGTGGTCGCGGGCGAGATCACCCGGGCGGCGGCGGAGGTCTACGCGAGCAGGGCCGCGCTCGACGTCGACCCCTGAGCCCGGCCCCGGACGACACGGCGCCCGGGTCCCCTCGGGGGATCCGGGCGTCCGTGCGTCGTGGGCCGGGGCCCACGTGCGGTCAGGCGTCGAGCAACGTGTCGATGAGGCGCGAGATCTCGCTCTCCATGTGCGTGCTCTCCGCGCCGAACGGCACACGCCGCACGGTCGCGGACAGGAACGCCACGAACGGGTCCACCGGCCCGGCCAGGAGTGCCTCACCCTCGACGCCGCTGAGCGTCATGAGCAGGTAGGCAGGGTCCTCGTCGCGCCAGATCCGTACGTCGCCGGTACCGGCGGGTGCGGCCGCGTCGGCGAGCACGCCGTGCGCGATGAGCTCGCGCCCGATGAGCCACGTCGAGGTCGAGCTCGAGCCGACGAAGGCCACCCGCACCGTGTAGGGGTCGGTGGCGTCGAAGTCGAGCTCGGCGCTGATCGGCAGCACGCTCGCGTCCGCGAGCACCAGGTGCATGGGGACGACCTCGTGGACGTCCGCTGCGGGTCCCGCCATGGTCACCCCTCCCTAGTTCAGTCGTGCGATGTGGCGATCCGGCGGGGGCACGGACCGCGTTTCGGCAATCCGCTGCGCATTCGCTAGCATCATGCCGTCGTCGTACAGCGAGCCGCTCGCTGCACGATGGGCGATTAGCTCAGTGGTAGAGCGCCTCGTTCACACCGAGGAGGTCACTGGTTCGAACCCAGTATCGCCCACAGCACGTCCCGGGCGGGATCGCCCGAATGGGCGTTTCTTCCGGTTCCCGTGCCTCGCCGGGACGCGAACTCGCAGGTCAGGGCCAGCAAGTTACCTCCGGGTAGCCGGGCCCGATCACCCGGGTGAACCGCGGTCGCGTCACCCGTCCGGAGCAGCGTTCGCGGGACCGCCGGGGCACCCGCCACGAGGCGCCTCGCGGGACCACCTGCCCGCCGGCCAGCGCGGCGCTCGGTAGCATCGAACCGCCGACCACCCGAGGAGCAGCTGCCGTGCCTGAGATCACCCTGACCGTCGACGGAGTCGAGCGGGCGGTGAGCGTGCCCACCACGGGCGTTGACCTGTTCGGGGACCGGCGTGACGTCGTCGTCATGCGGGTCGACGGCGAGCTGACGGACCTGGCGACGGCGGTCCCGGCCGGTGCGGTCGTCGAGGCCGTGACCATCGACTCGCCCGACGGGCTGGCCGTGCTGCGCCACTCCACGGCGCACGTGCTCGCCCAGGCGGTCCAGGAGCTGCACGCCGACGCGCGGCTGGGCATCGGCCCGCCGATCACCGACGGCTTCTACTACGACTTCGACGTGGCCACCCCGTTCACCCCCGAGGACCTCAAGGCCCTGGAGAAGGTGATGGCCCGGATCGTCAAGGAGGGTCAGACCTTCCGGCGCTGGGACCTCACCGAGGACGAGGCGCGCGCGGAGCTCGCGGCCGAGCCGTACAAGCTCGAGCTCGTCGGCCTCAAGGGCACGGCCGCCGAGGAGGGCGCCTCGGTGGAGGTCGGCCTCGGCGGGCTGAGCATCTACCAGAACCTGCGCCGCGACGGCTCGGTGGCGTGGCAGGACCTCTGCCGCGGCCCGCACCTGCCCAGCACCCGGCTCATCGCCAACGGCTTCCAGCTGACCCGCTCGGCCGCGGCCTACTGGCGCGGCAGCGAGAAGAACCCGCAGCTCCAGCGCGTCTACGGCACCGCGTGGCCCACCAAGGACGCGCTGCGCGCGCACCTGGACCGGATCGCCGAGGCCGAGCGCCGCGACCACCGCCGCATCGGCGCGGAGATGGACCTCTTCTCGTTCCCGGACGAGCTGGGCTCCGGGCTGCCCGTGTTCCACCCCAACGGCGGGATCATCCGCAACGAGCTGGAGGACTACTCGCGCAAGCGCCACGTCGCGGCCGGGTACTCCTTCGTCAACACCCCGCACATCACGAAGTCGCGGCTGTACGAGGTCTCCGGGCACCTGGACTGGTACGCCGACGGCATGTTCCCGCCCATGCACATCGACGCCGAGATCGACGACGACGGCACGGTCCGCAAGCCGGGGCAGGACTACTACCTCAAGCCGATGAACTGCCCGATGCACAACCTCATCTTCGCCTCGCGCGGGCGCTCCTACCGCGAGCTCCCGCTGCGGCTGTTCGAGTTCGGCACGGTCTACCGCTACGAGAAGTCCGGGGTGGTGCACGGCCTGACCCGCGTGCGCGGCCTGACCCAGGACGACGCGCACATCTACTGCACGCGCGAGCAGATGGCGGGCGAGCTGACGAGCACCCTGAACTTCGTGCTCAGCCTGCTCAAGGACTACGGGCTCGAGGACTTCTACCTCGAGCTCTCCACGCGCAACCCCGAGAAGTCCGTGGGCAGCGAGGAGGCGTGGGACGAGGCCACCCGCACGTTGCAGGAGGTCGGCGCGGCGTCGGGGCTCGAGCTCGTCCCGGACCTGGGCGGCGCGGCGTTCTACGGGCCCAAGATCTCTGTCCAGGCGCGCGACGCGATCGGCCGCACGTGGCAGATGTCGACCATCCAGCTGGACTTCAACCTGCCCGAGCGGTTCGAGCTCGAGTACACCGCGTCCGACGGCTCGCGGCAGCGGCCCGTGATGATCCACCGTGCGCTCTTCGGCTCCATCGAGCGGTTCTTCGGCGTGCTCACCGAGCACTACGCCGGGGCGTTCCCCGCGTGGCTCGCGCCGGTGCAGGTGGTCGCGGTGCCCGTCGCCGAGCCGTTCAACGACTACCTCCAGGCGGTCGTCGACCGGCTGCGCACGCACGGCATCCGGGCGGAGCTCGACGCGTCGGACGACAGGTTCGGCAAGAAGATCCGCACGGCGAGCACGCAGAAGGTTCCCTTCGTGCTCATCGCCGGCGGCGACGACGTCGACGCCGGAGCCGTCTCGTTCCGCTACCGGGACGGGCGCCAGGACAACGCTGTGCCGATCGACGATGCCGTCGAACGGATCCTCGCGGCGGTCCGCGACCGCGTCCAGGTCTGAGATGGCCGAGGACGTGAGGGCCGAGGACCCGATGACGCACGATGCGCTGACGGACGGCGCACCGGCAGGCGAGCCCGACGGCTACGAACGGCTGTGGACGCCGCACCGCATGGTGTACATCGCCGGGCAGGACAAGCCGTCCGGGCCCGACGTCGCCCAGTGCCCGTTCTGCCGTGTGCCCTCGCGGCCGGACGCCGAGGCCCTCGTCGTCGCGCGCGGGGAGCGTGCCTACGTGGTGCTCAACCTCTACCCGTACAACTCGGGCCACCTCATGGTGGTGCCGTACCGGCACGTCGCGGACTACACCGAGCTCGACGCAGCCGAGACCGTCGAGGTCGCCACGCTGACCCAGACGGCCATGACCGTGCTGCGCGCCGTGATGCACCCGCAGGGCTTCAACCTCGGCATGAACCAGGGTGCGGTCTCCGGTGCCGGCATCGCGGCCCACCTGCACCAGCACGTCGTGCCGCGGTGGGGCGGGGACGCGAACTTCCTGCCCATCGTGGCGCGCACCAGGGCCCTGCCGGAGCTGCTCGCCGACACCCGGGACCGGCTCGCCGCCGCGTGGCCCGGGGCGGGGGAGTGAGCGCCCCGTGCTGAGTCGACTGCGGGCCGGCAGCGCCCGCGCGCTGGGGCCGGTCGCGAGGTTCCTGCTCGCGCGCGGTGTGTCGCCCGACGCCGTGACCATCGCGGGCACCCTCGGCGTCGTCCTCGCCGCGCTCGTCCTGCTGCCGACGGGGCACCTCACCGCGGCGGCGCTCGTCATCGCGGTGTTCGCCCTGACGGACCTCGTCGACGGGCTGATGGCCCGCACCGCGGGGCGCAGCGGCCCGTGGGGCGCCTTCCTCGACTCGACGCTCGACCGGTTCGGCGACGCCGCGATCTTCTCCGGCCTGGTGGTCTACCTGGCGCGCTCCGGCGACGAGCTCGGCGCCGTGCTGGGCCTGGCGTGCCTCGCGCTCGGCGCGATCGTTCCCTATGCCAGGGCCCGGGCCGAGGGCCTGGGGATGACGGCCTCCGTCGGGATCGCCGAGCGGGCCGACCGGCTGTTCCTCGTGCTCCTGGCGATCCTGCTCGTCGGCATCGGCCTGCCCGCCGTCGTGCTCACGGTCGTGCTGGGCCTGCTCGCCGTCGCGAGCGCCGTGACCGTGGTCCAGCGCATGGCGACCGTGCACCGCCAGGCCGCCGAGCGCGCCCGGGAGGCCGGGGCATGAACCTGCGCTCGAGGGTCTTCCTCGTCGGCTGGCACGCCGCCTCGCGCGCGCCGCAGGACGTCGTGCGCGCCGTCATGCACGTCGCGGCCGAGGCGGCGTGGCTGGCCCACGGCGCTGGCGTGCGCCAGCTCGAGGCGAACCTGCGCCGGGTGGTGCCGGGTGCGGACGACCGCGAGATCCGACGCCTGAGCCGCGAGAACATGCGCCGCTACCTGCGCTACTACGGCGAGACCTTCATGCTCGGTCGGATGACGCCGGAGCAGATGCTCGCGCGGGTGCGGCCGATCGGTGACCAGGGGGTCCGCGACGTCATCGACGCCGAGCACTCCGCGCTGCTCGCGCTGGGCCACCAGGGCAACTACGACCTCGCGGGGGCGTGGGCCACGGTGCACGTCGCGCCCACCACGACGGTGGCCGAGCGACTGGAGCCGCCGGAGGTCTTCGCGGAGTTCGTCTCCCTGCGCGAGCGCAACGGGCTGACGATCCTCCCGCTCGACCCGGGCAAGGACGTCTTCCGGGACCTGCTGCGGGCCGTCAAGGGCGGCGGGGCCCTGGTGCCCTTGCTGGCGGACCGGGACCTCACGGAGCGCGGCATCGAGGTCGATCTCTTCGGCCACCGGGCGCGCGTCGCGGCCGGTCCGGCGGCCCTCGCGATCTCCACCGGCGCACCGCTGTTCACCACGACCGTGCGGCACGTGCGCCTGCGCGGCGCGGAGCGGCGCGCCGCCGGGTCGCGCTGGGGGATCGTGCTGTCCTTCCTCCCGGTCGAGGTCGAGCTGGATCGCACCCTGCCCCGCGCCCAGCAGGTCGCGCGGCTCACCCAGGCGTGGGTGGACCTGCTCGCCGCCGACATCGCCGCGCACCCCACGGACTGGCACATGCTCCAGAAGGTCTTCGTCGCGGACATGGACCCCGAGCGGGCCGCCCGCGCGACCCGGCCGGAGGCGTCCTCCGGTGGGTGAGCCGCTGCGCATCGGGCTGGTCTGCCCGTACTCGTTCGACGTGCCCGGGGGCGTCCAGTTCCACGTGCGCGACCTTGCCGAGGCGCTCATCGCGCAGGGTCACACCGTCTCGGTGCTGGCCCCTGCGGACGAGGACACCCCGCTGCCCGGCTACATCGAGTCCGCCGGCCGGGCCATCCCGGTCCGCTACAACGGCTCGGTGGCCAGGATGACCTTCGGACCCGTCAGCGCGCGGCGCGTGCGACGGTGGCTCGTGGCCGGGGACTTCGACATCCTGCACCTGCACGAGCCCGTGACCCCGAGCCTCGGGATGCTCGCGCTGTGGATCGCGTCCGGCCCCATCGTCGCCACCTTCCACACCGCGCTGCTGAGGTCCCGCGCGCTGCAGGTCGCGTACCCCATGGTGCGGCCGTCGCTGGAGAAGATCGCCGCCCGGATCGCCGTCTCGGAGGACGCCCGGCGCACCCTCGTCGAGCACCTCGGCGGGGACGCCGTCGTCATCCCCAACGGCGTCTACGTCGACACGTTCGCCGCGGCGCAGCGGGACGAGCGCTGGACCGGCACCCCGCAGGCGCCGACGGTCGCCTTCCTCGGCCGCCTCGACGAGCCCCGCAAGGGCCTGCCCGTGCTCACCGCGGCGATCCCTGCGGTGCTCGCCGTGCATCCGGGCGCGCGGTTCCTCGTCGCCGGGCACGGCGAGACCGGTGCCGCTGAGGCGACGGCCGCGCTCGGCGACCTCGCGTCGAGCGTCGAGTTCCTCGGCGGGGTCAGCGACGAGGACAAGGCGCGACTGCTGGCCTCGGTGGACGTCTACTGCGCCCCGCACACCGGCGGCGAGAGCTTCGGGATCGTGCTCGTCGAGGCCATGAGCGCGGGGGCCACCGTGGTGGCCAGCGACCTCGGGGCGTTCCGACGCGTGCTCGACGAGGGCGAGGCGGGCGTGCTGTTCCGCAACGGCGACGCCGCCGACCTGGCGGCCACGCTCAACCGCGTGCTCGCCGACCCCGACCTGCGGGCGCGCACCTCCCGGCGGGCGAGCGCCGTCGTGCGGCGCTACGACTGGTCGACGGTCACCGCGCAGGTGCTCACGGTCTACGAGACGGTGCTCGCCGGCACCTCGCCGAGGGTCCGGGTGGGCGAGGACCCGACCTCCCTGCGGACGGTCGCGCGCCGCGGCGAGGAGGGCGCACCATGACGTGGTCGGAGCTCACCGTCCTGGTCTCGGCCCTGCTGCTGCTCGTGGCGTGGTTCGCCTGGGTCGCGGCGAGCCGGCTCGACCGGCTGCACCGCAAGGTGGCGACGTCGTGGACCTCGTTGGACGACCAGCTGGTCCGCCGGGCGTCGTCGGCGGCGGAGCTCGCGTCGGGCGGCCTGCTCGACCCCGTCAGCTCCGTGCTCGTCGGCGAGGCGGCCTGGGTGGCGCTCTCGTCGCGCGGCACCGGTCGGGAGGCCGGGCCGACGGGGCCGACCGCCACGGTCCTCCCGTCGGGCACCGCGTCCACCGAGGGCACCGCGCGGGACGTGGCGGAGAGCGAGCTGTCCCGCACCATCCGCGTGGCGCTGTCCGACCCCGCCGACGTCGAGGCGCTGCGCGCCGTCCCGGCCGGCGACGAGCTCGTCGAGGCCCTCGCGGCGGCCTGGTACCGGGTGCAGCTGTCGCGACGCTTCCACAACGAGGCCGTCGCGCAGACGCAGCGCATGCGCCGCAAGTGGGCCGTGCGCCTGCTGCGCCTCTACGGCCACGCGCCGATCCCCCAGACGGTCGAGATCGACGACGCGTGGCCCGAGGCGCTCGGCACGGCCGGCGGGCGCTGACGCCTCGCGTCCGGGTCGGGGTCCGAGGACGGCCTCGGTCTAGGATGGTCGGTGCCCCCGCGAGGACGAGGCGGCTCCCCGACCCCAAGAGCAAGGACTGACGTGACCAACGACAACGGCTCGACCGTCATCGGCACCGCCAAGGTCAAGCGCGGGATGGCCGAGATGCTCAAGGGCGGCGTGATCATGGACGTGGTCACCGCCGAGCAGGCAAAGATCGCGGAGGACGCCGGCGCCGTTGCCGTCATGGCCCTCGAGCGCGTGCCCGCCGACATCCGGGCGCAGGGTGGCGTGGCGCGGATGAGCGACCCCGACCTCATCGACGGGATCATCGAGGCCGTCTCGATCCCGGTGATGGCCAAGGCGCGCATCGGTCACTTCGTCGAGGCGCAGGTGCTCCAGTCGCTCGGTGTCGACTACATCGACGAGTCCGAGGTCCTCACCCCGGCCGACTACGCGCACCACATCGACAAGTGGGCCTTCACGGTGCCCTTCGTGTGCGGCGCGACCAACCTCGGCGAGGCCCTGCGGCGCATCACCGAGGGTGCCGCGATGATCCGGTCCAAGGGCGAGGCCGGCACGGGCGACGTCTCCAACGCGACGACGCACATGCGCCAGATCCGCGACCAGATCCGCCGGCTGTCGTCCCTGCCGCCCGACGAGCTCTTCCTCGCGGCCAAGGACCTCCAGGCGCCGTACGACCTCGTCGCCGAGGTGGCCCGCACGGGGGCGCTGCCCGTCGTGCTCTTCACCGCGGGCGGCATCGCGACGCCGGCCGACGCGGCCATGATGATGCAGCTCGGCGCCCAGGGCGTCTTCGTGGGTTCGGGCATCTTCAAGTCCGGCAACCCGGCCGAGCGCGCCGCGGCGATCGTCAAGGCGACGACGTTCTTCGACGACCCGGACGTCATCGCGCGCGTCTCGCGCGGGCTGGGCGAGGCCATGGTGGGCATCAACGTCGAGGACGTCCCGGAGCCGCACCGGCTGGCCGAGCGCGGCTGGTGACGTCCAGGCCGCCGTTCATCGGTCAGGACTGGGTGCTGGCGCAGGACGGGCGGTGGTTCCGCCGGGGCGCGCGCGTGGTGCTGCTCGACGCGCAGGACCGCGTGCTGCTGCTGCGGGCGCACGACGTCGACGACCCGGACCACCGGTGGTGGTTCACGGTCGGCGGGGGAGTCGCGCCCGGTGAGGACGAGCGCGATGCCGCTGTGCGGGAGGCTGCCGAGGAGGTCGGCATCCGGCTGGTCGCCCCGGACCTGCTCGGCCCGGTGCTGACGCGCGCCGCGGTGTTCGACTTCGCACGCGTCGCCTGCCGGCAGGACGAGACGTTCTTCCTCGCCAGGGTCGAGCGCCACGACGACCCCGGGGTGGACCGCTCCGCGTGGACGGCGATCGAGCACGAGACGGTCGACGAGGTGCGCTGGTTCGGCCTCGACGAGCTCGCGGCCGTGCCCATCGCGGTCTACCCGGAGGGCCTGGTCGAGCTGCTGCGCGGCTGGATCGGCGGCTGGGACGGGACCGCGCCGCACATCGACGCCACGTGAGCAGCCGGCGCGTGCCGGGTGTGCGGAGCATCACACGGGGGCCTACCCGCCGGTAACCTCCGCGTGATCCGCGGGCGTTAGCGTCGGCCCGTGCCCACCACCACCTCTCCGGTCCTGCGCATGCGGCGCAGCGGCATCCGCGCCCTCATGGAGCTCGCCCTGGCGGACCCGCTCGCGATCCACCTCGAGATCGGCGAGCCGGACGTGCCCACGCCGGACCACGTCCTGGCGGCGGCCGCAAGGGACGCCGCGGCCGGGCACACGGGCTACACGTCGTCCACCGGGTCCGCGGAGCTGCGCACGGCGCTGGCGGAGAAGGTCCGGCGCGTCAACGGGCTGGACGTGGGACCGGCCGACGTCATGGCCACGCACGGCGCGATGCACGGCCTGGCGATCGCCTTCGCCGCGACCCTCGGCCCCGGTGACGAGGTGCTGCTGCCGGACCCCGAGTTCCCCAACTGGCGGATGGCCGTGACGGCCACCGGCGCCGAGGCGGTGACGTATCCGACGCGCGCCGAGCACGGCTTCGTGCCACGCCTCGAGGACATCGCGGCCGCGATCACGCCGCGCACGAAGGTGCTGCTGGTGTGCTCGCCGAACAACCCGACCGGCGCGGTCTACCCGGCAGCGCTGCTCGAGTCCGTCGTGGCCCTCGCCCGGCAGCACGACCTGTGGGTCTTCTCCGACGAGTGCTACGAGGCGATCACCTACGACGCGCCGCACGTCAGCCCTGCGCAGTTCGACACCGACGGCCGCGTGCTGACGTTCTTCTCGTTCTCCAAGACCTACGCGATGACCGGCTGGCGGCTGGGCTACGTCGTCAGCCCCGACCCGGCGTTGACAGAGCTGCTCGCCCAGGTGGCCGAGGCGACCGTCGGGTGCCCGTCGTCGGTGAGCCAGCGGGCGGCCCTCGCCGCGCTGCGCGGCACCCAGGAGCCGGTCAGCACCGCGGTCGCCTCGTACCGGGGGCGGCGCGACGACGCCGTCGCCCTGCTCGCGGCGGCGGGCGTGCCGTGCTCGGTGCCCGACGGCGCCTTCTACCTGCTGGTCGACGTCTCCGCCGTGTCCCGGGACGGCAACACGTTCGCGCTGCGTCTGCTGCGCGAGCACCACGTGGCGGTCTCGCCCGGGGAGGCCTTCGGTCCCGGCGCCGCTGGCATGGTCAGGGTCTCGTTGGCCAGCGCCCCCGACGACCTGCGGGTGGGGCTGCAGCGCCTCGTCACGCTGGTCGCACGCTGGGACGAGCCCGCCGGGCGTGCCGTCGAGGCCGGGGCGCAGCTCAGGTGACGGTGGACCGTGCTCCGTCCAGCGCTGCGGCCTCGCCGGCGTCGAGCGCCGCGCGCATCTGCTCCGCCGTGCGCAGCAGGTCCGCGTGCGTGAGGTACGGCGCGGCGACGCCCAGGCGCACCAGCCCGGGCTCGCGGAAGTCGCCGACCACCCCGCGCGCGATGAGAGCCTGCACCAGCCCGTAGGCCTGCGGGTGCCGCACCGAGACGTGCGAGCCGCGCCGGGCGTCCTCGCGCGGGGTCACCGGCTCGGCCTCGGGCACGAGCGCAGCCAGGACGTCGAGCAGGTAGCCGGTGAGCGACAGCGAACGCGTGCGGACCTGCTCGGGCGTCACGCCGTCGAACGCGCCGAGGGCGGCCTCGAGGGCGAGCAGCGACAGCAGCGGCGGCGTGCCCACCCTGGCCCGCGCGATCCCCGGCGCGAACCGGTGCTCCGGCGCCATCGCGAAGGGGTCGGCGTGGCCGTGCCAGCCGCGGATCGCGGGGGAGTACCCGTCCTGGTGGCGGCGCGCGACGTACGTGAAGCCCGGCGCGCCCGGCCCGCCGTTGAGGTACTTGTAGCCGCAGCCCACCGCGAGGTCGACCTCGTGGGCGTCGAGGCCCACCGGCACGGCACCGGCCGTGTGGCTGAGGTCCCACAGCGACAGCGCCCCGACGGCGTGGGCCGCGCGCGTCAGTCCCGGCAGGTCCCACAGCTCACCGGTGCGGAAGTCCGCGTGCGACAGCGCGACGAGTGCGACGTCGGTGCCGTGCGCCGCCAGGACCGCAGGCACCTCGGCGGGGCTCGCGTGCACCACCCGCCAGCCGACGTCCTGGGCGACCCCGGCCAGCACGTACAGGTCGGTCGGGAAGGAGCCGGGGTCCGTGACCAGCAGGCCCCGCCCCGGGCGGAGCAGCGCCGCCGCCCGCGCGGCCTGGAAGAGGTTGACCGACGTCGAGTCGCCCACCGCCACCTGACCGGCCCCCGCGCCGACCAGCCGGCCGACGCGGTCGCCGACCCGCAGCGGGGCGCCCCACCAGTCGTGGACGTTCCACGACGTGATGAGGTCGCGGCCCCACTGCTCGCGGACCACCGCGGCGACGGCATCGGGCACCGCGCGGGGCAGGGCCCCGAGCGAGTTGCCGTCGAGGTACACCACACCCGCCGGGAGCTCGAACCGGTCCCGCAGGTCCGTCGCGGCGTGCTCGGCGTCGAGCCGTGCCGCGAGCTCGTGCCAGGTGCCGGCGTCTGGATCGCCGCCCCGGCGGGCATCGCCCGGCCGGCGGTGGTCGTCTGGCGGGGCGGCCGGGTCCATGGGCCGAGGATAGGCGCCAGTAGGATCGCCCGTCGTGACCCCCACCATCGGAGTGCTGGCCCTGCAGGGCGACGTGCGCGAGCACCTGACGGCCCTGGACGCCGCCGGAGCCACGGCCGTCGCGGTGCGCCGGCCGGCGGAGCTCGCCGCCGTCGACGGGATCGTGCTGCCCGGCGGGGAGTCCACGACGATCGACAAGCTGCTGCGCATCTTCGAGCTCTTCGAGCCGCTGCGCGCGGCACTCGGGGCTGGCCTGCCCGCCTACGGGTCGTGCGCCGGGATGATCCTGCTCGCGGACCGGATCACCGGTGGCACCAGCGACCAGCAGACGCTCGGCGGGCTCGACATCACCGTGCGGCGCAACGCCTTCGGCCGCCAGGTCGACTCGTTCGAGACCGACCTCGTCGTCGAGGGGATCGCCGACAGCCACGAGACCCCGGTGCACGCCGTCTTCATCCGCGCACCGTGGGTGGAGGAGGTCGGCCCCGGCGTGCGGGTGCTGGCCAGGGTGGAGTCCGGTCAGGCCGCCGGTAGGATCGTGGCGGTGCGCGAGCGCGACGTCCTGGCCACGTCCTTCCACCCGGAGATCTCCGGCGACCTGCGCCTGCACCGACTGTTCGTCCAGATCGTCACCGAGCGCGGCTGAGGGGTTTCGCACCATGTCAGGTCACTCCAAGTGGGCCACCACCAAGCACAAGAAGGCCGTGGTCGACGCCAAGCGCAGCAAGCTCTTCGCCAAGCTCATCAAGAACATCGAGGTCGCGGCGCGCATCGGCGGCGCCGACCTCGCCGGCAACCCGACCCTGTTCGACGCGGTGCAGAAGGCCAAGAAGTCGTCGGTCCCGATCGACAACATCAACCGCGCCGTCAAGCGCGGCTCCGGCCAGGAGGCCGGCGGTGCCGACTACCAGACGATCATGTACGAGGGCTACGGCCCCGGGGGCGTGGCCGTGCTCGTCGAGTGCCTCACCGACAACCGCAACCGCGCGGCCTCCGACGTGCGCGTCGCGTTCACCCGCAACGGCGGATCGCTGGCCGACCCGGGCTCGGTGGCCTACCTGTTCTCGCGCCGCGGCGTCGTCGTCGTGCCGAAGACCGACACCCTGACCGAGGACGACGTCCTTGGCGCCGTGCTCGACGCGGGCGCCGAGGAGGTCAACGACCTCGGCGAGGCGTTCGAGGTGATGAGCGAGGCGACCGACGTCGTCGCCGTGCGCACCGCGCTGCAGGCCGCGGGGATCGACTACGACTCCGCCGAGGCCCAGTTCGTCCCCGCCGTGCAGGTCGAGGTCGACATCGACGGCGCCCGCAGGATCCTCAAGCTCATCGACGCCCTCGAGGACAGCGACGACGTCCAGGACGTCTTCGCCAACTTCGACGCCTCCGACGAGGTCATGGCGGCGCTCGAGGAGGAGTGAGCCCGCGGGCAGCGCGTCCTGCACGGGCCGCCCGTCCCCGGCTGTGAGACTGGGCCCGTGCGCGTGCTCGGAGTGGACCCAGGGCTGACCCGGTGCGGGCTGGGAGTGGTCGACGCGCTGCCGGGGCGCCGCGTGCGGATGGTCGCGGTGGGCGTCGCGCGCTCTGATCCAGACGACGACGTCGCGCACCGCCTCTCGATCATCGCGGCGGAGGTCGACGCGTGGCTCGACGAGCACCGACCCGACGCGGTCGCCGTGGAGCGCGTCTTCGCGCAGCACAACGTGCGCACGGTCATGGGCACGGCGCAGGTCTCGGGGCTCGTCATGGTCGCGGCGGTGCGGCGCGGGCTGCCCGTCGCGCTGCACACGCCGTCCGAGGTCAAGGCAGCGGTCACCGGCCACGGCAGGGCGCCCAAGGACCAGGTGGGCCGGATGGTCGCGCGGATCCTCGGGCTGGACGAGCCCCCGAAGCCCGCCGACGCCGCGGATGCCCTGGCCCTGGCGATCTGCCACCTGTGGCGTCCCTCGGCGCCGTCGGCCGCGGGTCTGACCCTCTCCGTGGCGGTGCCCGGCACCGGGGCGCCCGGCACCGGATCGTCCGGCCCGGCACCCCGGACCACCGCGACCCCGGCCCAGCGGGCGTGGGCGCAGGCCGAGGCGGCGGCGCGCCGCACGGGACGGTGACCGCGGCGCTTGTTACCGTGTGCCCTGGTCGTACAGGTGTTCGGGGCGCTGCGGCGCGCACGGTTCGGGGAGGGTGCTGGTGATCTCGTCACTGCGCGGGCGCGTGCTCGCGGTGCGGCTCGACGCCGTGGTCGTGGACGTGGGCGGCGTGGGGCTCATGGTGCACGCCACCCCGGGGACGCTGGCCGGCCTGCGGGTGGGCGAGCAGGCGGAGCTCTCGACCTCGCTGCTGGTGCGTGAGGACTCCCTGACGCTCTTCGGCTTCGCCGACGCGGACGAGCGCGACGTCTTCGAGACCGTCCAGACCGTCAGCGGGATCGGCCCGCGGCTCGCCCTGGCCATGCTGGCCGTGCACCCGCCGGACGCCCTGCGCCGGGCCGTCGCCGCCGAGGACCTCACGGCCCTGCAGCGCGTGCCGGGGATCGGGCGCAAGGGCGCCCAGCGACTCGTCCTCGAGCTCGCGGACCGGCTCGGGCCCGCCGGGTCGTCCGCCGCGGGCGCGCCCGTCCGGTCCGGCCCGGTGGACCGTCGCGCCGAGGTGGTCGAGGCCCTCGTCGGGCTGGGCTGGAACCTCAAGGCGGCCCAGGACGCGGTCGGCGCCGTGGTGCCCGCCGCGGAGCCGGTCGAGGACGTGGCGGCGGTGCTCCGCGGTGCGCTGCGGACGCTCGGCGGGCACCGTGGCTGACGACATCGACGGTTCGGACGAGATCACCACCGAGCGGATCGTCGCGCCGGGGGCCGAGGACCTCGAGCGGGCGGCCGAGGCCGCGCTGCGCCCGCGCCGGCTGGCGGAGTTCGTCGGCCAGCGGGTGGTCCGCGACCAGCTGGAGCTCGTGCTGCACGCGGCGATGGGCCGCGGTCGCGCCCCGGACCACGTGCTGCTCTCCGGTCCGCCGGGCCTGGGCAAGACCACCCTCGCCATGATCATCGCGGCGGAGCTGGGCACCTCGATGCGGATCACCTCCGGCCCCGCGATCCAGCACGCCGGCGACCTCGCGGCCGTGCTCTCCTCGCTCGAGGAGGGCGAGGTGCTCTTCCTCGACGAGATCCACCGGTTGGCCCGGCCGGCGGAGGAGCTGCTGTACGTCGCGATGGAGGACTTCCGCGTCGACGTGGTGGTCGGCAAGGGGGCCGGCGCCAACGCCATCGGCCTCAGCCTCCCGCCGTTCACGGTGGTGGGTGCGACCACCCGGGCGGGGCTGCTCCCTGCACCGCTGCGGGACAGGTTCGGCTTCACCGGACACCTCGACTTCTACGACGACGCCGAGCTGCGCCAGGTTCTGGGCCGCTCGGCCGGCCTGCTGGGCGTCGACCTGCACGGCGACGCGGCGGCCGAGATCGCGTCGCGCTCGCGCGGTACGCCGCGGATCGCCAACCGCCTGCTGCGCCGGGTGCGCGACTGGGCGCAGGTGCGCGGTGACGGCACGCTGCACCTCGCCGCGGCCCGCGCGGCGCTGGCCGTGTACGAGGTCGACGACCTGGGCCTGGACCGGCTCGACCGTGCGGTGCTCACGGCGCTGTGCTCGCGGTTCGGCGGCGGCCCGGTGGGTCTGACGACGCTGGCGGTCGCGGTGGGCGAGGAGCCGGAGACCGTGGAGACCGTCGCAGAGCCGTTCCTCGTGCGCGAGGGGCTCATGGGCCGGACCTCCCGCGGTCGTGTCGCGACCGCGCGGGCGTGGGAGCACCTGGGCCTCGTCGCGCCGCCGTCGGCAGAGACGCTCTTCGGCTGAGCCCACGGGCGCACCGGCGCCCGGGTGTCGCGGCGGAACCGCCGGGCGGCCGCGTCCGTTAGGGCGGTGGCGCGCCGGTCGCCTAGACTTCCCGCGGTCACCACCTCAGACAGGACGTGAGAAGCACTGATGGACCCGAGCATCCTGATCATCATGGCGTTGGCAGTCGGAGCGATGTGGCTCATGACCAACCGCACACGCAAGCAGCAGAAGGCGGCAGCGGACTTCCGCGCGAGCCTCACCCCGGGTCAGGACGTCATGACCGGCTCGGGCCTCTTCGGCACCATCGTGGCCGTCGACGACGACGTCATCACCCTCGAGACCTCCCCGGGCGTCACCAGCCGCTGGCTGCGCCCCGCCATCGCCAAGCTCGTCGAGCCGCCGGTCGCGGCGGGCGACGCCGTCGAGGACGACGAGGACGAGTACGACGACGAGGACGAGTACGACGACGAGTACGACGAGGAGCTCGACGACGCCGACCTGGCCGCCGAGGGCGACGAGGTCCTGGATGAGGACGACGCGCCCGTGGCGGGCCTCGCCGACGTCGAGATCCCCGACGACGCCTCCAGCCTCACCACGGACCCCGGCGAGGACGAGACGCCCCGACGCTGACCGCCGGCCCACCCGGGCCCGGCACGGACCGCGGGCCCGCACGGGCCGGCGGTCGACCGCTTCACGAGAGAGACGAACCGTTGGCAACACCGACCCGCCGTGTCCAGCCCGTGCGCACCCTGGTGACGCTCGCCGTCCTGGTCATCGCGCTGCTGGGCGCCCTGCTCGCCGGGGCGAGGTGGTCGGACGCCTCCCTGACCCCCAAGCTCGCGCTGGACCTCGAGGGCGGGACGCAGATCATCCTGCGGCCCGTCGCCGAGGACGGTGCCGACGTCACCGCCGATGCCATCGCCCAGGCGATCGACATCATCCGCCAGCGCGTGGACGCCTCGGGCGTCGCCGAGGCGGAGATCACCAGCCAGGGCGGGTCCAACGGGGGCACCAACATCGTGGTGGCCCTGCCCGGCCAGCCCGACCAGGCGACGCTCGACCTGGTGCGCGAGTCCGCTCAGATGCTCTTCCGCCCGGTGCTGACCTACGGCGCCCCGACGGTCGGCGAGCCGACGACGGCCGCGGCCGACCTCGGGACCCCGGTCGACGCGAGCGACCTCGCCTGGCTGACCCAGGACGTGCTGGACGCCTACGCGGCACTCGACTGCACGGACCCGGCCAACCTCACGGGCGGCGCGGGCGTCAGCGGCGCAGCTGACGCGCCGGTCGCAGCGTGCGACCAGGACGGGGCGTTGAAGTACGTGCTCGGTCCGGTGGAGATCCTCGGCAGCGACATCGACTCCGCGTCCTCCGGGCTGCAGGTGGGCCCGACGGGCGCCCTGACCAACGAGTGGGTCACCACCATCAGCTTCACGTCCGCCGGCACGACGACGTTCCGCGAGGTCACGACCCGCCTGCTGAGCCTCGAGTCCCCGCGGAACCAGTTCGCCATGGTGCTCGACGGCCTCGTGATCTCGGCGCCATCGGTCAACTCCGTCATCGCCGACGGCAACGCGGAGATCTCGGGGTCGTTCACGCGCGAGTCCGCGGCCACGCTCGCCCAGCAGCTCAACTTCGGTGCCCTGCCCCTGACGTTCGAGGTGCAGAGCGAGCAGCAGATCTCCGCGACCCTCGGCTCGGAGCAGCTGCAGAAGGGCCTGCTGGCCGGCCTCGTCGGCCTCATCCTCGTCGCGTTGTACTCGCTCGTGCAGTACCGCGCCCTGGGGCTCGTGACGATCGCCTCGCTCGTGGTCGCCGGCGTCATCGCCTACGCCCTCATCACGCTGCTGTCCTGGACCCAGGGCTACCGGCTGAGCCTGCCCGGCGTGGCCGGCATCATCGTCGCCATCGGTATCACGGCCGACTCGTTCATCGTCTACTTCGAGCGCGTCCGCGACGAGCTGCGCGACGGACGCACCCTGCCCGCCGCGGTCGAGGAGGGTTGGCGGCGCGCCCGGCGCACCATCCTGGCGTCCGACGCGGTGAACTTCCTCGCGGCGTTCGTCCTGTACTTCCTTGCCGTCGGCGGTGTGCGCGGGTTCGCCTTCACGCTCGGCCTGACGACGCTCGTCGACCTCGTGGTCGTCTTCCTGTTCACCCACCCCCTGCTCATCCTGCTGGCCCGCACCCGGTTCTTCGGCGAGGGCCACCGCTTCTCGGGGCTCGACCCCGCAGCCCTGGGGGCGCGGTCCCGGTACGTCGGGCGCGGGCGGGTCGTGGCGGCCGGTGCGCGCGCCGACGGCGGGGCGGACGGGCAGCCGGAGGTGGCGTCGGACGGCCGACCGGCCGAGCCCGACCCGTCGGAGCAGGACGCCGAGCCGCGCCGCCTGACCATCGCCGAGCGACGCGCCGCCGAGCTGCGCGCCGCCAGTGCCACTGCTCACCGGAAGGACGTCTGATGGCCGCCTCGCGGATGTCCCAGTGGGGCAACGACCTCTACACGGGCAAGCGCTCGTACGCCATCGTGGGCCACCGCCGGCGCTGGTACTACGTGTCGGCCGCGTTGCTGACCCTCTCGGTGCTCCTGCTGGTCGTGCGCGGCCTCAACCCGAGCATCGACTTCAGCGGCGGCGCCGAGTTCACGCTGTCCGGGGTGTCCGACACCTCCCAGCAGCCGGCGGTGGACGCCATCACGGCGATCGCGCCGGACTCCGTGCCCCGCGTCGCCGTGATCGGCACGTCCACGCTCCAGGTCCAGACCGGGACGCTGGACGACGCCCAGGTGCGCCAGGCCGCCGACGCCCTCGCCGCGGCCTACTCGATCCCCGTCGCCGACGTCTCTTCGTCGTTCGTCGGTCCCAACTGGGGCAGCGACGTGACGGGCAAGGCGCTGCGGGGTCTCATCGTCTTCCTCGTCCTCGTGACCCTCGTCATGACCGTCTACTTCCGGGCCTGGCGGATGGCCGTGGCGGCGCTGGTCGCGCTGCTGCACGACCTCGTCATCACCGTGGGCCTGTACGCCGGCGTCGGCTGGGAGGTCAGCCCCGCAACGGTGATCGGCTTCCTCACGATCCTCGGGTACTCGATCTACGACACGGTCGTGGTGTTCGACAAGGTCCGCGAGAACACCGCCAAGACGCTCGAGCAGAAGCGCTACACGCACGCCGAGATGGCCAACCTCGCGGTGAACCAGACGCTGGTGCGCTCGATCAACACCTCGGTCGTCGCGCTGCTCCCGGTCTCCGGCATCCTGTTCATCGGTGCCTTCCTGCTCGGCGCCGGCACGCTGCGCGACATCGCCCTGGCGCTGTTCATCGGCATGATCGTCGGCACGTTCTCCTCGATCTTCATCGCCACACCGGTGGCCGTGACCCTGCGGGAGCGCGAGCCTGCGATCAAGGCGCACACCGAGATGGTCCTCGCCGCCCGCCAGGCGGCCACGGGCAGCACGGGCACGCCGCTCGAGCCGGTGCGCGTCGGAGCCAGCGTCCCCGGGGTGCACCTCGGCACGGCGGCCCAGCCCAAGCGTCGCAAGCCGAACCGGCCCGCCGGGCGCAAGCCGTGAGCACCTCGCTCGCCGAGCGGGCGGCGGGGTTCATCCACGACGTCCCGGACTACCCGAGCCCTGGCGTGCTGTTCAAGGACATCACCCCGCTGCTGGCGAACGGTCCGATGTTCGCCGAGGTCGTCGCGCACCTCGCGGCCCGGGCGCCCGAGGTCGACGTCGTCGTCGGGATGGAGGCGCGCGGGTTCATCCTCGGCGCGCCGGTCGCGGTGGCCCTCGGAGCGGGGTTCGTCCCCGTGCGCAAGGAGGGCAAGCTGCCGCGAGCCACGCTCGCCGGCGCCTATGACCTCGAGTACGGCAGCGCCGTGCTCGAGGTGCACGCCGACACGTTCGCGCCAGGGAGCCGGGTGCTCATCGTCGATGACGTGCTGGCCACCGGCGGCACCGCCGCGGCGACGGTCGAGCTGCTCGAGCGTGCCGGAGCCGTGGTCCTGGGGCTGGCCTTCCTCATGGAGCTGACGTTCCTCGAGGGTCGCTCCCGGCTGGCCGGCCGCGACCTGGACGTGCTGCTCACCTACTGACCCCGGCGCCGGGGACGGGCCCCGGCCGGCAGCCCCTCTAGACTCGACCCACCGGTCGGCGAGGGGAGGGCAGATGAGCGAGGAGAAGGCTGCGGCCGAGCCCTTCGTGACGCCCCCCGTCCGCGCCGTGGGCGCCCCGCCACCGCCGACCGACGAGGACCTGCGGCGCGAGCTCACCCCGCCCACCGGTGTCGCACGCACCACCGGACCGGTCCCCGTGGCGCCGGAGCCGCCGGCGTCGGGCAGCAAGGTCCGCTCGCGCCTCGTCCGCTTCGGCAGCCGCACACCGGTGGTCTCCCCGGCGCTCGAGCCGCTGCTGGTGGCCGTGCGGGCGAACCATCCCAAGGCGGACCTGTCCGTCCTGGAACGTGCCTACGCGACCGCGGAGCGGGCCCACCGCGGCCAGATGCGCCGCAGCGGCGATCCGTACATCACGCACCCCGTGGCCGTCGCGACCATCCTCGCCGACCTCGGGATGACGCCGCCGACCCTCGCGGCCGCCCTGCTGCACGACACGGTCGAGGACACCGACTACTCCCTGGACGCCCTGCGGGCGGACTTCGGGGAGGAGATCGCCATGCTCGTCGACGGGGTGACCAAGCTCGACAAGGTCGTCTACGGCGACGCGGCTCAGGCCGAGACCGTGCGCAAGATGGTCGTCGCGATGTCCCGCGACATCCGGGTGCTCGTCATCAAGCTCGCCGACCGCCTGCACAACGCCCGGACCTGGCGCTTCGTCCCCGCAGCCTCGGCCGAGCGCAAGGCGCGCGAGACCCTGGAGATCTACGCGCCGCTGGCGCACCGGCTCGGGATGAACACCATCAAGTGGGAGCTCGAGGACCTGTCCTTCTCGACGCTGTACCCCAAGGTGTACGAGGAGATCGTGCACCTCGTCGCCGAGCGGGCGCCGGCCCGCGACGAGTACCTGGCCGTGGTCCGCGACCTCGTGACGGCCGACCTGCGTGCGGTGAAGATCCGCTGCTCGGTGACCGGCCGGCCCAAGCACTACTACTCGATCTACCAGAAGATGATCGTGCGCGGCCGCGACTTCTCCGACATCCACGACCTCGTGGGCGTGCGGGTCCTCGTGGACACGGTCCGGGACTGCTACGCGGCGCTCGGCGCGATGCACGCTCGGTGGAACCCGGTGCCCGGCCGGTTCAAGGACTACATCGCGATGCCCAAGTTCAACATGTACCAGTCGCTGCACACGACGGTCATCGGTCCCGGCGGCAAGCCCGTGGAGATCCAGATCCGCACGCACGAGATGCACCGGCGGGCCGAGTACGGCGTGGCGGCCCACTGGAAGTACAAGGAGACCGCCAAGGCGCAGGGCGGCGCCGTCGACGCGGTGAGCGACATGGCGTGGCTGCGTCAGCTGGTCGACTGGCAGCGTGAGACGGCTGACCCGTCGGAGTTCCTCGACTCGCTGCGCTTCGAGATCCGCGGCGTGGAGGTCTTCGTCTTCACGCCGAAGGGCGACGTCATGGCGCTGCCTGCCGGCTCGACCCCGGTGGACTTCGCCTACGCGGTGCACACCGAGGTCGGGCACCGGACGATGGGTGCCCGGGTCAACGGGCGCCTGGTGCCGCTGGACTCGGTGCTGGACAACGGTGACGTCGTCGAGGTGCTCACCTCCCGGGCGGAGACCGCGGGTCCCAGCCGGGACTGGATGACCTTCGTCAAGAGCCCCCGCGCGCGCAACAAGATCCGGCAGTGGTTCTCCAAGGAGCGCCGCGAGGAGGCCATCGAGCACGGCAAGGACGCCCTGGCCAAGGCGATGCGCAAGCAGAACCTGCCCATCCAGCGTCTGCTGTCGCACGAGGCGCTCGTCACGCTCGCCAACGAGATGCGTCACGCGGACGTGTCCGCCCTCTATGCGGCGATCGGTGAGGGCCAGCTCGCCGCCTCGACGGTGGTCCAGCGGCTGGTGCAGTCGATCGGCGGCGAGTCCAGCGCCGAGGAGGACATCGCCGAGGTCACGCGCCCCGGCAACACCTCACGCCGCAGCCGGACCGGCGACGCCGGCGTTGCCGTCAAGGGCGTCAGCGACGTCTGGGCCAAGCTCGCCAAGTGCTGCACTCCCGTCCCGGGCGACGAGATCGTCGGGTTCGTCACGCGCGGTACCGGCGTCAGCGTGCACCGTTCCGACTGCGCCAACGTCGAGGCCCTGCGTGCCCAGCCCGAGCGGATGGTCGAGGTCGAGTGGGACTCGGGGGCGAGCACGCTGTTCCTCGTCCAGATCCAGGTGGAGGCGCTCGACCGCAGCCGGCTGCTCTCGGACGTCACCCGCGTGCTGTCCGACCACCACGTCAACATCCTCTCGGCGTCGGTCTCCACCTCACGCGACCGCGTGGCGCTGTCGAAGTTCATCTTCGAGATGGCCGAACCCGGGCACCTGCACTCGGTGCTCTCCGCGGTGCGCAAGGTCGACGGCGTCTTCGACGTCTACCGGATCACCGGCTCGAAGGTCGCGGACCTGCCGGGCGCGCACGCCTGACGGACCGCCCCCCCGGGCATGGTTGTGGGCCCGATCTGTCCCCGCACGCCGCAGGCCCGGAGCGTCCTGCTGTGCCCCGGGCCCGCGTGCGTCGTGCCCAGCGCCTAGCGTGACTCGTCTGCGGCGCGCTGCACCTGCTCCAGCCACGCCCGCCGCGCCTCGAGCGCCGCGGTGGCCTCGGCGATCTTGCGGGCGTTCTTGGCGGCGGTGGCGGCGGCCAGGTCTGCCTCGAGGCCGGCGATGGCCGACTGCAGCTGGGCCAGGGCGCCCTCGGCCCGCGCGCGGGTCTCGGGGTTGGACCGCTGCCACTGTGCCTGGTCGGCCTCGCGGACGGCGGTCTCCACCGCGCGCAGCCGGCCCTCGACGCGCTGCATGTCGGCGCGCGGCACCTTGCCGGCCGACTCCCAGCGCTCCTGGATGTCGCGCAGGCTCGCCTTGGCCGCCGGGAGGTCCTTGACGGGCACCAGACGCTCCGCGGCCTCGAGCAGCGCGAGCTTGACCTCGAGGTTGGCCGTGTACTCCGCGTCCGTCTGCTTGTTGGCCGCGTCGCGCGCTGCGAAGAACTGGTCCTGGGCGCCGCGGAACTTGGCCCACAGGGCGTCGTCGTCCTTGCGGCTGGCCCGGCCGGCGGACTTCCACTCCTCCATGAGGTCGCGGAAGGCCGTCGAGGTCACGGCCCAGTCGGTGCTCGCGGCAAGGGCCTCCGCACGTGCGACGAGCGCAGCCTTGGCCGTCTTGGCCTGCGCGTTGTTCTTCTCCAGGTCGGCGAAGTGCCGACGGCGCTCGCGGTCGAACGCCGATCGCGCGTGGCTGAACCGCTTCCACAGCGCGTCCTCGGATCCGCGGTCCACCCGGGGTCCGTGACGCTGGGCGTCCTTCCACTGCTCGAGCAGCGTGGCGAGCCGCTCGCCGGCCGGTCGCCACTGGACCTTGGACGGGTCGGTCGCGGCCAGGGCCTCGGCCTCCTCGACGAGGGCGGTGCGGGCCGCGAGGGCCACCAGTTTGGCGGCGGCGCGCTCCGCATCAGCGGCAGCCCGGCGCTCCTCGGCGACCGAGCGCAGGGCGCCGAGACGCACGCGCAGGTTGTCCAGGTCGCCGACGGCCGCCGGGGCGGCGAGCTCCTCGGTGAGCAGGGCCAACGTCGCCTCGATCTCCTTGACCGGGAGGTCGGTGGCCACCCGGGCCTCGATGAGCAGCACCTTGGCGTGCAGGTCGGCGAACCTACGCACGTAGAACGCCAGCGCGTCGTTCGCGTCCGCGCCGGGGTACTGCCCGACGGCGCGCTCCCCGGCCTCCTCGCGGACCCAGACGGTGCCGTCGTCGTCCACCCGACCCCAGCGCGCGGCCTCGGCGGCCTCCGCGGGCGTGAGGCTGACCGGGCTGATGACGGGAGCCGGGGCGGCCGTCGGTGCGACCGGGCGGATGCCGGGGCTGGGCGGGCGCGGCATCGGGCGCGGCGTCGGGTGCGGGCGGGGGGACGGCGTCGGGACGGGGACGTCGACCGGTGCCGCGGGTACGGGCTCGGTCTCCACGACGGGCTCGGTCTCCACGACGGGCTCGGTCTCCACGACGGGCTCGGTCTCCACGACGGGCTCGGTCTCCACGACG
>Ga0073905_10000219_pt1 | contig 25430 bp, 22 predicted proteins | sample KloWWTupernatant_FD_65482 | JGI IMG/M metagenome (GOLD analysis project Ga0073905, IMG submission 65482) | Active sludge microbial communities from Klosterneuburg, Austria, studying microevolution and ecology of nitrifiers - Klosterneuburg... | ecosystem: Engineered > WWTP > Aerobic digester >... | reverse complement strand
AGAAGTTCTGAAATTCTGTCTTCCAGATAATTTCTGAATTTCCCTTCCAGTTCCCAATGTTCCCACAACATTTCAGCAAGTTCAATTCCACCTTTTTTAACAATTTTAGTTAAGACCGTATTTACTAATTCATCAAATCTCAATTCTTCATCTACACCCATTGAATCAAATAAAACATCTCCCCAGTGTCCGAGAAAAAATACATCTCCAAATTTAGAGACCTCCTTTATTACTGCCATTTGTCTCGGATGTGTAAAGTCCGCATAGCATTGATTTATATCAGCAAGTTCATCTATTACGTCCCAGAGATACCCTTCCGGAATCACATATTCTTTATATGGAATTCCAAGTACTTCACTTATCAGTCTTCCGTATTTTGTTTCATCAAAACTTTTTTCAAATTTATAGGAATAACTTTTTGTATCAAATTTATTTCCGATTGCAGCAGCCTGAGATCTGCTGTCAATGCCTCCTGATAATGGCATTATAACTTTCTTATCTTTAAGATTTTCATGAATTAATTTTTCAAATAAATGTGCAAACTCCTCTGTTGCCTGTTTAAGATTCATTTCCCGTGGACTGTAATGCCACTTCCAGTATTCTTCAGCGGATATTATATTTCCGGTTTCATCTATATTGTAATCAGATGCCGGCTGTAACGCCTCAAGATTTTTGTAATATGTGTCTCTTCCTAAAAAAAAACCTAAAGCTGAAAAAATACAAATTGCTTTCAGATCTAAACCGGATTCATTACCATTTTTATAAAACTGCTGCTTATAAGGAATTATTTCAGTTCTCAATTATTTTTTTTTAAACAGATCAAATCTCAGCTTTGCAGAAATTCTGGATGCCGTATCAAAAGGCAATACCAGATCTAATAAATAATCACCTGAATATTTTTTCCATATGTCCGGATATTCATTTAGTCTGTTATAAAGATCTTTTCTGCTTTTTAAATAATTTTCTTTACCTGAAATTTTTTTAAGATTTTTATAAAATGCAAATTCATTTTCTTCGAGAATACTTTCATTTGAGGATGTTCTTTTTAAAAAATCAATCACCCATTGATAAAATACAAGATTCCATTCATCCATTTTACCACTGTCACTTGCTTTCCGTAAAGTTGAGTCCTGATGCTTTCTGTATTTAATAAGCACTTCATCATCATAATATATCTGGAATTTTTCGGATAGCTTTAGCCATAAAACTATATCTTCTGAACCTTTTATCGATTCTTCATATCCTTTCACATTTACAAATTCTTTTCTTCTGACCAAGCTTGCACTTGGAAGAGGAGTACCTTTGAGGTTACTTAAAAAAATTTCCACAAAATCAGGTGGATCATAAATTCCGCTTTTCAAACCTTTTCCATTTAATCCAACTGATTGTACAAAAGATCTGTCCTTATACCAGTACAATGCAGGTCCCCAGATCATTGCACATTCAGTTTTATTTCTAAAAATATTTATCTGATGTGAAAGTCTGTTTTCATACCAGATATCATCCTGATCTATAAATGCAATGATGTCACTTTTGGATTTTTCAAATGCTCTGTTTCTTGAAAATGCAGTACCGTGATTACTGTTGTTATCATGAGTATATAAAAATATTTTATCCGGAAACTTTGACTGAATTTTTTTCGCTATTTCAATTGTATCATCTGTACTTCCGTCATCAAAAAATATCCATTCCCAGTCTTTGAAATCCTGTGCTAATACACTGTCAGCAGTTTCTTCAAGTGTATTTGATCCGTTATACAGCGGAGTAATTATTGAAACTTCCGGCAAATTAATCTTTCTTTAAATAAATTAATCCATTACCCATTACTCTTGATCCGGGTTTGATAAATTCTTCATACCTGTAATTCTGCTTGATCTCATTCCAGAATTGAATAACCCCATAACCATCTTTGTGTGTATTAATATCATGAAATCCGATTATCCCGTCAGAAGACATTAGTTCAGAATAGATTTCAAAATCTTTTTTGATTCCGTCATATGTATGATCCCCGTCAATATATAAAAAATCTATTGTCTTGTCTCCAAGTACTGACTTCAGCATTTCTACAGTACTATTTGATTTTGAATCTCCGCGAATAAATGACAGTGAAGTATTTTTTCTGTCAGATGCAAATTCACTAAAAAATTTAATTCTCTTTTCATCATATCCTCCGCCATAATCTCCATCTGGAAGATCTATGCTGATTATTTTTTCAGCATGCGGATTTGTCCTCGCCCAGACGTAAAACGTACCTCCGTTCCAAGTACCGATCTCTGTTATAATCTTTGGTTTATGTTCCACTACTTTTTTACAAAGATCTCTTATTTCTGTGTGCTCCTGAGCAAGTCTGATTTTATCATAGAATCCCCTGCCCTTGTAAATCTCAATTGATTTTAATACTTCATCAATATCTTCTGAACTCAATATCTTTTTTAAATTTCTTTTTGATAAACTAAAAGCTACTCTGTCTTTTAGATTCTCATACATATTATCCTTACCCAATTTTTAACTTTAAATTTTTAAATTTATTTTTTTCCGATTGAATAAATAGTAGTCTCCGGTAGCAGCCTTGAAATTCTGAATATTCCTTTTGCAAAATATTTTCTATGGAGTCTTCTTAAAAAATAACCTGCTGCATTTTCATCATCGCTCTTCTGTGCCATCAATTGAGGCAATGGATATTTCAGTGGAAGTAACTTTTCATCCTTCTCTCTGGTCAGAGATACTCTGGCTCTTTCATCACTAAATTTCAAATCTTTGAATAATTCTTTTGTACCATCATAAGTAAATCTCCAGAGATCAATAGGCATTTTTGAGATTTTTCTGGTATAGCATTCTGAAAGAATCGCAGTACCTCCTTCTTTTAAAAACCCTGATAAATTTACAGCAGCTTTAAAAGGATTTCTTACATGAGTCAAAACTTCCATACAAATCACAGTAGAATATTTAGCTGATTTCTCTTTTAAAAATTCACATTCACTGTCAGTAATATCTACAACGTAATCAACTCCCTCCCCTTCTGAAATATCAATACCTGTTACATCCGTTTTTCCCATCTCTTTTAGTCTTTCTCTGATATCTTCTTTGTCAAATTCATAGTGCTTTGATCCTACTATCAAAACAGGTTCAATGATAATATCAATATTATTTTTTAAAAAACTTATCTGGTTTCTTGTTGCCATATTAATTTATTTAAGTCGCTTGAATTTAAAAATTTTACATCTGGCCATTTTTTATAAACACATTCAAATAATTTTTTCATCTCTGACAATGTTTTGTCTCTGTATAAAGGAGTAAATTTTCCTGAAAAATTTACTCTGTGAAAATCTATTATCGCAGGTAATTTATTATCAAAAGCTTTGCCAATATCATTGATACATTCGTCATGATAAAATCCATAGTCAATATGCGGATCAAGTCTGGCATTTCTTACTGACCATACAAGTCCGTTTCTTATTCTAAAATATGGAAAACTGTATCGACTTCCGTCCGACTGTACTAATCTGTTTGAAGATTGAATCATTTTGATTCCATTATTCTTTAAATCATCTATATTTTGTTTGGAAAGAATATAATTAGGCGGTATTATCGTTTCAGATTCTACATTAAAAATTTTACAAAGTTCATCAATTGATTCCTTTATCTTAGTATCTTTATTCATGAAGCAAAGTTCACCTGTTAAAAATTTCAGATTACCTTTTATTGTAGTAGATCCTGTAAAAAAACTATTCTCAAATGCTTCCTGTCCTTCTCTTGTATAAAAATATTTTGTCAGCTCTGATAAATTATAATGACTGAATCCATGTAGTTGTGGATATATAAAATTATTCTCAATTCCACATTTATATAATTCTCTGACATCTTCAGAATCTTTATTGAATCCTTTACTTATCGGAATGAATTTAAGATCATCAGATGAATCATAATCTACATTATGTGTAACAAAATTAGCAGTTATAACAGGAGGGTATTCAAAATTGCTTTTAAAACTTCCAAGTACTTCATATAATAATTCAATATCTTCATTTGTCTCCAGTGCATCAAATGTCCATCTTGTAAATTTTTCTTCAGAATATTTTTTTTTAAGAAAATTTATAGAATCTATATTCATCGCTCTCTCAAGTCCCCAGTCATCACTTTCGATTACTATTATTTTTTCTTTGAATTTTTTTCTCAGATAATGTGGCAGATACCTAAGGAATTTTATACCTTTCATTTCCAGCTATCTTATGTTTTAATAAGTTTCAGATATAACTTCTGAAGTTTATCCACTTCATTTTCTATTGAATAATACTTCTTCACAAACTCAAGCTGGCTTTTTATCTTTTCTTGCTTAACTTCAGGTTTCATTCTCATATAATTCATGATCTTATTTGCAATAGATCCGGGGTTTTCTGATTCAAAAAGCTGATCTTCAAATTCACGGAACTGGTCTCGGATTCCTGGTACATCACTTCCGTAACAAATTATCCCGCTTGCCATTGCTTCTAGGATTGAGATCGGTCCACCTTCACCGGTTTTATTCGAAGATAAAATAAAAATATCGGCTATACTAAAAAAAGGCTTTATGTCTTTCTGTTTTCCTGTAAAAAAAACTTTCCCTTCAAGTCCTGCGTCTATAGTTTTCTTTTTTAGATCCTTTGCATAATCTGTTACATCATCTCCTATAATTAAAAGTTTTGCATCTTTATAATCTTCAAGAGCAAGTAAAAATCCCTTGATCAGATAATCTATCCCTTTAATCGGGATTACATTTGCCAGAGTAATAATTATTGGATTCGAATTGTATAACTTATATCTTGTAATAATACTTTCATCTCTGCTTGTTTTTTTAAACTCCTGAATATCAATTCCAATTGGTATTAAATACTGTTCCTTGATTCCTCTGAAAAATGTTTCTACCATTTCCTGATTTTGAGGGATGATTGCACTTGACAGTTTTGATCTGATTTTCCACGCATTACTTCCCCAGCCCATATTTTTCTTTGTATAGATCCATTTGATCCTGCTGAGCTTTGAAGCAAGTGCTTCCGAATAATCATCAGAATAATTGTAAGAATGAATTATATCAGGATCAATATTTTTAAAATTTTTTGAAAGCTTTAATACATTTTTAAAGCCTTTTATTCTTGGCTTTGTTGATACTGTAAAATCCGTAATGTATACCGGTATATCAAGTTCCTGTACTTTGCTGAACAGATCACCTCTGTCATGCCTGCAGCAGATAAAAGGTTCAAATACGTTTCGGTCTAATCTTGAGATCACATTAATAAGTGCTTTTCCACTACCGGCAGTATTGAAATTTGGAATTGTATAAAGGATCTTAATTTTTTCACGTTCTTTTTTTGTGTTAATATTATTATATGTATTTATTGGAAGTACAAAATTGATAGATGAATATAATTTCTTATATTCCTTATCTACAATTTCATCGGACCAGTATTTAACAACTTTAGCTCTGGCTTCATTTCCGATTTTAATTAACTCATCTTTGTTTCCCATTAATTTCTTTAATATAAAAGTAAGTTCCTCCGGTTTACTTAATGAAAATGTAAAACCATCTACTCCGTTTACTATCTGAGCTTTTGAAATTTCAGGAATGTCCGAACCAATCACAACCAAACCGCATGACATTGCTTCTATAATTGAAATTGGAAATCCTTCCTGCCTAGAAGGCAGCACAAAAATATCTGCACACTGCATATATTCTTCTACATTACTTACATTATCTTCTGTTAAAATAATCTTATCCTCGAGGGAATTTTCACTGATCTTATTCTTTATGTCAATAATATATTGCTGATTATATTTATATGTTGGACCAACAATAAGCAATTTTGATGAAGGAAAATTTTTATGAACATCTACAAATGAATTCACAAGTAAATGAACTCCTTTCCTGACATTAATACCGCCTACAAATATTACTACGACATCATTTTCATCAATTTTAAATTTTTCCCTTAGCTTCTTTTTTCTTTCAGGCTCAGGTGGATAAAACTTATTTATATCCACCGAATATGGGATCTGAACTACTTTATTCATAGAGATCTCTGACTTCCTGTATATATCAGTAATCACATTTGATTTACTTACATATCTGTCTGCAAGCTTATAAAATAAATATCTGATAAATTTTGGCTTAAGATAATCCTTCCAGTCCAAAAATCTTCCAAGAGATAAAGGATCATCATCACCTACCAGTGAAGTCTCTGTCACAATTTTTTTTCCTAATATTTTTGCAATAAGAATCGATACTCTATTGAATGCAAATCCTGAATTAAAATTATGTATGTAATCATATTCTTTACGGTGCTTCCACATTGGCTTCAAAAGTTTCGTAAAACAATTCCACATGTGATGATACTGCTGAAAATAAATTAATATTCCTTTTGCATCTTTAGGATTTTCGCTGAATGTTACAGGTACTACAAATTCAAATTTATTTTTACTTTCTTTATATCCACCTGTTCTGTCCCACCCAATTACAAGTATATTGGATTCTGGATCTTTTTCTAATCTAAGAGCATATTTAAAAGCAGCTACTTCTGCTCCACCATAAGCTGGCGGCAGTATTGCTGATACTATACAGATCTTATACTTTACTTCCAGATTTGGAAATTTCAATTTTTCAGTAATAGTTTCTGATTTAATTTTTAATTTTTCCTCAGACAATGGAGTTTAATTTTTCATAAAATAATATAGAAGGATTTTCCGGAACTATCTTCCTGATTTCTTCTCTTGCTATTTCACCAATTTCTTTCCATTCATATCTTCTTTGCCATGCTCTATCCAATGCCTCACTCACTGATTCCGGATCCGGATGCCTGGCAAGAAATCCTGTTTTCCCTTCTGTCAGTACTTCTCTGTTTCCGCTCACATCAGTTACTATTGATACACGCCCGCAAAGCATTGCTTCTACTAATGCAAGCGGAAGACCTTCATATCTTGAAGTAAGTATCATTGCATGGTTTTCTTTCCAGATCTCTTCAGGATCTTTGTGACCTTTGATCTGGACTTTATCTAATCCAAAATAATCTTTAAGCTTTTTTATCTGAAACGAATGTTCACCTTTACCAAATAAATTTACAATCAAATTTCTTTCCCGCCATTTTTTTTCATTCAATACCTGAAATAATATATCCTGACCTTTTGCAAAAAATTCATGACGTGCAACATTAGCTATAAAATAATTTTCTCTGACTTCCGGATAATTTATTCGATTGTTATAGCTTACATTAAATGGATTAAAAATAATTTCTGCATTATCAATTTTCTGACCTGTCTGTAACTCAGTTAACTTAATATTCGCTTTACTTACATAATAATTTCTTATTGCTTTTGGAAGATATTCGGACAGCCTTTTATTTAAACTGTCACTTGGCCATTTTGCTTCGTTTGCTGCCTGTGAAATAGTAACAAACTTTAATCCACTATTTATGCAATATTCCATCAGATCTGCTCCTCCCGTATTTCCACCTTGATTAATCACAACAAGATCAGGAGAAAACTCTCTTAAACATTTATTCCCGTCATTACTATAATCAAACTGCATTGAAGAAGGGAGTACTCTGTTAAATAATTTTTTATATGTTGATGTATCTGTGTTAAAATAAGTCGGTATCTTTTTTGATTTAAGAAAATCTATCTGTTCAGGGATTTTTTTCCAACGAGGTATTGTAACAAGTACATCATTTCCCTTTTCTGAAAATATCAATGCAGTATTGTACCATAGAAATTCACTTCCTCCCCATTCTGATTTATTAGAAGAAACAAATGCAATTTTCTTCATTTCCGGTTGTCACCTTTCACTATTTTTAATTTGGCTTTTTCTTTTGGTAATGATCTGCTTTTCCCAAAAACATTAGTCCATAATTTTAATAAAGGCTCCAGTTTCATTCCCTTAATTTTTGTTTTTATTTTTATATTTATTAAATAATTTTTCTGCTTTTCATTTAAAAATTTCGGATCTATTACTTCAATACATTTTTTAAACATTTCCAGATCCTCATTGGTGAAAGCTATTCTCGCTTTATAATATATCAATGAGTTTATCACTTTTTTAGAAAGCAATATGTTGATGTCTGTCAGCTCAAATATAAATTTATAATTATCTCTGAATCCATTTCCATAAATATTTTTTATAAAAGAAGCCTGCTTTTCCAATCCTGACTGCTCAGCTATCGAATAATAAATATTCATATACTCATTATTAAATTCATTCATAAATGTTTTTGAGTTTGAATGAACCCTGAAATGTGTGAGTTCCGAATCAATTATTTTTATTCTATCCTGTCCATATTTATATAAATATTTTTTCCAGATGTCCTGATCCATTACAAAATTCAAATCCAAATTCAGCCCGCCAAGTTCTTTTAATACTTCCAAACGAAAAAATGAAGATGGCTGATTGATTAGTACAAATGCAATAGTCTCTTCAAGAGATTCTCGCAGCCTGAAATCGATTGTCTTTTCATTATTCTCATTTTCATCTTCAAAAAATCTGTAATTACCAACTATGAGATCCGTTTCAGTAGACTTATAGATTTCTGAAATTGTTTGAAAAGTATCTTCATTATAATAATCATCAGAATTTATCCAGTTGAATATTTTACCGGTACTTTTTTCCAAACCTTTATTAATCGCATCTGATTGTCCTTTATCTTTTTTACTTTCCCAGAAACTAATCCACTTGTCATACTTTTTTAAAATTTCCACTGTACCATCTGTACTGCCTCCATCAAAGATCATGTACTCCAGATTAGGATAATTCTGCAGCAGCACTGACCTTATAGTCTGCTCAATAAATTTCCCCTGATTAAAGCTTGGAGTTATTATTGTGATCTTTGGATTATGTGAATTCTCTGATTGTTTATGATAACAAAATTCTTTTGTCCATGGCCATCCGGTATTCCCTTCCGGTGGTGCCGGAAGTTCACTTAATAATTTTTTGTTTATTTTATTAATGCTTTTCAAAATTTAATTCTTAGACTCAATTCTGTCAATCAGCGATTCAATTTTCATTTCAGGATTCAAAACCTCATCATATAATCTTTGGCAGGATTCAGACTTTTCTTTTAATCCTGTCCTGATCTTATTCAGTGCATCAGGAAGTTCCGATATAGTATTTATGATCTGACCAAACTTGTATTTATTATTTAAAAATCTGTAGATAAAATGATTAGTTGTAATCGTTGGTATTCCAAGCATCATGTAAGCTGAAAATTTTCCGGAAGACAATCCAATTGCTTCCAAATTTTTACCGGCAAAAATATCTAAATTATTTGGAAAGTATGTTGCAATTCCAATATTACATTTTGAAAGAAATTCAAAATATTCTTCAAAACGATAGAAGGGTTTTTCGTGAATGGTAATATTCTGCTTATTGATATTTAGTTGATTAATTTCAATTTTAAGATCACTATCTTCATTTAGCTTTTGATGAGTATGTATAATAAGCCAAAATTCATTATTCCATTTTTCAGGAAAAAGTGAAATGATTTCATTTAGTCCGCTCCAGTTTTGCAAAGATCCCGAATAAATTACGATTAATTTATCATCAGGTATATTAAGCTCTTTATGAATATCATAATCTGTTTCTTTAACTTCCATTTTCAAAGGTGAAACTGGAATTCTGTGAAATTCAGTATTATCAGAAAAATTATTAACTGATTTTAAAAGTGTTTCTCTTTTTTCATCCTGGATTATAACTATGTCTACTAGCTTTGAATAATTCATTTCTAATTTTTTCATCACTTTTTTTCTCTGAACAAAAAATTCGTCTTCAAAAAATATTTCGAAAGATGCATATACAAGTTTAAAACTCAGAAAAGATTTGATCCTACCGCCTATGACTAATCCCATTGGATCGACGCAGATTATAGTGTTTACTTTATTCTTCAGCTTTAATTTCACAAAAAGCTTTACATATTGCTTTACAAGTTTTACAAAGCTCTTTAGATTATTTTCAAGAGTGTAAAAGTTAAACGGAAGTTCAAGAAATTCAAAATATTTTCTGTATTCACTTGGTACAAACAACTGATCAAAACCATAATAAATAATTTTATATCCTCTGTTAATTAATTTCTGAATAAGTACAACTAAAGTAGGATTACTGAAAGTATCAATCTTAGGAGATAAAATGACGATCGTCTTTTCTTTATTCTTCTTCATTTAAGTTTTGCGATTGCAAATGCTGACCAGCTTTTATCAGTTAATTTCTTACCCGACATCCATTCTTCAGTATGAATAAGTTTCATTCCGTTATTATCTAAAATCATTTCTATTTCCGGAATGAAAAGATATCTCATTGAATGAATCTCATTTATGACAGATTTTTTTTTAGTTCTTTTCTCAGTAACTAATATTTCAAAACTAACATCTACAATATTTTCATTTATTTTTAAAAAGGGTGTAGATTTTCTTTTGATCATTATTTTATCGTCATTTATAATCTTTAATCTTTTTATAGGTTTATCCTGAAGTACCGCAGGTCCATACCAAAAGTCAAACATAAATACCCCGTTAGTATTTAAATGTTTTTTTACCGTTTTAATCGTCATATCCAGATCAGCATTTTTAGTTTGATAGTTCATGACATGAAATAAAGAAACAATTACATCATATTTTTTCCTTAATTTCAAACTTCTTATGTCTCCGTTTTTAAAAATAAGATTTTTACCTTTGTCTGAAAGATGCTCTTTATTTTTCTCAGCTATTCTGAACATTTTCTCTGAAAGCTCTACCCCTGTAGTTTTAAAACCTCTTTTGTGAAATTCAGTATCATGCCTGCCTGTCCCAGAGCCGAGATCAAGAAGAGATTTTGCTTCAGGATTTAACTCATTAATATTTTTGCAAATGTAGTCAGTCTCTGCTTTATAATTTTTATCTCTGTAAAGCAGATCATAATAATGTGAATATGCATCAAAAACTTTTTTTGTCATTTATAATTTATTTAAGATATTTCTCATATTTTGTATTTAAGAAAAGCTTTTCTACTTCTTCATAATTTTCGATTATATCTTCTAATCTGTCTTGAGTAATTCTTTTGAGATCTGATTTGACAGGAACAGATTTCAAACCAAGAAATTGAAAAATTCCGTCTGCAGTTTTCTGAAATTTCTCATTATCTAAAAGATCATCTTCATAAATTACAGTATAGTGCGGAATATTTCTTAAATTTTGCTCTTCTATCCTCTCGACTTCCTCTCCGTAAATCACTCCTCTGTATAATTTTTCAATGTCAACAATAATTTTTTTGTTGAAATCTTTGTCACCTTCTCTGAGGTGATAAATATTTGTCTGAAATGAAATAAAGTTTGATAGCTGATGTCTTAAAAAATTCACTCTTTTTAAATGAATAAATTTCCAGTCCTTCTTATAAAGATTCAAAAGAATTTCATCATAGTTGTCATATTTATGCTCATATCTTAACTGAGAAATTTTCACCTTAAACCCGTAAACTTTTTTACCTTTTGCTGAAGCTCTTTTACTGCAACTGTTTATATACATTCCAGGAAATTTCACAATTGAACCTGAATACAAAAAATTAAAGATCTCTACATCACAAAATATTTCAGGGTGACAGTTCAATAATTCTGTTAGCAAAGTGCTGCCTGTTCTGCCTCTCGTATACATTACAAATTTTGACTGCGGAAATTTTAATCTTGGATCAATTAAATTTTTATAATTAAGATTCCTTATAAATTTCTTAAAGGAATTTCTTTTCTTTTTTTCTTTAATTGAATCCAATTATTTTTTAACAAAAATATTTTTCAAAGAACTTATTATATGCTTTATATCATTATCATCCATCGGAACAAATAATGGAATCATAAAACTATTGTCACAGAGATCTTCTGAAACAGGCAAAGCTATAACAGGCTTATGATCTGAATATGCTTTTTCTCTATGGGATGTCATTACGCCTTTCCTAACGGAAATTTCTTTGATCATCAGCTTTTGCATTACTTCATTTCGGGAAAAGCCGGAGTCCTTTTTTATGTAGATTGCAAATGACTGATAGTTTGAGATTCTTCCTTTAGGTTCAATAGGTAATTTTATACTTTCAATCTCTCCTAATTCTGAAATATATCTCGCAGCAATTTTTCTTCTTTCCTTTATAATATATTCTATTTTATCTAACTGACATATCCCAATAGAAGCTTGAATGTCTGTCATCCTGTAATTATACCCTACTTCTATATGATCTTCAAAAGTTAAAGTTTCTGATGAATGTCTTTCTTTTCCTGTTATTGAAATTGCATGTTGCCTCAACAATTTTATTCTGTCTATTAAATTCTTATTCGTAGTTGTGATCATTCCGCCTTCACCAGTTGTCATTACTTTTCGGGGATGAAATGAAAAACATGCAAGCTCTGAATCTCCACCGATCTTTACTCCATTATATTCTGAACCTATTGCGCATGCTGCGTCTTCTATAAGTTTTAAATTATAGTCTCTGCAGATTTTTTTGAACTCATCAATATCCGCCGGCATTCCGATCTGGTGAACAAGTAGTATGGCTTTTGTTTTAGAATTTATTAAACTCTTTACATGAGCCGGATCAAGATTGAAATCTATAGGAGAGACTTCCGCAAAAACAGGTACTGCACCGGTGTATTTTATAGAATTTGCTGTAGCAATATAACTCAGCGAAGGACAAATTACTTCATCTCCGATACCAATTCCCGAAGCAATCATTGCAAGGTGCAGTCCATTTGTACAGTTTGAAACTGCTGCAGAATATTTTGCACCTGTGTATTCACAAAATTTATTTTCAAATTCTTCAACTCTCGGACCCTGAGCTACCCAACCGGACATTACTGTCTCATATGCACTTTCAGCTTCTTCTTTATTTAAAAATGGTTTTGCTATAGGTATCAAATCTTTATTATTGTATTTTTATTTCTCTTCCTTTGTCCTTGATGGATTTTTGAGAAGCTTCCAAAATTTTCAAAACTTCCAGACCAGAAAATTTATCCGATATAGTCTTCTCACCCGTTTTGATTGCATTCAAAAAATCTGCAGCCATTGATGCCAGTGCTTCTTTGGTTTCAAGCTTAGGGATATAAATATCACCTGCTCTGTAATCTACTAATATTTTTGTTTTATCTTCATCAGTCTTATGTTCATAACCAGTGTCATAAACCTTTACTTTTTCTGTCGGCTCAAGATCATTAAACACAATCATTTTCTTATCTCCCCCAATCAGCATCATCCTGATTTTAACTGGTGATGACCATGAGCAATTGAAATGTGCTATAAATCCGGAATCATATTTCACTGTGAGATATGCGATATTTTCAATTCCGTTTTCTGTGTGAGATACACCGCTTGCCTGTACGAAGCTTGGCTTTTCTTTAACAAGATAATTTAATATTGAAATGTCATGTGTAGCAAGATCCCATAACACATTTACATCAGGCTGAAATAATCCAAGATTGATTCTTGTTGAATCAAAATATTTTATATTGCCAATCTGTTTTTGATCAATTAGATTTTTCATTTTTTGAACTGCACCTGTATATAAATAAGTATGATCCACCATCAGAACTTTACCGTTTTTTTCTGAAATTTCAATAAGTTCTTCAGCCTGCTTCAGATCAGAAGACATAGGCTTTTCCACCATCACATGCTTACCATTTATTAATGACCGCTGAGCAAGTTCATAATGTGTAAACACAGGAGTAGCGATTACGACTGCATCAATATTTTTATCATCTGTAATCTGTCTCGAATCATTGCAGAATTCAGCAGTCGGACAGAGCTTTTCTAAAAACTGTTTTCTCTCCTGTCTGGAATCTGCTACCTTTACAAGCTCAGCTCCGTTTATGTTAGCAAAATTCCTGATTAAATTTGTTCCCCAATAACCAAAACCTATTATTCCGATCTTCATGATTTATTAATTAAAAATTACTTTTAATGTTTTTGAAACTCTTAGAATTTGATCATCTGTAATGCCCAGACCACTTGGAATATAAAATCCAAAATCACCAAGATAATCTGCAACAGGATAAGATTCATCTTTAAACAAACCCATTTTAGTAAATACAGGCTGTCTGTGCATTGGATAAAAGAAAGGTCTCGTACCGATTTGATTTTCAGCTAATTTTTTCATTGCTTCTTCTGCATCCATACCTGAATCTTTTTTCAGTAAAATTCCATAAACCCAGTAAATATTTTCCGAATAATCTGTATTGGCAAGCGGCAATTGAAAATTCTTTATCTCCGCTAAATCATCCGAATACTTTTTACCAATATATCTTTTCTTCTCGATAAATTTTTCAAGCTGTTCAAACTGCGCTACCCCAACAGCAGCCTGCAAATTTGTCATTCTGAAATTAAACCCGAGTTCATCATGAATAAATCTTCTGCCTTTCTTAAAACATAAATTCCTTAAAGATCGGCATCTTTCAGCAATCGATTCATCATCAGTTAAAATCATTCCGCCTTCACCTGTAGTAATATGCTTATTAGGATAAAAACTAAATGTACTTACATCACCAAAACTTCCACATTGTTTACCTTTATATGTCTGCCCTATCAGCTCCGCTGCATCTTCAATTATTTTCAACCCTTGCTCATCAGCTAAATTTAAGAGAGGATCCATATCTACAGGAAGTCCGTAAATATGCACTACCATAATTGCTTTGGTTTTGGCAGTAACTTTTTTTCTGATCTCGTCAATGCTCATATTCCAAGTTACAGGATCAGAATCTACCAATACAGGTTTTGCACCAGATCTAATTATTGCTGAAGCACAGGAAATTATCGTAAATGACGGCATAATAACTTCATCACCTTTTTGAAGATCTAAAGAGATCATTGCTGCTTCAAGTGCAGCCGTTCCGTTACAAACTGCAATACCGAATTTCCTTCCGCAGTAAGCTGCAAATTTTTCTTCCAGCTCCATTACAAAATTTCCTTCAGATGAGATCCATCCACTGTCTATGCATTCTGCCAGATATTTTTTTTCATTACCTGAAAGCAGCGGCTCATTTACTGGTATAAATTCCAATTTATTTTATTTTGATCTTATCTTTTGAAATAGAATTAAACCTTGTTTTATCTTCATCACCTGCATAAGGTCCCTGCTTCACTTCGATCATTTCAATTTCTTCAAGTACTTCAAATCCATGTCCGCCTGTTGCCAAAAGTATAACATCTCCGGAACTCAAAACCCTGCTTTCCAGATATTGTTGTTCATCATTATAAAAATCTACCCTTAACTTTCCTTTTTTCAGAAATAAAACTTCCTGAGTATACTGCACTTGCCTTGCTACCGGATTGTGAACATGAGGTTCGATTGTTTTACCTTTTGGGTGATGCATATAAGCGAGCTGCTGTGAAAGATCATTTGATGTAAAAAAATGAATACCTTCTTTTTTAAAATCAGCAGATATTATTATTGCAAGTAAATTTTGTTCGTTTTTAATATATTCAATCATATTTTTAAATTATGTTCAGGCTCAAATTTTCTATAGTAACTTTCTTTTAAATTCTCACTAAGTATTTTCATTAGAGAATGGTAATTATAATTTTCAAGAATAAAATTCTGACCCCTTCTGGCTATGTCCTCTCTTTCATTTTCATTTTCCAGATAGTATCTGATCTTATTTTTGCAATCTTCTATATCCGTAAAAGTAACAAAAATATTTTGCGGATATTTTTTTGTCAGTGTTTCAGATTCTCTTGTAAGTAATAAAGTACCTACTCCCATCACTTCAAATATTCTCTGATTTACTCCCTCTCCATGCGCCACTTCTCCGTAATCATTCAGAACAATTTTTGAATCCTTGTAGATCTGTAGCATATCAAGTCCTGATGTAATTCCCTGCCATTTTTTTGTGATCTGATGTTCCTTTGGATATACATCACCGTTGTATCCCCACCATTTGAAATTATCCATTTCCGATATAGCTTCAATAAGATTAGTTCTTTTTTTCCAAAATCTGTTTCCTATTCCACCGACAAAAGTTGCATCATATTTTTTTGTACTTTGTACAAGCTCTTGTAGAATCCGAACATCAAATCCATTATCGTTAATAATTGACCTTACATTATTTATTTCAAAAAAATTTTTATAAACTTCTGTTGATGTTAAGATCAGATCAAAGTCTGAAGGTGCCCATTTATAAGGCATTGGTGCTGCTAATCTCGATACTATAAGTGAATGCTTACTTGAATATTTCCAAAGTTCACTCGGAATTCCTGTTTGTTCCCGCACTAATATTACGTCCGGTTTGTAATGCTCAATATAATCCGAAATTACATTCAGCTTTCGTCTACCTTTTACAGGATGAATCAGATCTTTTAATTTATCCTGTGTTTTTAAAAAATTGATTTTCTTTCCATATAACTCCTCTGCTGTTTTTTGCAGATATGAGTCAGTTATAAAAAACTCTTCAGCCTCCCACCCATGTTTATTCAAATAAAAAGTATAGAAATCAGAAAAATTTGATCTTAAAGAAATGATCCATTCAAGAAGTTCTTTTCTGTCCATTCCTCTTATTAATTCAGGATTCTCATTTATTTTCTTCTGTAAATAAATCTCCGGATTAATTGTATCAAATTTTAAAAGTCTAAGCTTCATTATTCTGTCTCTGTATAATTTAATTTATACAAAAGACCATCTGCCTGTTTCCTTATAAGTCCTAAATTTTTTTCTGCAGATAATTCATATGCCTGCATATCGGAATTAAATTTAAACTTAATAATATCTTCAGTTGATAATTTATTTAAGCAGTCAGCCATTGTTTCAGGTTTAAAATCATCAGCAATAACCCCAAGATCATACTTTCTCACCAATCGTTCCATCTCAACTGATGGTCCAATTGCAATTCCTAATCTTGCCTGTATAAATTCAAAAAATTTATTTGGTAATGCATGTTTGTAATTAAAATTTACAGGCGGTAAAATAAATATTCCAATATCATATTCATTTATTCTTTCAGGAATGTCTTTTGTTTTTACAGGATCAAGTAGTCTGACCTTTTTATTATTAGTCAGATCTTTTTTTAGATCTTCAAAATATTCTTTATCTGTAGGAATAAGCATTAAGTCCAGAGTAAATTTGCTGTCAGTATAGTTCATCATTTCAATCATAAGTTCAAGCTTTCTGGCTTTAATTGCCGCTCCGTGATGTATTAGTCTGATATTATTTTCATTAACATTTGAAGGTGTAAGTTCTTTATAGTCAGTTGCATTTGTCAGCAGTACCGGATCAGTTTTGTAATTTTTTCTGAACTCATCTGCAATACCTTGTGAAACTGCAAAAGTCACATCAGCATTTTTCATATATTCACTACACAAATACTCTACATATTGCTGACTGTTTTTTTTCCATTCCTCACTATGTTCAAATTGCTTTGGATGATACTCATGCGAATCAAGTATTACTTTTGAATTCTCATCTGATATTTTTAAAGCAAGAGGAAGTGTATCTATATCATTGGCAATTATAAGATCAAATTTCTCATTACTAAGATTTAGATTTTTCATGAATTCAATCTTATCATTTGTCCAGTATCTCTTTTCATAATTCAATGATCTTTCAGCAGCCAAACTTTCTTTTCTTATCTGATTTTTTTTAAATCTTGAAATATTTTTTATAAATAATGAAAATACTTTTCTTATTGGCTTTGGATATCCTTGATGAAAATTTGCAAGACTTTCATTTTTTGGATATATAGAAAAAAATCTTATGCCGTCAATGTCCGAAGGTTTATATCCACATGCAGTGATTGAATTTTTCTCCTTTAAAGCATTGATCTGTCTTAAAACTCTCGGATCTTTACTCAGATCACTGTATGAAAGTATGAGAATTTTTCTGGAATGCTTTTTCAAAACAATTTAAAAATTTCATTCTGCATTTTTAATACAGGCGTAGTTAAATCTGGAGTCTACAAGAAGACCTGTTTTTACATTTTTCTGTGAACAGTTTTTTCTCAAAAATATTTCCCAACCCTCAGGACCCCAGTAATTAATATGACCTTTGTAAGTATCTGTCCTTCCATTAGGCGTTGTAATAAATAACAAAGAATTTTCATTCATCATCTTTTCAAGATTTGAAAGTGCATCTTCAGGATCTACAAGGTGTTCCAGTACTTCTGTGCATAATACAATGTCATATTTTTTATCATGATCTTTATAAATATCATGCACCATAAATTCTCCTTCAGGTAAATTCTTTTTGGCAACTGCCAATGCCGCATCTGAAAAATCAATTCCATAAACTTTTTTCATTTTGTAATGATCAGATAAGTACATCAGAAGATGACCTGTACCACAACCTACATCCAATACTTCTTTATTATTCAGATCAATTTTATTTTCATTAAAATATTCAGTTATCTGTTTATAAAAATCAACTCTGACATCACTGATATAATTTTCTACATGTTCAGGATCTGAAAAAAAATCATTCATTCTTTCTGCAGTATTATGCTCAAAGGCAGATGTAACTTCAAAATTTTTAATCGGTTTGTATTCAGACTTTGGTTTTTTAACAACTTCTTTTTTAATCTTATAAAGTCCTATTCCAAACAAAGCAAAAAACCCCAGTACTATTTTTTTCATTTAATTTTTAATTCCTTAATCATTTAAAGACCATTCATGCTCAAGCAATACACTTCTGTGAGTAGATGGTACAATTTTTCCGGTGTTATAAAAATCTCCGTCTTCAACAGTAATAGTAACAGCTTCCTGGATCCAGTCCTGTCTTGTACCATTTTGATACACTATTAAATTCAAAAGATATGAGCCGGATGTAATAGGAAGTTTATTCAGTACACATGTAAAATACCCTTCCTGCGAAATTGAATCAAAACCTCTCGATGAAATATCATTTCCAAGTACAGTTACTAAAAAACCATCTGATCTTGACACCGCAATAGCAACAGTTATATTTCTAGGGTCTGGATTTTCAATACATTCATAATGTATTCTGAATTTTACTTTTTGTCCCGAAATTGCAATATCAATTTTCTCATTCCTGTCATTCATCATAGCAAAGTCTGTTAATCTCACTTTACCTTCTCCGGTTCTGTCTGTCCTTTTCGATAAATTGATCTCAGCTTTTTCCTTTCTTTCTAATATGTAATGTTGAATCCCTTCATCCGATGGACCTTTTGGAAAATCAACCTGTCCGTTTTTTAAGACAATTACATTGTTGCATAGCTTTGACATGATTGCCATATTGTGACTTACAAATAAAACTGTTCGTCCTTCGTTTTGAGAAACATTCTGCATTTTACCAAGACATTTTTTTTGAAATTCAGCATCACCTACTGCAAGGACTTCATCTACTATTAAAATCTCGGGATCCAGATGAGCTGCGACTGCAAATGCAAGCCTGACATACATTCCCGATGAGTACCTCTTTACAGGAGTATCAATGTAACTGCCAATGCCTGAGAATTCCACTATCTCTTCAAACTTACTTTTGATCTCAGCTCTGGTCATTCCGAGAATTGATCCATTAAGAAAAATATTTTCTCTTCCAGTCAATTCCTGATGAAAACCTGTACCGACCTCAAGAAGCGATGCCACTCTTCCTTTTATTTTTATATTTCCTTTAGTTGGAGATGTCACTCTCGAAAGAATTTTCAGTAATGTTGATTTCCCCGCGCCATTTTTCCCTATAATACCAAGTATCTCTCCGTCTTTCACTTCAAAGTTTATATCTTTCAAAGCCCAGACATAATCCGAATTCCTTTTTACAGTTCTGTCATTTATTTCACCTAATTTTGAAAAAGGATCTTCCTTATTTGTTATCCTCGCGATAAATCTGTTTACATCCTGAACTATAGACTTGCTTGATACTATACCAAGTTTATATAATTTCGATATGTCTTCTACTTTTATTACTGTACTCATAATGTTGGCAATTTATTTGAAGCAGATATTTCTGAATAATGCAAATAATAATTTATCATGTTAGAAAGACTATCCTCAAGTGAGATCTCATTTTCCCAACCGATCTCAGATTTAATTTTTTTATTTGAACCTATAATTACCGAATTATCCTTTGGTCTTCTTAGACTTATGTCTTCTTTGATTGTAATATTTAAATTTAATATATCACTCATTATATTTATAATATTCTGAAGCGATATTCCGTAACCACTGCAAACATTGTATATTTCACCTTTCCTGCCTTCCTGAAACAGAAGGTAATATGCTCGGACTACATCCCTTACATCAATGAAATCTCTGACAATTGAAACGTCACCTGCAATTACAAAATCTCCATTGCTGTGAAATTTAAGTTCAACTAGCTGCTTTGTAAATGAAGCAACAGCAAAGTTTTCTCCCTGACCCGCGCCAATATGATTAAATGATCTGGTCAGTATAATGTCAAGTCCGTGAACTTCTACATATAATTTTGCAAGCATCTCCTGTGACAATCTGGCTATGCCAAATGGACTGGATGGATTTGGAATCTTCTCTTCTACTAGCGGCAGATCTGAGATTTTTACATCTCCATATTCTTCAGATGAGCCTACCAAAATAATTCTGCACATACTTCTTATTGTCTTTACCACCTCAAGAAGATTTAAAAATATATTTAAATTATTCTGGAAACTGTTTGCCGGATTTTCCCAACTTCCGGCTACACTGCTATACGAAGCAAGGTGCAGTATATAATCCGGCTGAAAATCATAAACAAGTTTGCACAGTTTTTCTCTTTCCCGTAGATCAGTCTTTTGAAAATTTATTTTTAAATTATTATAAAATTCATATTCAAAGTCAGGAATTTTTATATCAATCCCCAGTATTTCAAAATCTTCATTTTTGGAATTCAAATACTCAATAAAATTTCTGCTGACAAACCCTGAAAATCCGGTAATCAGATATCTTTTTGACCGATAATTATTTTTTCTTTCGGGCAATATTTTACTATTTTAAATATATTTTCAAAAGTCCTTTTTCATGTAATCTTCTTGCTGCTTCTTCAATAACGTTAAATTTTAACCCGCTCCTGATACTGATTGAAATCAAATCATTTGCTCCATCAGATAAATTAAGTACCCACATCATTGCATTTACAAATTCTGTTGTTGCTTTCTGTGAGCCAAGTGTAGGATACAATCCTCTTTTTCCAAGCTGCGGTTCACAATATGGTTTTGTATTCAAATAATATCTGTTGCCTTCAAGTACATATAAAATTTCCATGTACATATTGACTGACTTTTCAATTTTGTCAAAAGAAATGAAATCTTTATTATCCGAAGAAGTATGATACTCTTTGTATTTTCCATATCGGGTTCGCATCAAAGATCCTACAGGTAAATCAAATCCCGGTGAGCAGTATTGCCTTTCATCACTTCCTGTTGGAAAAAAATCTTCAATCAAATATTTTTTTTCATTCTGACTCAATGTAAGCTCTGCAGCTCTGTCAGCAAGTGTATTTCCTGCTCTGCTTTTTTTATAAGTGAAATTTCCTTTATCACCAATACACGTAAGTACATATCCTGCCTGAAGTTTTTTCTTAAGTTCGTTTCCATATTTTGATAAATACCAGATCGGACCTATCGTTTCGGGTAAGAATAAAAATCTATATGTATATCTTCTGTCCTTCTTCTTTTTTAATTCTTTAAAAAGAAAAGCTGAAACTAAGGGTCCTGATAATTCATTATTAGCCATTGATGGATGACAAATATAAGTCGATAGCAGTATTTCTTTTTTGGATTGACCGGGTATTACAGCTTCTCCCACAGTCATAGAACCTTTTGGATCTTTCTTCACATCAATAAAAACTTCATACTCACCTTTCTTCAATCCTTTGAATTGTTTATGTGTCAGACAAAAACCCCATCGGGAACTGTAGTACGAAGTCAGATATGGAATTACATTCGGCTGATCAGGCAAAGTATGTAAATGATTTTTAAGTTCATCTAAATTTAATTTCCCATTAAACTTTTCTGAATATCCAAGTAAATGAAGATTGTTTTTTTTGAAATCAATAATCTTCTTTCCGTTACTGTCCTTTATCCATGCATCTTTGACATTCCATTCAGGTGGTACATTCCAGTCAAAACATTTTGTGCCTGAAGGAACTTCAGTTACTTTAATATCTGCTATTTCAGATAAAATTTTTAAAGTCTCCCTGTTTCCGTCACCAGTCAGACTTCTGCATATCGGCCAGAGTCTGTCAAAATATTTTTCTATTTCCTTTTTCAAACTTATATTAAAAACTATTTAATTTTATTTTCATTATCTTTTAAAAATATCTGCAGGGTATTTTCAGTTTAAATCAAGCAGCTCAAGTATTTTTTCAGCAGCGGTATCAGCAGCTCTGCCCGGATTGTAAGTCAGCTTTTTTGCAAGCTCTTTTCTTTTATTCGAAAGTTCAAATGGATCTTTTAATGCTCTGTCAACTGCCATTTGAAGTTCTGAAACATTTTCAATAACAATACCTGTATGTCTTCCAGCATTTGCTTTAGGATCATTTTTAACAAACTCTGCAGTTGTATTTCCAAATCCGCTATAAGTTTTTTCAATCGTTCTCTCAAAAAATTCAGGACAATCAATATATATCACCGGCTTGTCGAGCAAAATAAACTCCAGCGCAACACTGCTCAGATCAGTAACCATCACGTCTGCTGCTGCAAGTAAGGGGTCAGCTTTTCCTGTTGTCACATTCTTGAAATTTTCATTCGAATCAAATTTTTCCAGCCGCTCTTTCCAGTTGATTCCTCCTGTATAAAATTCGTAGTTTGGTCCGTCTGCAGGACAATAACTTATTGGGTGAAGTTTTACAATCACATTTACATTGTTGATTTTCAATAACTCTTCAATTACATTTTCACCTTTCATCCTTAGTGAAAGACCTTCATCCCATGAAGGTGCATAAAGAATAGTTTTTCTATTCGGATCCAGACCAAGGTCATTCAAAACATTTTCCCGATTAAAAGCTCCGTTCAAAAGTTGGTCAGATTTTGCATATCCAATATCAAATAATTTGATATTCATTTCTTCAAGCGAATAATCTCTTATCGTATTTTCTGTTTGTTCTCTGTGCAAAGGACTTGTAAGAAAATGTATATCAAAATTTTTAAAATCATTTTTCATGTATGACTGATACTTCACCGGCTGATTATGGTTTATATGTATCCTCAAAGTTCTTTCATTCCCAATACCATATATGTGTGGTGATAAAAAAATATCTGCTTCAGACAATTCAGAATTGAATTTCACATGATATTGCTTATTCAGAGGAATTTCAAAAACATTAAGTTCCTCAGCACCCGGATAAAAAGTTGAGATATAAAAAGAAATTAGATTAGTTTTTTTTTTCAATGATTCATAGATCGGAAAGATATACGGGATAAAGGAAAGTTCTTCAATATCTAATATTAATATCTTTTTCCCTTTTACTTTATCAAAGACCATACCTGATTTTATTTTGAACCGGCTTGTCCCTTTTCCATTACCTTTATTCACTAAAGAATATCAGATAAGATTTTTTCTAAATCGGACTCTGATATTTTTCTTGGATTATTTTTTAATCTTTCTGTATTCACATTCTTAGAAATGATATTTATATCCTCAGAAGATTTGATCCCCAGGTCAGTCAGATTTATTTTCAAACCAAGACTGTCAATAAATTCGATCAAAAACTTTTTAGCATCAGAATTACTTTTAAATCCAAGAATTTTTGAAAGTTCATCCATTAGCACTTTATGTTCTTCCTTATTAATACCTTCAGAAATATTTTCATCATTTAAATTATAATTGAATTCCAAAAACCCTGGCAGCGTTACACAAACCGCCTGTCCGTGAGGAATTCCGTATTCTGAAGTCAGTGTATATGAAACAGCATGCGGCGCAGTTGTCTTTGAAATGTTGATCGCCCTACCTGCCAGATTTGATGCCATACACATATTAAACCTTGCACTTTCGTGCGGATCTTTTACACATTTCTTCAGATTTTTCAAAATTAAAATTATAGATTCCTTAGAATATTCACGAGACTCTTTAGTGGAATTTACTGACCAGAAAGATTCTACTGCCTGACAAAATGCATCAATACCTGATATAGCAGTCTGTCTGCTGTCAAGGCTGTATGTAAGTTCCGGATCGACAATTGCAATATCAGGAAGTATAAATTCGTCTGCCATTGAATATTTATCAATACCTGAATACACTACTGCAAAATGTGTAGACTCACTTCCGGATCCTGCTGTTGTTGGAATAGCAATTAAGTCTTTACCCTTGATTGAAATATTTTTCTTACCCATAATCAGATCTTCAGCAGTTTCAGAATGAGTGGATAGAATATTAATTGATTTAGCAATATCTATAACATTTCCACCACCTACTGCAATTACTATATCAGAATCAGATTCATTAAATAATTCTATCCCTTTTTTTACATTTTCAATTTCCGGAATTTCACCAACTTCATCAAAGTGTACTGTCTCAAAATTTCTGTCAAGTATTTTTAGTTTTCTCTCCGCTCCTGAAATTGAATATGAATTTTTTCCAGTGACAAGAAATATCCTTTTTACAATCTGAATATCAATCAGATCAGTTAACTTTTTAATACTGCCATTTTCTATAATTACTTTTTGTGTCATACTAAAGCTGATTCAGAAACTTCATGAAATCATTTCTATTTTCCATTGGCGATGATGAAGGTCTACCAAGATCTGATCTTGAATTTTTATTTATTCTGATCTCAAGAAGTGAAGGACCGAAAGAATTTTTTAGTACGTTAAAATCATTTTTTATTTGTTCCCTTGTTTCTGCAAGCAAAGTAGTTTTATAGCCGCAGGCTTTTGCAATTTCTGTAAAACTTATCTTAAACCCTGCTGTTGGCTGTCCACCAACAGATTCATGCGCTCCGTTATTTAGAATTATGTGTTTCAGATTTTCAGGTGCTTCAGATCCTATGAGAGCTAATGATCCCATATGCATTAATACCGCTCCGTCTCCGTCGAGTATAAATACATTATTATTTTTTTTATTTAAAGAAATTCCTAATGCTATTTGTGAACTGTGTCCCATCGATCCGACTGTAAGAAAATCATTTTGATGACCAAAGATTTTTTCATCTCTGAATTCATACAGCTCACGTGAAGTCTTCCCCGTTGTAGAAATTATTATGTCATCTTCATTTGTAAGTCCGGCAATTAATTTAATTGCTTCCTCTCTGCTAACAGGATAATTATTTTCGACATTATTTTCTGATTTATAACTTTCAAAAAATCCTTCCGATATCAGCATTGCTGCAGGACAGTTATTTGATATTGAAATTTCGTACAATTCTTTAATATCTTTTTTCACTTCGTTATTTTCAGAACTAAAAATTCTGAAAGGTATCTCCAGACTTTTCAGCAATTCGATCATCACCCTTCCCTGCTTTATATGTTGAGGCTCATCCTTCTTTCCGGGCTCGCCTCTCCAACCGATCATTAACATTA
>Ga0073905_10000218_pt1 | contig 25490 bp, 23 predicted proteins | sample KloWWTupernatant_FD_65482 | JGI IMG/M metagenome (GOLD analysis project Ga0073905, IMG submission 65482) | Active sludge microbial communities from Klosterneuburg, Austria, studying microevolution and ecology of nitrifiers - Klosterneuburg... | ecosystem: Engineered > WWTP > Aerobic digester >... | reverse complement strand
GGCGCTCACCGACCCCTACCGCCTCGTGCCCGGCGACCTCGACCGCATCGAGCAGCTGATCCGCACTCAGCGCGGCGCCTGGACGCTGGGGCAGGCGAGGCCGCAGACGCGGCCGGGCGGGCACTTCCTCGTGCCCTGCGACCAGGACAAGCCCCCGAAGCCGCTGCTCTCGGCCAACGACGACCCGGGCGGCCCCAACTGGCGTCTCCTCGACGCGAATCCCATCGTGGAAAGGCTGCGTGCGCGCCGCCAGGCGGTGGAGACCGGCAACGTCTCGGCCACGACCAGCAAGGCGATGGGGCCGGAGATGGTCGCGCTGTTCACCAAGCTCGTGGCGTTGTGGGGCGATCCCCCCAAGCGTGCCTCGCGCCGCGACCCCATGGACACCTCCGTGGCGATCTGCGCCGGCATGCGCGCCATCACGCACTTCGTCTCGATCGAGCCGCGGATCGACCCCGCGAAGGAGAAGCAGGCCATCGAGAGCGGCATCACGATCCCGCTCGTCTTCGTGCCCGACGACGAGGTCTCCAAGGGCATGAGCGTGAGCGAGTGGGACGTGGTGAACCAGAGCGCCGGCGGGCTCAAGGTCCGGCGCATCGGCACCCACGCGACGGCGATCACCGTGGGCGAGGTGCTGGGGATCAAGTTCATGGGCAAGCCCACCTGGACCGTGGGCGTGGTGCGCTGGCTCACGATGCTGGACGAGGGCGGCATGGAGTTCGGCATCCAGTTCCTCGCCCCGGCGGCGCGCTGCGTGGCGGTGCAGCCGACCATCTCCGCGGCGGGCCAGGTGCGCCCCGGGCTGCTCCTCTCGGAGGGCGAGAGCTTCGAGGAGGCGGACACGCTGCTCACGGGGCCCGCGACCTACAGCGACCTGCGCGAGTTCGAGATCGAGGACGAGGGCTTCGTCTCGCGCGTGCGCGCGACGAGCCTCATCGAGCGCACCGGGCGCTTCGACCTCTTCCACTTCGCCGCTTCCTGACTCAGGCGGGCGCGCCCGCCCCCCCGGATCCGGGCAGCCACCCGTCGCGAGCCCGGCGCACGGCGCCGGATTCCTCCAGCCGGCGCAGGATCTCCTCCAGGCGCTCCTCCGGAAGGTCGATCGCGCGGCGGATCGCCGCGAGCGTCACCGGCCCCGTGGCGGCCGCGAGCAGGCGCCCCACCTCGAAGGCCGCCCTCGCCTCCTGCGCCACCGGGTCCTCCAGCCGCCATTGCCGGCCGCGCCAGTACGCGAGCGCCGCCGTGATCTCCGCGCCCAGCAGCACCACGAGCCACGAGAGGTAGAGCCACAGCAGGAAGATCGGGATGGCGGCGAAGGCGCCGTAGACGAGGCGATAGGTGGGCACGGCGCGGATGTAGGCGGCGAAGGCGGCCTTCATCGCCTCGAACGCGAGCGCCGCGACGATGGCGCCGGCCAGTGCGTGCCGCGCCGGCACGCCGCGGTTCGGGATGAACCGGTAGACGAGGAAGAAGGCCACCGCGCTGCCTGCCACGGGCACGACGCGAAGCACCGCGGATTCGACCGCCGAGGGCATGGTGAGCCGGTCGAGCGAGGCGGCGACGAGCCACGAGGTCGTCCAGAACGACAGGCCCATGAGGATGGGCCCGATCACGAGCAGCCCCGCGTAGCTCGCCACCGAGAGCCAGAGCGGGCGGTGCCGGTCGACGCGCCAGATGAGGTTGAGCGAGCGGTCCACCGTGAAGAGCGTGGCCACCGCCATCGCCGCGAGCGCGGCCGCCGACACGGTCGTGAGCCGCCCGGCGGCGTCGGCGAACTGGATCATGTAGACGGTGATGATCTTCCCGGCGATCTCCGGCACCAGGTTCATGAGCAGGAACACCTTGATCTGCACCATCGCGCCCTCGAAGAAGGGCAGCGCGGAGAGCACGGCCACGGCCACCGTGAAGAGCGGCACGAGGGCGAGCAGCGTCGTGAAGGTGAGCGAACCCGCGATCTGCGGGCAGCGATCCTCTCGCCAGCGTCGCAGCACGAACGCGACGAAACCGGCGGGATCGCGGAGGAAGGCGGGGAGCGGCTTCAAGCGGCGGGTATCATAGCACCCGGGAAAAACGACACCGGTTGCGGGAAATGGCCGAGATCCTCGTCCTCTACTACAGCAGCAACGGCTCCGTGCGCGCGCTCGCCGAGAGCGTGGCGCGCGGCGTCGAGACCGTCGACGCCATGCGCGCGCGCGTGCGCACGGTGCCGCGCGTCTCGCCCGTGACGGAGGTGGCCGCCCCCGCCGTGCCGCCCGCCGGCCCGCCCTACGTGGAGCCCCGCGACCTCGAGGAATGCGCCGGGCTCGCGCTCGGCTCGCCCACGCGCTTCGGCAACATGGCGGCTCCCCTCAAGCACTTCCTCGATACCCTCGGCGGCGAGTGGTCGCGCGGCACGCTCGCGGGCAAGCCGGCCGCCGTCTTCACCTCGACCTCGACGATGCACGGCGGCCAGGAGGCGACGCTCCTCACGATGATGGTGCCGCTGCTGCACCACGGCATGCTCGTGCTGGGGATTCCCTACACGGAGCCCGACCTCAACACGACGCGGACCGGCGGAACGCCCTACGGCGCCTCGCACGTGGCCGGCGCGCTCGGCGACCAGCCGGTGAGCGACGAGGAGAGGCGCCTCGCCCTCGCCCTCGGCCGGCGCCTCGCGTCGGTGGCGAGGAAGCTCGCCCCTTGAGCGCGCGCGCGGCCTGGCTCGCGGCGTGCGCGGCGTGGATCGGGCTCACGCTGCTGGGCGTGGCCTGGGAGCTGTGGCTCGCGCCGCTGCGGCCCGGCGGCTCGTGGCTGGTGCTCAAGGCGGTGCCGCTCCTCTTCCCGCTCAGGGGCCTGCTGCACGGGCGGCGCTACACCTTCCAGTGGAGCTCGCTCCTCGTCTGGGCGTACGCGGTCGAGGGATCCCTTCGCGCCTTCTCCGACCCCGGCCCCTCCGCGCGCCTCGCCGTCCTCGAGCTCGCCCTCGCGCTCGCGTTCTTCGCCTCGGCGATCACCTACCTGAGAGCCACGAGGTCGCGAGCCTGACCCTTCGAATCGCGGGGAGCGGGTGGGGCTTGAGAGGGCCGTCACCGCCGTGGAGAAGAGCGGCGTTGCACGAGTCGCGGCCGATCGGACGAGGCCGCAGGGACAGTCCGAAGCTTGGCCTCGGGGCCCGGGTCAAGCCCCACCCGCCCCCGGCGGGCGGCCTCAGGCGACGAAGCGCGCGCGATCGGCCTGGACGGAGAGGAAGACCTCGCGCAGGAAGGCGATGAGGCAGGCGGTGAGCGCGGCGATGGAGACGACGAACATCACCGCGACGGGCCTGGCGAGGTCGAGCGCCACGAAAGCGCCGAGGAAGGCCGTGCCGATGAGCAGGCACACGACCAGCGCCGAGAGCACGGCGAAGGCCATGGCCCAGAGGACGAGCTTGATGCGCTTGGCGAGCACCGCGAGCTCGGCCACCATCGAGGCGCGCGTCTCGCCCTCGAACGCGGACAGCAGCTCCTCGAGCTTGCGGCGCCGGTCGATGGCGCGCCCGAGCCGCCCCATGAGCGCGTTGATGAGCGTGCCGATGGCGGTGAGCAGGAACACCGGCGCCACGGCGAGCTGGATGGCGCGCGTGATGTCGAAGACGTGGGAGTCGAGTACCGGCATGGCCGAATCTAGGCGCCGCCCGCGGCGGCCGTCAAGCCCGGGCGTCCAGGCGCGCGCGCACCGCCGCCCACACGATCGGCAGGAGGGACACGCCGATGATCCCGAAGATGATCAGGGTGAGGTTCTGCCGCACGAACGGGAGGTTGCCGAAGAAGTAGCCCGCGTAGCAGAGCGACACCACCCACAGGAGCGCACCGGCCACGTTGTAGAAGGCGAAGCGCGGGTAGCTCATCTCCGCCATGCCGGCCACGAACGGCACGTAGGTGCGCACGATCGGCACGAAGCGCGCGATGACGATCGCCTTGCCGCCGTGGCGCTCGTAGAAGGCGTGCGCCCGCTCGAGGTGCCTCGGGTTCAGGAAGCGGCTCGCGCGGTCGGTGAAGAGGTGCCGGCCGAGGTAGCGCCCCACGGCGTAGTTCACCGCGTCGCCGAGGATGGCCGCGGCCACCAGCAGCACGACCAGCAGGTGCACGTTCATGCCGCCCAGCGCCGCGAGGCCTCCCGCCACGAAGAGGAGGGAATCGCCCGGCAGGAACGGCGTGACGACGAGGCCCGTCTCGCAGAAGATGATCGCGAAGAGGATCGCGTAGACCCACGGGCCGAACTGCGCGACCAGCTCGCCCAGGTGCCGGTCGAGGTGGACCAGCAGGTCCCAGAAGAAGGCGAGGAGCTCCAAGCGGCGGGGCCCCGGTCGCTCAGGGCATCGCCGGCTCGGCCGCCTTCTTCTCGGGCTTCACGAAGTCCTCGCGCGAGGCGCCGAGGTACTTGGCCAGCGGGGCGGCGACCAGCACGGACGAGTAGATGCCGAAGCAGATGCCGATGGTGAGCGCGAGCGCGAAATAGTAGAGGCTCGCGCCCCCGAAGAAGAGGATCGAGAGCACCATCATCTGGGTCGACCCGTGCGTGATGATCGTGCGCGAGATCGTCCCCGTGATGGAGGCGTCCATGATCTCGTCGACCGAGGCGCGGCGCATCTTGCGGAAGTTCTCGCGCACGCGGTCGAAGACGACCACGGACTCGTTCACCGAGTAGCCCAGGATCGCGAGGATGGCGGCCAGCACCGGCAGCGAGAACTCCCACTGGAACGCCGCGAACATGCCCAGGATGATCACCACGTCGTGGAGGTTGGCGAGGATGGTCGCCACCGCGAAGCGCCACTCGAAGCGGAAGGCGAGGTAGATCATGATGCCCACGCACACCACGAGTAGCGCGAGCGCCCCGTCGGTCGCGAGCTCCTTGCCCACCTGGCCGCCGACGAACTCGGTGCGCACGAGGCGCGCCGTGGCGTCCACGCCCTTGAGCACCTCCATCGCGGCGGTGCTCTGCTTCTGCATCTCCTCGTTCTGGATCCTCGGGTCCGGGTTCGCCTTGAGCGGCAGGCGGATCAGCACGTCCTGCGAGGACCCGAACTTGAGGACGTTGATGTCCTTGAAGCCGGCGGCGCCCAGGGCGTCGCGGATGCGGTCGGGCTGCGCCGCGTTGGCGTGCGTGACCTCCATCACGGTGCCGCCGGTGAACTCGATGGAGAAGTGCAGCCCCTTCGCGACGAGGAAGCCCACGGCCAGCACGAACGTGACCAGCGAGATCACGTTGAACACCAGCGCGTGGCGCATGAACGGGATGGTGCGGCGGATCTTGAAGAATTCCATTTCCTACCTCGTCGTCCCCGCTTTCGCGGGCTCGTCATCCCCGCTCTCGCGGGCTCGTCATCCCCGCTCTCGCGGGCTCGTCATCCCCGCTCTCGCGGGCTCGTCATCCCCGCTCTCGCGGGCTCGTCATCCCCGCTCTCGCGGGCTCGTCATCCCCGCGCAGGCGGGGATCCAGTTGTCCGCGCCTCGGCCGCCCTCAGGCCGCCTTCTCCACCTTGTGCCACTCGGTGTTGCCGATGGAGACCTTCGTCACCTTCTTCCGGCCGCCGTAGATGAGGTTCACGATGCCTCGCGAGACCATCACTGCGCTGAAGATGGAGGTGAGGATGCCCAGGCAGTGCACCACCGCGAAACCGCGCACGGGGCCGGAGCCGAAGGCGAGGAGCGCGAGGCCGGCGATGAGCGTCGTGATGTTGGAGTCGAAGATCGTGCCGAAGGCGCGCTCGTAGCCCGCCTGGATGGCCATCTGCGGGCTCATCCCGGCGCGCAGCTCCTCGCGGACGCGCTCGTTGATGAGCACGTTGGCGTCGATCGCCATGCCCAGCGCGAGCGCGATGGCGGCGATGCCGGGAAGCGTGAGCGTGGCCTGCAGCATCGACAGCAGCGCCACGAGGAAGAGCAGGTTGGCGCCGAGCGCCACCACGGAGATAACGCCGAAGAGGGCGTAGTAGACGGCGATGAAGAGGGCGATCGCGGCGAAGCCGTAGACCACGCTCCTGAAGCCCTTGGCGATGTTCTCCGCGCCGAGCGAGGGGCCGACGGTGCGCTCCTCGATGATGTCCATGGGCGCGGCGAGCGCCCCCGCGCGCAGCAGCAGCGCGAGGTTTCTCGCCTCGGCCACGTCGCCGATGCCGGAGATCTGGAAGCGGTTGCCGAACTCCTCCTGGATCACGGGCCAGGTGAGCACGGTCGTGGAGTTCCTCTCCACCAGCATCATGGCCATGCGCTTCTTGAGGTTCTCGCGCGTCGTCTGGCGCATGATGCGCCCGCCCGTGTCGTCGAGGGCCATGGAGACCACGGGGCGGCCGTCGCGCTGGTCGAAGCCGGGCTGCGCGTCCTTGATGCGGTCGCCGGTGATCACGAGGGCCTTCTTCACCACGACCGTGTTGCCCTCGGAGTCGCCGAACTTGTCCGTGCCGAAGGGCGCTGGCTGGTCCTTGTACTGCAGGAAGGCGTTCTGGCCGGGGCCGGCGGCGTGCTCCTCGGAGACGAGGCGCACCTCGAGCGTGGCGGTGCGCCCGAGGATCTCCTTGGCGCGGCCCGGGTCCTGGACGCCGGCCAGCTGCACCACGATCCGGTCGGCGCCCTGCTGCTGGATGATGGGCTCGGCCACGCCCAGCTCGTTCACGCGGTTCCTGAGCGTCTGGATGTTCTGCTGGAGGGCCAGCTCCTGCTCCTTCTTCACGACCTCGGGCTTGATGGTCGCGATGATCGCGGCCTCGTCGCCCGCGGCCTGCTCGCGGATGGTGAGGTCCGGCATCTCCTTCTCGATGAGCTTCAGCGCGGCCGCCCGCTGGTCGGGTTCGCGGAAGCGCAGGACGACCCGGTCGCCCTCGCGCGCGAGGCCGGAGTAGTACACCTTCTTGTCGCGCAGCATGCTGCGGATGTCGCCCACGTAGCGCTCGACCGACTTGTTGGCCGCCGCCTTCATGTCGACCTGCAGGAGGAAGTGCACGCCCCCGCGCAGGTCGAGGCCCAGGTACATGGGCTTGGCGCCCAGCGCCTGCAGCCAGCGCGGCGTGTTGGCCTGCAGGTTCAGCGCCACGACGTAGCCCGCCGGCACCTTCGGGGCGATCACGTCGCGCGCCTTGATCTGCGCGTCGGTGTCGGCGAACCGGAACGTCGCCTGCCCCTCGGCGGCATCCACCCCCGCCAGCGCGATGCCGGCGCCCTTGACGGCGGCCTCGAGGTCCGAGCGCATCGCGTCGTCGACCCGGACGGAGGCGCGCGCGCCGGAGACCTGCACCACCGGCACCTCGCCGAAGAGGTTCGGCGCGGCGTAGATGATGCTCACCACCAGCGCGACCGCGATGATGGCGTACTTCCAGATGGGGTACTTGTTCATTCGAGGGGAGGCCCGGCGGGGGCTACTTGATGGTGCCCTTGGGCAGGAGCTGGTTCACGGCCTGCTTCTGGACCTGGATCACCACGTTGTCGGCGACCTCGAGGCCCACGTAGTTGTCGTCGATCTTCGTGATCTTGCCGACGATGCCGACGGCGACCACCTCGTCGCCCTTCTGCAGGGCGTCGAGCATCGACTTGTGCTCCTTCGCCTTCTTCATCTGCGGCCGGATCATGAGGAAGTAGAGGATCACGAACATCAGGATGATGGGCAGCAGGCCCATCAGGGTGTCGCCTTGCGCGGGGGCGCCTGCAGCCTGGGCGTAAGCGGTACCGATCATTGGGGGTCTCCGGGCGGAATGTCGTGTCGTGGCAAGGGCTTGGGTGAGGCGGGCCTGCCGGAAAAACAGGCGATTCTAGCACGCGGCGGGGCCTGCCTCCCAGCCGCGACGGGCCCGGAGGCCCGCCCTCAGGCCTCGGCGGGGCCGCTCTCCCGGTCGCGGCGGAAGCGGTCGCGGAAGCCGGCGAAGGCGCCCGCGGCGATGGCCTCCCGCATCCCGCGCATGAGCGACTGGTAGTAGTGCAGGTTGTGGATGGTGTTGAGCCTCGCGCCCAGGATCTCGTTGGCGCGGTGCAGGTGGTGCAGGTAGGCGCGCGAGAAGTTGCGGCACGCGTAGCAGGCGCAGCCGGGGTCCAGCGGGCCGGTGTCGGCCTTGTGGCGCGCGTTCTTGATCTTCAGGTCGCCGAAGCGCGTGAAGAGCCAGCCGTTGCGGGCGTTGCGGGTGGGCATGACGCAGTCGAACATGTCGATCCCGCAGGCCACGGCGCCCACGAGGTCCTCGGGCGTGCCCACGCCCATGAGGTAGCGCGGGCTGCCCGCCGGGAGCCGCGGCGCCGTGTGCGCGAGGATGCGGGCCATGTCCTCCTTGGGCTCGCCCACCGAGAGCCCGCCGATGGCGTAGCCGTCGAAGCCGATCGCCTCGAGCGCCTCGCGCGACTCGTCGCGGAGGTCCTCGTGCATGCCGCCCTGGACGATGCCGAAGAGCGCGTTGGGGTTGCCCTCGTGCGCGCGCCGAGAGCGCTGCGCCCAGCGAAGCGACAGCCGCATCGACGTCGCCGCCTCTTCGCGCGTCGCGGGGTACGCCGTGCACTCGTCGAAGATCATCACGACGTCCGAGTCCAGCACGCGCTGGATGCGCATCGAGTCCTCGGGCGTGAGAAAGAGGCGGTCGCCGTTCACCGGCGACTGGAAGGCGACCCCCTCCTCGCTCACCTTGCGAAGCGCACCCAGGCTGTAGACCTGGAAGCCGCCGGAGTCGGTGAGGATGGGCCCCTGCCACCCCATGAAGCGGTGCAGGCCCCCGTGCGCCGCGATGACCTCGAGGCCCGGCCGCAGCCACAGGTGGAAGGTGTTGCCCAGCACGATGTCGGCGCCGATCTCCACGAGTTCGGCGGGCGACATGGCCTTCACGGTGCCGTAGGTGCCCACGGGCATGAAGGCCGGCGTCTCGACCTTGCCGTGGGCGAGCGAGAGGGTGCCGCGGCGGGCGAGGCCGTCGGTCGCGTGCAGGTCGAACTTCACGAGCGCCAGTGCGGGGGGAAGGTCTTCCCGAAGTACGGGAGCGCCTCGATGCGCGCCGCCCACTGCGCGATGGGGGCCGGCAGGATGCCCTCGAGGCCCGACTGCGGCTTCTTCGCGCCGATGCGCTTCACGTAGGCGACGTCGGGGTAGAGAACGAAGTCGGCGGCCGTGGGCGCCTCCCCCGCGAGGAAGTCCCCGCGCAGCTCCCGGCCGAAGGCCTCCAGCTCCTCGGAGAGCTTCGCGCGCCCGGCGTCGATGCGCGCGCGGTCCGGCTCGCGGCCCTCGGGCGTGTGGTAGAGCTCCTCGTACACCGGCGTGAGCCCCTTGCGGTCGAGCTGCTCCTCGTCCTCGCGGATGAGGCGGCGGATGCGCGCGCGCTCCTGCGCCGTGCCCGGATACAGGCGCCGCGCGGGCGCGATCTCGTCCAGGTACTCGAGGATCGCGAGCGATTCCCACAGCGCGAAGCCGTCGTGCACGATCGTGGGCACCTGGTGGCGCGGGTTGATCGCCAGGAACTCGGGCTTGGTGAGGTCCTTGTCCGCGAACGAGAGGACCTTGAGCTCGTACGGCAGCCCGAGGTGCTCGAGCGCGAGCCACACGCGCCAGGAATAGGGCGAGCCGTGGCCGTGGTAAAAGGTGAGCGACATGGGGTTCCTTTTCTTTCGTGTCCTGGTGAAGAGTCTACCGAAGAAGGATCGGGGGGATTCATCACGGAGGGCACGGAGGAATGACGGAACGAAACCCTCACCCCGGCCCTCTCCCCAGGGAGAGGGAGACTTTCTCCGTGCGCTCCGTGATGAATCCCCCGCCAAAGGAAAAGGGCCGCCCGCGGGCGGCCCCTTCCCCGGGAGCGCAGAGCGCTACAGCAGCGGCACGATCAGCAGCGCCACGATGTTGATGATCTTGATGAGCGGGTTCACGGCGGGGCCGGCGGTGTCCTTGTAGGGGTCGCCGACGGTGTCGCCCGTCACCGCGGCCTTGTGGGCGTCGGAGCCCTTGCCGCCGTGGTTGCCGTCCTCGATGTACTTCTTGGCGTTGTCCCACGCGCCGCCTCCCGTGCACATGGAGATCGCGACGAAGAGGCCGGTCACGATCGTGCCCATGAGCATGCCGCCGAGCGCCTGCACGCCGGCGTCCTTGCCCATGAGGAAGCCGACGATCAGGGCCACCGCGACCGGCGAGAGCACCGGCAGCAGCGACGGGATCATCATCTCCTTGATGGCGCCGCGCGTGAGCATGTCCACCGCCTTGGAGTAGTCCGGCTTGGCGGTGCCTTCCATGATCCCCTTGATCTCGCGGAACTGGCGGCGCACCTCCTCCACCACGGAGCCGGCGCAGCGGCCCACCGCCTCCATCGCCATCGCGCCGAAGAGGTAGGGGATCAGGCCGCCGGCGAAGAGGCCGATGATGACCGCGGGGTTCGAGAGGTCGAAGCTGATGTGCCGGCCCATCTCCTCCAGCTTGTGGGTGTAGTCCGCGAAGAGCACCAGCGCCGCGAGGCCCGCCGAGCCGATGGCGTAGCCCTTCGTCACCGCCTTGGTCGTGTTGCCGACGGCGTCCAGCGGGTCGGTCACGTTGCGCACGCTCTTGGGCAGCTCCGCCATCTCGGCGATGCCGCCAGCGTTGTCCGTGATCGGGCCGTAGGCGTCGAGCGCCACGATGATGCCGGCCATGGAGAGCATGGAGGTCGCCGCGACCGCGATGCCGTAGAGGCCCGCGAGCGCGTAGGCGGCCCAGATCGCCAGGCAGACCGACAGCACCGGCCAGGCGGTCGAGCGCATGGACACGCCGATGCCCGCGATGATGTTGGTGGCGTGGCCCTTGGTCGAGGCCTCGGCCACGTGCTTGACGGGGTGGAAGTCGGTGCCCGTGTAGTACTCGGTGATGATCACCATGAGCGCGGTGAGCACGAGGCCCACGACGGAGGCGCCCCAGAGGTTGATGACGGTGAGGTGCGGGTAGACGCTCGCCACGTCCTTCATCATCCAGCCGGTGACGAAGTAGAAGGCCACGAGCGAGATGCCGCCCGCGACGATGAGGCCGCGGTAGAGCGCGGACATGATCTTGCCGCCCTCGGAGGTCTTCACGAAGTAGGTGCCGATGATGGAAGCCACGATCGAGACGGCGCCGAGCACCAGCGGGTAGGTCACGGCGTTGCCGACGACGGCGGGGCTGGGCATCAGGAGCGCGCCCAGCACCATGGTGGCGATGATCGTCACCGCGTAGGTCTCGAACAGGTCGGCGGCCATGCCGGCGCAGTCGCCCACGTTGTCGCCCACGTTGTCGGCGATCACCGCGGGGTTGCGCGGGTCGTCCTCGGGGATGCCGGCCTCGACCTTGCCCACGAGGTCCGCGCCCACGTCGGCGCCCTTGGTGAAGATGCCGCCGCCGAGACGCGCGAAGATGGAGATGAGCGAGGAGCCGAAGGCGAGCCCGATGAGGGGCTTGGCGATGTCGCTCATCTTCGCGTCGTGGGCGGCCGAGCCCTGCAGCAGCAGGAAGAAGGCCGTGACCGAGAGCAGGCCCAGGCCCACCACCAGCATGCCGGTGATGGCGCCGCCCTTGAAGGCGATGTCGAGCGCGGGCGCGATGCCGCCGCGCGCGGCCTCCGCCGTGCGCACGTTCGAGCGCACCGACACGTTCATGCCGATGTAGCCCGCGGCGCCGGAGGCGATGGCGCCGATGGCGAAGCCCAGCGCGGTCATCCAGTCCAGCGCGAGCCAGATCACCACGAAGAGCACGACGCCCACCAGGCCGATGGTCGTGTACTGCCGGTTGAGGTAGGCCTTCGCGCCGGCCTGCACGGCCGCGGCGATCTCGCGCATCCGGTCGTTGCCGTCCGGCTTCGAGAGGATCCACTTGGCCGTCGCGGCGCCGTAAAGCAGCGCGAGGCCGGCGCAGGCGAGCGCCAGGATGATTGCGGTGTTCGACATCTGACTTCCCCCTAAGGTTTCGGTTGAGTGCGGATGAAAGCGGTCGCCGCCTCCGCTAGGGCGCGGGCGCGGTCTTGGTCTTCCTGCGGACTGCGGCGTTCTTCAGGCGGACATAGCGGGGCAGGCCGTTCTCGAAGGGCGGGAAGGCCTCGCCCCCGATGAGCGGCAGCAGGTAGTTGCGGCACTTCGCGGTGATGTGGAAGCCGTCGGGGGTGATGAAGTCCCGCGGCATCTTCTTCTCGACGTTGGCCACGTCCTCGAGCTTCGCCACGCCGATCTTCCAGCGGTACGGCCGGCTCGAGGCGCGGATGATCGTGGGCATCACGCCCGAGACGCCCTTCACGGCGAGCTCGACGGCGGCCTTGCCCACGGCGTAGGACTGCTCGAGGTCCGTCTTCGAGGCGATGTGCCGGGCCGAGCGCTGCAGGTAGTCGGCCACGGCCCAGTGGTACTTGTAGCCCAGCTTCTGCTTGACCAGGTTCGCGATGAGCGGGGCCACGCCGCCCAGCTGCGCGTGGCCGAAGGCGTCCCGGAGGCCCGACTCGGAGAGGAACTTCCCGTCCCTGTCCTGCAGCCCTTCGGAGACGCCGATGGAGCAGTGCCCGTGGCGCTTCACGCAATCGTCGACCTTCTCGAGGAACGCGGTCTCGTCGAAGGCGATCTCCGGGAAGAGCAGCACGTGCGGGGCCTGCCCCGGCTTTTCCTGCGCGAGGCCCGTGGCGGCCGTGATCCAGCCGGCGTGGCGGCCCATCACCTCCAGCACGAAGACCTTGGTCGATGTCTCGGACATCGACTCCACGTCCAGGCCCGCCTCGCGCATGCTGGTGGCCACGTACTTCGCCACCGAGCCGAAGCCGGGGCAGTTGTCCGTGATGGGCAGGTCGTTGTCGATCGTCTTGGGCACGTGCACCGCGACCAGCGGGTAGCCCGTCTCGGCCGCGATGCGCGAGACCTTGAGGCAGGTGTCGGCGCTGTCGTTTCCGCCGTTGTAGAAGAAGTACCCGATGTCGTGCGCCCGGAAGACCTCGAGGAGCCGCTCGTACTCGTGGCCGCCCTTCTCCACGCCCTTGAGCTTGTAGCGGCAGGAGCCGAAGGCGCCCCCCGGCGTGTGCATGAGGGCGCGGATCGCCGCCGGCGACTCGCGGCTGGTGTCGATGAGGTCCTCGTTGAGCGCGCCGATGATGCCGTTCCTGCCGGCGAGCACCTTGCCGATCCTCGACTTGTGCTTTCGGGCCGTCTCGATCACGCCGGCGGCGCTCGCGTTGATCACCGCGGTGACGCCGCCGGACTGGGCATAGAACGCGTTCTTCGGTCTCGTGGCCATGGCGCGATCCGTCGGCGGCGGGTTTCAGCCGAGGGCGGCGAAGATGCGCGCGCGCACCTCGTCCACCGTGCCGCTGCCGGGGATGCGGTGGCACTTCGGGGCGTGCGGGTCGCCCGTGGCGGCCCAGCGCGCGTAGAACTCGACCAGCGGCACCGTCTGCCGGTGGTAGATCTCGAGGCGCTTCCTCACCGTCTCCTCCTTGTCGTCGTCGCGCAGGATGAGGTCCTCGCCCGTCACGTCGTCCTTGCCGGCGACCTTCGGCGGGTTGTACTTCACGTGGTACGTGCGCCCGGAGGGCAGGTGCACGCGCCGGCCGGACATGCGGTCGATGATCGCCGCGTCCTCCACCGCGATCTCGACCACGTGGTCGACGTCGATGCCGGAGGCCTTCAGCGCCTCCGCCTGCGGGATGGTGCGGGGAAAGCCGTCGAAGAGGAAGCCGCGGACGCAGTCCGGCGCCTGGATGCGCTCCTTCACCAGCGAAACGATGATGTCGTCGGAGACCAGCTCGCCGCGGTCCATGACCGCCTTGGCCGCGAGGCCCTGCGCCGACCCCGTCTTCACGGCCGACCGCAGCATGTCGCCCGTGGAAATCTGTGGAATCAGGTACTTCTGCGTGATGAAACCAGCCTGGGTGCCCTTGCCGGCGCCCGGGCCACCCAACAAGATCAGGCGCATGGGCCTGCCTCCCTCAAGGGGTTTCTTTTGGAAAAGCGGTCAATTATCGCCGTCGGGGGGTGAGCGGGTCAAACCCGGGGAAACCCGAAGTCGCGGGGGGTATCAGTCCATCGCGCGGCCGAGCACCTTGCGCACCCGCGCCAGGTCCTCGGGGGTATCCACGCCGGCCTCGACCGGCTCGCTCCAGAAGGCGACGGCGATGCGGTGGCCGTGCCCGAGGGCGCGCAGCTGCTCGAGGGCCTCGAAGCGTTCGGCCGGCGTCTGCGAGAGCGTGGGGAAGCGGCGCAGGAACCCCACCCGGTAGGCGTAGATGCCGATGTGGCGAAGCGCCGGGAAGTCCGGGGGGAGCTTGCCCTTGGTCTGCGCGAAGGCGTCGCGGGCGTAGGGAATGGGCGCGCGCGAGAAGTAGGTCGCGTAGCCGTCGGTGTCGTGCACGACCTTCACGACGTTGGGGTCGAAGAAGGCCTTGGCGCTCGTGATGGGGTGCACCGCCGTGGCGATCGAGGCCTTGGGCCGCAGCGCGAGCTCGCGCGCCACGGCGCGGATGAGCAGCGGGTCGATGAGCGGCTCGTCGCCCTGCACGTTCACGACGATCTCGTCGTCGGGCAGCCGCAGCAGCTCCACGGCCTCCGCCAGCCGGTCCGTGCCCGTGGGGTGCGAGGGCGACGTCGTGCAGACGCGCCAGCCGAGGGCCGCCATCGCGTCGGCGATGTCGGCGTGGTCGGTGGCGACCACCACCTCCTGCGCGCCGCTCTCGGCCGCGCGCTCCGCGACCCACGCGACCATGGGCTTGCCGGCGATGTCGGCGAGCATCTTCCCCGGCAGCCGCGTCGAGCGCAGGCGCGCCGGGATGATGACGCGGAAGGAAAGCGTCTTCACGGCGAGGGCGCGGCCCTCAGGCCTCTTCCTCGGGGGCGAGCTTCCTCGCCTCCTCCTCGAGCATGACGGGGATGTCGTCGCGCACCGGGAAGGCGAGCCGGTCGGCGCGGCAGACGAGCTCGCGGGCCTCGCGGCGGTGCACGAGGGGGCCCTTGCAGAGGGGGCAGACGAGGATCTCGAGGAGCTTGGGGTCCATCAGGGGCTCTTCCGGGCGGCGAGTCGTTCGAGGAGGAAGGCGCCGAACTCCGGCGGCAGGGCCGCCTCGACGCGAAGGAACCACATCCGCGCATCCGCGAATGCCGCGCATTTTACGGCATCCTTCTCCGTCATGACGATGGCCTCGACGCCCGGCAGGCGCAGGTCGCCCGGCTGGAAGTGGTGGTGGTCGGGGAAGGGGCGGCGCTCGGCGCCCACGCCCAGGCGCGAGAGGTGCGCGAAGAAGCGCGCCGGGTTGCCGATGCCCGCCACCGCCGCCACGCGCCGCCCGCGCGCGGCCAGCGCGAACTCCTGCGGCGAGAGCTCCTCGCCCGCGAACGAAACGAAGCGCTCGCCGGCGAGGTGCATCGCGAACTGCCGCGGCGCGTCCGTCATTCCCGCGAAGGCGGGAATCCAGGCTCCGCCGTCGGTGCCTGGCTTCCCGCCTTCGCGGGAATGACGGACGCCGCCGTTCACGACCGCGCAGTCGACCTCGCGCAGCCGCGAAACGGGCTCGCGCAGCGGCCCGGAGGGCAGCGGCAGGCCGTTGCCGAAGCCGCGCTCGCCGTCCACCACCGCGATCTCGACGTCGCGCGCGAGCGCGTAGTGCTGCAGGCCGTCGTCGCTCACCAGCACGTCGACCTCCGGGTGCGCGGCCAGCAGCGCGCGCGCGGCCGCCGGGCGGTCCGGGGAGAGGTAGACGGGGACGCCCGTGCGCCGCGCGATGAGCACGGGCTCGTCGCCGAAGTATTCCGGGGTGGCCACGCCGGGCAGCACGCGCACGACGCCCTGCGGGTCGGCGTCCGTGGGCGGCACGCGCCCGTAGCCGCGGGAGACAACGCCGGCGTTGCGGCCGGCCGCGCGCAGGATCTCGACCGCGGCGATCACGAGTGGCGTCTTGCCGGTGCCGCCGGCGGTGATGTTGCCGACCACGACGACGGGCACGGGCGCGCGCCAGGCGCGCAGGATGCCGGCGCGGTAGAGCGCGCGCCGCAGCGCCGATGCGGCGCGGAAGACGAGGGCAAGGGGCAGGAACACGAGCGCCCCGCCGCCGAGGCGCTGCCATTCCCCTTCGAGCCAGGCGCGCATGGGCCGCGTGCCGCGCGGGTCGCCGCGGTCCCTACCGGCGGGACTGCGTGGTGAAGGAGATGTGGTTGTAGCCGGCGATGCGGGCCGCCTCCATCACGTTCACCACGGACTGGTGGGTGGCGGCGGCGTCCGCGCTGATGGCCACGACCGGCTCCTTCGCGCCCCGGGCGGCCTCCTGCAGCCGGCCCGCGAGCCCGGCCGGGTTTTCGTAGGCGACCGTCGTGCCGTTGATCGCGTAGCGGCCGTTCGCGTCCACCGCCACCGCGAGCACCTGCGGGCGGTCGGCCGACTTCTCCGCCGCCGACTCGGGCAGGTTGATCTGCAGCTCGGCGAAGCGGCTGTAGGTGGTCGTGAGGAAGAGGAAGATCAGGACGACGATGAGGATGTCGATGAGCGGGATCAGGTTGATCTCCGGCTCCTCGCGCGCCCGGCCGGGACGGAAGTTCATGCGCGCCGTTCGCCCCGCAGGATCTCGACCAGCTTGATCGCCTGGCTCTCCATCTCGACGACGAGCACGTCGACGCGGTTGCGGAAGTGGCGGTAGAAGATCACCGCGGGAATCGCGACCCCGATGCCGAAGAGCGTGTTGTAGAGCGCCACCGAGATGCCGTGGGCGAGCTGGGCGGGGTTGCCGCCCCCGGTGGGCGACTGCGAGCCGAAGATCTCGATCATGCCCACGATCGTGCCGAAGAGGCCCAGCAGCGTCGAGACGGTGGCGATCGTGCCCAGGGTGTTCAGGAAGCGCTCGAGCTCGAGCGAGACGGCGCGGCCCGCGTCCTCGACCGCGTCCTTCACCACCTCGCGCGGGCTCTTCTCGTTGGCGAGCGCCGCGGCGAAGATGCGCCCGATGAGCGGGCCCTGCTGCAGGCGGTTGAGGAGATCCTGCGTGACGCCCTTGGACTGGTACTCGCGGATGGTCGCGGGCAGCAGGTCGCGAGGCGCGACGACGGAAGCGCGCAGCGACCAGAACCTCTCCCCGATGATGGCCAGCGCAACGACGGATGTGATGATGATGAACCAGATCGGCCAGCCGGCCGCTTCGATGATGGACAGCACGCGTGGGAATCCTCGGCGAGAAAATCGCGAGCGCATTTTCTCCCGCCCACCCGCGTTCCACAAGCCCTAGTGCCGAAGCGGCGGCCCGTCCACAAGGCCGTTGAGAATCCACTTTAACTGCGACGGGCGCCGGCCCGCGCCGATCCAGCAACGGCGCGGGTTTGCGACCGAAATCGCCCGCAAAGCGGCATGGATTCTCGCGTGACGCCGTGCCCCCGAGGGGGCAGGCAACGGGTGTGTCAAATCATCCACAGAGGCTGTGGATAAGCCTGTGGAAGGCCGCCGGGGGGAGTCGCCAAGTATTGTTCCGGTAAGGGTTTTTTTTCCGCCGCTCATTTTTTGAGCGCTCCCGCTTAAGTCTTGTTCTTCAAGGACTTACAGTTTTTTTCCCCTGTCAAGAGGGGCATTCCCCTGCGGCGGTCCCGCGTGCCGTGCGACAGGCGGATGACGGTGGATAGAGTCCCCCTTCGCGGGCCGCCCGGAAACCGTCTAGGATGCGGCCCCATGGCCTCCGCCCCCCCTTCCGCGCCCCTCACCGTCTCGGAATTGAACCGCCGCTCCCGGCAGGTTCTCGAGAACCAGTTCGGCCTCGTCTGGGTGACCGGGGAAATCTCCCGGGCGACGCTGGCCGCCTCCGGCCATTGGTACTTCACTCTTAAGGACGAGGGGGCGGCCGTCGACTGCGCCATGTTCAAGGGGCGGGCCCAGTACCTCGAGTTCCGGCCGGAGAACGGCCTCAAGGTCGAGGTGCGCGCGCGCGTGACGATCTACGAGCCGCGCGGCGCCTACCAGCTCGGCGTGGAGCAGATGCGGCACGCGGGCCTGGGCGCGCTCTTCGAGGCCTTCGAGCGGCTGAAGGCGCGGCTGGGCAAGGAGGGCCTCTTCGACGAGTCGCGCAAGCGGCCCCTGCCCCCGCACCCGCGCGCCATCGGCGTGGTGACCTCGCTTGCCGCGGCGGCGCTGCGCGACATCCTCGCCACCCTCGCCCGCCGCGCGCCGATGGTGCCCGTGATCGTCTACCCCACGCTCGTCCAGGGCGAGGGCGCGGCGGCGCTGGTGGCGCGCGCCATCGCCACCGCGAACGCGCGCGCCGAGTGCGACGTGCTGGTCGTCGCGCGCGGCGGCGGCAGCCTCGAGGACCTGTGGGCGTTCAACGAGGAGGCCGTCGCGCGCGCGATCGCCGCTTCCGCGATCCCCGTGGTGAGCGGCGTGGGCCACGAGACCGACTTCACGATCGCCGACTTCGCCGCCGACCTGCGCGCCGCCACGCCGACCGCGGCCGCGGTGGCCGCGAGCCCGGACCGCGAGGCGCTCCTCGCCCGGCTCGCGCACGCGCGCTCTCGCCTTTCGCGGGCCGGCGGGCGCGCCGTGGAGTCGGCCTCGCAGCGGCTGGACCTCGCGGCGCGGCGCCTGCTCACGCCGGCGGAGCGGCTGGCGCGCGGCCGCGAGAGCCTCGCCCTCCTCGGCCGCCGGCTCGCGTTGCAGGCGCGATCCGCCGTCGAGATGCGGCGAGCGGACCTGCGCGGCCTCGCGCCGCGGTTGCGCGGCGCGGCGCCGGCCCCCGCGGAACTCTCGCGCGAGCTCGCGCGGCTCGCGAAGCGGCTGGCCGCTGGCGCCGCGCGTGCGCAGCGCGACCGGCGCGCGCGGCTGGAGTCCGCAGGCGCCTCGCTGGGCCACCTCGATCCCACGCAGGTGCTCGCGCGCGGCTACGCGATCGTGCGCGACGCGCGCGGCGCCGTGGTGCGCACGGGCGCCGGCCTCGCGCGCGGCGACGCGCTGGACCTCGCCTTCGCCGAGGGCGGCGCGAAGGTCACGGTGGACGAGCCGCGTTGATTCCTCGCCGCCCGCGCCGGGCGTATAGTGGTCCTGCCAGGACACAACCAACGGAGGATGAAAGCATGGCCAAGAAAGCGAAGAAGCCCCGCGCCGCGTCGCCCGCCGTCTACAAGCTGATCGAGATCGTGGGCACGAGCCACGAGTCGTTCGCCGACGCCGCCGCGACCGGGATCAAGACCGCCTCCAAGAGCCTGCGCGACCTGCGCGTGGCCGAAGTCACCAAGCTCGACGTGAAGATCGAGAACGGCAAGCTCGTCTATCGCGCGAAGCTCAAGGTGAGCTTCAAGTACCACGGGGAGGACTAGGCCGCCCAGCCATCCGTCGAGGGGCCCCTACAGGGGATCGACGGCAAGGCGCAGGCGGCCGGCGCCGACACGCGGACCATCGCGCGGCACGGCGGCCGAGGAGGCGCCCTACGTTCGCAGGTATCGCCCCACGCGCCCCGCGACCTCCTCCGCGAGGCCGGGGCGCAGGCAGTCCACGCGCTCGACCTCGCGCATGGCGCGCAGCCAGGTGAGTTGCCGCTTGGCGAGCTGGCGCGTGGCGGCCACGCCCCGCGCCTCGAGCGTCGCGGCCGGCGCGGCGCCCTCCAGCGTCTCCCACACCTGCCGGTAGCCCACGGCGCGCATCGACGGCATGCCCGCGTCCAGCGCGTGCCGCGCGCGCAGCGCCCGCACCTCCTCCACGAGGCCGGCCGCGAGCATCGTCCGGAAGCGCTCCTCGATCCGCCGGTGCAGCGCCGCGCGGTCGGAGGGCTCGAGCGCGATCGTGAGCGCCGCGAACGGCGCCGGCGCGCGCCCCTCGCCCGCGATGATCGCGGTGAGCGTGCGCCCCGAGAGGCGGAAGACCTCCAGCGCGCGCTGGATGCGCTGCGCGTCGTTGGGGTCGAGCCGCGCGGCGGCCTGCGGGTCGACGCGCGCGAGCTCCCCGTGCAGCGCCGGCCAGCCGCGCGCGCGCGCCTCGCGGTCGATCTGCGCGCGCACCGCCGGGTCGGCCGCGGGCAGTTGCGCCAGCCCGCGCATCAGCGCCCGCTCGTAGAGCATCGTGCCGCCCGTGAAGAGGGGCACGCGGCCGCGCGCGGCGATGCCCGCGGCGACGCGCAGCGCATCCTCGCGGAAGCGCCCGGCCGAGTAGGCCTCGGTGGGCTCGACGACGTCGATGAGGTGGTGCGGCACGGCCGCGCGCGTGGCCGCATCGGGCTTGGCGGTGCCGATGTCCATGCCGCGGAAGACCTGCGCGGAATCGACGCTCACGATCTCGAGCGGGAAGCGCGCGGCGAGCTCGAGCGACACCGCGGTCTTGCCGCTCGCGGTGGGCCCCAGCAGGAAGACGGCCGGCGGCGGCACGGCGCCCGGCCCTAGCGCCCGCGCAGGAAGAGCCGGTCGAGGTCCGCCATCGAGAACTGGACCCAGGTCGGCCGGCCGTGGTTGCAGCTGCCGGCGCGCTCCGTCTCCTCCATCTCGCGAAGCAGCGCGTTCATCTCCGGCACCGTGAGGCTGCGGTTGGCGCGCACGGCCGCGTGGCAGGCCATCGTCGACAGGAGCTCGTTCCTGCGCTCGACCAGCACGCGGCTCGCGCCGAACTCGCGCATCTCCGCGAGCACGGAGCGCAGCATCGCGGGCACGTCGAGGTCGGCGAGCAGCGCCGGCACCGCGCGCACGACGAGCCCGCGCGGGCCGGCCGCGCCGACCTCGAAGCCCAGGCTCGCGAGCGCCTGCGCGCAACGCCCGGCCTCCTCCACCTCCTCGGCGGTCGCGGGCATGGCGATGGGCACGAGCAGCGGCTGCGCCGGCAGGCGTGAGGCGTCGAGCGCGCCCTTGAGCTTCTCGTAGACGATGCGCTCGTGGGCCGCGTGCATGTCCACGAGCACGAGCCCGGCGGCGTTCTGCGCGAGGACGTACACGCCGTGCAGCTGCGCGAGCGCGTAGCCGAGCAGCGGCGGCGCGCCGGGCTCCGTGCCCGCCGGCAGGGCGGCCGGACGCCGCTCGTCGGCCGTGGCCGCGGCGAAGAACGCCACGTAGCGCGAGGCGGGCTGCGCCACCTCGAGGGAAGCCTGCGCGAAGGCGAACGCCGGCGCAGGGGGCGCGAGTGACGGCGCAAGTCGCGCCGCGCCCGCGAGCGGCGCGGCGAGCGCGCGGGAGACGGCGTGGAAGACGAACTGGTGCATCGCGCCCGCGTCCCTGAACCGCACCTCGGTCTTGGCCGGGTGCACGTTCACGTCGACCAGCCGCGGGTCCGTCTCGAGGAAGAGCACGTAGGCGGGGTGCCGGTCGTGGTGAAGGACGTCGGCGTAGGCCTCGCGGATGGCGTGCGAAACCACCTTGTCGCGCACGAAGCGCCCGTTCACGAAGAGGTACTGGGCGTCGCGCGAGGCGCGCGTGAAGCCGGGCGCGGCCACGAACCCGGCGAGGCGGACGGCCGCGCCGCTCGCCTCGACCTCGACGGCGGCTTCGGCGAACTCCGCGCCCACGACCGCCCCCACGCGCTCGCGCGCCGGGGCCGGGGCGTGGTGCGCCAGGCGCCGGCCGTTGTGCGCGAGCGAGAAGGCGACGGCCGGGCGCGAGAGCGCCGCGCGCGAGAACGCCTCCTCGCAGCGCGCGAACTCGGTCGCCTCGCTCTTCAGGAACTTGCGCCGCGCGGGCGTGTTGAAGTAGAGCTCCTCGACCTCGACGGTGGTGCCGGCGGCGAGCGCCGCGGGCTCCACGGGCGAGAGCGCGCCGCCGTCGCAGGCGATGCGCCAGGCGTGCCGCTCGCCCGCGCGGCGGCTCGTGATGGCGAGCCGCGACACCGCGCCGATGGAGGCGAGCGCCTCGCCGCGGAAGCCGAGGGTCGCGGCGCGCTCGAGGTCCTCGAGGGTCGCGATCTTGCTGGTGGCGAAGCGGGCGAGCGCGAGCGGCAGGTCGCCCGCCTCGATGCCGGCGCCGTCGTCGGCCACGCGGATGCGGCGCATGCCGCCCTCGGCGAGGTCCACGGAGACGGACTGGGCGCCCGCGTCGAGACTGTTCTCGACCAGTTCCTTCAGCGCGGAGGCCGGGCGCTCGACCACCTCGCCGGCGGCGATCTGGTTCACGAGCAGCTCTGGAAGCGCGCGGATGTGACCCATCGTGGACCCGCGTCCGGGAAGCGGCGCGCGGCAGGGGGAAAGTCGGACCCGGGAGGAACGCCGATGTTACACTCAAAGCGCAAACATGCGCGTGCCGCAGCCCCTCCGGCGCAGGCATGCCGGAGCGGCATGAGCCCACACGACCCGCCTGCGAACGCACCCGACCCGGCCAGGCCGCCCGCGGGACCTTCCCCCGCGATCCGCGAGGAGCAGGTGCGCCTGCTCTTCCGCTTCTCGCTGGTCGGCTATCTCGCCACGCTCCTCGTCGTCTTCATCCTCGGCGCGGTGCTGTGGGATGAGCTCTCCCGGCCGCCGCTCTTCGCGTGGTTCGCCGCCATCTCGCTCGTGACGACCGGCCGGTACGCGCTCTACAAGCTCTTCATCAACCGCAACCCGCCGGCCGTGGAGATCCCGCGCTGGGAGCGCCGCTTCCTCGCGGGTTCGCTCCTCACGGCGCTCTGCTGGGCGGCGATGGCCGTGTTCCTGCTGCCCGACGCCGCCCACCTCGCGCAACGCCTCACGGTGGTGATGCTGGTGTCGCTCCTCATCACCGGCGCCGTGGGCTACTACGCGCCGCACCCCTTCGCGTTCAAGATCACCGCCTTCGCCGGCCTCGTCCCCTTCGCCCTGGTCCTCGGCTTCACCGGCGAGCGGCTGCAGATGTTCCTCTCCGGCGCGATCCTGCTCCTCACGGGCGTGCTGCCCTTCGTCCACGAGAAGCTCAACCGCGCCCTCGTCGATTCGCTCGCGGTGCGCGAGGACCGCGCTTCCCTCGCGAGCGAGCTGGAGAGCGAGCGCGCGCGCCTGCAGCAGGCCAACGACGCGCTCGCCGATGAAATGGTGGGCCGGCTGCGCGCGCAGCAGGCGGAGCTCATCGCCGCGCAGAAGCTGCGCATGCACGTCGAGCGCACGCCGCTCGCGGTGATCGAGTGGGACCGCGAGCACCGCGTCACGGCCTGGAACCCGTCGGCCGAGGCGATCTTCGGCTTCCCCGCCGCCGAGGCGATCGGCAAGCGCGCCCCCGAGTTCCTCGTCGCGCCCGCCGGCGCCGAGGCGCTCGCCGCGATGTGGATGGAGCTCGCCGGGACGCGCGACGGCACGAAGGTGAGCCTGGTGAACGTGACCCGCACCGGGCGCACCATCCACTGCGAGTGGTACAACACCCCGCTCGTGGACCCGGGCGGCCGCGTGGTGGGGTTCGCCTCGCTGGTCCAGGACGTGACGGAGCGCCTCAACACCGAGCGCACGATCCACTACATGGCGCACCACGACGCGCTCACGGGGCTGCCCAACCGGCGCCTCATGCAGGACCGCCTCAACCAGGCGATCATGCAGGCGAGGCGCCGCCAGCGGCACGTGGCTGTCCTCTTCCTCGACCTCGACCGCTTCAAGCTCCTGAACGACACGCTGGGGCACGACACGGGCGACTACATCCTGAAGGACGTGGCCCGGCGACTGGGCACCTGCGTGCGCGAGGTGGACACCGTCTCGCGCGAGGGCGGCGACGAGTTCGTGATCGTCCTGCCCGACCTCGAGCGGCCCGAGAACGCGCGCATCGTCGCCGACAAGATCCTGCGCGAGTTCTCGAAGCCCGTGGAGATCGGTGGCCAGGAGATCCACATCACGACCTCGATCGGGATCAGCCACTACCCGAGCGACGCGACCGACGTGAACCACCTGCTCAAGCACGCCGACAGCGCGATGTACCAGGCCAAGGACTCGGGCCGCAACACCGTGCGCTTCTACACGAGCGACCTGAACTACCTGCTCTCGCGCCGCCTCGAGGTGGAGGGGCGCCTGCGCAAGGGCATCGAGAACGAGGAATTCTTCCTGCGCTACCAGCCGCAGGTCGACGTGGCCACGGGGCGCATCACCGGGATGGAGGCGCTCCTGCGCTGGAACGACCCGGTGAAGGGCGAGGTCTTCCCGCGCGACTTCATCGCCGTGGCCGAGGAGATGGGGCTCATCGTCGAGCTGGGCGAGTGGGCCTTCCGCACCGCCTGCCGCCAGTCGAGGGCCTGGGAGGCCGAGGGCCTGCGCGAGGTGACGGTGGCGGTGAACCTTTCCCCGCGCCAGTTCATGTCGAGGAAGCTCGTGCCGTCGCTGCTCGCGATCGTGCGCGAGGCCGGCGCCGACCCGCGGCGCATCGAGGTGGAGATCACCGAGACCATGCTCATGAGGAGCCTCGAGCAGTCGATCGAGATCCTCGGCCAGCTGCGCTCCGTGGGCATGGGGGTGTCCGTGGACGACTTCGGCGTGGGCTATTCGTCGCTCGGGCAGCTGCGGCGCCTGCCCGCCACGGCGCTGAAGATCGACCGCTCCTTCATCGCCAACGCGCCGGGCGACCCGTCCAGCGCCTCGATCACCGAGGCCATCATCGCCATGTCGAGGAGCCTGGGGCTGCGCGTCGTCGCCGAGGGGGTGGAGACGCGCGCGCAGCTCGACTTCCTGCGCGGGCTGCGCTGCGACGCCTTCCAGGGATACCTATTCTCCAAGCCCCTCACGGCGCTGGAAGCCTCCGCGATGCTGCGCGCGCAGGCGGGCGGGCGCAGCGCCGCCTAGGAACGCCTCAGGGGTTCTGCGCCAGCTTCGCGCGCGCGAGCGGCGGGTTCTGCGCGAGGTAGTTGCGGATGCCCTGCAGGATCGCGTCGGCCATCTTCTCCTGGTAGGCCGTGTCCTTCAGCCTCTTCTCCTCCTGCGGGTTGGAGATGAAGGCCGTCTCCACGAGGATGGAGGGGATGTCGGGGGACTTGAGGACGGCGAAGCCGGCCTGCTCGACGGAGGCCTTGTGCAGGTGGTTGATGTCGCCCAGCTCGCCCAGCACCGCCTTGCCGAGCTTGAGGCTGTCGTTGATGGTCGCCGTCTGCGACAAGTCGAGCAGCGTCCTCGCGAGCACCGGGTCCTTCACGTCGAGGTTCACGCCGCCGATGAGGTCGGACTCGTTCTCGCGCTTGGCGAGCCAGCGGGCGGCCGCGGAGGTCGCGCCGCGCTCGGAGAGCGCGAAGACGGAGGAGCCGCGCGCGTCCGGCCGAACCCAGGCGTCGGCGTGGACGGACACGAAGAGGTCGGCGTGCACGCGGCGGGCCTTCTGCACGCGCTGCGCGAGGCCGATGAAGTAGTCGCCGTCGCGCGTGAGGACGGCGCGCATGCCGCGCTCGCGGTCGATGCGCTCCTTGAGGCGCCGGGCGATGGCGAGCGTCACGTTCTTCTCCAGCGTGCCGCCGCGGCCGCGCGCGCCGGGATCCTCGCCGCCGTGGCCCGCGTCGATCACCACGGTCACCAGGCGCTCGATCTCCGGTGCCGCCGCGGGCTTCGCGGTCGCCGCCCTCGGCGGTTCGAGCCGCACCACGGGCAGCGCGGGCGGGGCCTGCGCCGCCGGCTCCGCGGCGATCCCGGGCGGCGACTCCAGCACCGGGGCGCGCGCGATCTCGCCGATGGGATCGGGGCGCGGCTGCACCAGCGCGAGCAGCGG
>Ga0073905_10000215_pt1 | contig 25546 bp, 27 predicted proteins | sample KloWWTupernatant_FD_65482 | JGI IMG/M metagenome (GOLD analysis project Ga0073905, IMG submission 65482) | Active sludge microbial communities from Klosterneuburg, Austria, studying microevolution and ecology of nitrifiers - Klosterneuburg... | ecosystem: Engineered > WWTP > Aerobic digester >... | reverse complement strand
CCGCGTTGCGACTCGTTCGCGTCGGGCGCGAGGCCCCAGGCGCCCGGTGCCTTGCCGATCGCGTTCCAGGTCCACACCGTGCCGGGCTCGACCGCCTCGGAGTAGCTGGCCTGGCAGCGCACGCGGCCCCATTGCGACTCGACCCACATCCAGCCGCCGTCGTCGATGCCGTGGGCGCGCGCGACGCGCGGATTCACGTACAGCTGGTTGTGGCTGTGGATCTGGCGCAGCCACGCGTTCTGCGAATCCCAGGAGTGGTACATCGCCATCGGCCGCTGCGTGATCGCGGCGAGCGGATACCTCGCGCGGTTGGTGCGCTGGGCCTCGAGCGGCTCGTAGTAGAACGGCAACGGATCGAAGAACTCGTCGATGCGCTTGCGCAGGTGCTCGGGGGGCTTGCGGCCCGCGCCCTTTCCGCGCGCCGCCTGGCGGAACTTCTGCAGCACCTCGGAGTACAGGTGGATGAGGATCGGCTCGGCATAACGCGTGATGCGGTTGCGCAGCGACCACTCGAGGTAGCCCTTGTTCCAGTTGCGCATGTACTGGTAAGAGGGCGGCAGCCTGTAGTGGTAGACGCAATTGTTCTGCGCGTACATCTCCCACTGCCGCGGGTTCGGCTCGCCGCGCATGAATTTCTCGCCGCCCTTGCCGCGCCAGCCGGCAAGGAAGCCGATGCCCGAGCCCGGCTCGGTCTCGTAGTTGACGATGAAGTCGGGATAATCGCGGTACTTGCGGGTGCCGTCGCGACGCACGAAGGCCGGCAGCTTCAGCCGGCTGCCGAGTTCGATCAGCACTTCCTGGAACGGCTTGCACTGGCCGGTCGGCGGCAGCACCGGAATGCGCACCGAGTCGACCGGACCGTCGAACTCCGAGATCGGCCGGTCGAGCATCGACATCACGTCGTGGCGCTCGAGGTAGGTGGTGTCCGGCAGGATCAGGTCGGCGAACGCGGTCATCTCGGACTGGAACGCGTCCGAGACGACGATGAACGGGATCCTGTACTCGCCGTCGTCGCCGCGATCGTTGAGCATCTTGCGGACCTCGGACGTGTTCATCGTCGAGTTCCACGCCATGTTCGCCATGAAGATCATCAGCGTGTCGATCGGGTAGGGGTCGCCGCGCCACGCGTTCGTGATCACGTTGTGCATCAGCCCGTGCACCGACAGCGGGTACTCCCACGAAAACGCCTTGTCGATCCTGACCGGATGGCCGTCGTCGTCGACGAACAGGTCGTCGGGTTCGGCCGGCCAGCCGAGCGCGAGGCCGTCGAGCGGGTGGTCGGGCTTGACCGCGAGCGGGGTGTTCGGCGTCTTCGCGCACGGCGGGATCGGCCGCGGGAACGGCGCCTTGTGGCGAAAGCCGCCGGGCCGGTCGATCGTGCCGAGCACCGACATCAGGATCGCGAGCGCGCGGATCGTCTGGAAACCGTTGGAGTGCGCCGCCAGCCCGCGCATTGCGTGAAACGCGACCGGATTCCCGGTGACCGTGTCGTGTTCCTTGCCCCAGGCGTCGGTCCACGCGATCGGCAGTTCGATCCGGTGGTCGCGCGCGGTGATGCCCATCTCGTGCGCCAGCCGGCGGATCGTGTCGACCGGGATGCCGGTGATGCCCGACGCCCACTCGGGGGTGTAGTGCTCGACGCGGTCGCGCAGCAACTGGAACGCCGGCTTGACACGGGTGCCGTCGGGCAGCGTGAACTCGCCGTGCAGGAACGGGTCGGCGCCGTCGGCGTGCGTGACCACGGGGCCGCCCGTGACGCGATCCCACCAGAGCTTGTTCTGCGGGTCGTAGCAGCCTTCCTCGTCGGGAACGTCGGTGCGCACGAACATGCCGAAGTCGTCGCGCGCCTCGTCGACGTTGACCAGCTGGCCCGCGTTGGTGTTGCGCACGAGGAAGTCGCGGTCGTACAGGCCGAGCGCGATGATCTCGTGGATCAGCGCCAGCATCAGTGCGCCGTCGGTGCCCGGGCGGATCGGCACCCATTCGTCGGCGATCGCCGAGTAGCCGGTGCGGACCGGATTGATCGAGATGAAGCGCCCGCCCGCGCGCTTGAACTTCGAGATCGCGATCTTCAGCGGGTTCGAGTGGTGGTCCTCGGCGGTGCCGATCATCACGAACAGCCGCGCGCGGTCGAGGTCGGGTCCGCCGAATTCCCAGAACGAGCCGCCGATCGTGTAGATCATGCCGGCGGCCATGTTGACCGAGCAGAAGCCGCCGTGGGCGGCGTAGTTGGGCGTGCCGAACTGGCGCGCGAACAGCCCGGTGAGCGCCTGCATCTGGTCGCGGCCGGTGAACAGCGCGAACTTTTTCGGGTCGGTCGAGCGAATCCTTGCGAGCCGTTCCTCGAGCAACGCGAAAGCCTCGTCCCACGAGATCTCGTCGAACTGGCCGCTGCCGCGCTCGGCGCCGGGCTTGCGCCGCAGCGGCTTCGTGAGCCGGGCCGGCGAGTATTGCTTCATGATCCCCGACGAACCCTTGGCGCAGATGACGCCCTGGTTCAGCGGGTGGTCGGGGTTGCCCTCGATGTAGCGGACTTCGCCGTCGCGCAGGTGCACCCGGATGCCGCAACGGCAGGCGCACATGTAGCAGGTGGTGTTGCGGACTTCGGTGCTCGCTTCGGGCAGCGGCGCCTGGGTCGGATCGTGAATCGGCTCTGGTGGCATCTGGGCTGGCGGTGACCTGAAGTTCCGGTCCGACGCCGGGGACGACGACCCGTGGCCCGCAGGCGTCGTGTTCGGCCCGATCGACCCGTATCGCGCCGATGTTAAGCGATCGCGCCTGCTCCCTCCATAAGCATTCCGGGGGAGTGGTTCCATTATCCGTTTGGGGGATCGCCGTGTAAGATCGTGCCGTAAGCCCCGGTTCGCCCGGGAAGCGCAGGAGGTTGAATGCAGGTTCCGGGTACCGGATCGATCCAGGGTGCGCCGCTCTACGAATCGGCCGCGCCGCCCGACGAATCGGCCGCGCCGCAAGCCGCGGTGGCGGGCGTTCGCGAACGCAAGCCGGCGAACTTCGCGCCGAGCGTCGATCGCCGCGGCGACCACCCGGCGGCGGCTGCGGCCGGCGTGGGCGGCACGCCGCAGTCGATGCTCGACGCTTTCCTGGTCACGGTGGTCAGGCTTGCGGGCGCGCGGGCCGGCGCGGTGCGCGCACTGACCCCCGAAGGCGACCGGCTGCGCCTGGTCGCCGCCTGGGGCCTTCCCGAAGACGTGCTCGCGCGCGAGGCGCTGATCGGGCCGTGTGGCGTCTGTGGCGACGCCTTGCAGGGCGACGCGGTGCGCGTGGCCGACAACCCGGCGCGCTGCGGCAGGCTTGCCGTCGACAACTTCTTCGAGCAGGTCTGTACCGGCACCGTGGCGGTGCCGCTCGAGTACAAGGGTCGGTCGGTCGGCGTGTTCACGCTGTTCTTCGACGGCGTGCACAGCCTGCGTGGCGAGGTCATCCACCTGCTTCGCCCGGTGGGCCAGCTGTTCGGGCTCGCGCTCGAGAACGCCAGGCTCGAGCGCGAGAACCTGCAGACGAGCCTGGTGCACGAGCGCCAGACCATCGCGGGCGAGCTGCACGATTCACTCGCCCAGTCGCTGACGTTCGTGCGCATGCGCATGCCGCTGCTGCAGGACGCGATCTCGCAGCAGGACGCCGGCCGGGCGCTGAAGTACTGCCAGGACGTCAACGACGAACTGGGCAGCGCCAACCGGCGCGTGCGCGAGCTGATCACGCACTTCCGCGCCGGCATGGACGCGCAGGGCCTGCATCGCGCCCTCGAGCAGGTCGCCGACACGTTCTACGAGCGAACCGGCATCGCGCTCGACTTCGACTGCCGGATGCCGCAGTTGCGGCTCGCTGCCGACGTCGAGGTGCAGATGTTCCACATCCTGCAGGAGGCGCTCGCCAACGTGCGGCGGCATTCGGGCGCGCGTCGCGCCCGGCTGCGGGTCGAGCGCGTCGGCGCCGACGTGGTGTTCAGCGTCGACGACGACGGTTGCGGCTTCACGACGAAGGACTGTGGCGGCGGCCGGGCGGCGCCCCGGTCGAGTTTCGGGCTCGACATCATGCGCGAGCGCGCCGAAGCCATCGGCGCGCGCGTGTCGTTCGAGAACCCGCCGGGCGGCGGAGCGCGCGTGGTCGTCCGCATCGCGGCCGTCGATCCCGCCGGTGAGACGAAGGGCACGGAGGCGGCGCATGGCTGAGCCCCTGCGCGTCGCGCTGATCGACGATCACGGGCTCTGCCGGCGCGGTCTCGGCGAGTTGCTGGAGTTGCGCGCCGGGATGAAGGTGGTCGCCACGACCGGGAATCCGGCGGAAGGGATCGAGTTGATCCAGGCGCACAAGCCCGATCTGGCGGTGATCGACCTGCGCATGCCGCAGCTCGACGGGCTGAGGGTGTTGCGCGGCCTGCGCGACGCCGGCTCCGAGGTGCCGGTCGTGATCCTCACGATGAGCGATTCGCGCGAGGACCTCGCGGCGGCGCTGCGAATGGGTGCGCGCGGCTACCTGCTCAAGGACATGGATCCGCAGGACGTGATCGACGCGATCACCCGGGCGGCGCGCGGCGAACTGGTCGTCGCGCCCGCGATGACCGCCAAGCTCGCCGGGCTGCTCGAGAGCGGCCCTCAGCGACCGGCGCCGAGCAGCTCGCTCGACCAGCTGACCGTGCGCGAGCGCGAGATCCTGGCGCAGGTCTCGCGCGGCCTGAGCAACAAGGCGATCGCGCGCGAGCTCGGCATCAGCCACGACACCGTGAAGCTCCACGTCCGCCACATCCTGTCGAAGCTCGGTTTCTCGTCGCGGGTGGAAGCCGCGGTGTTCGCGATCGAGCACCGCGTCGGCGAGGGCGCCCGCGGCGATCGCGACGGCGCCGAGGCACCGCCGGCGCGCCTCGTTCACTCGCGCTAGGGCACGCGAAAAAGGGCGCTAGCGACCGGCCAGTTCGCCCAGCGCCGCGGGCTCGAGCGGCGCCTGCTGGGTTCGCTCGAACCACTGCAGCTTCTCGCGCAGCCGCACCACCTCGCCGACGATGATCAGCGTCGGCGGCGCCAGCCGGGCGTTCGCAGCGAGCGCCGGAAGCGTGCGCAGCGTGCCGGTGACGACGCGCTGGCAGCGCTGCGTGCCCTTTTGCACGATGGCGGCCGGGGTCGTGTCGGGCAGGCCGTGCTCGGACAACTTCGCGCAGAGCTCCACGAGCCCCTGGAATCCCATGTAGCAGACCAGCGTCTGGCCCGGCCGCGCGAGCGCCGGCCAATCGAGGTTCATCGTGCCGTCGCGCAGGTGGCCAGTGACCAGCACGCACGCGTGCGCGTGGTCGCGGTGGGTCAGCGGAATGCCGGCGTAGGCCGCAACGCCCGCTGCCGCGGTGATGCCGGGCACGACCTGGAATCGGACGTCGTGTGCGGACAGCGTTTCGATCTCCTCGCCACCGCGTCCGAAGATGAACGGATCGCCGCCCTTGAGCCTGACGATCCGGTGCCCGGCGCGCGCCAGGTCGACCATCAGGTCGTTGATCGCTTCCTGGCGCATCGTGTGGCGGTTGCGCTCCTTGCCGACGTAGATGCGCTGGGCGTCGGGACCGACCAGCGCCATGATCTCGGGCGACACGAGGTTGTCGTAGAGCACGACGTCGGCCTGCTGCATCAGGCGCAGCGCCTTCAGCGTCAGCAGTTCGGGATCGCCAGGACCGGTGCCGACCAGCGCGACCTCGCCGGGGGCGAGTGCCGGTCCGGGTTCTGGCAGCTCGGGCCTGGACGTCAGCGGGAAATGGGTCATGTCCATCGGAAGCCTCCGGTGGGATCAGTCTGGTTGCCGCGGAGCGCGGCTGAACACGAAACGGAACTCGGCGGGCTCGATCTCGACGTAGTCCAGGACCGTGCCTTCGAGTTGCGCGCGCGACGTGGGCGAGACGAGCACGATCACGCCCTCGCACTCGAGCTCCTCGTCCTGCTCGCGGCGATCGTCGAAGCCCATGCCGTATTCGATGCGGTCGCCGTCCTCGTCGTACCTGGCGGCCACTCGCAGCAGCGGCTCCTCCATGCCGGCCCGCTCGGCGGCGAGCAGGATCTGGCGGGCGGCGGTTGCGGTCAGGCTGATCATTGCGGGCACTCCGTGAGGACGGGTTCGGCGTCGCGGCGTCGCGCGCGACAGTCGCGAACGAACGCGACGAAGCGCGCCGGCCAGCGGTTGCCGCCGACGCTGCGCAGGTGCGCATACGAGGCAAGCACGCGGCGATGGACGATGCCGTCGCCGGCGCCGTCGATGCCGTGGCCGCGCAGCACGCGATACGCGTAGCGCAGCCCGGGCGCGACGTTCTCGAGCGTCGAATGGTGGAACTCGTGCGCGCGTACCGTGGCGTGGGTGTCGCCGGGCCACGGGAAGTCGTCGGTCTCCTGCAGCGTCACGTAACCGCGGCCGACCGCGCGATCCCTCATGACGACGTCGGCCGGGATCGCTCCGACCATCTCGTGGCGTTCGCCGCGCCACGAGATCGATCGCGCGAGGTACATCAGGCCGCCGCACTCGGCGTACACCGGCAGCCCGGCATCGATGCGCTCGCACAGCGCACGCCGCAGCGCGACGTTGGCCGACAGGCGTGCCGCCAGCGCTTCGGGGAAGCCGCCGCCGATGAACAGCCCGTCGACGTCAGGCGGCGCTGCGTCCCGCAGCGTGTCGAAGCGAACCAGCTCGGCGCCCGCGGCCTGCAGCGCCTCGAGGTCGTCGGGGTAGTAGAAGCCGAACGCCTCGTCGTGCGCGACGCCGATGCGCACGCCGCTGCCGGCGACGGGCACGGCGGTCGTCGACGCCGGCACGCGCTCCGCCGCGACGCTCGCGCGTTCACCGCGACCGGGTTCACCGCGACCGGGTTCGCCGCCCGCGCTGCGCGTCGCTACGGCGGCCAGCAGTGCGTCGAGGTCGACGCCCGCCGCCACGGCGTCGGCGATCGTCGCGACGACCTCGGTCGCCCCGCCGGCCTCGTTGCTCGGCATCAGGCCCAGGTGCCGCTCGACGATCGCCAGCCGAGGGTCCTCGCCGATCGCACCCAGCACCGGCACGTCGGTGTAGCGCTCGATCGCGTCGCGCAGCCTGGACTCGTGGCGCGACCCGCCGACGCGGTTCAGGACCACCCCGGCGATCCGCAGTCGCGGGTCGAAGGCCTGGTAGCCGAGCACCAGCGGCGCGATGCCGCGCGCGGTGCCGCGCGTGTCGAGCACCAGCACGACGGGTAGCCCGAGCCGGCCGGCAAGCGCGGCATTGCTGTCGCTGCCGTCGGCCGCCATGCCGTCGTGCAGCCCGAGATTGCCCTCGACGAGGCTCGCGTCAGCGCGTTCGGCATGGTGCACGAACGAGGTTTCGAGTTCCGTCCAGTCGCACAGGTGCGGGTCGAGGTTTCGACAGGGCTGGCCGGCGGCCAGCCCGAGCCACATCGGGTCGATGTAGTCGGGGCCTTTCTTGAACGGCTGCACCCGCATGCCGCGCCGGCGCAGCGCCGCACACAAGCCGATCGAGAGCGTCGTCTTGCCCGAGGAGCGATGCGCTGCGGAAACCAGCCAGCGGCTCATCGCGGAACTCAGCCGCCGTCGGCGCCCGCGCCCGGCGCAGGTGCCGGGTCGCGCGGCAGGAAGTCGAGCACGTGCACGCCGATCGCGGTGACCAGGAAGGACGCGGCGACGCCGCCCAGTCCGAGCAGCAACTCGGGCAGCGAAGGCGTGTACGGCGCGACCTGCCCGTCGTAGAAAGTCGACCGGGTGTCCGCGCCCGGGAACAGTTCGAGCGGGAACGCCTGGCCGCCGATGATGAACACGTACAGCGCGCAGAACGCGCCGACGATGACCAGCGCGCTGGCAAGCAACGCGTTACGCGGGCGCGCCGCCTCCGTCCCGAAGACCAGCCACATCGGAATCACGCTGCCGACCACGACGTAGCCGACCCAGAGCAGCAGCGGATAGATGCCGCCGTCGACGAGGATGAAGCGCTCGAAGTCGACCTGGCGCGCGAAGTAGAGGTTTGTCAGGTGGTGCGCCGCGACCAGGTACAGCGTCGCGGCGACGAACACGCCGAGCAGGCGGGTCATCCGGCGGCCGACCTCGGCGGGCAGCGTCATGCGGTTCCACGCGTAGACCGCCGCCTGCGCGATCAGGAACACCGCGAGGCCCCACGCGAACGACATCACGATGAACATCGGTGCCAGCAGCGCCGAGCCATACGCCTGCCGCGCGACCAGGAAGCCGAAGATCGAGCCGGTGCCGGTCGTCAGCACGAGCCGCCAGATGAACGCCGCGAGGCCCGCCTTCTTCGAGTACGGGGACATCCTGCGTTCCATCAGCGTCCACAGGTACACCGCGACGATCGCGGCCATGCCCGAGTACAGGAACACGTTCCACGCGAACATCGACGTGAAGTTGTAGTGGGTTGCCGCGACGATCAGCCGGTCCGGGCGGCCGAGGTCGAGCATCAGCACCATGAGGCCGCCCGCCAGCATTGCCAGGCACAGCAGTCCCGACAGCGGCGCGCGCGCCTTGTACGGCGCCTTGCCGAACACCGAGCCGATCGACGCCACGTTGAGCACGCCCGACGCCGCGACGATCAGGAAGATCGCGAACACGTGCGGCAGGCCCCAGACCACGTGGTTGTTCATCCCGGTGACGATGTGCCCCTCGACCTCCATGTAGTGCGCGGCGCCGAGACCGACGGCGACGAGCGCCGCGGCGAGGACGGCGACCAGCCAGAACCGGCTCGGAGGCGGGGGGGACGCGAGGCTGCCCTGCATGTCGTCAGATCCCGTGATAGCGAACGCCGGCGTCGAGGCGCAGGTCTTCGCGGATGCGGGTCGTGGCGATCTCGCGGATGCGCCGCGAGATCGCGCTGTCCGGGTCGTTGAGGTTGCCGAACAGGATCGCCTGTTCCGGGCAGGCGTCGGCGCACGCCGGCTGCTGGCCGCGGTCGACGCGATGCACGCACATCGTGCAGCTCTCGACGCAGCCCTTGCCGCGCGGGACGTCGGGCTTCTGCCCGGTGAGCGGCTCGTGCACGAAGCTGCGCGCCTTGTACGGGCAGGCCATGACGCAGTAACGGCAGCCGATGCAGCTGTGCCGGTCGACCAGCACGATGCCGTCGGCGCGCTTGAACGACGCCCCGGTGGGGCAGACGTCGACGCAGGGCGGATTGGCGCAGTGCTGGCACATCACCGGCGCGCTCGTGGTGCGACCGGTGTCGCGGTGCCGGATCTCGACCTTGCGGATCCACTGCGAGTCGGTCGGCAGCGTGCCGCCCGACAGCCCGTTCTCGGTGTTGCACGCCTTCACGCACTCGTTGCAGTCCGAGGAGCAGCGCGTGGTGTCGATCAGCATGCCCCAGCGCACCTTCGACGAGGCGGGCTCGCCGGCCGCCCGCGCGCCCTGCGCCGCGGCGATCTCGAACAGCCGGATGCCCGGCGCCAGCAGCACGCCCGCCAGCGCCGCAGTACCGCCGGCGAGCAGTGCGCGGCGCGAGGTGCCGGGTCGCACGGCCTCGCGTGCCTGCGGCGCCGATGACGCTCCGGTCCGCTCCTGCTTGCTCATCGCATCGCTCCCGCGGCCTCGACCGGCCGCGCGTTCGCCGCGCCGGCGATGAACGACTGCGCGGCCGCTGCGGCCTTCGCGGCGGCTGCCCCCGAGCCGGCCGGCTTCGCCTGGTGGCACTCGAAGCAGTCGAGCTTGACCGCGGCGTAGCGGTGGCACCCCTCGCAGAACGCCTGCGGCGATCCCACCGCCGAGCCGGCTGCGGCGCCCGCGCCGGGACCGGCATGGCAGTCGATGCAACCGTTCAGGTGCACCTTCTCGCCGCGCACGCCGGCGCGCACCGTGCGGTCGCGCTGGTGCTTGAGCATCTCCATGTGCGTGCGGCGCATCACCTCGGGCGTGTCGACGCACTGCGTCGAGCGGTCGACCGAGATCGACGGCTTCGCGACCCGACCCACGGTGTCGCTTGCCGACGCCGCAGGAGCGAGTGCAGACGCGAACAGCGCGACTGCGATCGCCTGCAACCAGCGCTTCGGCACGATGCCCGACATCCCCGGCTCCTCAGTCCCCGCGCTTCACTCGCCCAGGCCCATCTGGATGTAGCCAGTCGGGCAGACGTCGGCGCAGATGTGGCAGCCGATGCAGCGGTCGTAGTCGGTGTAGACGTAGCGGCCGATCGTCGCTTCCTTCTTCGGCACCCGCTTGACCGCGGTCTGCGGGCAGTAGACCACGCAGTTGTCGCACTCGAAGCATTGCCCGCAGCTCATGCAGCGCTTGGCCTCGGCGATCGCCTCGGCCTCGCCGAGCGCCTCGATGCGCTCCTCGAAGTTCCCGAGCGCGCTGTCGCGCGACAGCGTGACGAACTTGCGCTTGACCCGCGGCGTGTAGCCGAAGTGTCCGAGGAACAGGTCCTTGTGCGGGATGACGTAGCGCTCGGAGCGGTTGTCGAAGTTGTGGATCGCGCCCTTGCTCTTGTCCGTGCCCCAGGTGGGCTCGTGGATCTCCCCGAGTTCGAGGCCGCGCTCGACGTACTTGCGCATCAGGTCGAAGACGTGGACGTCGATCTTCGGGCGCTTGCCGAGCTCTTCGCCCGCCAGGAACTGGTCGATGCCGTCGGCGGCGATCGCGCCGTGGCCGATCGCCGTCGTCAGCAAGTGCGGCCGGATGACGTCGCCGCCGGCGAACACCCCGGGCTGGTCCTTGACCTGGTAGCTGCGGTCGGTATTGACGGCGCCGCGGCCATTGTCGAAGGCTTCGAGGCCGGTGAAGTCGACCGCCTGGCCGATGGCGGAAACGATCAGGTCGGCGGGAATGTCCTCTTCGGTCCCTTCGACGATCTTGATGTCGAGCTTGCCGCCGGCCATCTTCGCCTCGCACTGCGCGACGCGCAGTGCGGTGGCGCGGCCGTCCGGGCCCTTGACCACTGCCAGCGGCACGAGGCCGCCGCGGATGACGATGTCCTCGGCCTGAGCCTGCTCGATCTCGTGCCTGTTCGCCTGCATCTTGTCGATCGGGAAGACCGAAGTCAGCACCACGTCGGCGCCCTGCTTGACCGAGATGTCGGCCACGTCCTGCGCCATGTGGCCGGCGATCGCGGACTCGAAGTCCGTGGGCTTGGAGCTCTCGAGGTGGCCGAGGCGGCGCGCGACGGTGGCCACGTCGACCGACGTATCGCCGCCGCCGACCACCACGACGCGCTTGCCGACGTGGCGCAGCCGCCCGTCGTTGAACGCGCGCAGGAATGCCGTCGCAGTGACCACGTTCGGCGCTTCGCCGTCCTTGACCGGCAGCGCGCGGCCCGCCTGTGCGCCCATGCCGAGGAACACCGCGTCGAAGTCGCGCCGCAGCTCGTCCATCGTGACGTCGGTGCCGACGCGGCACTTCAGCCGCGTTTCGATGCCCAGTTCGAGGATGCGGTCGATCTCGGTGTCGAGCACTTCGCGCGGCGTGCGGAAGCCCGGGATCCCGTAGCGCATCATGCCGCCCAGGTGCTCGCGTTCGTCGAACACCGTGACGGCGTGGCCCTTGAGCGCGAGCTGGTACGCGACCGACAGGCCGGCCGGCCCGCCGCCGATCACCGCGACCTTCTTGCCGGTCGAGTGCTCGGGCTTGACGAACTTCAGGCCGTTGGCGTTGGCGTACTCGCCGAGGAAGTGCTCGACCGAGTTGATGCCGACGTGGTCCTCGAGTGCGTTCCGGTTGCAGCCGCTCTCGCAGGGAGCGGGGCAGACCCGGCCCATCACCGACGGAAACGGGTTGGCCTGCGTCAGCCGTCGCCACGCGTACTCCTGCCATGGCATGCCCGCCGGCGGCTTCTCGATGCCGCGGACGATGTTCAGGTAGCCGCGGATGTCCTCGCCCGACGGGCAGCTGCCCTGGCACGGGGGCGTCGACTGGATGTAGGTCGGGCACTTGTGCGAGTGGTCGGCGTCGAAGATCTTCTGGCGGAAGTCCTTCCAGGTGTGGTCGCCTTCCTTGTAGCGGCGGTAGTCGAGCTTCTCGACCGGTCGTTCAGCGTTCGTCGACATCGTTCGTGTTCTCCGATGCAGTAAGCGGCTGGCGCGTCAGGACTTCGCGCCGAGCCGGATCGCGGTGCTCACCAGCTGGTGCACGCCGCCCACCATTCCCATCTTGAAGCCGTAGTACGGCAGCACCTTGGTGAACTGCGCCTTGCAGATCGCGCAGATCGTCGCCATGAAGTTGACGCCGTGCTCGTCGACCGCGCGCTGCAGCGCCTCCATGCGCGGCAGCGCGCCCTTGACGCGCAGGTCGAGCAGTTCATCGGTGAGCACGCCGCCGCCGCCGCCGCAGCAGAAGGTCTGCTCGTGCGTGGTGCCGGGCGACATCTCGTGGTAGCGGTTGACCGTCGCCCGGATGATCGCGCGCGGGATCTCGAACTGGCCGCCGGGCATGTCGCCCATCCGCGAGGCGCGCGCGACGTTGCAGCTGTCGTGGAAGGTGACGACGCGGTGGTCGTTGGCGTCCTTGTCGAGCGTCAGCGCGCCGCGCTGGATCAGGTCCCACGTGAACTCGCAGATGTGCATCGGCTGCCGGTAACGCATGTCGAGCTGGCCCTGCAGCTGGATCGCGAAAGGATCCTTTGCGCCGGCGCCGATGCCGGCCAGCGTGTTCCAGAAGCTGTAGGCGACGCGCCACGCGTGGCCGCACTCGCCGACGACGATCCGCCTGACGCCGAGTTCGAGCGCCGCCTCGCGGATGCGCATCGCGATGGTGCGAAGTTGCTCGTAGTTGCCGATGAACAGCCCGAAGTTTCCGGCCTCGGACGCGTGGGACGACAGCGTCCAGCTGACGCCGGCGGCGTGGAACACCTTGCCGTAGCCGATCAGGCTTTCGACGTGGGGCTCGGCGAAGAAGTCGGCCGACGGCGTGACCAGCAGCACCTCGGCGCCCTTCTGGTCGAGCGGGTAGCGCACGTCGAAGCCGGTTTCTTCCTTGACGTCTTCCTCGAGGCCCTCGAGCGTGTCGGCAAGCGCCGGCCCCGGAAGGCCGAGATTGTTGCCGATCCGGTGGACCTTGCCGATGATCTCGTTCGAATACTTCTGGCCATAGCCGACGGCGTCGAGGATCTCGCGCCCGGCCATCGTGATCTCGGCGGTGTCGATGCCGTACGGGCAGAAGACCGAGCAGCGCCGGCATTCCGAACACTGGTTGTAGTACGTGTACCACTCGTCGAGCACTTCGCGCGTGAGGTCGCGCGCGCCGACGAGCTTCGGGGCGATCTTGCCGGGTAGCGTGAAGTAGCGCCGGTAGACGCTGCGCATCAGGTCCTGGCGCGCGACCGGCATGTTCTTCGGGTCGCCGGTTCCGATGAAGTAGTGGCACTTGTCGGTGCACGAGCCGCAGTGCACGCACGCGTCGAGGTACACCTTGAGCGAGCGGTAGCGCTTGAGCAGCAGACCCATGTGCGCGATCGCCTTGTCGTGCACCACCTGCCAGTCGTCGTCGAGCTTGCCGGGGAAGCCGATCGCCTCGTTGATCTTCTCGGCGGCGACGTACGGCCTGACGTCGGCCATCGAGTCGCGCGCGATCGCCGGCACGCCGGGCATCTCGCGCAGCGCGGGTGCCTTGATGTCGGCAGCCATCGCTCAGCGCTCCTCGAGGCGCGCGGCCCACGGCGCCAGGTGCCTGGCTTCGCGCGGGTTGTCGACCTGGTTGCGCGACGGCGAGAAAAACAGCCCCGGCGCGTGCAGCAGCTTCGAGAACGGGAAGATGATCATCAGCGCGGCGACCAGCGACAGGTGCACGACCAGCGCGCCACCGGCGGGTAGCGGCTGCCACTCGAACACCATCAGGCCCAGGAAGAACGCCTTGACGCCGACGATGTCGGTCGGGAACAGGTACTTCATCGACAGGCCGGACGCAGCGATGGCCAGAAGCAGCGCGAGCATCAGGTGGTCCGACGGCGTGGAGATGTAGCGCACGCGCTCGACCAGGAAGCGGCGGGCCCAGAGACCGGCCAGCCCGATCACCATCACGAATGCCGCATACAGCCCGAAGGGCTGCACGAACGCGACCCAGCCCCAGACCGGTTCGGTGAAATAGCGAAGGTGGCGGGCCAGCACGAGGGCGAGGCTGACGTGGAAGAGCCAGCCGAGTGCCCAGGTCCAGAGGTTGCCCTTGAACAGGCTCTCGAAGAACACGACCTCGCGCGCCATGCGCAGCGCGACGCCGGCCCCGGTGGTCGGCGCAGGCGTCGTGGGGATCTTCAACGGCGCCGGCGTGCGCGCGTAATCGGCGATGCGCACCACCAGGCCGACCGCGAAGACCGCGGCCGCGAAGTAGAACAGCACCGCAAAGAACACCGTCAGCGCCGACATCGTCTCCTCCAGGCAGCGGTCACCGGTCAGCGTCGCGTGCGGCGCGGCCAACCGGACCGCCCGCGGCGCTCGCCGACTTTCTCAGACGCAGCCGGTCGGCTTCGGCAGGCCGGCGATCTTGCACGCCTGCTTGGCAGGACCGTACGGAAACAGCTCGTACAGGTACTGGCTGTTGCCCTTGTCCGCGCCGAGCTTCTTGCCGATGGCCTTGGTCAGGACGCGCACCGCGGGGGCGATCTGGAACTCGTCGTAGTACTCGCGCAGGAAGTTCACGACCTCCCAGTGCGACTCGCTCATGTCGATGTTTTCGGCCTTGGCGATTTCGCCGGCGACGTTCTCGTCCCAGTCGGACAGGTTGACGAGGTAGCCTTCCTCGTCGGTTTCGACGCTCTTGCCTTGGACTTCGAGAGTGGGCATTTCAGTCTCCCCTGGATATGCCTGGATGAAGGATGGACCAGCGTGTCAGAGCCACGACTGGCAGTTTGGATGATCGGCGACGAGATCGACGAAACCGCCGTAGTCGACCGCAGTCACGCCCTCGGTCAGGCGATCGGCCATGCCGCGCGCCTCGAGGTCGGGCGCGAGAACGTAGACCTTCACGCGCTCCATGGCGCTGCGGACTCGCGCCTCGGCGGGGTTGCCGCGCGTGGCAGCGTAGACGCCGTCCTCGATCAGCAGCAGCGCGCCTGAACCGGCCAGCCGCAGCGCGCCGTCCAGCGCGTTGCCATCGGTCGGCGACTTGTTGACGATGTGAAGCATTCGGTCGGCCCCGGTCCTAGAAGCTCAGCACCACGTCCTGCTCCTGCATCAGGGCGGACATCTCTTCGCGGTCGAGCACGGTCACGTCGACCAGCAGGTCTTCCTCGGTCAGCCCGCGCGCCTCGAGCGACTCGCGCTCGACGTACAGCTTCTCGACGTCGTAGCCGTCGAGCGCGCGGTACGTCGGGGAGAAGTTCTTGGCCTCGATCCCCTTGGTCTGCATGCCGCGCTTCAACTGGTAGACGCCGTCGTCGAGGAACACCAGCGAGACGTCCTGGTCGAACGCCGCGGTGATCAGCACCACTTCGAGCGACTCGAGCGCGTAGATCGTCCCGTAGGGCGCCTTGCGGTTGACGAACATGAACTTCTTCTGCCCGGACATCGCTCGCGCCTCAGTCGCCGAAGGTGACGAGGCGGTCGGCCTCGATGCCGGCCTCGACCAGCTGGCCGAGGCCGGAGATCCGGAAGCCCGGCGCCAGCACTTCGTCCTTGATGCCGCGGCGCAGCGCCGCGGCGACGCAGACGACGAGGTCGACGCCGTGGTCCGCGGCCAGCTTCGACCAGCGGGCGACCACGTTGCGGTCGTCCTGCGGCGGCTCGGTGAGCCGCGTCGAGTTGTTGACGCCGTCGTGATAGAAGAACACGCGGCCGACCTCGTGCCCCTTGGCGATCGCGGCCTTGCAGAACAGGTAGGCCGAATCGCTCGCCTGGTGCTGGTACGGGCCTTCGTTGACCAGAATGCCGAACTTCATTGGCGCGCCATGCCTCAGAAACGGATGTGCGCCGACGCGTTCAGGCTCGACCGCGAGCCGCGCCAGTCATCGATCAGGTACTTGGTGAACGGCAGACCGGTCTTCTCGAAGAAGCGCGGCCAGCCGATGCGGTCGATCCAGTCGGCCATCCGCTCCCACGGGCGCGCGTCCTCCTTGTACGTGTACAGGATCTTGCGCACCACTTCGCCGACTTCGGGCCAGCGCGGAGGGTTGTTGGGCAGGCCGCTCGCAACCATCTTCATGAAGGTCGGCTTGTCGCGCGCGTTCGAATTCTTGCCCCCGACCCAGATCGCCAGCTTCGAGTGCTCGGGGTCGTTGATCTGCATCGGCGGGCAAGGCGGATAGCACGCGCCGCAGCAGACGCACTTCTTCTCGTCGACCTCGAGCGAAGGCTTGCCGTTGACCAGCGCAGGGCGGATCGCCGCCACCGGGCATCGCGCGACCACGGCCGGGCGCTCGCAGACGTTGGCCACGAGATCATGGTTGATCTTCGGCGGCTTGGTGTGCTGCATGATGATCGCGATGTCGGCCTGCCCGCCGCAGTTGATCTCGCAGCACGAGGTCGACATGTGCACGCGGTTCGGCATCTCCTCGCGCTTGAAGTCGTCGTAGAGCTCGTCCATCAGCGCCTTGACCACGCCGGAAGCGTCGGTGCCGGGGATGTCGCAGTGCAGGAAGCCCTGCGTATGCGCGATCATCGTGACCGAGTTGCCGGTGCCTCCGACGGGGAAGCCGTTCGACTCGAGCGCCTGGATCAGCGGCGCCACCTTCCTCTCGTCGGCGACCATGAACTCGATGTTCGACCGGATCGTGAAGCGGACGTGGCCCTCGGCATACTGGTCGGCCAGGTCGCACAGCTTGCGGATCGTGTAGACGTCCATCTGCCGCTGCGTGCCGGCACGCACCGACCAGACCTCGTCGCCGCTGTGCGAGACGTGGTGGAGCACGCCTGGCCGCGGGCGGTCGTGGTACTTCCAGTTGCCGTAGTTGCGCAGCAACGTGGGGTGCATGAACTGCTTGTTGTCGGGGACACCGGTCTCTTTGGCGCGTCGCGGCGTCGCGGGCGCTGCCGCCTTGGGTGCAACTGCTTGGTCCATCTTGGTCGTTCCTCGGTTCGCTCGTTCGGGTCGGTCGCTGGGTCCGCCGGATCAGGCCGCGCTCTTGCGCGCGTTGATCTTCGCGACTTCTTCATCCCAGCCGTCGGTGCGCACGTACGGATTCGTGCGCGGCGTGGACACCATGTTCGGGTCCACCTCCAGGCCGATTCCCTCGAGGAAATTCACCAGGCCGATGCGTTCGATCATCTCGCCGGTGCGCTCGTGCTCGAGCGCGTTGTCGGCGAAGAACTCGATCACGCGCTGGCCGAGCTCGACCAGCTTCTCGAAGTCCTCGTCGGATTCGAGCTTCATGAACGGGACGACGACCGTGCCCATCAGGTCGCCGATCTTCAGCGTGCGCTTGCCGCCGATCAGGATCGTGGCCCCCTTGTCCTTGCCCGGGGCGAGCGCGCCGGTCATGACATTGATGCAGTGCATGCAGCGCACGCAGTCGCGATTCTCGATCTCGAGGGCGTTCTGGTCGTCGAGCTTGACGCTGGAGATCGTCGGGCCGGCCTTGACCTGGTCGGCCGGCTTGATCTGGATCGTCTTGGTCGGGCAACGCGAGACGACGTCGCTGACGAGTTCGTGCATGCCGTGCTTGGCGAACCACTTCCGCGCGAGGCCCTCGTCGGTGCGGATGTTGTCGCGCCAGGTGCCGATGACCGCCATGTCGGCGCGCTGCACCGAGTTCATGCAGTCGTTCGGACAGCCCGAGAACTTGAACTTGAACTTGTACGGCAGCGCCGGGCGGTGGATGTCGTCGAGGAAGCTGTTGATGACCGTGCGGTGCGCGCGGCCCTCGTCGTAGCAGGACTGCTCGCAGCGCGCCGCGCCGACGCAAGACATCGACGTGCGCACCGCCGGGCCCGCGCCGCCGAGGTCGAAGCCGAGTTCGTTGATCTCGTCCCACGCCGGCTGCACGTTGGCCGACGTGACCCCCTGGAACATGATGTCGCCCGACTGGCCGTGGAAGGCGATCAGGCCCGAGCCATGCCGCTCCCAGATGTCGGCCATCTTGCGCAGCACGTCGGTGTTGTAGTGCATGCCGGCCGGCGGCATCACGCGCAACGTGTGGAACTCGGCCGCATCGGGGAACTTCGGCTGGCCTTTTTCGTCCTTCAGCTCGGTGAATCGCGGGATGACGCCGCCGCCGTAACCGAACACGCTGACCGTGCCGCCTTTCCAGTAACCCTTGCGGTCCTTGTAGGAGGCCTCGAGCTGGCCGAGCACGTCGACCATGTAGTCCTTCTCTTCGGCAACCTTCTTCAGGCCGGTGATGAAGCTGGGCCAGGGGCCGGTCTCGAGCTCGTCGAGCAGCGGCGTGTCGTGCATTTTCTTTGCCATGGGCATCTCCTCCAGGCGCGCCGGAAGTGGCGCGCAACCGCCACGTGATACAGGGCAGGCGATGCGGCGATGCTACGGAGCGCGTGCGCCAGCGGCCATCCCCCTGCGCGGCTATTCTTGTCGACTAGAGGGGGGAGGGCAGCTACCCGTTTGGGGTAGAGGCGATCCCCGGCACTGGTTATGGACGCCGTGCGCGCAAAGCTGCCCAATCCACACACGTCATGGACAAGTTCACCGTTACCAGTTTTCAGCAGTTGCGCGTGCCGCTCGGGGGCCAGGAGATCGAGCTGCAGCAGCTCGACTTTGCCGCCGGCGGCATCAGCATGCTGCGGGTGCGTATTCGCGAGGGGCGGCGCTTCACCGTTTTCGACCTCGATCCGGTGACCGCGCAGGCCTGGGGGGAAGCGATGTGCCGCTGGGCGCAGGCGAATCCCGGCAACGGGCCCACCGAATGAACGGCCTGCACCGCGCGGCTGCGGGGCTTGGCGGCGGCGAGGTCGCCAGCGGGCACGCGGTCGACCTGGTGTTCGCCGTCGTGGGCGTGCGCCTGCCCGGCGGCTACGCCGCCGAGCTGTGGGAGGCGCTGGTCCGCGGCCTGCCGTGGCTCGCCGACGAGCCCGGCGTCGGCGTGCACGCGATCCGCGCGCCGACGTGCGACGGCGGCCTGCTGCTGTCGCGTCGCACGCGCCTGGCCCTGCGGGTGCCGACGCGCCGACAGGCCGACGCCGTGCGACTCAGCGGCCAGCAGCTGGACGTCGGCGGCGAGCGCCTCGAGGTCGGCGCGGCGCGGACACGGCCGCTCGCGCCGTACCCGACGCTGTCGGCGGGCTTCGTGGCGACCGGCGCCGTCGACGCGTTGGCGCACCAGGAGGCGGTCGAGACGATGCTGGGCCAACTCGACATGCCGCTGCACTACATCTGCGGCAGGTTGCGCACGGTGCGCGCGGGCGATTCGATGGTCGCCGGCGCCGAGGTCGTGCTGCACCAGTTGCGTCCCGAGCAGTCGCTGGCGATGCAGGAGCGCGGCCTCGGTGGCCAGCGCCACCTCGGCCACGGGCTGTTCGTGCCGCACAAGACCATCAGTGACATAGACTGACGCCGTGTGCTCGGTCAACTGCTGGTTCTCGCGAGGTTTCGTCATGAGCGATGCACTCTTCCCACGGCCTGGTGTCACGCTCGACCTGTCCGGCGTGAGCTGCCCCGGCCCGATCATCGGCGCCAAGAAGATCGTGACGGAGCTCGCCGAAGGCGAGGTGATGCTGCTGATCTCCGACTGCCCGGCGACCAGCGACGAGCTGCACACCTGGGCCGAGCGGACGGCCAACCAGGTCGTCAGGACCGAGCGGCTGGACAGCGGCGCCACCGCGTACTACGTCCGGCGTGGCCGTCGGTCGGAACCGGTCGCGAACGTCTCGCTGGACATGCGCGGCTCGACCTGCCCCGGGCCGATCCTCGAGGCGAAGAAGGTGCTCGACGGCATGGCGCCGGGCGAACTGCTGAGGCTGGTCAGCAATTGCCCGGGCGCCCGCGCCGACGTCGAGGACTGGGCGCGCGTCACCGGACACCGGCTCGAGGACGTCGTCGAATCCGGCCAGCACGAGTGGGAGTTCTACATCCGCAGACCATGACGGTCTTGCGGGTATTCGAGCTGGAGCGAAGAAGTGCGACCCGGAATGCGCCTGAAGACCCACTGGTTTCGCGACGCCACGCCGCGCGATCCGGCGCAGATCGCCAATGCGCTGTCGTCGATCGTCTGGCGCAGCGCCGACGTGCGGCTGAAGAACATGCGCAGGGGCAACTTCGAGATCGCCGCGGGCCCGCACTACCTGCAGGTGCTGGTCGAGCTGCTCGTGTTCCTCGCGGTGGTGGCCGACCGGATTGCGCTGCGCTACCAGCCCGCGGAATGGCGCGAGGCCTTCACGCCGGCACTGGTCAGGCGCGTCGGCGAGTTGCTGCAGGACAGTTTCGACGACCTGCTCGGGCCGGCACCGGGCGGTGGCTACCGCAAGCGCTTCATCGACCGGTTCAACATGCGCTTCGCCGAGTACGGTGAATTCGAGTACCACCCGCACGGCCCCGAGTTCGCGTTGCTCAGGTACTTCGGCGACCTGCTCACCCAGGCGATGCCCGAGGCCGAGGATCGGCGCTGGGCGCTCGACCAGGCGATGACGGTCGAGGGTCCCGAGTGCGTCGACGTGATCGAGAAGTCGATGCGCGGCCTGCTCGGCCTCGAGCCGCGACCCGGGCGCCCGCGGGGCGAGGCGGGCGAATAGCCGATGCGGGGAAGCGACGCCGCCGTCACCGGGCGCAGCCCGTTCGCGCTCGACGACGACGACGCGTACCGGCACTGGCGCGACTGGAAGCTCGCCAATGCGCCGTCGGGCGTCGCAGGCCTGCTGGTCGAGGTCGACGACCCGTGCCGGCTCAGCGACGCTGAACGCGACGCGATCGTCGCGCGTTGCCGGGTCGCCAACATGGCGGTCTACGCGAGCGCGCGCCGCGACGAAGGCAAGGACGTCGCGCGCGTGCTGGGCGAGCAGCTCGGCCTGCGGCGCCTGGATGCGAACTGGCTGGCCGACGAGGACGGCATCAGCACGCTGTCGGTCAGCGAGCACGGCACGCGCGGCGAGTTCATCCCGTACACCGACCGGCCGATCCGCTGGCACACCGACGGTTACTACAATCCGCCCGAGCGCACCATCGCCGCGATGCTGCTGCATTGCGTCGAGCGGGCTGCCGAAGGCGGCGGCAACCGGGTGCTCGACCACGAGATCGCCTACATCCTGCTGCGCGACGCCGATCCGGCGCACGTGCGCGCGCTGTCGGCGCCCGACGCGATGTCGATCCCGCAGCGCGACGGCGACGGCGACGACGGCGAGCGCGTGGCACGTCAGACCCGGACCGGGCCGGTGTACTCGCTGCTGGCGCCCGGCGGCGACCTGCACATGCGGTACACCGCGCGCACCCGCAGCATCGCGTGGCGCGACGACCCGGCCACGCGGGCTGCCGTCGACGCGCTGCGCGGCCTGCTCGATGCTGGCGGGCCGTGGGTGCATGCCTTCAGGCTCGAGCCGGGCATGGGCATCGTCTGCAACAACGTGCTGCACGAGCGCGACGGTTTCGTCGACTCGCCCGCACATCGGCGAACGGTGCTGCGCGCCCGGTATCATGACCGGATCGCCGGCACGCACGCGTCGTACCTCGCGGCACGAGCCGATTGAACAAGCAGACAGGGGGAGAAGGGCAACGATGGATACCGCGCTGCCGTCCGCGACGCTGATCGTCTGGTTGGGGTTCGCCCTGGGCACCGTCTTCGGCTTCGTCGGCAACAAGACCAACTTCTGCACGATGGGCGCGGTTTCGGACGTCGTGAACATGGGCAACTGGACGCGCATGCGGATGTGGCTGCTCGCCATCGCGGTGGCGGTCATCGGCGTCTGGGCGCTGCAGCTGCTCGGCCTCGTCGACACGCGCAAGTCGATCTACACCGGCGCCAACCTGATGTGGCTGTCGAACGTCGTCGGCGGCCTGCTGTTCGGCATCGGCATGACGCTCGCGTCGGGCTGCACCAGCAAGACGCTGATCCGCATCGGCGGCGGAAACCTGAAATCCCTGGTCGTGTTCGTCGTGCTCGGCATCTCGGCCTACGTGACGCTCAAGGGACTGTTCGGCGTCTGGCGCGTGAACACGCTGGACAAGGTGTCGGTGGCGCTCGGGTCGAGCCAGGACCTGCCCACGCTGCTGGCGTCGGGGTTCGGCATCGATCGCGGCGCCCTCGAGTCGTGGCTGCCGCTGGGGGTGGGCGCGCTGCTGCTCGCCTTCGTGCTGTCGAGTCGCGAGATGTGGAGCTTCGACTCGCTGCTCGGTGGAATCGTCGTCGGCCTGACCGTGATCGGCGGCTGGTACGTCACCGGGCACGTCGGCTACATCGCCGAGCATCCCGAGACGCTGCAGGAGGCGTTCATCGCCACCAACAGCAACCGCGCCGAGTCGCTGTCGCTGGTGGCGCCGTACGCCTACACGCTGGAACTGCTGATGTTCTGGAGCGACACCAGCAAGCACGTGACCTTCGGGATCGCGACGGCGCTCGGGATCGTCGCCGGCTCGCTCGCGTGGGCGCTGATCTCCCGCACCTACCGCGAAGAGAGCTTCCCCAACGCCGCCGACCTCAAGCGCCACATCCTCGGGGCGATCCTGATGGGCTTCGGCGGCATCACCGCGTTCGGCTGCACGATCGGACAGGGGCTGTCCGGTGTCTCGACGCTCGCGCTCGGGTCGATCATCACCTTCCTGGCGCTGGTCGCCGGCGCGGCGCTGATGATGAAGATCGACTACTGGCGGCTGATGCGCGAGGCCTAGCGTCGTCGCCGCGGTCGAGCGCCGCCTTCAGCCGGTGCTCCAGACGCGCGGCTTGCGCATGCCGGCGATCTTGCAGGCCTGCTTGACGTAACCGTACGGGAACAACTCGAACAGCGCGTCACGCGCGCCGTCCCCCTTGCCGCGCTCGCTGGCCAGGAAGCGGATCACGAAGCGGGCGTCGGCGGGGATCTGGTGCTCGTCGTAGTAGTCGCGCATGAAGCGCAGCACCGCCCAGTGCTCGTCGCCCAGCTCGACCCTCTCGCCCGCGGCCAGCGCCCTCGCGACCTCCGGGCTCCAGTCGGACGGATCGACCAGGTAACCCTCCTCGTCCGTCCGAACGGACACATCCTGCGTGGCATCCGACATCCGCATCTCCATCAGTTATGTTTGTGCCCATGTAGATCGTAGCGCTTCAAGGGCGATTGCGCATAACTCTTTGGACGTACCCCGCACCCCCCTTCGGGGGGTCGGCGCCGGCTGTCGCCCGCGGCCGGTTCCCGCGTTGACCCGCGTCACGGGCGCGGACCGGAAAGCGGGTAAGGTAGCCGCCGTCGGCGACCGCGCCGATGAAAACCATGATCGAGGAACGAGACGTGATCCGTGAAACAGAGGGCGACATTCTTCTCAGCAAGGCGCAGGTGATTGCCCACGGCATCGCCACGCACGACCATTTCGACACGGGGCTGGCGCTGGCGCTGCGCGAGCGCTGGCCGTCGATGGTCCGGGACTATCGCCACGCCATCCACGACAAGCCGCTCGAACCCGGCCAGATCTGGGCGTGGTCGGGCGTGGACGCCGACGGCAGGACCCGCAGCGTCGTCAACCTGCTGACGCAGGACATGCTGCACGGTGGCGCCGCCTCGAAGCCGGGCAAGGCCACGCTCGAGAACGTGGGGCGTGCACTGAAGGCGCTCGCGCGCCACGTGCGCGACGAGAAGGTCCGCAGCGTCGCGCTGCCCAGGCTGGCGACGGGCGTCGGCGGACTCGCGTGGAGCGACGTCAAGCCGCTGGTTCGGCAGTACCTGGGTGACCTCGGCGTGCCGGTGGTGGTCTATGAGGTGTATCGGCAGGGCATTCAGGCCGACGAAGGGCTGAGTTGAAGACAATTTGGCGCAGTTATCGACAAAAGACCGCGTGATGATGTCATTTAGCGGCGTTTTTCCGATCTTGCCGACGCCGTTCCGGGACGACGAGAGCGTCGACGAAGATTCGTTGCGCAGGCTGCTGGCTTTCATGGCCGGTATCGGTGTGGACGGCGTGACCGTGCTCGGCGTGCTCGGCGAGGCCAACCGGCTCGGCGACCGCGAACGCGAGTCGATCGTGCGCACTGCGGTCGACGTCGCCGGCGGCCATCTGCCGGTGATCGTCGGGGTGTCGCACCCGGGCACGCGCGCGACGATCGAGCTCGGGCGCATGGCCGCCGAGCTCGGGGCGGACGCGTTGATGGTCGCCCCGTCGGCCGAGCCGGTGCCCAGCGAGGCGCGCGTGGCCGAATATTTCGGGCGGGTCTGCGCCGCGTCGTCGCTGCCGGTGGTGCTGCAGGACCACCCCGCGTCGACCGGCGTGCACCTCGGCGTCGCAACGATCGCGCGCATCGTCGCCGACAATCCCGGCATCGCCTGCATCAAGGCCGAGGCCGTGCCTTCGGCGCCGAAGATCGATGCGCTGTCGGCGGCGCTGTCGCGGCCGGTGCCGATGCTCACGGGCCTCGGCGCACTGTACGGCCAGTTCGACCTCGAGAGGGGATCCAGCGGCTACAACACCGGCTTCGCGTTCCCCGAAGTACTGCAGGCGCACCTCGCCGCGTGGCGCAGCGGCGACCGCGCACTCGCGCGGCGCATCTGGGGGCACTTCCTGCCGCTGATCGTCTTCGAGCAGCAGCCGGGCGTGGCGGTGCGCAAGGAGATCCTGCGCCGCCGCGGGCTGCTCGCCAGCGCTGCCGTGCGGCACCCCGGCGCCGGGCTCGCGCCGGGCAGCGCCGCGCAGCTGTCGACGCTGCTCGAGGACACGATGCCGGGCGTGGACATCACGCGGCCGGTCGACGTCCCGGCGCTGGTGCGCGCCTAGCGGTCGTGGCGAAGGTGGGGAAGGGGCGATGGAGATCCTGCCGATCGAGATCCCGTTGCCGGGGCATGCCCCCGGCCTGCCAGGCACGCTGACGGTCCCGCAGCGAGCGATCGGCCTCGTCGCTTTCGCGCACGGCAGCGGCAGCAGCCGGCTGTCGCCGCGCAACACCTGCGTGGCCGGCGTGCTCCAGCGTGCGCAGGTCGCGACGCTGCTATTCGACCTGCTCACGCCCGGCGAGGACCGCGACCGGGCTGCCCGCTTCGACATCGGGCTGTTGACGTCGAGGCTGCGGCTGGCGACCTCCTGGCTCGACGGGCGGCCGGGGATGCGCGCGCTGCCACTCGGATACTTCGGCGCGAGCACGGGCGCGGCGGCCGCGCTCGAGGCCGCCGCGCAGCAGCGCGATCGGGTCGTCGCGGTGGTGTCTCGCGGCGGACGGCCGGATCTCGCCGGGCCGGGGCTGCTGGAGGCGGTCGCCGCGCCGACGCTGCTGATCGTCGGCGGGCACGACGACGTGGTCATCGACCTCAATCGCGAGGCCATGGCGCGGCTGCGCTGCACGAAGGAACTGGTGATCGTGCCCGGCGCGACCCACCTGTTCGAAGAGCCGGGCACGCTGGAACAGGTCGCGGATCACGCCGCAAGCTGGTTCCGCCGCTGGCTCGGCGACGCCCGGCCTGCCCGTGACCCAGCGCCCGGGAACAGGCCCTCGTATGGTCGCAACTGTCAAGAGTAATTAAGCCTTGGGTTTGCAGATCGATGAGGTGATGTGACCCGGACGATGCAGCGACGATGAATCAGACTCGTATGCGTGGGTT
>Ga0073905_10000208_pt1 | contig 25725 bp, 24 predicted proteins | sample KloWWTupernatant_FD_65482 | JGI IMG/M metagenome (GOLD analysis project Ga0073905, IMG submission 65482) | Active sludge microbial communities from Klosterneuburg, Austria, studying microevolution and ecology of nitrifiers - Klosterneuburg... | ecosystem: Engineered > WWTP > Aerobic digester >... | reverse complement strand
AGGCCACGAGCGCGACTTCGCCGCCTTCGGCGTGGCCTTCGACCACTACGACTCCACCAACTCGGCCGCCAACCGCGCGCTGACCGAACAGATCTACGCGCGCCTCGACACCGGCGGCCACATCGCCCGCCGCAGCGTGGCGCAGTTCTTCGATCCGGCCAAGGGCATGTTCCTGCCCGATCGCTACATCAAGGGCACCTGCCCCAACTGCAAGGCCGCCGACCAGTACGGCGACAACTGCGAAGTGTGCGGCGCCACCTATGGCCCCACCGACCTGATCGAGCCGAAGTCGGTGGTGTCCGGCGCCACCCCGGAGATGCGCGATTCCGAGCACTACTTCTTCGAGGTTGGCCGCTTCGAGGCCTTCCTGCGCGAGTGGCTGGCCAGCGACACCCTGCTGCCGGGGGTGAAGGCCAAGCTGATGGAATGGCTGGACGCCGACGGCGGCCTGCGCGCCTGGGACATCTCGCGCGACGCGCCGTACTTCGGCTTCGAGATCCCGAACGCGCCCGGCAAGTATTTCTACGTCTGGCTGGACGCGCCGATCGGCTACCTGTCCAGCTTCCGGAACCTGTGCGCGAAGACCGGCATCGACTTCGACGCCTTCCTGAAGCCCGGCAGCGACGCCGAGCTGCACCACTTCATCGGCAAGGACATCGTCAACTTCCACGGCCTGTTCTGGCCGGCGGTGCTGCACGGCGCCGGCATGCGCACGCCCACCCGCCTGCACGTCAACGGCTACCTGACCGTGGACGGCGCCAAGATGTCGAAGTCGCGCGGCACCTTCGTGATGGCGCGCACTTACCTCGATGCCGGGCTGGACCCGGAGGCGCTGCGCTATTACTTCGCCTGCAAGACCTCGGGCGGCGTGGACGACCTGGACCTCAACCTGGCCGATTTCGTGGCGCGGGTGAACAGCGACGTGGTCGGCAAGTTCGTCAACATCGCCAGCCGCTGCGCCGGCTTCATCGACAAGCGCTTCGATGGCCGGCTGGCCGCTGCCCTGCCGGATCCGGCGCAGTACCAGCGTTTCGTGGAGGCGCTGGGCGGGATCGCCGATGCCTACGCCCGCAACGAGGCCGCCACCGCGCTGCGCCTGGCAATGACCCTGGCCGATGAAGCCAACAAGTACATCGACGAACACAAGCCGTGGGTGCTGGCCAAGCAGGACGGTGCCGACGCGCAGCTGCACGCGGTCTGCACGCAGGCGCTGAACCTGTTCCGGGTGCTGGCGGTCGCGCTGAAGCCGGTACTGCCACGCACCACCGCGCAGGCCGACGCCTTCCTGGACGCACCCGTTGCCGGCTGGGACGACATCACGGCGCCGCTGCTGGCGCGCCGCATCCAGCCCTACGCCCCGCTGTTCACCCGCATCGACCCCAAGCACATCCAGACCATGATCGACGCCAGCAAGGACACCCTCGCCGCCCCCGCACCAACCGCGGCCGCTGCGCCGGCCAAGGCCGCACCCGCGGATGCGACGCCAGCGCCGAAGGCCGGGACGGACACCACGCAGATCGGCATCGACGACTTCGCCAAGCTCGACCTGCGCATCGGCAAGGTGCTGGAATGCGGCTTCGTGGACGGTTCCGACAAGCTGCTGCGCTTCCTGCTGGATGCAGGCGACCTTGGCCAGCGGCAGATCTTCTCCGGCATCCGCGCCAGCTACGCCGAGCCTGAAAAACTGGTCGGCCGCAGCGTGGTGTTCATCGCCAACCTGGCCCCGCGCAAGATGCGCTTCGGCCTGAGCGAAGGCATGATCCTGTCCGCGGGCTTCGACGGCGGCGCGTTGGCCCTGCTGGACGCCGACGAAGGTGCGCTGCCCGGCATGCCGGTGCGCTGAAGACCCCGGGCGACGTTCGCGTGTTGCCGCGTCTGCTGCCGCGAAATCAAGGAGGAGATGCCGACCGCAGGCCGGCATCGGGGGACATTCGCGGCAGCAGGCGCGGCAACGCGCGAGCGGCGCATGCGATATGACCGCGTTACCGACAACGGACCTGATCGAACGCCTCGACCGCATACTTCCGCAGACCCAGTGCGGTCAATGCGGTTACGACGGTTGCCGTCCATACGCGGAAGCGATGGCGCGCGGCGAGGCCGGCATCGACCATTGCCCGCCCGGCGGCGATGCGGGCGCACGCGCGCTGGCGAAGCTGCTCGGCGTGGACGCCAGGCCCTACGACCGCAGCCGCGGCATCCGCAAGCCGGCGCAGTTGGCCCTGATCGTGGAAGCCGACTGCATCGGCTGCACCAAGTGCATCCAGGCCTGCCCGGTCGACGCCATCGTCGGTGCGCCGAAGTTCATGCACACGGTGGTCGACGCGCTGTGCACCGGCTGCGAACTGTGCGTGCCGGCCTGCCCGGTGGACTGCATCGTGATGCTGCCGCCGTAGCGCGAACCGGCCCGCTTGGCGGCGGGATCGGCCGGTGTTCGCGCAGCGGCATTTCGAGCCACGAAGCGACTGCCTGCCGGCCCCGCCGCCCGGCCGATCAATGCACCTGCTGCAGTGACGTCCCTTCGCAACCGCTGCACACGCGCTCGACTACATAGCCCTTCGCGCGCAGCTTCGAGACCAGCCCGTCATTGCCCAGCAGGTGCAGGCTGCCGACCACCACCAGGGTGTCGTCGACCGTCGCCTCCGCCAGCCGCGCCTCGACCTTGGGCAACCACGCGTTGTTGCGGTCGATGTCCAGCAACCGGTAGGACTGCGGGGACTTGCGCGCCATCTCCGCGCGCATCTCGCTGTCCAGCTTCGCCGCGTCGCCGCTGCGCCACCAGCCATGCATGTCCTGCATCTGCTGCATCGCGTGCCGCGGGTCGTCGAGGAATTCCGCGAGTCCCTGCGCCTGCTCCGCGTGCGATACCGAATCCATCGCCCGCATCTGGTCCTCGATGGTCTCCAGCCCGGCTGCAGGCTTGCCCGCCTCCGCCGCGCGCGCCATCAGGTGGCGATCCATCCCGAGTTCGGCCCTGAAGCCCATCGCATGGGTGAGCCCCAGCACCAGGCTCATGCTCACCATCCACGGCTCGGTTTGCTCGAACGCCTGCACCGAGCCACCGCTTGTCGCCAGCAGGGTCGCCAGCTTTTCGTGGGTGGCCTTCGGCAGCACCGTGCCCAGGCTCTTGCCGGAGTCGTAGGCCGCGTATTTCTGGATGGTAGCCAGCGTTTCCGGCGCGGACATCTCGCGCGGGTCGACCTCGAACAGCAGCGATTCCGCGTCCTCGAACGCCGCGTCGATTTCCTTCGGCAACGGGTAGTCGTCGGGCTTGAGCAGGTGGAAGGAACCGAGCAGGTAGACGCTGTTGTCGGCGTCGGAGACCTTCCACAGCAACGCATGGCGTGCCGCCTGCGCGGTCGGTGCGGCGACCGCCTGTGGCTGTTCGGCAAATGCGGCGGGCACGGCCAGTGCGGCAGCCAATGCGAGGCAAAGCAGGCGCGATTGCAAGGCGGTCATCCTTCGGTGGGCGGTTTCGGGGCCGCGCGCTTGCGGTAGTCGCGCTCGCCCGCCTCGACCGCCAGGTCCAGCCGGTTTTCCGGCGGCGGCAGCGGGCAGGTGGCGAACGCGGTGAACGCGCACGGCGGGTTGTAGGACTGGTTGAAGTCGATCAGGACCCGCCCCTGCGCGTCCGGCTTCGGCGCGTCGATGAAGCGCCCGGCGCCATAGCTGCCGCGGCCATTGGTGCGGTCGGCGAATACCAGGAACAGGGTGCCCTCGCCCTGGTCCAGCGCCTCCAGCCGATACGTCTTGCCGCCGCGCTCGAATTCGACCGCGCCGGGGTTCGGGACCTCGTCGGTGGTGCCGATGATGTTGGCGATCGGCAGGGTCTTGCCCGCGGCATGCGGCACGAACCGCGCAGCCACCTGCCAGTCCCTGCCGCCCGGCCAGTACTCGAGCCCGGTGAACTGCAGGCGGCTTTCGGCATCCGCGTGCTTGACCCGCAACGCCAGCCGGCCGCCGCGTTCGATCACCGTCGCCAGCCCCTTGCCACCATCGAACACCAGTTTGCTGGGGCCGGCGGGGTCCGTGTCGATGCGCAGCGTGCTGGCGCCAAGCCCGGGTTCGCCGTCGACCATGACCACCGTGTCCGGGACGAACCCGACCTTGTCGCCGCGCACGGTGAAAACGCCCAGGTGTTCCGGGCCGACCGCCAGCCGGATGCCGTTGTCGGTGTCGCTGCCGACCCGATGCGCGCCCGGATCCAGCCAGTGCAGGCCGGTCAGGCTGGTCCAGCCGTCGGGCCGGGTGAGGTCGGCGACGCGTCCGGCGCGCCAGGCCTGCTGCCGCGCCTGGAACGCGGCTTCTTCCGCACGCGCCTGGCGGGACGCGACCGGCGCCTGCGCCGGCTGGCACGCAGCCACTCCAGCCGCGATCACGGCAGCAAGCAAGGTCAGCGTCCGCGCAGGAACCATCGATCGATCTCCGCCAGGTTGAACCGGGTCCAGGTGGGACGCCCATGATTGCATTGCCCGGAACGTTCGGTCGCCTCCATCTCGCGCAGCAGCGCGTTCATTTCGGGAAGGGTCAGCCTGCGATTGGCGCGCACCGCCCCATGGCAGGCCATGGTGGCCAGCAGTGCGTCGCGGGTCTCGGCCACCCGGCGGGTGCTGCCGTGTTCGCGCAGGTCGGTGAGCACGTCGCGCATCAGCGCCTCCACGTCGCCGTGCGCAAGCAGCGCCGGCACGCAGCGCAGCAGCAGCGACTGCGGGCCGCTGCGCTGCACCTCGAAACCCAGTTGCGCCAACGTGTCGGCCTCTCGCTCGGCCACGTCGGCCTCGCGTTCGGACACCGCAATCGCACTCGGGACCAGCAGCGGCTGGGTGCGCAGGCCGGCGCCGTCGTGCGCGGCCTTCAGCCTTTCGTAGCCGATGCGCTCGTGCGCGGCATGCATGTCGACCACGATTAGCCCATCCGCGTTCTCGGAGAGGATGTAGATGCCGTGCAACTGCGCGATCGCGAATCCCAAGGGTGGGTGAGCAGGTGCGTCCAGCGTCTGCGCACGCCCAGCCAGGGATGGCTGGGCGGGGCTATCCGAAGCCGGCCATGGTTCGCCATGGATGGCCGCGTGATCCGTGCCGTACAGCGCGGCATACGACGCTGGTGCGTCGCCCACCCGCAGGCCCATCGACGCCTGCTGCGGTGGCGGCATCGACCAGGATGGCGATGGTGCGTGCTGCTGCATCGGCACTCCGGCGCTGCCCGCGCGCGTCTCCGCCAGCGCAGCGTGCAGGGTGCGATAGACGAAGTCGTGGACCAGCCGCGATTCGCGGAAGCGCACCTCGTGCTTGGCCGGATGCACGTTGACGTCGACGCCACGCGGGTCGAGTTCGAGGAACAGCACGTAGGCCGGATGACGGCCGTGGAACAGCACGTCGCTGTACGCCTGCCGCACCGCGTGGGCGATGTTGCGGTCGCGCACGCTGCGGCCGTTGACGTAGAGGTACTGCTGGTCGGCGCTGGCGCGGTTGTAGGCCGGCTGCGCGATCCAGCCATGCAGGCGCAGGCCTGCACCGGCGTGGTCCACGCGCAGCGCGTTGCGCGCGAAGTCCTCGCCCAGCGCTTCGTGCAGGCGCACGTCACTGAGCAGGTGGCCCTCGCCCTTCCAGCGCCGCGACGGCTTGCCGTTGTGGCTGACCCGGATTTCCACGTCCGGCCGCGCCAGCGCCAGCGTGCGCAGCCATTCTTCGATGTGCGACAGCTCGGTGCGCTCGGCGCGCAGGAACTTGCGCCGCGCCGGCACGTTGTAGAACAGGTCGCGCACTTCCACCGTGGTGCCGGGCGGGTGCGCCTGCGGCACCACGTCGCCCGGCTTGCCGCCGTCGATGCGCAGCTCCGCGCCGTGCTGCGCATCGTGCCTGCGCGATGCGAGGCGGAAGCGGCTGACCGAGGCCACCGACGGCAGCGCCTCGCCGCGGAAGCCGAGCGTGGCCACCGCTTCCAGATCGTCGATGGAAGCGATCTTGCTGGTGGCGTGGCGGCTGACCGCCAGCGGCAATTCCTCCGGCGCGATGCCGCCGCCGTCGTCGCGGATCCGGATCAGGCGCACGCCGCCTTCTTCCAGGTCGATGTCGATGCGTTGCGCGCCGGCGTCCAGCGCGTTTTCGACCAGTTCCTTGACCACCGAGGCAGGCCGCTCGACGACTTCGCCGGCGGCGATCTGGTTGATCAGGGTATCGGGAAGTTGGCGGATGCTCACCCGCCAAGTCTAGCCTGCGAGACCTACGGAGCCCCGCCCGCGCCGACACTGCCAGCGCCGGCCGCGGCTTGTTGCCGTGCCTGCGCACGCGCCGCGTACAGCGTGCCCGGCGGCGGCTGGTTGGAGAAATAGCGATCCACGCCATCCAGGATGGCGGCGGCAAGGCGGCGCTGGTAGGCCGGGTCGCGCAGCTTGCCTTCCTCTTCCGGGTTGGAGATGAAGCCGGTTTCCACCAGCATCGCCGGCATCCGGTCCGAGGTCCGCAGCACCGCGAAGTTGGCGCGTTCGACCTCGTGCTTGTGCATGTGCGCGAAATCGTCGAGGTGGTCGAGGATGTGCGATGCGGCTTCCTCGGAAGCCTTCAGGTTGCCGCTCTGGGTGAGGTCCAGCAGCACGTTGGCGAGCACCCGGTCGCCCTTGTGCACCTGCTCGCCGCCGATGATGTCGGCGGCGTTTTCCTTGTCGGCCAGCAGGCGCGCGCGCTGCGAGGACGCGCCGCGGGTCGACAGCACGAAGATGCCGGCGCCCTTCGCGCTCGGGCTGGTCCAGGCGTCGGCGTGGATCGACAGGAAGATGTCGGCCTTGGCCGCGCTGGCGCGGCGCGCGCGCTGCGGCAACGGGATGAACACGTCGCTGTCGCGGGTCAGGAACGCCTTCAGGCCGGGGGTTGCATCAATCTGGCGCGCGAGTTCGCGGGCGATCGCCAGCACCACGTCCTTCTCGCGGGCACCGCTGGGCCCGCGCGATCCCGGATCCTGGCCGCCATGGCCGGCGTCGATCGCGATCACCAGCGGGCGCATGCCGGCCGGGATCGGGCGACGCGGCGGCGCAACCGGTTCGACCACCTGCGGCGCAGCCCGCACGGGTTCCGGCTTGCCGGTGGCGATCCGGGCCGGGATGCCGGTGGCGACTGATGCGGGCGTCGGGCCGGCAGCGGTGTCGGCGCGTGCGCCGGTCGCTGCCGGCGCGACCGGCACGTTCGCGGATGCGCTGGCGATCGCCGCGATCGGGTCGCTGGCCGCGGCCACCGCCGTTGCCTCGGGCTTGGCAGGGGGCACGGCATCGGCAACGCCATCGCCAGGCCATTCCAGCACCAGCCGCGGACCCTCGGTGCCTTGCTCGATGCGCGGCGTGAGCACGGCCACGCCGCTCGACAGGTCGAACACGATGCGCGCGGTGCCGGGCTCCGGCTGCCCGCTGCGCACCGCCTTGACCACCCCGGCCGCACCCGGAAGGCTCAGGCCACGCCCGAGGTGGCTGCCCGGGAAGTCGACGACCAGGCGGTCGGGGTTGCGCAACTCGATCAGCTTGTAGGCGCCTTCGCGGTCCAGCAGCACCTCGGCGCGCGTTCCGGTGGCCCCGGTATCAACGCGCAAGTGCTTGATTTCAGATGCGTTTGCCAGATTCCAGCAGAGCGCGGCCAGCAGCATGGCGGCCAACAGCAGTTGCTCGAAGCTGATCCCCTTGACGCGCATGCCCGGAGTTAACCACCTGACGGCACGCTTGGCAAGGGTATTTCCCTTAATAATCCGTAACCTGCCGCAACTTCCTGCGGAACGCGTCAAGTGCTGGCCGCAGGCCTCAGCAGGACCCCAACGCGGCCAGCCAGGCGCGACCGGCTGCCGTGTTCGCGCGCAGCCGGCAACGACGGCCCTCGCCTTCCAGCGCCAGTTCGATATCAAGGTCGGCCTGCGGCAATGCCCCCTGCCCGCGTTCCGGCCACTCGACCAGCCACAGCCGGATGTCGCCGTCCAGGCCCAGGAACTCGAGTTCGCCCACATCGCCGATCCGGTACAGGTCCAGGTGCAGGGCGATGCCGCCGGCCGCCAGCGGGTAGTGCTCGACCAGGGTGTAGGTCGGGCTGCGGATGGTCCCGGTGACCCCGAGCGCGCGCAGCAGGGCGCGCGCCAGGGTCGACTTGCCGGCGCCGAGGTCGCCGTGCAGGTGCACCACCGCGCGCTCCGGCAAGCACGCCGCGAGCCGCGCGCCAAGCGCGCCGGTCGCTTCGGCATCCGCCAGCAAAACCGGGTCCATGCCGCTAGCGCCGCATCGGGTTGGCCAGCCGCCGCAGCCACGGCAGCAGGTCGCTGGGCAGCAGTCCGCGCTCGCCCTCGTCGCGGACCGCGGCATCGCCGGCGCCGGCATGCAGCAATGCCCCGGCAACCGCGGCATCACCCGCGGCAAAGCCCTGCGCGACCAGCGCGGCGATGCAGCCGGTCAGCAGGTCGCCCATGCCGCCGGTCGCCATGCCCGGATTGCCCGCGCAGACCACCGCCGGCACCCGGCCGGGCGAGGCGACGATGCTGCCGGCGCCCTTCAGCACCACGTGCGTCCCCATCCGTTCTTGCAATTCGCGGGCAGCAGCGAAGCGGTCGCGCTGCACGTCGGCGGTGTCGATGCCGAGCAGCCGCGCGGCCTCGCCCGGATGCGGGGTGATCACGTCGTGCGGGTCCAGGCGCAGGACGCCGTGCGCGAGCAGGTTGAGGGCATCGGCATCCAGCACGCGCGGGGTGTCGCAGGCCAGCACCGCATCCAGCAGGGCCCGGCCCCACGCCCCCTGCCCCAGTCCGGGACCGATCGCGACCACGTCCGCGCGCTGCAGCAGCGGGGCCAGCTGCGCGGCGTCCTCGACCGCGTGCGCCATCGCCTCCGGACGGCGCGCCAGCAGTGCCGGCACGTGCACCGCGCGGGTTGCCACGCTGGCCAGGCCTGCACCGCAATGCAGCGCGGCGTCGACCGCCAGCAGGATCGCGCCACCGCTGCCATGGTCGCCACCAATGCACAGCACATGGCCGTTGCCGCCCTTGTGCGAATCGCGCGGGCGCAGCGGGAACAGGCCGGGCAATGCATCGGCGCGATACGCCAGCGCTGCCGGCGCGATGCCCTCGAACACCGCGGCGGGGAGTTCCAGCGTCGCCAGCTCCAGCGCGCCGGCATGATCGAGCGCCGCGCCGGTGCGCAGGCCGCGGTGGCGGGCGATGAACTGCAGGGTGCGGTCGGCAACGATCGCCGCCGGGTGCGCGGCGCCGTTGGCCGCATCGACGCCGCTGGGCACGTCCAGCGCCAGTACCGGCGCCGGATGCGCGTTGATCGCATCGATCAGGGCGGCCGCGGCACCGTCCGGTGCGCGCGACAGGCCGATCCCGAACAGCGCATCCACGATCAGTCCGGCATCCCGCAAGCCATCCACGGGCTCGACGATGCGGCCACCGGCAGCCAGGAAGTCGTCGCAGGCCCGTTGCGCCACCGCCGTGCCCGGCGCCTGCAGCCGCAGCACGTGGACTTCGCGACCGGCCTCCAGCGCATGCCGCGCCAGCACGTAGCCATCGCCACCGTTGTTGCCGGGCCCGCACGCCACCGCGATCCGACGTACGTGCGGCCAGTGCTGCAGCACGCAGCGCCAGCCGGCCTGCCCGGCACGCGCCATCAACGCGGATTCATCGCCGCCGGACGCGGCGATCGCGCGCGCCTCGAGCGCGCGCAGGGCAACGATGTCGTGCAGCGGCAGCGGTGAAGGCATCCGGCGATTCTAAGCCGCGCGCCTATACTTCACACATGCCACCCGCAACACCCGATCACGCCGCGCTGGCCGAGCGCATCCGCGCGCTGGCGCATGCCGCGGGCTTCCAGCGGGTCGGCATTTCCGGGGTGGAACTGGCGGACGACGAAACCCACCTGCGCGACTGGCTGCAACAGGGCCTGCACGGTTCGATGGAATGGATGGCGCGGCACGGCGACAAGCGCGCGCGGCCGGCCGAACTGGTGCCGGACACGCTGCGGGTGGTCTCGGTCGGGATGGACTACGGCCAGGACGCGGACGCCGCCTGGGCGAACCTGGCCGATGGCGAGCGCGCCTACGTGGCGCGCTATGCGCTGGGGCGCGACTACCACAAGCTGATGCGCAACCGCCTGCAGGCGCTGGCGGACGACGTGGCGCGGGAAATCGGCCCGTTCGGCCACCGCGTGTTCGTGGATTCCGCGCCGGTGCTGGAACGCGCGCTGGCGCGCAACGCCGGGCTCGGCTGGATCGGCAAGCACACCTGCCTGATCGACAAGGACGGCGGCAGCTGGTTCTTCCTCGGCGAGCTGTTCGTCGACCTGCCGCTGCCGGTCGACCCGCCCGCCGGCGCCCATTGCGGCACCTGCATGCGCTGCATCGATGTCTGCCCGACCCGGGCGATCACCGCGCCGTATCGGCTGGATGCGCGGCGCTGCATTTCCTATCTCACCATCGAGCACGAAGGCAGCATCGACGAGGCGCTGCGCCCGCTGGTCGGCAACCGCATCTTCGGTTGCGACGACTGCCAGCTGGTGTGTCCGTGGAACAAATTCGCGCGCCGCACCGACGAGCCGGATTTCCGCACCCGCAACAACCTCGACCAGGCGACCCTGGCGGAGCTGTTCGCCTGGGACGAGGATGAATTCCTGCGCCGCACCGAGGGTTCGGCGATCCGCCGCAGCGGGCACGAGCGCTGGCTGCGCAACATCGCGGTGGCGCTGGGCAACGCGCCGGGGACGGATGCGGTGATCGAAGCCTTGCGGTCGCGCCGCGAGCATCCCTCGCCGGTGGTGCGCGAGCATGTGGAGTGGGCGCTGAGCCGGCACCGCTCTTCCTGACAACGGCGGAACCACCTCGCAGGACGGATGGCCCCGGGTGTCTTCGGGACCTTCGGCGACATGGATGTCGCCGATGAGCCTACATGGACGTACTTGCGGCGTGTCCCGAAGACACCCGGGGCCAGCCGGCCAATCGGAATCCAGTCAGCGTCGCTGGTTCAATTCGCGCAACAGCTCGCGCGTCACCGCATCGTCCGCCTCGGCTTCGCCCTGCAGCGCCGGCAGCAGGCGGCTTGCAACCTGCTTGCCGAGTTCGACCCCGAACTGGTCGAAGGCATTGATCCCCCACAGCACCGACTGCAGGTACACGCTGTGCTCGTAAAGGGCGACCAGCATGCCCAGCGATCGCGGGGTCAGCGCATCCAGCAGCAGCAGGGTGCTGGGGCGGTCGCCGGGGTAACGGCGGTGCGGATCGTCTGCATCCTGGCCGTTCGCCAGTGCCTCCACCTGCGCCAGCAGGTTGGCCAGCAGCGCCATGTGGTTGTCGGCGTGGCCATGCTCGGCGCGGACCACCCCGATGAAATCGGCGGGCACCGCCTGGGTGCCCTGGTGCAGGGCCTGGAAGAAGCTGTGCTGGGTATCGGTACCGGCACCGCCCCACCACACCGGCACCGTGTGCAGGCCGACGTCGCTGCCGTCCATCCGCACCGACTTGCCCAGGCTTTCCATCACCAGCTGCTGCAGGTAGTTCGGCAGCAGCCGCAGGCGGTCGTCGTACGGCAGCACCGCCTGGGTGGCCGCGTGCAGGCCGTTGCGGTTCCAGACCGCGGTCAGCGCGTGCAGCACCGCCAGGTTTTCCCGCAGCGGGGCCTCGTTGGCGTGCGCGTCCATCGCCGCCGCGCCATCCAGCAGCGCTTCGAAGGCCTCCATGCCGATCGCCAGCGCGATCGGGAAGCCCACCGCCGACCACAACGAGTAGCGGCCGCCGACCCAGTCCCACATCGGCAGGATCCGCTCCGGCGGGATGCCGAAATCGCCGGCGCGCTCCACGTTCGCGCTGACCGCGTACAGGCGGCCACCATGGTAGGCGGCGCCCTCGCCCAGCCAGTCGCGGACGATGCGGCCGTTGAGCAGGGTCTCCTGGGTGCCGAAGGTCTTGGAGATCACGATCGCCGCGGTGCGCGCCGGATCCAGCGGCGCCAGCACCCGCCGCGCGGCATTGCCGTCGACGTTGGAAATGAAGTGCACGCGCAGGCGCGCGTTCGCCGGCGCCAGCGCATCCACCACCAGCCGTGGCCCGAGGTCGGACCCGCCGATGCCGACGCTGACCACGTCGGTGACCGCCGACGCCTGCAGGCTTGCGACCAGCGCCTGCATGCGCTCGCGGGCCCGCCGCGCCTGCGCATGCGGGCCGGCGGCCGCCAGCGACAGCCCGCCGCGCAACGCCGTGTGCAGCGCGGCACGGCCTTCGGTCGAATTGACGATCTCGCCATCCAGCTGCCGCTGCATCGCCCCGGCGAGGTCGGCCTCCGCCGCAAGCGCGAACAGCGCGTCGAGCGCGATGCGGTCGTAGCGCTGGCGGGCGAAGTTGGCGTACAGCGGCCCCACCCGCAGGGCGAAATCGCGCGCGCGCGCCGGGTCGGCTTCGATCAGCGCGGCGAGCGAGGTGCCGGCCAGCCGCTGCGCATGCGCATCGAGGCCGGCCAGGCGGTTCATGCGGCCTGCTTCGGCATCGACTGGTTGGTGTGGGTCAGGCGGTTGTCGCGGTCCACGTACACCAGCGTCGGCTTGAACTTCGCCGCCTCGGCCTCGTCGCAATGGCCGTACGCGCAGATGATCACCAGGTCGCCGGGCTGCGCCTTGTGCGCGGCCGCGCCGTTGACCGAGATCACCCCGCTGCCTTCCTCGCCGCGGATCGCGTAGGTCGCGAAGCGCTCGCCGTTGTTGACGTTGTAGATCTCGATGCGCTCGTATTCGCGGATGCCGGAGATGTCCAGCAGGCGCCCGTCGATCGCGCACGAGCCTTCGTAATGCAGCTCCGCGTGGGTCACGCTGGCGCGGTGGATCTTGGCCTTGAGCAGGGTCAGTTGCATGGTTTCGGCTCCGGCGGCATGCCGCCAACGATCGGCCCGGGCAGCGCCCGGCACGGCGCAGTATAGGGGTCTGTTTCCGCACTGCAACATCACCGCGGCGACGTTCAGCCGGCGTCGAACTCCAGGTTGTCGATCAACCGGGTCCGGCCCAGCCGGGCCGCGACCAGCGCGACCCGCTCCGCGCCCGCGCCATCGGCGTCCGGCGTACTGAAATCGGGGCACCGGACCACCGCGTAATCCGCCGCGAACCCCGCCGCGCGCAGGGCCGCTTCGGCGTCCGCCTCGACCTGGTGGCGCGGCGTGCCGGCACGGATCGCGTCGCGCATGGCCAGCAGGGTTCGATGGATGGCCGGCGCGATCGCGCGCTCTTCCGCCGACAGGTACTGGTTGCGCGAACTCATCGCCAGGCCATCGTCTTCGCGGCGGGTGTCGCCGGCCACGATCTCCAGCGGGAACGCAAGGTCGCGGGCCAGGTAACGGATCACCGCCAGCTGCTGGTAATCCTTGCGGCCGAACACCGCCACCTCCGGCTGCACCTGGTTGAACAGGCGCGCGACCACGGTGGCGACGCCGTCGAAATGGCCGGGGCGATGCGCGCCGTCGAGGGTGTCGGTGATGCCGGGAACGTGGATGCGCACCGCGTTGCCTGCGCCGTACGGATACATCGCGTCGACCGATGGCATCCACAGCGCGTCGCAACCCGCCGCCTGCAGGCCGGCGGCATCCTGCCCGGGCGTGCGTGGGTAGCGGGAGAAATCCTCGTTCGGGCCGAACTGGGTCGGGTTCACGAACACGCTGGCGACCACCCGGTCGGCGTGCTCGCGCGCCAGGCGGACCAGCGAGAAGTGGCCTTCATGCAGGTTGCCCATGGTCGGCACGAAGCCGACGCGCAGGCCCTGCCGCTTCCATTCGCGGACCTGCGCGCGCAGGCCGTCGAGGTCGTGCAGGAGGACGATCCCGCTCATTCGTAGCTGTGCTCGGCGGCCGGGAACGCACCGCTGCGCACGGCAGCGGCGAAGGCGCGGATGGCGCCGGCCACGGAGCCGCCGTCGGCCAGGAAATCCTTGACGAACTTGGGCCGGCGGTGGCCGGTGTCCAGGCCCAGCAGGTCGTGCAGCACCAGCACCTGGCCGTCGCAGCCGGCGCCGGCGCCGATGCCGATGGTCGGGATCGGGCTGGCGGCGGTGATCCGGGTCGCCAGCGGCGCCGGCACGCCTTCCAGCACCAGCAGGGCGGCACCGGCGTCGGCCACGGCCAGGGCCTCCTCGCACAAGCGTGCGGCGGCGGCGTCCTCGCGGCCCTGCACCTTGAAACCGCCGAAACGGTGCACCGACTGCGGGGTCAACCCGAGGTGGCTGCAGACCGGGATCTCGCGCTCGACCAGGTAGCGGATGGTCTCAAGCTTGTGGCCGGCGCCTTCCAGCTTGACCATGCTGGCGCCGGCCTGGATGAAGCGCACCGCGGCTGCATGCGCTTCCTGCGGGGAGCCATCGGAACCGAACGGGAAATCCGCGATCTTCAGCGCGCGCCTGGCGCCGCGCGCCACCGCGGCGGTGTGGTAGGCGATGTCCTCCACCCGCACCGGCAAGGTGGACGCGTGCCCCTGCACCACCATGCCCAGCGAATCGCCGACCAGGATCAGGTCGCAGCCGTTGTCGTCGAGCACCCGCGCGAAGCTGGCGTCGTAACAGGTCAGCATCACCAGCTTGCGGCCGTCGGCGCGCGCGCGCGCCAGCATCGGCACCGTCCAGGTCTTCTGCAATTCGCTCATGCCTGGCTCCTGCCCGCGGGCGGCTAAGGTAACGCTTCGATGCCGTCGGCCGCCATGCCGGCGGCATGCGCGGCGACGCTGCCGCGTCCGGGAATCCGCAGCTCCGGCGCGATCTCCGCCAGTGGCAGCAGCGCGAACGCGCGTTCGTGCAGGTGCGGATGCGGCACCCGCAGGCCCGGCTGGTCGATCACCGCGTCGCCGAACAGCAGCAGGTCGAGGTCCAGCGTGCGCGGCCCCCAACGCTCGCCGGCCGGGCGCTCGCGGCCGAAGCCGCGTTCGATCGCGAGCAGGGCCTGCAACAGGTCGGGCGCGGCCAGTTCGGTCTCGACCAGCGCCACTGCATTGATGAAGTCCGGCTGGTCGGTGCGGCCCCAGGCGCGCGTGCGATACAGGCGCGAGGCGCGCAGCAGCCGCGAGCGCGGCAGCCGCCCCAATTCGGCGAACGCCTGCTCCAGCGTGCAGGCAGCGGCGCCGAGGTTGGCGCCCAGCCCGACTGCGGCCAGGGTCATGCCGGGGCTTGCGCGGCCGCCCCGTTGCGACGGCGGCGGCGGCGCTTGCGCGGCGCACCCCCATCGTCCGCTGCACCGGCGTCGGCTGGGTCCGCCTCGTGCGGGTCGTCCGCGTCGCCCGCCGCGTGTTCGCTGGCGTCCACGGCTTGCGCCGGATGCAGTTGCGCCTCGCGCCAGAACGCGACGTCACCCGCATGGCTGTCCGATGCGGTCAGGCGCAACTCGAGGAAATCGAATGCGGCGCGGAAGCGCGGATGCGCAAGCAGGCGGAACACCCGCTTGCGCTGGCGCAACGCGAAGCGCGGCTGCAACAGCCAGATCTCCTGCATCGGCAGCGAGAACCGGCGCGGCAGCGCGGTGCGCGCGACCTGGTGCAGGCTGACCCGGTCGGCGGCGCGCCGCTGGGCCTCGACCGCATGCACGCCTTGCGCCTGCAGCAGCGCCAGCGCCCGGCAATACGCCGGCCACAGCAGCACCGCATACAGGAACGCGGGTGAAACCGATTCCTCCGCCGCGACCCGCGCGTCGGTGTTGCGCAGGCCCTGCACCAGCATCCGCCGCAATGCGCCGGACTTGTTGGAAGCCAATGCCTGCGCGGTTTCCGGCAGCAGCGCCGGCAGCAACCCGGTCGCCTCCAGCAACTCGAAGCTGGCGACCGCATGGCCGGACAGGAACAGCTTCAGGGTTTCCTCGAACAGCCGCGCCGGCGCGGCTTCTGCCAGCAGCGGCGCCAGCCGCGGCAACGGTTCGGCGGTGGCGGCCTCGATCGTGAACCCCAGCTTCGCGGCCAGCCGCGCCGCCCGCAGCATCCGCACCGGATCCTCGCGATAGCGCGCTTCCGGCTCGCCGATCAGGCGCAGCAGGCGCGCCTGCACGTCGGCATAGCCGCCGGTGTAGTCGCGTACCGAGAAGTCCTCGATCGCGTAGTACAGCGCGTTCGCGGTGAAGTCGCGGCGGATCGCATCATCCTCGATGCTGCCGTAGATGTTGTCGCGCAGCAGTCGGCCGCCATCGTCGGTCAGGCGGTCGCCCTCGTCGTCGCCGCCGTTGGCGCGGAACGTCGCCACTTCGATGATCTCGCGCCCGTAGACCACGTGGGCCAGGCGGAAGCGGCGCCCGATCAGGCGGCAATTGCGGAACAGCGCGCGGACCTGTTCCGGGGTGGCGTCGGTGGCGACGTCGTAATCCTTGGGCGCGCCGCCGACCAGCAGGTCGCGCACCGCGCCACCGACCAGGTAGCCACCGAAGCCGGCCTCCCGCAGTCGGTAAAGCACGCGCAGGGCGTTCGGGCTCATCTGCTTGCGCGAGATGCCATGCACGTCGCGCGGGATGACGTGCGGGCCGGCGGGGGTCGGGGATGTGGATGCGGCGGTGTCGGTCATGCGTTGCGGCCGTGCCGCTGGGTTCCTGGGACTGGCGGGCGCGTTGCCAGGGGCCGACGCGGCCTTCTATACTAGCAAGCCCGGTGCACGGCTTCGGCTGTACCCGGGCCGGCCGTCCTGCCGGAGGGGCATCGCCCCGACCCTGCTCCCATCGTCTAGAGGCCTAGGACACCACCCTCTCAAGGTGGACACACGGGTTCGAATCCCGTTGGGAGTACCAATCCAAAAGCCCGCACGGCGACGCGCGGGCTTTTTTCATGGGCGCTAAACTACCCACCTCGCAACGGGACCATTCGCCATGCCCTTCGTCGTCACCGAGAACTGCATCAAGTGCAAGCACACCGACTGCGTGGAAGTGTGCCCGGTTGACTGCTTCCACGAAGGCCCGAACTTCCTGGTGATCGACCCGGACGAGTGCATCGACTGCACCCTCTGCGAACCGGAGTGCCCGGTCGGCGCGATCTATCCGGAGGAGGACGTGCCCGCCGGCCAGGAGGTCTTCGTCGCGCTCAACGCCGAGCTTGCGAAGCAGTGGCCGGTACTCGCCACCCGCAAGGATGCGCTGCCGGATGCCGCCGAATGGGACGGCAAGCCCGGCAAGCTGCCGCTGCTGGAGCGCTGATCCGCGCCCGGCCCGCAACGGCCAAACCATGAAAAAAGGCGCCACGGGGGCGCCCTTCTCCAAGCATGGCGGTGGACGCCTGCTTACGGGGCGATGGCCGCCTTCAGCGCCGCGACCAGCTTGACCGGCGCCTCGCCGGTCGGCGGCAGGCCGCGCGGATCGACCGCCGACACATAGGCACCGTCGCCTACCTTGGTCACCCGCACCAGGAACTTGGCGTCCATGTAGTCGAGGTCATAGGTACCGAGGATCGGCGCGCGGCTCACCACGGTCACGCCCGCGGTGGCGCCCAGCACCTCGCCGACCTTCGCGAAGATCGCATCGCGATCGCCGCTGGCATTGAAGCCGATCGGCGCCGCGCTGCCGCCGCCGGCGTTGTTCATGGCCGACGCCGAGACCGCGCCACCGGTGGCCGGCAGCGACATCGCGCGATCCGCGCTGGGGCGGTCGAGGTCCGGCGGCACTTCCAGCGGCCGGCTCTCGGTGCTCTGGGTGTACAGCTCGTCCTTCTCGCCGAACATGCTGCAGCCGGACACCGCCGCGACCAGCACGATTGCGGACAGCGGTGCGGCGAAGCGGAAGGCTTGGGGGGAACGGGGCATCAGGAGCTCCTGTCAGGCCGCCTGCGGGCGGCAGCGTTGTTCGAGTTGGAGGATGTCCGCATGCAGGCGCTCGGCCTCGGCGGCATGCAGGGATGATAGCGGTTGCAGCGGCAGGCGCAGGCCGACGCCGATTCCGTTCAGCGCCAGGAGGGCTTTCAGCGGGATCGGATTGGGTTCGACGGCGAGGAAGTGGTAGAGCGCGTGCAGGCGCGCATCGAATTCCTCCGCACCCGCCGCGTCGCCGCCGCGGGCCAGCCCGCACAGGCGGCGGAAGGCATTCGGGACCACGTTCGAGGCCACCGAGACGATGCCGTCGGCGCCGGCCAGCATCGCCCGTACCGCGGTCGGGTCGTCGCCGCTGAGCACGGCGAACCCGCGCCGGCGCAGCGGCAGCAACGCCTCCATGCGTTCGGCATCGGCGCGCGCTTCCTTGATGCCGACGATGTTGGGATGCAGCGACAGCAGGGCGCTGGTTTCCGCCGCCATGTCGCAGCCGGTGCGGCCCGGCACGTTGTACAGGACCACCGGCAACCCGCCCTCGTCGGCGACCGCGCGGAAATGCGCGAGCAGCCCGGACTGGGTGGGGCGCACGTAGGGCGGGGTCACCACCAGCACCGCATCCGCCCCCAGCGCCGCGGCGCGGCGGCAGGCCTGGATGGTCTTGGCGGTATTGGAGTGGCCGGTCCCGGCCAGCACCGGCAGCTTGCCACCGGCCTGCTCCACTGCGGTGCGCAGCAGGGTTTCGAACTCGGGCTCGAACAGGGCCGACGCCTCGCCGGTCGATCCGGCCACGACCACCCCGTGGATGCCGGCATCCAGCTGGCCCTGCAGCAGTCGCTGCCAGGCGGGTAGGTCGAGCTCGCCGGTCGCCGTGAACGGCGTCGCCAGCGCGGTGATGCTGCCGGAAAGTTGCAAGGGAGTGCTCGCGGCTGGGCGCCAGGCGGCGTGCGTGGCGCAGGAGGAAGGGGCCGTACGCGTCCGATCTTACTTGCGGCGCGAAAGCGCCGGCAAGTATGCTGGCCGCACGCACGCCGGCCGCACCGCCGCCGACTTCCAGCAATACGCCCCCATCGCTTCGGACGCCCCCTTGACCGACACCACCGCCAGGCCCGCGCCGAACGAAAACCACCTGCTGATCAACGCGTACAGCACGCATCCGCAGTCGCCCTTGCTCGCCGTCACCCGCCGCATCGCCGACTCCGGCTGCAACCTGGTCGACACCCGCCTGTCCACGGTCGGCCGCGATGTCTCGGTGACCGCGCTCGCCACCGGTTCCTGGGACGCGGTGGCCAAGCTCGAGACCATGATGGCCAAGCTGGAGCGCGAGGAAGGCCTAAGGCTGGTCTGGTACCGCACCGGGCCAAAGCCGGTGCAGTCCAGCCTGCTGCCGTACGTGGTCGAGGTGATCGCCTCGGACAAGCCCGGCATCCTGTTCCAGCTGGCGGACTTCTTCGACCGCCAGGGCATCACCATCGAGAGCCTGCACTGCTCGCGCTACCGGGCGATGCAGACCGGCGCCGACATGTTCTCCGCGCAGCTGACCATCGGGGTCCCTTCGGACATGCACATCGCCGCCCTGCGCGACGATTTCCTCGAGTTCTGCGACCACCTGAACCTCGACGCCATCATGGATCCGATGAAGTACTGATGCCCGAGACCGGCGACCGCGTCCCCGATCTCCCCCTGGCCCTGTCCAGCGGCAAGGCCGCGACGCTCGGCGATTACGCCGGCAAGTGGCTGGTCCTGTATTTCTACCCGAAGGATTCCACCCCGGCCTGCACCGCCGAGGGCCAGGACTTCAACGCGCTGCTGCCCGATTTCAAGCGCGCCGGCGCGCAGGTGCTGGGCGTGTCCAGGGACTCGCTGAAGTCGCACCAGAACTTCTGCGCCAAGCAGGGCTTCAAGTTCGACCTCGCCAGCGATGCGGACGAACGCATCTGCAATGCCTTTGGCGTGATCCAGCCGAAGAAGCTCTACGGCCGCGACTACATCGGCATCGTCCGCAGCACCTTCCTGGTCGACCCCGAGGGCGTCATCCGCCAGTCATGGCAGCCGGTGAAAGTCCCCGGGCATGCACAGGCCGTGCTCGACGCCCTGAAGGCCGCGAACCGCAAGTGACCGCCCCCGCTTCCAGCCATTCCCGCCCGACGCAGCGCGCCGGGCGTCCCTCGTCGCGCGCGCCGGCGGCGCGCAGGCCGCTGCACCCCACCAACCGCTGTCCGACCGCAGGAATCCGAGCATGACGCGAAGCAAGCGCATCTACGTCCTCGATACCAACGTGCTGATGCACGACCCGACCGCGCTGTTCAAGTTCGAGGAACACGATGTGTACCTGCCGATGCAGGTGATGGAGGAGCTGGACAACGGCAAGAAGGGCACCTCCGAGGCCAGCCGCAACGCGCGCCAGGTCAGCCGTTTCCTGAACGAGCTGATCGAGGCCCACGGCGGCACCGACGTCCACCACGGGGTGGCGCTGGCGCGGCCGAAGGGGCTGCAGCTGCGCGGTGCGGACAGCGTCGGCAAGCTGCGCTTCCAGACCGACAATTTCGATGCCGGCAAGCGCTTCGGCGCGGTGGTCCCGGACAACGCGATCCTCGGCGCGATCCTGGCGCTGAAGGAATCCGATCCCGGCGCGCCGGTGGTGTTCGTGTCCAAGGACATCAACCTGCGGATCAAGGCCTCGATCGCGGGCATCGCCAGCGAAGACTACGAGAACGACCGCGCGCTGGACGATTTCAGCCTGCTCTACACCGGCGCCACCGCGCTGCCGGTGGACTTCTGGGAACGCCACGGCAAGGACCTGAAGTCGTGGACCGACAAGGGCCGCACCTACTACGAGATCGACCAAGGCGACGGCGACGACTGGTATCCGAACCAGTTCCTGTACCTGCCGGGCGACGAGGAAGCGGAGATGAAGGTGGCGAAGGTCACCGATGCCAGGGTGACCCTGCAGATCGTCGACGATTTCCGCCACAGCCAGCACGCGGTGTGGGGCATCACCGCGCGCAACCGCGAGCAGAACTTCGCGCTGAACGCGCTGATGGACCCGGAGATCGACTTCGTCACCCTGCTCGGCACCGCCGGCACCGGCAAGACCCTGCTGGCGCTGGCCGCGGGCCTCGCGCAGACCATGGATGCGCAGCGCTACCGCGAGATCATCATGACCCGCGCCACCGTCAGCGTGGGCGAGGACATCGGCTTCCTGCCCGGCACCGAGGAAGAGAAAATGACGCCCTGGATGGGCGCCCTGACCGACAACCTGGAAGTGCTGACCCACAACCAGGAGGGCGGCGCCTGGGGCCGCGCGGCCACCAACGACCTGCTGGCCTCGCGGATCAAGATCCGCTCGATGAACTTCATGCGCGGGCGCACGTTCCTGTCGCGCTACCTGATCCTGGACGAGGCGCAGAACCTCACCCCCAAGCAGATGAAGACCCTGGTCACCCGCGCCGGCCCCGGCACCAAGATCGTCTGCCTGGGCAACGTCGAGCAGATCGACACGCCCTACCTCACCGAGACCACCTCTGGCCTGACCTATGCGGTGGATCGCTTCAAGAACTGGGCGCACAGCGCGCACGTGACCCTGCGCCGCGGCGAGCGCTCGCGGCTGGCCGACTTCGCCTCGGAAGTCCTGTGATCCGGCGCGCCACTGCCGGCGGCGGCGCGCGGCACCCGCACGCGCCATGAACACGCCGCGGCAGGCGGCGTTCGCGCCGAAACTGTGGACGGTGCTGCGCAACGGCTACCGCGGCGGCGACTTCCGGCACGACGCGGTGGCCGGCCTGACCGTGGCGATCGTGGCGCTGCCGCTGGCGATGGCGCTGGCGATCGCCTCCGGCACCACCCCCGACAAGGGGCTGGTCACCACGGTGGTCGCCGGCTTGCTGATTTCGGCGCTGGGTGGCACGCGCTTCCAGATCGGCGGCCCGACCGGCGCGTTCATCCCGGTGGTGTACGTGGTGATCTCGGCGCACGGCTTCGACGGCCTGGTGCTGGCGACGCTGATGGCCGGCATCCTGCTGGTGTTTGCCGGGCTGATGAAGGTCGGCGCGCTGATGCGGTTCATGCCGCAGCCGCTGGTCACCGGCTTCACCAGCGGGATCGCGGTGATCATCGCCGCCAGCCAGCTCAAGGATGCGCTGGGCCTGCCGCTGGAGACGGTCCCCGCCGAATTCATCCCGAGGATCCGCCTGCTTGCCGCGCACCTGGGCGAGGCCAATCCCACCGCGCTGGCGCTGGCGGCCGGCAGCGTGGCCCTGATCGTGGGCCTGCGCCGCCATGCCCCGCGCGCGCCAGGCTTCCTGCTGGCGGTGCTGCTGTCCGCCGCGCTGGTGGCACTGGCCGGGCTGCAGGTCGACACCATCGCCTCGCGCTTCGGCGGCATTCCCTCCAGCCTGCCGATGCCGCAATGGCCGGCGCTGTCGCTGGAACGGTTGCTGGCACTGGTGCCGGCGGCACTCACGATCGCGTTCCTGGCCGGGATCGAGTCGCTGCTGTCGGCGGTGGTTGCCGATGGCATGAGCGGCGGCAAGCATCGCCCGAACACCGAGCTGGTGGCGCAGGGCGTCGCCAACGTGGCGTCGGCGCTGGTCGGCGGGCTGCCCGCGACCGGCGCGATCGCGCGCACCGCCACCAATATCCGCAGCGGTGCACGCAGCCCGCTGGCGGGGGTGCTGCACGCGGTGTTCGTGCTCGGCTTCATGCTGCTGCTGGCGCCGCTGGCCGGCTACGTGCCGCTGCCGACGCTGGCGGGCGTGCTGCTGGTGGTGGCCTGGAACATGAGCGAGCGCGAGCACTTCATGCACACCCTGCGCGCCCCCAAGGGCGACCGCGCGGTGCTGCTGGCGACCTTCGCCACCACCGTGCTGGTCGACCTGACGTTCGCGATCGAGGTCGGCATCGTGATCGCCGCGTTCGTGTTCATGTCGCGGATGGCGGACGTGGTCGAGGTGCAGTCCGGGTTGCAGCTGTCGGACGGCGACGACGCCCCCGAGGACCTCACCCAGCGCGCACGCGTGCCGCACGACGTGCAGGTCTACCGGATCAGCGGCCCGCTGTTCTTCGGCGCCACCGGGCGGCTCGAGAGCGTGCTGGACGATGCCGCCACCCCGCCGCGCGCCTACATCCTGCGCATGGGCCAGGTGCCGATGGTGGACGCCAGCGGCGTGCATGCGCTGAAGACGCTGTACGAACGCTGCCGCCGCCGCGGCACCCAGCTGGTGATCTCCGGCCTGCGCGCGCAGCCGCGGCGGACGCTTGCGCGGATGCCACTGTCGGACCACGGCGAGGGCCTGCACCTGGTTGGTGACTTCGAGCAGGCGCTGGCGCTGGTCGACACCTTGCACCCCGCGCCAGCCACGCCCGCGACCCTGCCATGAACGATCCACGCCCCGCCTGCGCGCTGACCATCGCCGGCAGCGATTCCGGCGGCGGCGCCGGCATCCAGGCCGACCTCAGGACCTTCGCCGCGCACGGCGTCCACGGGCTCTGCGCGATCGCCGCGCTGACCGCGCAGCACACCCGCGGGGTGACCGCGGTGCAGGTGCCGCCGGTTGCCTTCCTGCGCGCGCAACTGGATGCGTGCTTCGACGATTTCCGCATCGGCGCGGTGAAGATCGGCATGCTCGCCAGTGTCGAGGTGATCGCGTGCGTGGCGGAGGCGCTCGAAGCCCATCGCCCGCCGCACGTCGTGCTGGACCCGGTAATGGTGGCCACCAGCGGCGCCAAGCTGCTGCAGGACGACGCCCTGCACGCGCTGCGCACGCGCCTGTTGCCGCTGGCCAGCATCGTCACCCCCAACATCCCGGAAGCGGAACTGCTGCTCGCGCATCCGGTCGTCGGCGCGGCGCGGGTGGAGTCGGCGCTGGCCGAATTCACCGACGACCTCGGCGCACGCGCGGTGCTGCTCAAGGGCGGCCACCTGCCCGGCGACGGGCCGATGCTGGACCGCTACTGGGACGGCGAAACCGTGGCCATGTTCGGCCATGACCGCCTGGCGCTGGAGGCGCACGGCACCGGCTGCACGCTGGCGTCGGCGATCGCGGCCAACCTGTGCCTGGGCATGCCGATGCAGCAAGCCTGCGCGGCCGCCACCGACTACGTGCATCGCGCCTTGCGGATGGGCTACCGACCGGGACGCAGCGCGCTGGTGGTGCTCGACCACTTCGGCGCGGCACCGCTCAGAACAGCTTGACCACCCAGCGCAGCGGCAAGCGCTTCAGCACCCAGCCCAGCGGCGCCCACGGCCACCACGGCACGTAGGCGACCGCGGGTTCGCGCAGGATCGCCGCGGCCAGCAGCCGGCAGCCGCGCTCGCCATCGATCATGAACGGCGTGTGCCCGGCCGGCGCATCTTCATTCATCTCGGTGCGGATGTAACCCGGCAGCAGCGTACTGACCTTGATCCGCGGCTTGCGCAGCATGTCCGCGCGGATGCCTTCGGCCAGCGAGGCGACGCCGGCCTTGCTCGCCGCATACGCGGTCAGGCCGCCGCGGAAGCCGCGGATCGCGCTGACCGAGGCGATCACCGCCAGGTGTCCGCGATCCTGCGCGCGGAACACCTCCATCGCCGCCTCGCACTGCGCCAGCGCGGCGATCAGGTTGGTCTCGATGATCGCCTTGTTGCGCTCGAAGCCGCCCTTGCCGACCGGCATGCCCTGGCCGATGCCGGCGTTGACCACCACCCGGTCGAGCTCGCCGAAGGCAGCGCGGAACCCGCGCACGACCTCGAATACCCGCGCGTGGTCGGTGACGTCGAGGACCTCGACCAGCACCCGCACCCCCGGGTGCGCGGCTTCAAGCTCCTCCTTGAGCGCCTGCAGCCGGTCCAACCGGCGCGCGCACAGCGCCAGGTCATGGCCGCGGCGGGCGAATTCGCGGGCCATCCCCGCGCCAAGGCCCGAACTGGCGCCGATGATGACCACGTTCGACTTGCGCATGCCTGCCTTCATCCCCAATGCCCCGATCCGCGATGGCGCCAGCGGCGCTAACGATACGTCACCAGTCCCGCATGCCTGCCTTCGAAGTGCGCATGGCCGTTGAGGGTGGACAGGCTCACGCCCTCGCGCCCCCGCACCAGCTTGGTCACCCCGCAATTCACCAGCGCCCAGCTCAGGCGGAAGCCATCGCTGTCCGGGATCCGCAGCAGGTGCTGGGCCACCGCCGCGATCGGTCCGCCGGAGGTGAACACCAGCGCATCGGACCCGCCCGGCAACGCATCGAGCACCGACCCCAGCGCCTGCATGCACCGCGCACGGAAAGCGGCCCAGCTCTCGCTGTAGTCGGCGTCGTGCGCGCCACCCACCCAACGCGCCACCGCCTGTTCGAACATGGCCTGGAACGCCCGTTGCGGATCCGGTTGCGCCATCATCTCGGCGCGTGCGCGCTCGGGGTCGGCGAAATCGGGCCGCAAGGCGGTGATCACCCGCACATGGTCGAATTCGTTCCAGCCGGCATCGCTGCGCCAGGCGGGGGCGAGGCCCATGGCCTCGAGGCAGGCCTGCGCGGTCTGCCGATGCCGCTGCAGGTCGCCGCTGGCCACCACCGCGAAGCCCGCCTGCGCGCGCGCAAGCGCTTGCCCGAGCACCTGCGCCTGCTGCTGGCCGCGTTCGCTGAGCACGTCGTAGTCCGCGGCACCGAACGAGGCCTGCCCGTGGCGCACCAGGTAGACCGCGCTCATGCCGCCACCCGCTGGCGTGCGATCGCGCGGCGGCAGCGCCAGTGCAGGTAGTGCACGAACAGCCAGAACCGCTTGAACGCGGGGTTGCGGGTCTGCCCGTGGTGGTAGCGGAAGTAGATCTGCTGGGCGATCGCCGACAACCGGAACAGCCCGTATACCTCGTGGAAGGTCACGTCGCCGGGATCGAACCCCATCCTGCCGCAGTAGTGGTCGATCACCTCGCGGCGGGTCAGCATGCCCGGCAGGTGGGTGGGCTGGCGGCGCATGCCCTGCGCCATGAAATCGTCGCCAGCCTCCACCCAGTAGGCCAGGGTA
>Ga0073905_10000207_pt1 | contig 25752 bp, 23 predicted proteins | sample KloWWTupernatant_FD_65482 | JGI IMG/M metagenome (GOLD analysis project Ga0073905, IMG submission 65482) | Active sludge microbial communities from Klosterneuburg, Austria, studying microevolution and ecology of nitrifiers - Klosterneuburg... | ecosystem: Engineered > WWTP > Aerobic digester >... | reverse complement strand
GCGGCTCTGCCGCCGCCGCGTCATCGTGCGGCTCTGCCGCCGCCGCGCCTGTGCCCGGCAGCCGCGCCAGCGCGCTTTCGTGCGCGCCGGGCTCGGCCGCCAGCATGCCGCGCGGCCACGAAGCGCCGTCCGGCCACGGGCGGTCCGGTCCGTGCGCGGCGGGGCCGGCGAGCGCCGCGCCGATCTCGCCCGGCGCGTACAGGGCCAGGCTGCGCTCGAGCGCCAGCGCGCTCGCGGGGGCGGGCGCGGGACTGGTCCATCGGCCGCTGCCCCTGTCGGTTCGCGCGCCGGTGCTTCCTGCGCCGCCCGCGCTCGCCGTCGTGCGCAGCGCCTCGGCGACCGAGTGAAAGACGAACGAACGCAGCGCCGCCGGGTCGCGGAAACGCACCTCGATCTTGGCCGGGTGCACGTTGACGTCGACCAGTCCGGGGTCGATCGAGACGAACAGCACCCACGCGGCATGGCGATCGCCGTGCATCATGTCCGAGTAGGCCTGCCGGAGCGCGTAACCGAGCAGGCGGTCGCGCACGAAGCGACCATTGACGTACAGGAACTGCCGGTCGGCGCGAGCGCGGTTGACGGTCGGCAACCCGAGCACGCCCCAAAGGCGAAGCGGGCCGGCCTGCGTCTCGACGACTCGGTGCGCGCCGGCGTAGTCGTCACCGAGCGCCGCCAGCGCGCGGCTGCGCCAGTCGGCCGCGGGCATGCGCCCGGCGCGCCGCTCGTCGATCGTCAACTCGAACTCGATCGACTCGTGCGCAAGCGCGACCCTGCGGAAAGCCTCGGCGCAGTGCGCGGCCTCGGTGGCGGCGGTCTTCAGGAACTTGCGTCGAGCCGGCGTCTGCGAATACAGGTCGAGCACCTCGACCGTGGTGCCGACCGGGCCGGCAGCCGGTGCGATCTCGGCCGTGGCGCTGTCGATGCGCGACGCCGACGCCGCGCCGGCCGTGCGGCTGGTGATGCGGACCTGCGCGACCGACGCGATCGAGGCCAGCGCCTCGCCGCGAAAGCCGAGCGTGGCCACGCGCTCGAGTTCGTCGAGCGTGGCGATCTTGCTGGTGGCATGCCGGGTCAGCGCGAGGGCGAGCTCGTTCGGCGCGATCCCTCCGCCGTCGTCGCTCACGACGATTCGGCGGACGCCGCCCTCTTCGATGCGCAGCGAGATCCGCCGTGCGCCCGCGTCGATGGCGTTTTCGAGCAGTTCGCGCACCACCGAGGCCGGCCGCTCGACCACTTCGCCGGCAGCGATCTGGCTGACCAGGCGATCGGGGAGCAGCGCGATCGGGCGCGCCGGCGCGACGGAGGCGGGCATCCGCGGATTATAGGGACGCGCGTGTAACATCCGCGCCCATGGACTTCGCACAGTTGCTCGACATCTTCCTGCATCTCGACAAGCACCTCGCTGCCGTGGTCGAGCAATCCGGGCCGTGGGTCTACGGGATCCTGTTCGCGATCATCTTCGTCGAGACCGGGCTGGTGGTCATGCCGTTCCTGCCCGGCGACTCGCTGCTGTTCGTCGCCGGCGCGATCGCCGCGGTCGGCGGCATGCAGCTGCCGCTGCTGATCGTGCTGCTGATCGTCGCTGCGGTGCTCGGCGACGCGGTCAATTACTCGATCGGCAGCTATTTCGGCCCCAAGGTGTTCGGCTGGGAGCAGTCGCGCTTCTTCAACAAGGCGGCGTTCGATCGCACGCACGCGTTCTACGAGCGCCATGGCGGCATCACGATCATCGTCGCGCGCTTCCTGCCCTTCGTGCGCACCTTCGCTCCCTTCGTGGCGGGCGTCGCACAGATGAGCTACCCGAAGTTCGCGCTGTACAACGTCACTGGCGCGGTGCTGTGGGTGACGAGCCTCACCGGCATCGGGTACCTGTTCGGCAATACCGGCTGGGTGAAGGCGAACTTCCAGTGGGTCACGCTGGCGATGATCGTCATTCCCGGACTGCCGGCGGTCTTCGAGGTGTTGCGGCACTGGCTTCGAAGCCGGCGCGCGATTTCCGGACCGTCAGGGGGTTCCGGACCGTCAGGGGGTTCCGGCGACGCGAACCGTGGCCTAGAATGATGTCCCGATCGACAGGTTCTCGGGACGCCGTTTCCCCGGATGCCAGCCATGAAGATCCTGATCGTCTGCGACGACCAGGCCGTGTCTTCCCGGATCCTCGCGCCGCTGCGCGAGGCGGGTTACGCGGTCGACATCGTCGACCGGCCCGGCGAGGCCGATGCCGTGCTCCGCGGCGGTCACTTCGATGACATCGTCCTCGACCTGCAGCGCGATCCCGAGGCAGGCCTGGAGTGGCTGCGGGGGCTGCGCCAGCGGCGCATGCGCCTGCCGGTGCTGATCCTGACCGACCGTGACGCGGTCGACACGCGCATCGCCGCGATCGACGCCGGCGCGGACGATCATCTCGAAACGCCGTTCGAGCCGCGCGAGCTGGTAGCGCGCTGCCGAGGGTTGGTCCGCCGCAATGGCAGCGCGTCGCGCTCGGACGTCGTGACCTGCGGCGAGCTCGTGGTCGACAGTCGCAAGCGCGAAGTCCGGCACGGTTCGGTGCCTGTCGACCTGACGCCGCGCGAGTGGTCGATCCTCGAGTACCTGGTGCTCAACGCGGGCACCGCGGTCACGAAGGAGCGTCTGCTGCGCGCGATCACGGGCTTCGACGAACGGCTCGCGCCGAACGCGATCGAGGTCTACGTGTCGCGGCTGCGCAGCAAGCTGTCGGGGACGGGTGCGCGCATCAGCACGTTGCGCGGGGTCGGGTACCGGCTGGAACAGCCCGACGAAGGCGCCGAGCCGGCGCGCTGGTAGCACTGCAGCGGCGCGACGCGCCGGCGCTGTCGCGGGCGCCGGCGATCACGTCGTGCGCGCCTTCGGCGCCGGCGGATGGCGCAGCAGGTAGCGCCGCAGCCCCCTGAAGATTGCGTCGGCGATGCGGGCCTGGTAGCGCGTGTCGCCGAGCCGCTTCTCCTCGTTCGGGTTGCTGATGAAGGCAGTCTCGACCAGGATCGACGGAATGTCCGGCGCCTTCAGCACCGCGAAGCCGGCCTGCTCGATGCGCGGCTTGTGCAGCTGGCCGACGCCGCCGAGTTCGCCGAGCACGAAGTGCCCGAGGCGGCTCGAGTCCTGGATCTGCGCGGTCGTGCTCAGGTCGAGCAGCACCCGGCGCACTTCGCGGTTGCGGCTGCCGAGGTTCACGCCGCCGATGCGGTCCGACGCGTTCTCCCTCGTCGCGAGCCAGCGTGCCGCGGAGCTGGTCGCGCCGCGCTCGGACAGCACGTAGACCGACGCGCCGCTCGCCTGCGGGCGGACGAACGCATCGGCGTGGATCGACACGAAGAGGTCGGCCTGTACGCGGCGCGCCTTCGACACGCGCATCGCGAGCGGCACGAAGTAGTCGCCGTCGCGAGTCATGTACGCGCGCATGTTGGACTCGGTGTTGATCCGCTCGCGCAGCATCTGCGCAATGCGCAGCACGACGTCCTTCTCCTGCGTGCCGCGACGCCCGATCGCGCCGGGGTCCTCGCCCCCGTGGCCGGGGTCGATCGCGATCGTCACCATGCGCGCGATCGCCGCAGGCGATGGTCGCTTGCCGCGCGCCGTGCGGTGGCGTTCCGGCGCCGACGAAGCTTCGTGCTCGTCGGTGCCCGGCTGCGCGAGTCGCTCCTGCGAGTCGAGCCGGTCGCGCAGCAGTGCCGCGATCGGGTCCTCGGGCGGAGGCAGCGGCGGCCGCACCGAGCGGCTGCGCACGTCGTCGAGCAGCGTCTTCAGCGGATCGACCGGAACCGCCGGATGCAGGTCGAGCACCAGCCGGTGCCGGTAGTTGCCGACCGGCTCCAGCGTGAACAGCTGCGGCAGCACCTCGGATTTCAGGTCGAACACCAGCCGCGCAACGCGCGCGCGGTGTTGCCCGACGCGCACCTGCAGGATGTGCGGGTCCTCGGGCCGGATCTTCGCGACGAGTTCGCGCAGCGCGAGGTCGATCTCGAGCCCCTCGAGGTCGACGACCAGCCGGGGTGGATCGGACAGTTGCAGCTGCGTCGACTTCAGCGGCTCGTCGAGTTCGAGGGTGACGCGCGTGTAGTCGCGCGCCGGCCAGACGCGCACTGCGAGGATCGAGGCCGCCCGCGCCAGCGGCAGGTCGAGCGCGAGCAGGGCGCCGGCGAGTCCGGCGCGCGCGCCGGCGAGACCGAGCCCCGAGCGGGCCCCGGCGCTCAGCAGGCGGCGCCGGCCGCGCGCAGGGCCTTCAGGCATGCCAATCCCCTGGGCGACCCTGCGTCGAGGCGGGCCGTGCGCGCGTCGTCGCCGGCGGTCGCGTCGAAATCGAGCCGTAGCCGCAGGTCGGGCGCCGGCAGGCTCGCGCTCGCGTGCTCGGGCCACTCGATGACCACCACGCCCGATCCGCCGAGATAGTCGTCGAAACCCGCATCGAGCCAAGCCCTGTCGGAGGAGAGTCTATAGAAATCAAAATGATACAAGCGAAAGCTCGGCAGCTCGTACGATTCCAGCAGTGTAAAGGTCGGGCTTTTCACGCGGCCGGTGTAGCCGAGCGCGCGCAGCAACGCGCGCGTGAAGGTGGTCTTGCCCGCGCCCAGGTCGCCCGACAGGAACAGCACGAAGCCGGGCTCGAGTCGTGCGGCCAGGCGTTCGGCGAGTCGCTGCGTGGCGGGCAGGTCCGGCAGCCGCAATTCGAGCTGCGCTGCGGCGGAATCGGCCGACGGCGTGCCGGGCGGGTTCGTTGCTGAGAGGGACACGTGCCAGGGCCTAGAATCCGGACGTGGAGCTACGCATCGAACAGTTGCAGGCCTGGGCGCGCGAGCTCGGGTTCGGGTCGCTGGGCGTTGCCGACGTCGACCTGTCCGATGCCGAGCCGGGACTGCAGGCATGGCTTCAGGCGGGCTTCCACGGCGAGATGGATTATATGGCCCGGCACGGCGCCAGGCGCGCACGCCCGGCGGAACTGGTGCCGGGCACCGTGTCGGCGATCATGGTCACGCTCGACTACGCACCCGACGATCCCGGCTGGGTCGGCGATGCCAGGGCCGCGCTTGCCGACGCCGGGCGTGCGTACGTCTCGCGCTATGCGCTGGGGCGCGACTATCACAAGGTGGTCCGCGCACGGCTGCAAGGGCTCGCGTCGCGCATCGAGGAGCAGATCGGCGCCTTCGGCTACCGCGTGTACTGCGATTCGGCGCCGGTCCTGGAGGTCGAGCTCGCGCGCCGTGCCGGCCTGGGCTGGCGCGGCAAGCACACGCTGCTGATCGAACCGCGTCGCGGCTCGACCTTCTTCCTGGGCACGCTCTACACCGACCTGCCGCTGCCGGTGCCGGTGCCGGCGTCGAAGGCGCCCGCCGACCACTGCGGCAGCTGCGTGCGCTGCATCGACGCGTGCCCGACCGGCGCGATCGTCGCGCCGTACCGCGTCGATGCGCGCCGCTGCATCTCGTACCTGACGATCGAATTGAAGGGCTCGATTCCGGAGCCGCTTCGCCCCGCGATCGGCAACCGCGTCTACGGCTGCGACGACTGCCAGCTCGCCTGTCCGTGGAACCGCTTCGCGCAGCCTCGGGCGACCGACGATCTCGCGCCGCGCGCCGGACTCGATGCGGCGACGCTGGTCGAGCTGTTCCGCTGGAGCCCGGAGCGTTTCGACGCGCAGTTCGCCGGTTCGCCGATCCGCCGCATCGGCCACGAACGCTGGTTGCGCAATCTGGCGGTCGCGCTGGGTAACAGCGGCAACAGCGGCGGGAACAGCGGCAGCAACAGCGGCGGCGCGGCGATCGCTGCGCTTCGGTCGCGTGCCGACCATCCATCGGCACTGGTGCGCGAGCACGTGACCTGGGCGCTGCGCCGGCTCGGCGCGGCTGCGCCCGCTTTCGCGGCGGCGCCCGGCGATACCGAGACCGGTACCGGCGGACTTGCGGCGTCGGCGCAACCCGTGCACCCTGTCGCCCGCGACGATCCGAATCCGGTCCACAATGCCTCCTGAGCAAACCCCAGACACCGAAAAAGGCTTGGTTTCCGTGCGCGCCCCGAAAGTCATGACCCGGACGTTCCTGTCGAACCTCGCGCTGTTCCACGAACTCGACAGCGACGAACTCGATCGGATCGCGGCCGGAACCACCGAGTTGCGCCTGCCCAAGGGGCGGGTCGTGTTCCAGCGAGGCGACCCCTGCGCCGGGTTTCACGCGGTCATGTACGGGCAGGTCAAGCTCGGCTTCCTGTCGCCGCAGGGCACCGAGAAGGTGATCGAGATCCTCGGTCCCGGGCAGTCGTTCGGCGAAGCCGCGATGTTCCTCGACCGCGCCTACCCGGTCAACGCCGAGTGCCTGGCCGATTCGCTGCTGCTGCACATCTCGAAGGCCTCGATCGACTCCGAACTGGCGCGAGATCCGCGCCTGGCGCGCCGGATGATCGCCGGCCTGAGCCGCCGCCTGGTCGGCCTGGTGCACGACGTCGAAGCCTACTCGCTGCGCTCGGGGATGCAGCGCGTGATCGGCTACCTGCTGCGCGACCTCGACCGGCGCGGCGACACGTCGATGCAGCCGGTGCGCATCGTGCTCGACACCAGCAAGGGCGTGATCGCGTCGCGGCTGAATCTCACGCCGGAGCACTTTTCGCGGATCCTGGGCGAACTCAGCAACGAGGGCCTGATCAGCGTCAAGGGCGCCGAGATCACCATCCTCGACCCGGAACGATTGCGAGGCGTCCTCACCTGAGCGGCGGCGCGACGAAACCGGCCAGCCAGCGATCGTCGCGATCGAGCAGCGCGACGCAGTCGCCGCTGCCGGCGACGAAGCGCAGTGGCAACGGTGGCGTACCGAGTCGCCGCAGCGGCGCCAGCAGCACGCCCTTCGCGGCGTCGGCCGGCGACACCGCCACGCCATCGTCCGACGCGTGGGCGACGAGCACGCGGTCGCCGCTCGCGGCCAGCGCGAGGATCTCGCCGCGGGCGTCCACGCGACCGGTCACGCGCCAGCTTCCGACTTCGAGCACCTGCGCGTCGCCGGCCCCAGGGGCCGCGATCAGCCAGCCGCGGCGGGCGCCGTCGCGCCACGCGGCGATCCGGCCGGGCAGCACCGGACCCGTCGTTGCCGGGCGTTCGATCTGGCGCCGCACGTCGAGGTGGACGATACCCAGCGCGCCCGACGCGTCGAGACGCGCGAGCTCGTAGGGCGCGGGCCCGGCGAGCAGCGCGCGCGTCGCGTTGGGCAGTTCGAATCGCCGCGGCGTCAGGCGACCCGGCAACGGCACGGCTTCGTTCGAGCGATAGTCGTGGACCAGCCCCTGCAGCACGGGCGGGGCGTTGCGGTCGTAGGCGATCTCCCAGGCCTCGCGGACGTCGGCGAAGGCGACCGCGAGACGCCTGCGTGCCGGCGTGTCGCGGATCGCACTGACCGCGAACGGCGCGGGCAGCCGGTAGCGCTGCAGTTCGGCGAGCGTGTCCGGGTCGTGTGCCGACAATGCGCCGTCGCCGCGGCCGCCGGCCAGCACGATCGCGTCGGCGCCGGCGGCCGACGCCAGCACGGTGACGTCGAAGGACATCGGGACGCGCGCCTGCTCGCGAAAGCCGGGCAACCCGAAGCGCAGCAATTCGCGCTCGCGGGTCGCCACGTACAGCGCGCTGCCGTCGGGGGCGAGCGCGGCTTCGGCAGTCAGCGCGGCAGGCAGCACGCCCGACGCGACCGGTTCGCCGCTCGCGCAGTCGAGCACCGCGACGCGCTGCGCGCCGGGTGCGCCGATCGCCACGAGCGACCGCTCCGCCGGCGTCGCCGCCGGTGCAGCGTGGGCGGCCGTCGCGCCGAACTGCACGAACATCGTGGCCGCCAGCGTGTGTGCAGCGCGACGCATTCGAGCGCGGCGGGTTCGACCGCTGCCGGCCACAGCGTCGCGACGAAAAAAAAGGCGGCTCGTCGAGCCGCCTTTCGCGCCTGGCCTCACGGCACCGGCGTCACTTGGCCCCGGCGAGGACCCAGTCGACCAGCGCCTTGACGTCGCCGTCCGGCACCGCCGCGTTCGGCGGCATCGGCACCGGGCCCCAGACGCCGGAGCCGCCCTTCTTCACCTTCTCGGCGAGCTTGGCGGCAGCCGCAGCGTCGCCCTTGTACTTGGCTGCGACGTCCTTGTACGCCGGGCCGACCATCTTCTTGTCGACCGAGTGACAGGCCGTGCAGTTGTACTTCTTCGCCATGTCGGCGCTGGCCATCGCCGGCGCCGCCACGCCCGCCGCCGCGGCGGCGAATGCAAGGCGAACCATCAGGGACTTCGTCATCGTTCGATCCTCCCGATCAGTAGACGTCGTGTTGCGTATTGTAGACGTTGAACTTGCCGGTAGGCGTGATCAGCTTGGGGTCTTTGATGACGGCCTTCAGCTTGCGCGTCTTGTCGTCGACGACCACGATGGCCGACTCCTGGTTCTTCGCGCTCCACACCGAGAACCAGACCTCGTCGCCCGCCTTGTTGTATTCGGGCTGCGTGATCCGCTTGGCGCCTTCACCCAGCTTGGCCCACTCGGCGATCGGCAGCACCGCGAACGGCTTGTCCAGGTTCTTGATGTCGAACACCGCGACCGATTGCGCGATCTTGGCGTCCGGGTTCAGCGGCGTGTCGACCCACAGGTTGCTCGACTTCGGGTGCGTCTTGATGAACAGGTTGCCGCCGCCCTGAGCCTTCAGCGAGCGCACCACCTTCCAGGCGTTCTTAGGGTTCTTGGCCGGATCGGTGCCGATTACCGCGATCGACTCGTCGCCGAGGTGACCGGTGGCCCACACCGGACCGTACTTCGGATCCTTGAAGTTCGCGCCGCGGCCCGGGTGCGGGATGCGGCCCACGTCGACCAGTGCGGCCAGCTTGTCCAGCTTGGCATCGACCACCGCGATCTTGTTGGACTCGTTGGCCGCCACCAGGAAGTAGCGCTTGCTGGCGTCCCAGCCGCCGTCGTGCAGGAAGCGCGCAGCGCCGATCTCGGTCGTCTTCAGGTTCTTCAGGTCGGTGTAGTCGACCAGCAGGATCTTGCCGGTTTCCTTCACGTTGACGATGAACTGCGGCTTGTCGTGCGCACCGACGATCGAGGCCACGCGCGGTTCGGGGTGGAACTCCTGCGTGTCGACGGTCATGCCGCGGGTCGCCTGGATCTTCAGCGGCTCGAGCGTGTCGCCCTTCATGATCACGTATTGCGGCGGCCAGTAGCTACCGGCGATCGCGAACTTGTCGGCGTACTTCTTGTCCTTCGACGTCTCGACCGAACGGGCCTCGAGACCGACGCGGATCTCGGCGACGTTGTCCGGCGTCTCCATCCACAGGTCGATCAGGTTGATCTTCGCGTCACGGCCGATCACGTACAGGTAGCGTCCCGACGCGGAGATGCGCGAGATGTGCACCGCGTAGCCGGTCTTGACGATGTTGATGATCTTCTTCGACGCGCCGTCGATCAGCGCCACCTCGCCGGTGTCGCGCAGCGTGACCGAGAAGAGGTTGTCGATGTCCCACTTGTTCATCTTCTTCGTCGGCCGCTTGTCGGGCGCGACGATGACCTTCCAGGTCTTCTTCATGTCCTCCATGCCGAATTCCGGCGGCGTCGGCGGCTGCTGCTGGACGTACCGCGCCATCAGGTCGATCTCGGCGTCGGTCATCTCGCCCGACGTGCCCCAGTTCGGCATGCCGGCGGGCGAGCCGTACTTGATGAAGGTCTTGAGAATCTCGGTGCCGCGGGCCATCGTGATGTCGGGGGTCAGCGGCTTGCCGGTCGCACCCTTGCGCAGCACGCCGTGGCAGCCGGCGCAGCGCTGGAAGTAGATCTGGCGGCCCTGGTCGAATTCCGCCTTCGTCATCGGCGGCGCCTTCGGGTCGATGTTCTGGTGCATCTCCTCTCCGGCCAGCGGCGAGCTGCCGGCCTGGTAGCGCACCTCGGGCTCGGTGACCTTCTTGTCCTGCGCGAGCGCGGCGCTGCCTGCGCCCCCAAAGACGGCTGCGACAATCCACGCCGCCGTCGAAATCCGTGCAATCCTTCTCATCTGCTTCTTCCTCTCGTGTGGACGCAATATCCGCTGAAGTTGCAGGGTCATCTTCGCTGCGTTCGGTCGGGAGGCTCATTGATGCGAGTCAAGTGATGCGATGCAACATCGCCCTGGATTTCAGGCCCGTCTCCTTCGTGCACAGAACATGACAAAGATCAACAACGGACGCCCGTCGCGGGCCGCCATGACGTCCGTTCCGATCCCGGCCGCCTCCCTTGGCTTCGCCGCCGTCATGGCCTGCAGGCGCGCGGCGATTGTCGCAGTGCTGTCCGCCACCTGCGCGCCCGGGCTCGCCGTCGCGCAGGCGCCGCCGACTCAGCCGGCGGTAGCCAAGCAGCCGGCGCTGCCGGGCGAACGGCAGGCCCCGCTCGAATCGGTGGTCGTGACCGCCACCCGATCGCCGGCGACCGCGCTCGGCGTGCCGGCCAGCGTGACCGTCGTCGGCGCCGAGGGCGAGCTGGACCAGCGCACGCCCGCGCGCTTCGGCGACGCGGTGGCCGAGGTGCCGGGCGTCTACGTGCGCGGTGCCGCCATGGGCACGACCTTTCCCGGTTCGGGGCAGGCCGTGCTGTCGATGCGCGGGATTCCGCGCACGCCACGAACGCTGGTGATGATCGACGGCCTGCCGATCAACAACGCGCTGTCCGGTGGCGTCAACGTCGCCGGCATCGCGCTCGAGAACCTCGAGCGCGTCGAGGTCGTGCGCGGGCCGTTCTCCGCCCTGTGGGGCGGCAACGCGATGGGCGGCGTGATCAATTTCATCACCGCGTCGCCCGACAAGCCGCTCGCCGAGTTGCGCGGGGGATTCGGCAGCCACGGCGTGCGCGCTGGCAGCGGCGTGCTCCGCAAGCGCTTCGAAGGCGGCCTCGGCGTGTCGATGTCGTTCGGCTATCGCGAAAGCAACGGCGACGGCGACGCCGAGTACGTCGTGAAGACCCCGAGTGCCGGGGCCGGCACGATTCCGGTGACCGGCGCGATCCCGACCCGCACGGTCGACGGCGTGCCGGCCTGGTGGGTCGGCCTGAAGGGCGCGCGACCGTGGTCGCAGAGTAACGCGCAGGCGAGCTTCGACTGGAAGCTGGGCGACGCGACGCGGATGACGGCCGGCATCGGGTGGGGCGAGTACAAGGTCGGCTACAGCAGCCCGACGAGTTTCCTGCTCGGCCCGTCGGGCGCGCCGGTCTACGCGGGCAGCCTCACGTTTCCGGGCGTCGTGCCGCAGCGGATCGCGTTGCTGGAATCCGACTTCCTGACGCCGACGCCGGCGTTCGAGCGCGACCTGCGCGTGTTCGCCACGGTCGAGCACCGCTTCGCAGGCGGGTCGGTGCTGAAGGCCAACCTCGGCCGGCTCGAGCACCGCTTCAGCTTCGTGCAGGCCGCGCGGACGGCCCGCTACGAGTCGGGGACGGGCACGCTGACCGAACAGCCCAACGATCGCACCGACCTCGACGTGTCGTTGCGCAACCGGCTGGGCAAGTCGACCGTGCTCACCACCGGCTTCGCGCTGAACCACTCGACGCTCGACCGCAGCACCCGTTCGCTGTCGTATTGGCGCGACGCAGACACCGCCACCGCGGTGTCCGGGTCGAGCATCGGCGAGTCGGACAGCGCTGCGCTGTTCGTGCAGACCGAGACTTTCGTCGCCGAGCGCGGCCGCCTGGTGCTCGGGGCGCGCTACGACCGCTTCAGCACATCGGGGTCGATCGTCGACGCGTCCGGCAGCCAGGACTACCCGGAGCGTTCGTTCGGGCGCCTGAGCCCGAAGGCGGCGTTCGCGTGGCAGGCGTCCCCCGAACTGACGCTGCGCACCTCGCTCGGCGCGGGCTTCCGGCCACCAGCGCTGCTCGACCTGTATTCGCGTTTCACCGTGCCGGGTTCGGTCGCCGGGACGCTCGTGCTGTTCGACGCGTCGCCCGACCTCGATCCCGAGCGGGTGCTGTCGCTGGACGCCGGCGTCGACTACGCGACGGCCGCGGGCCTGCAGGTTTCGGTGACGGCATTCGCGCAGCAGCTACGCGACCTGATCTACCGCCGTTCGATCACGCCGACGCTGACCCGGGCCGAGAACACCGGCGAGGCGCGCGTCGACGGCATCGAGGCCAGCCTGCGCGCACCGACCGGCGTGCGCGGGCTGCGCGCGATAGGCTCGCTGACGCACAACTTGCGCTACGAGGTCACGCGCAACGACGCGGTGCCCGCCAGCGTCGGCAGGAAGCTGACCGACGTGCCGAGGACGATGTGGTCGCTGGGTGCCGAGTACGAGTCGGGACCATGGACCGGGCTGCTGGTCTACCGGCACGTGAGCCACGTCTTCGGCTCCAGCGACGACCTGAACGAGAACACGACGGAAGGCGTGTTCGGGTCCTACGACCGCCACGGCGTCACGAGCCTGAGGATCGGCTACCGCTTCGATCGCCACCTCGCCGCCAGCGTGTCGATCGACAACCTGACGGACCGCGACTACTTCGTGTTCAACCGGCAGCCCGGCCGCACGGTCTTCGGCGAGCTGAGCTACCGCTTCTGAAGGCGACCCCCGTCGGTCGCGCCGGGGCGCCAGCGGGCGCCCCGCGGTTGGGGTCGGCGTGTCGATCACGCTATAGTCGGCCGCTCCAGAATTGCCGGCTGTCCGACGCCCAAGATGCCGCAAGCCCGCCCAGCGACCAGGAAGCCGTTGTCCGCCTTGCTCCCCGCCGCGGCCCTGGCCGTGCTGGTCGTGCTCGCGCTGACGGCGCTGGCCGCGCTCGCGCCGGCGCACGCGGCCGAAGTCGAGGGAATCGGTGTCGACGATGCGGTCCAGCTCGACGGCGCGTGGCTCGAGCTCAACGGTGCCGGCATGCGCACGGTCTACATCGTCAAGACCTACGTCGCCGCGCTGTACGTGCCGCGCCGTTCGCCATCGCCCGAGGAACTGCTTGCGCAGAAGGGGCCTCGGCGCCTGTCGCTGACGATGCTTGCCGACCTGTCGGCCGAATGGTTCACGCAGCGCTTCGTCGTGGCGATCCGCGACAACCATCGCGAGGCCGAACTGGAGAAGCTCGGCCCGCACATCGAGCGGCTGATCGACACCATGCTGACGCTGGGACAGACGCGCAAGGGCGAGCGCATCGACATCGACTTCGTAGCGGGCGCGACCCGCGTCAGTGTCGACGGCCACGTGCTCGGCCCGGCGATCCCCGGCGAGGAGCTGTTCACGGCGATCCTGCGCATCTTCGTCGGCGAGCACCCGATCGACGCCGACCTGAAGCAGGCGATGCTGGGGCGCTGAGCTTGCGATGATCGCCGCCGCGCAGCCGGCCAGCCGGTGGATCGAAGCCTTCGGCGAGGCGCTGTGGCTCGAGGACGGGCTGTCGCGCAACACGCTGGCCGCGTACCGGCGCGATCTCGAGCTGTTCGAGGGCTGGCTGCTCGACGAGCGCGGCGTCGCATTGCACGACGCCCGCGAGTCCGACCTGCACGCCTACATCGCGCACCGCCACCCCGGCTCGCGCCCGACCAGCGCCAATCGACGGCTGACGGTATTTCGCCGCTTCTTCCGCTATCTGGTGCGCGAGCGGGTGCGCGCCGACGATCCGACGCTGCACGTCCGCTCGGCGCGCCAGCCGCCTCGCTTCCCCAAGTCGCTGTCCGAGCGCCAGGTCGAGGCGCTGCTCGACGCGCCCGACGTCGGCTCCGCGCTCGGGCTGCGTGACCGCACGATGCTCGAGACGCTCTACGCGACCGGTTTGCGCGTGTCGGAGCTGGTGACGCTGGCCACCGTGCAGGTGGGGCTCAACGAGGGCGTCGTGCGCGTGGTCGGAAAGGGCGACAAGGAGCGGCTGGTGCCGCTGGGAGAGGAAGCGCGTGCGTGGATCGAGCGCTACCTGCGCGAGGCGCGCCCGGCCTTGCTCGGCGCCCGCGCCGCAGACGCGCTGTTCGTCACCCGGCGCGGCGGCCCGATGACGCGTCAGATGTTCTGGACACTGGTCAAGCGCTATTCGGTCGTTGCCGGCGTCAACGCGCCGCTGTCGCCGCACACGCTGCGCCACGCGTTCGCCACGCACCTGCTCAACCACGGCGCCGACCTGCGCGTCGTACAGATGCTGCTCGGCCACGCCGACATCTCGACCACGCAAATCTACACGCACGTCGCGCGCGAGCGGCTCAAGACGCTGCACGCGCAACATCACCCGCGCGGCTGAAGCAGCAGTGCGACGCCGATCGCGGCCGAGAGCGCCGAGGCTGCGAACACCGCGAGCTTGGCGGCTGCGAAGTCGCCGACGTCCGGAAAGGCCTGCCCGGCGATGAACAGCGACATCGTGAATCCGATCCCGGCCAGAGCGCCGGCGCCGGCCAGCTGACGCCACGAGTAGGCCACCGGCTTCGTGGCGATGCCGCTCGCCACCGCGAGTGCCGCGCCGAGCAGCAGCCCCACCGGCTTTCCGAGCAGCAGGCCCAGGACGATTGCGCCGACCAGCGGCGCGCGCCCGTCGATCGCGCCGGCCGACAGCGTCACGCCTGCATTGGCGAGCGCGAACAGCGGCAGCACCAGGTAGCTCGACCACGGTTCGATCGCGCGCAGCACGCGGTCTGCCGGGGACTCGAGGCGATCGTGGATCGCGTCGAGCGCGCGCAGCGCCGGCTCCGAGGGGCCGTGACGCAGCACGTCGGGGCCGCGTTTCGACTCGGCGCCCAGGATCGCGTCGGCCTGAGCCATCAGCGCCTGCAGGTTCGGCGGCGGTCGCGTCGGGACGAAGAACGCGAGCAGCACGCCGGCCAGCGTCGCGTGGAGTCCGGCGGCGTGGATGCCGGCCCACAGCGCCACGCCCGTCAGCGCATACGGCATCGCGCGGTACACGCCCAGGCGATTCAGAAGCGCGAGCGTGCCGATCGCCGCGGCGGCCGCGATCAGCCAGGCCCAGTGCAGTTCGCCCGAATAGAACAGCGCGACGACGAGGATCGCGCCGATGTCGTCGACGATCGCCGCGGCGGTCAGGAAGACGCGCAACTCGACCGGCACGCGCGCGCCCAGCATCGCGATCAGCGCGACCGCGAAGGCGGTGTCGGTCGCCATCGGCACGCCCCAGCCGGGTTGCCAGGGACCTGCCGGGATGACGGCCAGGTACACCGCGGCCGGCACTGTCATGCCGCCGATCGCAGCCGCGATCGGCAAGGCGGCCGAACGCCGGGACGCGAGCCGTCCGACCGTGAACTCGCGCTTGATCTCCAGCCCGACGACCAGGAAGAAGACGGTCAGCATCGCGTCGTTCACCCAGTGCAGCAGCGGCATTCGGAACTCGGTGCTTCCAAAGGCGAAGCCGAGCGGCGTTTGCCAGAGCGCCGCGAAGGCCGCGCCGAGCGGCGAGTTGACCAGCGCGACGGCCAGCACGGACATCGCCAGCAGCAGCAGCCCGGTCGATGGCGCCCAGCGCGCGAAGTCGACCGCGGCCGCGTGGACGCGATGCCCCAGCGATCCGAGCATCGCCTCGGCCAGTGACGAGCGGTCCCACGGTCCGTCGTAGCGACGGCCGTTGATGAAGAAGGTCGGCGTCACCGACACGCCGCTGTTGCGGGCGCTCTCGACGTCGGCATCGACGCGCGCCGCGCCGCGCGCCATCGCGCGCGCCTGCGCGTCCGGCGAAGTTCGGTCGAACACGACCCCGCCGGCGACTTCGCGCAGGTCGTCTTCGGTCAGAGTGTGCGATCGCGTCATCAGCTCGACGTGCGCGCGCCAGAACGCCTCCTCGTCGGCGGTGCTCTCGGCGAGGTCGGCGGCACGGCGCGCGAGCACGCTGTCGGTGACCGGACGCTGCCGGAAGACGTAGCGCAGCCGCTCGCCGAAGCGGTCGCGCAGCGCGGCGATCTCCTCGTTGGCGGCTCGGCAGTAGGGGCAGGCGTAGCTGCCGTACTCGACCAGTGTCAGGTCGGCGGCGGCGTCGCCGAGGACGTGGTCGCGGCCGGTCTCGACCGGGCGGTCGAGCCGGTTGCTGCCGGGAGGCTGGTTCATCCGGGGCTCCTTCGGCCCCCCAGCGTGCCCTTTGTCCGCGGCGACGACAAGCCGCGTGCCCGCTCAGGCGCGACGCTGCCTCCGGGATGCGCGACGGCCAGTCGTGGGCATTGACCCGCAGCGGTGCCGGTAAGCCGCTGGACTCCGGCGTGGCCGGGCGCTGGCGGCGGCGAGCAGTCGTGTCACAGCGAGCGCACCTTCGCCGCCTGGAAGGCGCCGCGCTGGTAGTCGGCGATCGCCCGGCGGATCTGGTCCGCGGTGTTCATCACGAACGGGCCGTACTGCGCGATCGGCTCGTTCAGCGGACGGCCCGCGACGATCAGCACGCGCGCGTCGGCGATCGCGTCGACGCTCACGGACGCACCGCCGTCGTTGGCGAGGATCGCCATGTGCCGGTCGGGCACCTCGGTGCCGGCGATCCGCACGCTGCCGCGATACGTGTAGGCGAACGCGTTGTGGCCGTTGGGCAGCGGCTGTGCGAATCGCGCTCCGGCCGGCAGGTGCACGTCGAGGTACAGCGGATCGGTGTCGGGCCGGGTTACCGCACCGCTCACGCCGTGGCTCTCGCCGGCGATCACGCGCACGTGCACGCCGCCTTCGGCGTCGAACGCGGGAATCGCTTCCGGCGGGATGTCGCGGTAGCTCGGCGCGCTCATCTTGCGCGCTGCCGGCAGGTTCAGCCAGAGCTGGAAGCCTTCCATCAGCCCCTGGACCTGCTCGGGCAATTCGGAATGGACCAGGCCGCTGCCGGCGCTCATCCACTGCGCACCGCCCGGGCCCAGCAGCCCTTCGTTGCCGGCGCTGTCGCGATGGCGCATGCGGCCCGCAATCATGTAGGTGACGGTCTCGAAGCCGCGATGCGGGTGATCGGGAAAGCCACCGATGTAGTCGTCGGGGTTCTCGTTGCGGAACGCGTCGAGCATCAGGAACGGGTCGAGCCGGCGCTGCAGGTCCTGCGTCAGCACGCGCGTCAGCCGCACGCCGGCGCCGTCCGAGGTCGCCACTCCCTTCACCAGCCGCTCGACCGCGCGCGATGTCGCGCCGGTGCGGGAAACATCGTCTTTCATCGTCGTCGGCTCCTGTGCGTGCGGGCTCGCGCGAGCAAGTCCGAGATGCCGGCCGCGAGGCCGGAAAGTCGTCATGCGGCCAGCGCCTCGATCTGCGTGTGCGCGTCCTCGAGCGCCTTCGCCGCCGCTTCCTGGCCCATCGCCAGGCCTTCGGCATAGACGAACTCGATGTTCGTCATCCCGAGGAAACCCAGCACCGACTTCAGGTACGGCACCTGCGTGTCGGCCGGCGTGCCGCGATACATCCCGCCGCGCGCCAGCGCGACGTAGGCCTTCTTGCCGGTGACCAGGCCCTGCGGCCCGCTCTCGGTGTACCGGAAGGTTACGCCAGCCCGGGCGATCGCATCGATCCACGCCTTCAGCTGGACCGGCGTGCCGAAGTTGTACATCGGCACGCCGAGCACGATCGCGTCGGCCGACTGCAGTTGCGCGATCACCGCATCGTCGAGCGCGACTCGTGCCGCCTGCGCCGGGCTGCGCTCGGCCGGTGCCGTGAACAGCGCGCCGAGCGCCTCCTCGTCGAGCATCGGATGCGGGTCGCGAGCCAGGTCGCGCAGCTCGAGCACCGCTTCGGGGTGGGCGGCCTTCAGTTTCGCGACGATCGCGTCGGCGATCCGGGTCGAGTTCGAGCCTTCGCTGCGGGCGCTGGCGTTGATCTGGAGGATCTTCATGTCGGTCTCCTGCGGGGGTGGATCGGATGAGCCCACTCTATTGCAGCGAAAACCAAACCAGAAGCCAGCGAATCGGATACTATTTATCCATATTTGGAACAATCAGGACGGGCCATGAATCTCGACGCCGACGACCTTGCCCTGTTTGCCCGCGTCGCCGAAGCCGGCAGCTTTTCCCGCGCGTCGGAGCGCTGCGGGCTGCCGAAGGCCACCGTATCGCGGCGCATCAGCGCACTGGAAGCCAAGCTCGGCGAGCGGCTGATGACGCGCACCACCCGCCAGCTGGCGATCACCGAGTTCGGCGAGCGCATCCTCGAGCACGCGCAGCGCCTGCTCGAGGAGACCGAAGCCGTCAACGCGCTGGCGCAACACCGGCGGGCGACGCCGCAGGGCACGCTGCGCGTGTCGCTGCCGCCGGGCTTCCTCGACGAGCTGGACCTCGTGCCGTTCGTCGTGGATTTCGCCGCGCGCCATCCCGCGGTCCGGCTCGAGCTGGACATCTCGCCGCGCCGCGTCGACGTGATCGCCGAGCGCTTCGACCTGGTGGTGCGCGTGGCGCCCCGTCTGCCGGACGACGCGACGCTGGTCGCGCGCCGGCTGGTCGACCTCGAGCAGGGGCTGTTTGCGAGCCCGGCCTACCTGTCGCGCGCCGGTCGGCCGTCGGCGCCCGCGCAGCTGTCCGGGCACGCCGCGTTGCGGCTGATCGGCAGCGGCGGCGAACCCCAGCCGTGGCGGCTGGCGCGCGGCGCCGAGCATTGGGAAGGCCTGCCCGACGGGCCGGTGTCGGTGAACTCGATCGGGCTGATGTGCACCCTGGCGACGCGCGGCATGGGCGTCGCCGGCCTGTCGGTGCGTTATGCCGCGGCGCTGGTCGGCCGGGGCCTGCTCGAGCGTGTCCTGCCCGGGTGGCGCCTGCCGACGATGACGGTGTGGTGCGTGACGCCGGGCCGGCGCTTGCTGCCGCGCCGCACGTCGGCCTTCGTGGCCATGCTCGAGGTGAGCCTGGCCGGCGCGTCGACGGCGTCGGCCTGAGCGCGGCGGGCGTGCGGCGGGTCGCGCCCGGGCGCGCGGGGTCAGGCAGCGAGCGCCAGTTCGTCGTGCAGCGCGCGGAACGCTTCCGGCGGAAGCGCCGCGCGTGCGACGTCGTTCAGCAGGTGCTCGTAGGCTTCGGGCGGGGCGTTTCGCTTCACGTGGAGAAGGAATGCGGCGCGCTCGGACGGGTTCATCCCGGGAACCATGAGGAAGTAGTACTGCGTCAGCCGCGCGGGCGGAATCGACTGGATGATCCGCATCTCCATGGCGAGCATCTCGGCGTCGCTGAACGAAGCGTGGAAGGCCGGCAGCGCTTCGCGCTCTTCGCCCGCCATGTGCGCCAGGTCGTCGGCGAAGTACATCGAGAAGCGCAGATGCAGCGCGCGCCCGGCCGCCTCGCGCTCGCCGGGCCCGGCCCTTTCGGCCTGCGCCGCCAACGCCTCGAGCTCGGCGAACGCCTCGTCGTGGTGGGCGTGCTCCTTGTCCAGGCGCGCCGCCAGTTCGGGCGCATGTGCGCGCAGCGGCGGGATGATCTCGGCGTCTTCGTGCTCGAGATGTTCCCTGGACAGCGTGAGGTGCGTGCGCAACTGCGCCAGCAGCGGGCTGCCGGCGGACGGATCGCGCCAGTCGACGCTGCCGAGCCGGGTGAGCAGCTGCGCCGAGCCGGGCCGGAGCCCTTTGTGGATCGGGCCGTAGAAGTCGTAACGTGCGGACATGGTGCCTCCCTTGCCGGATCATGGGCGAACCGGACCGTGCGCTTGAGTGGGTGAACGGGCATCGAGGTTCGAGGACGGATCGAGCTTATATGAGATAATAATCTCACGAAAGGATTTGTGTGTCAATAAAGGAAAATTTGATCACGGTTGCGGCATGCAGGCCGGCGCGGCGCGAACCCGCCGCCAGGCTGTGGCCGCGCGGGACACCGGTGGGAACGCGATGAGCGAATCGTTCGACCTGTTCGTCGTCGGCGGCGGATCGGGCGGCGTTCGCGCCGCACGGATCGCCGCCGGTCACGGCGCGAAGGTGGCGCTCGCCGAGGAGTACCGCTACGGCGGAACCTGCGTGATCCGCGGCTGCGTGCCGAAGAAGCTGCTGGTGCTCGCCAGCCGGCTCGCCGACGAGTTCGGCCGAGCGCCCGGCTATGGCTGGCGCTTCGATGGCGCGCGCTTCGACTGGCCCGCGCTGCGCGAGGCCAAGGACCGCGAACTCGCGCGGCTCGAGGCGATCTATCGCGACGGCCTGCTGCGCGCCGGCGTGCGCACGATCGACTCGCGCGCGGTGCTCGACGGGCCGGGACGGGTTCGGCTGCTCGCTACCGGCGAGACCGTGCGCGCCGCGCGCGTGCTGGTCGCCACCGGCGGCACGCCGTTCCTGCCGGACATCCCCGGCGCCGAACTGGGAATCACGTCGAACGAGGTGTTCGACCTGCCGCAGTTGCCGGCGCGGATGATCATCGAGGGCGGCGGCTTCATCGCGGTCGAGTTCGCCTGCCTGCTGCAGCGCCTCGGCGTGCGGGTGACGCTGGTTTACCGCGGCGACCTGGTCCTGCGCCGTTTCGACGACGACCTGCGCCGGCATCTGGACGCGGCGATGCGCGCGACGGGCATCGACATCCGCACCGGCGAGACGATCACGGCGATCGAGCGCAACCGCGACGGATTCCTCGTGCGCACCGACCGCGGGGCGGTGCTCGACACCGACCGGGTGATGTTCGCCGTCGGCCGCGTGCCGAACACGAAGGGGCTCGGCCTGGAGTCGGTGGGCGCCGAAATCGACCAGCGCGGCGCGATCCGCGTGTCGGCCGACTCGCGCACCACTGCCGGGAACGTCTGGGCCGTCGGCGACGTGACCGGTCGCCTGGAGCTGACGCCGGTGGCGATTCGCGAGGGGCACGCCTTCGCGGACACGGTGTTTGGCAGCAAGTCGTGGACCTGCGACTACGAAGACGTGCCCGAGGCCGTGTTCAGCACCCCGGAGATCGGCACGGTCGGGCTGACCGAGGCGCAGGCGCGCGAGCGCTTCGCTCGCGTCGACGTCTACCGAAGCAGCTTCCGTCCGATGAGCAACGTGCTCGCGGCGCGTGTCGAGCGCATGCTCGTCAAGCTGGTCGTCGATCGCGACAGCGACCGCGTGCTCGGCGTGCACCTGTGCGGCCCGGACGCCGCAGAGATGATCCAGCTGGCGGGCATCGCGGTGAAGATGGGCGCCACCAAGCGCCAGTTCGACCAGACCGTCGCGGTGCATCCGACCGCGGCCGAGGAACTGGTGACGATGCGCCAGCCGGTCGATCCGGCGGCGCCGTGAGTTCGAGCGGCGAGGTCATCCGACCGGGTGGCGCCGCGCCCCGCCGGCGCGCGCTGGTACCCGCGCGGCCGCAAACTCAACATGTTGATCATATCGGAGCCCGCCATGCCCAAGGTCGTCGTCGAGCATCGCCAGTGCCGGTGCGCGACATGAGCGCCGCCGCATCGAACCCCCCGCCGGGATCGGGCATCGACGCGCAGGAGTGGTCGCTGCGCGTCGAGCTCGCTGCCTGCTACCGGATATTCGCGATGCTCGGCTGGACCGAGCTGATCTACAACCATGTCACGGTGCGCATCCCCGGCCCGGAGCGGCATTTCCTGATCAACCCGTTCGGCCTTCACTACAGCGAGGTGTGCGCGTCCAACCTGGTGCGCATCGACCTCGCCGGCCACGTGGTTGGACGCTCCGACTGGCCTGTGAACCCGGCCGGCTTCACGATCCACGCGGCGATCCACGAAGGCATCGACGGTGCGCACTGCGTGATGCACACGCACACGACCGCCGGCATGGCGGTGGCCTGCTCGCGCGGCGGCTTGTCGATGAGCAACTTCTACAGCGCGCAGCTGCACGGGCGGCTCGCGTACCACGACTTCGAAGGCATCACCGTGCATGCCGGCGAAGGACCGCGGCTGGTGCGCAGCATTGGCGGGCGCCCTGCCGTGATCCTGCGCAACCACGGGCTGCTCGCGTGGGGCGACAGCGTCCACCGGGCGTTCGCGATCCTGTGGCTGCTCGAGCGCGCCTGCCAGATCCAGCAGGCGTCGCTGCCGATGGGAGCGCTGATCGAGATCCCCGAGGCGATCCTCGAGCGCTGCGCGGCCGACTCGCTGCAGTTCGATCCGCGTTTCGGCGCCGGCCGCGACATGTTCGACGCGCTGGTGCGCCAGGTCGATAGAATCGACGCTTCGTATCGCAACTGAGCATAGGCGGGGAAGACTCGTGCGCACCTGCATTTTCGGACTGGGCGCGGTTGGCGGCCTGATCGGCGCGCGGCTCGCCGCGAGCGGCGCGGAAGTCTCGGCGATCGCACGCGGCGCGACGCTGGCGGCGGTTGCACGCGACGGCCTGCGGCTCGTCGAGGCGGCGGCCGCGCAGGGCGGCGCCCCGGCGCAGACGGTGGTGCCGGTGCGCGCCGTCGACGACCCGTCCCGGCTGGGGCCCCAGGACCTGGTCGTGGTCAGCGTCAAGACGACCGGTCTGGCCGAGGCTGCGCCGCGCATCGCGCCGCTGCTCGGCCCCGATACGGTCGTGCTGTCCGCAATGAACGGCGTGCCGTGGTGGTTCTTCGATGGACTCGACGCCGGGCTCGCCGCGCGCGAGTGGCAGTCGATCGACCCGGGGCGCGCGATCGCCGCAGCGATTCCCGGCGAGCGCGTGCTGGGCTGCGTCGTGCACCTCGCTTGCGCGGTCGAGCGCCCGGGCGTGGTGCGCCACGTGCAGGGCCGCCGGCTGATCGTCGGCGAGGCGTGCGGCGGCGACAGCGAACGCGCGCGCCGCGTCGCGTCGCTGCTCGCCGGCGCTGGGTTCGAGACCGAGTTGTCGCCGCGCATCCAGCAGGACGTCTGGTTCAAGCTCTGGGGCAACATGACGATGAACCCGGTGTCGGCGATCACCGGCGCCACGCTGGACCGCATCCTCGACGATCCGCTGGTGCGCGGTTTCGTCTCGGCCGCGATGCTCGAAGCGTCGGCGATCGGCGAGCGCATCGGGCTGCCGATCCCGATCAGTCCCGAGCAACGTCACCAGGTCACGCGCCAGCTCGGCGCGTTCAAGACCTCGATGCTGCAGGACGTCGAGGCCGGCAGGCCGGTCGAGCTCGACGCGCTGATTGCGATCGTGGCAGAGATCGGTCGGGTGCTCGGCGTCCCGACGCCCAACGTCGAGGCGCTGTTCGGCCTGGCGCGGCTGCACGCGCGCACACGCGGTTTGTATCCCGCCTGAGCGCATGGCGAAGCACGTCTCCGAGACGCCGGCGACGCAGTTGCTGAAGCGGCACCGCGTCGCCTTCGGCCAACACCCCTACGACTACGTCGAGCACGGCGGCACCGCCGAGTCGGCGCGCCAGCTCGGCGTCGACGAGCACGCGGTGGTCAAGACGCTGGTGATGCAGGACGACGCTGGCAAGCCGCTGGTGGTGCTGATGCACGGCGATCGCAAGGTCTCCACGAAGAACCTGGCGCGACAGGCTGGGCGCAAGAGCATCGAGCCGTGCGCGCCCGACGTCGCGCAACGCCACTCGGGCTACCTGGTCGGCGGCACGTCGCCGTTCGCGACGCGCAAGGCGATGCCGGTCTACGTCGAGGCCTCGGTGCTGGCATTGCCGACGATCTGGATCAATGGCGGGCGCCGTGGCTTCCTGGTGTCGATTGCGCCACGGGTACTCGTCGATCTTCTGCGCGCGCAGCCGGTACACTGCGCGCTCGCGGAGGGGTGAACGGAAGATGAACGCGATCTACGGCGTGCTGGCGGTGGTGGCCGCCTACCTGATCGGATCGGTGTCGTTCGCGGTGGTCGTCAGCAAGGCGATGGGGCTGGCCGATCCGCGCAGCTATGGGTCGAGGAATCCGGGCGCGACCAACGTCCTGCGCACCGGCAACAAGGCCGCAGCGGCCCTGACGCTGATCGGCGACGCCGCCAAGGGCCTGGTCGCGGTGCTGCTCGCGAAGGCGCTGGCGACCCGCTTCGGCTTCGGTGACGGCACCATCGCGCTGGTCGCGCTGGCGGCCTTCGTCGGCCACCTCTTCCCGGTGTTCCATCGCTTCCAGGGCGGCAAGGGCGTGGCGACAGCGGCCGGCGTGCTGCTCGCGCTGCAACCGTTGCTCGGCCTCGGCACCCTCGTCACCTGGCTGCTGATCGCGTTCTTCTTCCGCTACTCGTCGTTGGCCGCGCTGGTCGCCGCGGTGTTCGCGCCGCTGTGGTACCTGTTCCTGTTCGGTCCGGATCCGATCGCCGCGGCGGTGGCGATCATGAGCGTGCTGCTGGTCTGGCGACACGCCAGGAACATCCAGAACCTGCTCAGCGGCAAGGAAAGCCGGCTCGGGCACAGGAAGCCGTAGCCGGCGGATCGCGAAATGCGGCGGCTCGGCGTCGACCTGGGCGGCACGAAGATCGAGGTCGTCGTTCTCGACGGCTCGGGCGCGGAGCGCTGCCGCCGCCGCGTGCCGACGCCGCGCGGCGACTACGCCGCGACGCTCGCAGCGATTGCCGGGCTGGTCGGGGAGGCCGAGCGCTCCGCGGGGCCGTGCGGGTCGATCGGCGTCGGCATCCCGGGCTCGATCTCGCCGCATACCGGCCTCGTGCGCAATGCCAACTCGACCTGGCTCAACGGCCGGCCGCTCGCCGGCGACCTGGCGCGGGCGCTTGGGCGCGACGTGCGTGTCGCCAACGACGCCAACTGCTTCGCGCTGTCCGAGGCCACCGACGGCGCGGCCGCCGGGCTGGCGGTCGTGTTCGGCGTCATTCTCGGCACCGGGGTCGGCGGCGGCATCGTCGTGGACGGCCGCGTTCTCGAAGGCGCCAACGGCATCGCCGGCGAATGGGGCCACAACCCGCTGCCCGCGCCATTCCTCGACGGCGAGTTGCCGGGGCCGCGCTGCTGGTGCGGCCGCCAGGGGTGCGTCGAAGCCTGGCTCAGCGGACCGGCGCTCGCTGCCAGCGCCGCGCTGCCAGGCGCCGGCGCTGCCTCCGACGCCGCCGACCGTGCCGCCGCCGACGCGGCGCGGGCGATCTCCGCGATGCGTGCCGGCGAGCCGCGCGCGGTCGACGCCTTCGAGCGCTACTGCGATCGCCTCGCGCGGTCGCTGGCGGGCGTGATCAACCTGCTCGATCCGGATGCCATCGTGTTGGGCGGCGGGCTCAGCAACGTCGACGAGTTGTACGTCGAAGTGCCGCGCCGCTGGTCGTCGCTGCTGTTCGCCGACCGCGCGCACACGCCGCTGCTGCGCAACCGCCACGGTGACTCGTCGGGCGTGCGTGGAGCGGCGCGCCTGGCGGATTGAGACCGGACGGCTCCGTCCTCGTTGCCCGGTGTGTTCTTCGCGGCAGGCGGCGGCCGGGCGGCGCACGCCGAGGGGTCACAGCGCCCAGGGGCCAGGCCCGCTGCGGCGATGGCGGCAGCGGTCGGTGCTGCGCACCGACTTCCCTTGCGCTGCTCGCCTCGGGGTCGTGCGGCGCAACTCGCTGCGCTCGCTTCGCGAGCTCCGCTCAAACAGGGCGCCGCAAGCCAGAAGTACGAAGCGCGCTGCGCGCGCCGACCCCGAGGCTGCGCTGCTCGGCGCTGCCGACATCGCCGCAGCGGGCCTGGCCCCTGGGCGCTGTGACCCCTCGGCGTGCGCCGCCCGGCCGTCGCCTGCCGCTCTGGATGCGTCGATGGTCTTCGGAGCAAAGACCGCGCCTTTGCCCCCGCAGGCCTGGGCCCGCTCAGACCGCGGGCAGCGCGTCGAGCGGCCAGCGCGGGCGTACGCGAAAGCCATCGATTGCCGCGCCGACCCCGGTCGAGGGCACGGCGCCCGCCTGCAAGCGCAATGCGCCGGCGAACGCGATCATCGCGCCGTTGTCCGAGCACAGCGCAAGCTCGGGAAAGTGGACGCTCAGGCGGTCGCGCGCCGCCGCCGCCAAGAGCTGCTCGCGCAGCCGCCGGTTCGCGCTGACGCCGCCGGCCACCACGAGTCGCGTGCGGCCCGTTT
>Ga0073905_10000205_pt1 | contig 25828 bp, 22 predicted proteins | sample KloWWTupernatant_FD_65482 | JGI IMG/M metagenome (GOLD analysis project Ga0073905, IMG submission 65482) | Active sludge microbial communities from Klosterneuburg, Austria, studying microevolution and ecology of nitrifiers - Klosterneuburg... | ecosystem: Engineered > WWTP > Aerobic digester >... | reverse complement strand
TCGGTGCGTACGCGGACTGTCACTTCGTCGCGAAAGAACGTCACGCCCTCAATAGCATCCCCGAATTGCGCGCGCAGCGCGACGATCGCTGGATGTTGTGCTTCATCGAGGGGGCCCCAGTAGCCGCTATGGACCCAGACGGGGTCGATCTCCTGAACGCCAGTCTGATCGTGAGCCGGCTCAATTACCGGGGCAAGCTCGGCAGCGACCTGCGCATCGAGCGTCGGGAGCTGAATCGTCTCCTGCGCATCTGGCGGTGTGCCGGCGTCTGAACCTGGATTCTGAGACATCGTTTCTTTGCCTCCTCGGCCGTGCCCAGGGCCAACCCCGCGGACGGATGAACCGTTGGATTCAGTCGCGACGGAGCCCGGTTGTTCGCCGTTGCCCACTCAGTCCGGTGCTGGTGCTGACGATCGCGGCGTCGGTTCCGGTGATCACTGCGCGGGCGGCGATGCGATCCTGGTCACGCTCGAGCTCGGCCGCTCCGACGCCGTGCTTCTTGGCGATGGTGTCGTATTTGATGACCTTGTTCTGCAGCTCAAGAACGCCGTAGTACAGACCCTCCGGCAGGGGAGGGCAGCCCGGGACGTAGACATCGACCGGGACTACCTGATCGACCCCCTGGACGACGGCGTAGGTATCGAATGGACCGCCGACGTTGGCGCACGAGCCCATCGAGATCACCCACTTCGGATCGGCCATCTGGTCGTAGAGCGTGCGAACTGTCGGCGCCATCTTCTTGGTGACCGTGCCCGCGACGAACATCAGATCCGCCTGGCGAGGCGTTGCGCGGTAGAGCATGCCGAAGCGTTCTGACAAGTCAAATCGCGGCATCGACGCCGAAATCATCTCGATCGCACAGCAGGCCAGCCCGAATTGCAGCCACCATAAGGAAGAGCGACGCCCCCAGTTGAACAGCCAGTCCACCGAAGTTGTCAGGACGTTTTTCTCGAACTTGTCGTCGATCAGACCCACTCGAGCGCTCCCTTCTTCCACTCGTAGGCGAGGCCGGCGAGCAGGAGGCTGATAAAGACGATGGCCTGGATGTAGCCGAACAGGCCGAGTGCGTCGAACGCCACCGCCCACGGGAAGAGGAAGATCGCCTCAATGTCGAACACGACGAACAGCATGGCTACGACGTAGAACCTCGGGGTGTATCGCATGCGAGGAGGGGAAACGCCTGGAACGCCCGACTCGTACGGCAGCTCTTTGGCGGGGTTTGGACGATGGGGGCGGATCAGCCGCCCGACCATGAGCAGCGCTATTCCCATGGCGGCAGCGGTTAAGAGCAATAGCCCGATGACGGCATAGTTGGTGAGCACTGTCACCGTGTCCTTTCCACCCAAAACCGCGTTCGCGTGGCCCCCCAGAGCCGCGTGTACTATATCACAAGGTTTCGGCGATTCCGGAAGCCCCCACGCTAGGAATCACCCGGTTTTCCCTGTTCGTACGCGCAATTTACTATGACTCTCTGGCATGACGATGGTCGTTCTGCAGCCTACGTCAGCGTTACGCGCAGCAAGTTTGCTGCCGCGAGGACGAGAATCGCCATCGCCAGCATTGCAATGCCACGCAGGAAGCCGAGCATCGAGCGCATCTGCTTCGAGTCGTCACCTGGATAGTTCAGCCGCAGCCGCCGTTGCATGACCAACGCGAAACCTGCAGTTGCGGCCGCCGCGACAATAAACGCCAGATGCCATGTGGTCGTGTCCACCGCAACCCTTACTCCGCCCGGATAGCAATGTTGATGAACGACCCGGTCGGGACGCTGACCCCCCAGACCGGTGATTGCAGGATAACCTGCCCGACCTGAACCGTGTTGATGTTCACTCCCGGCGGCAGGTCGGACTGGCGCACGGGGACGACCGACCCAACCTGTAGCCCCGCCGCCCGAAGCGCCGCTGTGGCAGCGGCCCTGTCGAGGCCAGAGAGATTCGGCACTGTTGTCGTCTGGCCCGGCGGGCCCGGCCGGGATGGGGTAGGTGTCGATGGCGGCCGTGTCGGCGTCGGGGTCGGTGTTGGCGTCGGGGTCGGCGTCGGCGTCGGTGTCGGCGTCGGCGTTGGCGTCGGGGTCGGCTCCACCGGGTTGTCCGGGATGCCGATACCGCCGCCAACGGCCTGTGCGTAGGCGAGCAGCGAGGTAATCCCCTCCGGGGTATACCGGCTACCGTTGACCGTCAGGTCGGCCAACGCCAATCGCAGATCGGCTGCCTCGCGCGCTGTCAGTTGGTCACAACGAACGACCGGCCGGTCTTTCGTCGTCGTGATCTCCCGATAGGTTCCGGCGCCCGGCATCGGGAGCTTGCCGGTGGGCAGGCAGGCATCGATCTCGACGATATTGTCCGGCTGGGCGAAGGTGACCGGGACTGGCTGGCCATCTGGCCCCGCGAGAGTCGTCGCGAACGCGGGATCGTGGGCGCGGACGAGAAAGTCGTGGAAGATCGGCGCAGCGCCAGCGATTCCGTCGATCTGACGCATCGGCGCGTTATCCGTGTTGCCAACCCAGACGCCGACGACGAGATCAGTCGAATAGCCCACCGTCCAGTTGTCACGCCAGTCGGCGCTGGTGCCTGTCTTGGACGCGACCGGTCGGGCGAGATCGGGGAACTCCAGCGGATTGCCAGCGCCGTAGGTCGGCCGGCGAGATGCATCGTCGCTGAGGATACTGGTGATCTCGTAGGCGTGACCGGGGTCAATCACCTGGCGCGCGCCAGCCCACGCGCGCGCCGGATCGAACAGCTGCAAGTCCTCGGCGTCTGGTCCGCGGATCTCAAGCACCGATGTCCATGGAACAAAGCGACCATTGTTCGCAAACGTCGCGTACGCGTTCGTTAGCTCCAGTGGCGAGACCTCGCCACCGCCGAGTGTCAGCGCCAGCCCATAGACATCCGTTCCACGCCAGAGCCCGTCGCGGATGCCGACCCGATGGGCAACAGCGATCGTATCCTCCACCCCCGCGTAGTCAATCGCCCGCACTGCTGGCACGTTCAGCGAACGGGCCAGCGCGTTGCGGACGCTGATCGCGCCATGGATCACCCCACCGGCGTTGACCGGGACATACTCCGGCTCCGGCGCGCCGGGGGTATCGAAGCGCACGGCGTAATCGAGGATCACGGTGCCTGGGTACCAACCCGACTCAAACGCGGCGGCGTAGGTGATCGGCATGAATGCCGACCCGGGCTGCCGTTCAGAGACGGTGACGTTTACCTGGCCGGAGATCGCGTCGTCCGTATAATCGGCCGAGCCAACCATCGCGACGATCTCGCCACTGCCCGGTAGCATCGCGACGAGCGCGCCGTTGCTCGCGTCGTATGGCGCCAGCGTTGCCAGGTGGGCGTTCACGGCCTCCTCGGCCTGCTGTTGCAGGGTGTAGTCGAGCGTCGTCCGCACCTGCAGCCCCCCGCGGTAGACCTTCTCGGCGCCGTACCGTTCCTCGAGCTTGCCGATGACGAAGTTCACCCAGTGAGGGGCGAGGTTGTACCGGTTTTCGCGGGTTTGTGGATCGAGCAGCTGGTTCCAGGCCGCGTCCGCATCCTCGCGTGTGATGTACCCCTGGTTGGTCATCTGGTCGAGGACGTACCGTTGGCGCGACTTGGCCGCCTCCATATTGACGGTCGGGTCGTAGTAGCTCGGCGCTTGCGGCAGGCCGGCCAGCATTGATGCCTCGGCCAGGTCCAGCTCCCACGGGTGCTTGTTGAAATAGGCTTGCGAAGCGGCGTCGATCCCGTAGGCGCGGTTCCCGTAGTAGATCGTGTTCAGATAGAGCTCAAGGATCTCTTCCTTCGAGTACGTCTGCGTCATCTGAACCGCGACGATCGCCTCGCGGATCTTGCGCTCGTAGGATCGCTCGAAGCCGATCTTCTCCGGAAAGAGCTGCCGGACAAGCTGTTGGGTGATTGTCGATCCCCCGGAAGAGCCGCGACCGGTCATATTGATAAATGCGCCACGCACAATCGCCAATGGCTCGACGCCGTAGTTCGTCCAGAACCGCTCGTCCTCGGCTGCGATCGTCGCGTTGACCAGGTTCATATTCTGGCCATTGTTCGTGATCTTCGCGAGAGGGAGATACGTGCGCCAGCCATATTCCGGGTCGCTGACCTCGTAGAGCAACGTCCAGTTGCGGTCGTAGATGCGGGTCGTCTCGAATTGACGTGCTTCAAATTGATCGATCGCCGGCAGATCCTCAGTAAAGTAGCTCCAGCTGGCAATTGCGACGCCCGCGCCGACTCCGCCGCCGAGCAGGAGCAGCAACATCACGAAGATCGTCAGTGTGCTGGCAAGGCGAGCCACGGAAGAGACGCGGTCGGCGTGTTCGCGCCGAGCCCGGAGTCGCGCCAGCGCGATCCGGCGTGTAGGACTATGCCAGCGGCGTGAGAGCCGCCGATAGTGCCGGTCAGGGACGGGGCGTCGTGGCGGCATCCTCAGGAACCTGTCGATTGAGTGGCGCAGGGTGCGTCTGGTAAGAATGAATAGTCTGCGCCGGGTCGCAGCATCAACGAAGGATACCATCGGCCCGATTTCATCCCGGGCCGCCGTGAGTTGACCGAGAGGAGCCTGTGATGGACGAGAGCGAGAGCATGGCCCGCGAACCACTGCCAAGCGCCGAGGTAGATCGGCTCATTGATCGCGAGCTGCCCGGCTGGAGACGCGAGGACCGCGGAATTCGCAAGCGTTTCCAGCGGGCATCGTTTCCCGCAGCGATCGAGTTCGTCGGCCGCGTCGCCGATCTCGCCGAGGCCGCCAATCATCACCCCGATATCGACATTCGCTGGCGGACGGTGATTCTCTACCTCACGACCCACGAGGCCGGCGGGGTGACAACGCTGGATCTCGATCTGGCCCGGCAGATCGACGCGCTCGGTTGATCCGATCCGACCGCTAGCCGCGACCAAAGGAAAGCGTCCCCGCGATCGCGTCGAAGGTCGCGCCGACCTGGTGAAAGTCGGCATCGCCCGGGGCAACACCGGTCAGCACGAGACCTGTGCCCTCCTGGACGACGAAGAGCTGGTAGATCAGGCGCGGCTTGCCATCGACTGTCGCCCGATAAAGCCAGCGAATGGCGTCGACATTGCCGGCGCGAACTGGCCCCAGGCTGATCGTGACCACGTTTTCGTAGCGGGTGTTGATATCGCGCCGGGTCGCTTCGAGATAGGCCTGGGCGGTCGTGATAGTGTCGAGTGACTCGCGAGTGATGCGCAGCGACACTGGATCCGCGCCAGTAGTCGATCGCGCCGACAGCTCGGCGACAATCGGCGGCGACTCGACCCAGTCCGCCGGGATGCGAACCGTATACCAGCCGTCAGGCGCTGACAGGTCTCGTCCGGCTGTCAGTGGCGCGAGCACAACGAACCCGCTCGCTGCCGTGCCGGTCGGCCGAACCAGCATACGTTTTCCAGAATTGCCGCAGGCTCCCAGCACGAGCGATAGTGCCAGCAGGATCGCCAGCGCGAGTTGATGTCGGCGGTGGATCACCAAGTCAATCCCTTTCTGACAGAATGAAGCCATAGAGGGAACCCAGCGGGCCACCCCGACGTTACGCGGGGGCAACGCGGCACGTGGTTATAGAAGGAAGGATCGTCAGATGCAGGAGCGAAAGCAGCCCACGATCGATGTCGTCGTCGGTGATATCGCCGATGTCGCTACGCACCAGGCCGAGGTCTATGTCAATGCGGCGAATAACGAGCTCTGGATGGGCTCGGGCGTCGCGGGAGCGCTCAAGCGCGCGGCCGGGCAGGAAGTCGAGGAGCAGGCGATGGCGCAGGGACCGATCGAAGTCGGCGACGCAGTCCTGACGAGCGCCGGCAGCATGCCGGCCCCCGCCCGGGCCATCATCCACGCCGCCGCGATGGGCTTCACCGATCGGACACAGATCTATGCGTCCATCCAGACGGTCGAAGCCGCCACCCGCCGCGCGCTGGCGCTCTGCGACGCCAACCACTACGGCAGCATCGTCCTCCCGGCGCTCGGCACCGGCGTCGGCGGTCTGGAAGACGCCTCCTGCGCCACGGCGATGATCACCGCCGTTCGCGATCACCTGGCCGCCGGCAGCGACCTCCAGCGCATCCGCTTCGTCGTCCGCACCCCCGGCCGCGCCGAGGTGTTCCGGAGCGAGATCGCGCGACTGCTGGGGTAGCGGGGGACGCACTGAAGACACAAGCCTCGGCTAATATCAGCCCCGGAAGTCGCGCTTCTATACTAGGACGATCGTTTGATGCGTAATACATCCCAATAGCATCTCGGTGTTCGCTTAGGGTTCGTACCATACAAGGGTGGGGGAGTAAGGACGGATACCATGCGCGAAGACAACGAGCCAGTGAGTGTGCCTGCTTATCATGAGTTGATGTGGCCAACGTTACTCGCCTTGCGATCTCTCGGCGGTTCAGGATCAATAGACGAGATCTACACGAAGGTCGCTGAGACCGAGGCCATGTCTGATTCTCTTCTCGCCGTCCTGCATGGAAACGGCCCACAGACCGAGGTCGGATACCGTCTACATTGGGCTCGCTCCTATCTCAAGTCTGGTGGCGCGCTCGACAATGTGAAACGCGGCGTTTGGGCGGTGACTGATGCCGGCCGGGATATGACTAAGGACGATGTAAAGGCGATCCCAGCCAAAGTGAGAGCAACTCCCAGGACACCAAGAAAGAAGACATCAGCATCGACTCGTGGTCGAACGAGGAATATAGACGATCTCGCGATAGAAACAGAAGTTAGCTCTGACGAATCCTTCAGGAGCACTGATCCGCAAGAGTGGAAAGATGTGCTGCTAGAAGCGCTCTTGTCAATGTCGCCAAACGCTTTTGAGCGTCTCTGTCAGCGTGTGTTGCGAGAATCAGGATTCACGAAGGTAGAAGTCACGGGCAGATCTGGCGACGGCGGTATCGACGGGATCGGCGTGCTCAGAATGTCGCTACTCTCTTTTCAAGTCTTCTTCCAATGCAAACGCTATCGTGGAAGTGTCAGCTCAGGGTCTATCAGGGACTTCCGTGGCGCGATGGTCGGGCGTACTGACAAAGGTCTATTCATCACCACCGGCACGTTTACGCCCGACGCGATCAGAGAGGCGACCCGCGATGGGGCTCCTGTTCTTGATCTGATCGACGGCGACGAGTTCTGCGACTTGCTGAAGAATCTTGATCTCGGGCTTTCAACTGAGATGGTTGAAGCTGTTACAGTGGATCGACACTGGTTTCAGTCGATCTAGGTCTTGCATCACCGGGCGGACCACCGGGACGATAACTTCCTTCTCTCCTCAGGAGTGGGCCTCCTTGTTGGCCGTAAATGGGGGTACCGGCCTCCTACCTTCAAATCCCTCCGCTGAACGTGTCGCACTTGGTCGGGTCGCCGGTCTTGTAGCCGTTCATGAACCAGGTCTGGCGTTGCTGGGCGGAGCCGTGGGTCCAGGTCTCGGGGTTGACGCGACCCTGGAACTCCTTCTGGATGCGGTCGTCGCCGACGGCGGCGGCGGCATCGAGGCCGGTGCGGATGTCGTCGTCAGTCAGCGGTTCGAGGTAGCCAGTTGCCGCGGCGTTCTGCGCCCAGACTCCCGCGTAGCAGTCGGCCTGCAGCTCCGTCCGGACTGCCGCGCTCTGCGGCCCCTGGCGGTCCTGCTGCGATCGGCCGAGGATGCCCTCGATGTCCTGGATGTGGTGGCCGTACTCGTGGGCCAGCACGTACGCCTCGGCGAACGGCCCGCCCTGCGCGCCGAACTTCGTCCGCAGGTCGTCGAAGAACCCGAGGTCGAGGTAGACCTGCTTGTCAGTCGGGCAGTAGAACGGCCCCACCTCCGAGCTGGCGTAGCCGCAGCCGGTCTGGGTCGCCTGCGAGAAGAGGACGGTCTTCGACTGCGTGTAGTCGAGCCCGTACTTCGGCAACTCCTGATTCCAGTAGGCCTGGATACTGTTCACGTAGCCGACGATCTGGCAGTCGCGCTGTGCGTTAGCATCCGCGCCGGTCTGGCACTCTGCCGCGACGGTGCGCTGCTGTGCCGACTGGCCGGCCGGCGCCTGCTGCGGCTGGATGCCGGTGTTGCTGTCGAGCGGGTTGCCGCCCAACAGCATGACGACGATGAGGATGATCAGCCCGAGACCGCCGCCAACGCCGCCGACTGCGGCACCGCGCGGAATACTACCGCCGCGCCGGTCCTCGATCTGAGACGGATCGAGCTTCGCCTGATCCCTGAACTTCGCCATAGCCACCCCCACTCGGCCGTTGCGTGGCCAATCGCTCGACGTACTGAATCCCAATTATCATGAATCACTCAGACGCCATTGTGTCACGCTGCGATCGCGCCGATGTGCCGTCCAGCGCCAGCAGTCATGCATGTAGCGCGCCGAACACGCCAGCCGTCCCACCCAGGCGTGGCCGGACCGCAATGCGCCGATGGGCGCAATCGCGAATTCAGGAGGATCGATCAGCGCCGCAGCCCACGGGGCCAGTCGCCCACGGGTGCGATGGATTCTACCGGTGGAGTTTACCCACCGTGCTCACCCGCGCGTTGGCGGATCGCCGATGAAGCCGAGTATCTGCTTCCAGGCGTCCTCGCAGGCGGCGGCGTGCTCGTGGAACGTGCGGTCGAAGAAGGAGTGCGGCGCGCCATCGTAGACGACCATCGTGTGCGGCACGCCGGCCTCGCTCAGCTCGCCGTCGAAGCGCTCGAACTCCTCAACCGGCGTGAAGTCGGCCCCGGCCACCAGCAGCAACAGTGGCGCGGCCATCCGGTCGAGGTACGGTCGGACGCGCTCCGGCACGCCGTAGAACCCGATTGCGCCGGCCAAACCGGGCTGAGTAGCCGATTGACGCCACGAGGCGGCCCCGCCGAAGCAGAATCCGACAGTGAAGACCCGCTTGGCTGCCCCACCGTCCGGCGACCTGACGTGCGCGATTGCTGCTGCTACGTCGGCGTCGACGCCCTCTGGCGTCGTTTGCTCGACGTGCGGGCGGAAGGCGAAGCCCTCGTCGCGATTGTCAGTCTCGGCGGTGCGGCCGAAGTAGTCGAAGGCGACCGCGTGGATTCCGGCGGTCGCGAACTGGTCGGCAAGCTCCTTGTAGAACGCGAAGAGCCCGCGGACATCCGGCAGGATCACGACGCCCGCGCCGCCCGGCTGGGCTGCCTGGGCTGCGTAGGCCATGAACCGGTTGCCGTCGCTTGCCTCAAGCGTCAGGTCGCCGCTAGCGGCGATGCTCCCGCCAGAGACTGGCGGCAGTGGTGGTCGGGCGTCGTCCGTGTAGCACATCTCGCATCTTCCTCCGCTGTGATTGTCGATGGTGTAAGTACGGTAGCAGAATTCTTGCCAGAGCAGTCATGACGGTCGCTGGCTGGCTGCCCGACCATGGGGGCGAAGGTAGAAAGACCAGTGCAGTATTGTGGCCGGCGGTGTCATACGCTATTGTGTGATCCACGGGACGCACAAAGTCGTCCAATGCTCGGTGGTTCGCCGTCGGGCGAATGGCGATCCGGTCATAGTTTGCTCCGGCGTGATTAGTCGCGCCCACCGTGGCTCGTCGTCGTGGTGTGGTGTGTAGGGAAGGGTGCTCGACATGGACACGATGTCTCGGCTACAGGGCATTCTCAGTAACGGCGTGCCCGTCAGCCGGCGTGATGTACTCAAACGGGGCGCCGTGATCACGGTCAGTGTCCCGGTGGTGGCGTCGCTATTGGCGGCGTGTGGCGGAAGCAGTAACGAGAAAGCGGCAACCTCGACCCCGAGCGAAGCGCGACCGACCGCCACCCAGGGGGTCGTGCCGACGACCGGCACCGGAGGCGGCGGAGGGAGCGCGTCCCCGACGACCAGCGCCAGTCCTGAGGCGGGCGGCGGCGCCGGAACCCCGATCAAGGGCGGCACGATGGTCGTCCAGGGCCATCAGGAAATCGCCTCGCTGCACCCCGACGACCAGGGACCGACCGTCCACTATGTCATGATCCGAGCAATCCACGAGCCACTGATCGACCTCGATTATGACTACCAGATCGTTCCGATCCTGGCCGAGAGCTACGAGGCCGCGCCGGACGGCACAAAATACACCTTCAAGATGCACTCCGGTGTCACCTGGCAGGATGGCCAGCCGCTCACGTCCAAGGATGCCAAGTACAACGTCGATTGGTACAAGGATCCGGCGAATGCAGCGGTGATGGGCTCTGACTTCGCGGAAGTTGGTGACGTCGAGACGCCGGACGACACGACAATAGTCATCAATATGACCAAGGTCAATGCCGCGTTCCTGGCTGGCGTGATGCCGGCCATGATGCTGGTGCCCGAACATATCCAGAGCAAGACCGGCAAGGATAACTACACCAGCCAGGCGACTGGCACTGGGCCATTCAAGCTGAAGGAATGGGTCGCAGCCGAGCAGACGACTCTCGAAGCGTATGACAACTACTGGGGCGGTCGAGCCAATATCGACACCTACCGCGAGGAGGTCGTCCCGGAGGGATCGGTGCGGGCGATTGCGCTACGTACTGGCAAGTCCGACTTCGCCGTCTGGCCGGTCCAGGCAGAGGACAACCTCAAGTTCATTCAGGAGGCGAAGTTCGACGTCAACCGTGCGGCCGGCACGGCGGTGAATCACTTCCCACTCAACAACCAGAAGCCGTCGCTTTCCGACAAGGTTGTGCGCCAGGCGATGATGACGGCGATTGACCGTGATCGACTGATCAATGATCTGGAGAAAGGATTGGCCGTCAAGGCGACCGCAAACCTGTCGCCAGCGGTTGTGTTCTTTTACAACCCCGACGTGACGAAGTACGACCACAATCCGGACGCGGCCAAGAAGCTGCTGGACGACGCCGGCTACGCGCCCGGCTCGGATGGCATTCGCGAAAAGAACGGCGTCAAGCTCACCTTCACCTGTACCGTCATTACCGGCGACCAGCGGCGACGACCAGAGGCAGAGGTTGTTCAGCAGGATCTGAAGGCGATCGGTATCGACATGCAGATCGACGAGAAGCCGGTTGCCACAATTCTCGATGGGCTGCCGAAGGGGACCCTTGACGCGTCGTTGTTCAACTGGACCTACGGCGTCTCCGAGCCGGACGCCCGCACGACCCTGCGCTCCGACGCGTCGCGGAACTTCTCCAGCTACCGCAACCCGGAGATGGACAAGCTCCTCGATGACGGCGTCCACACGGTCGATCCGACTGAGCGACAGCGCATATACAAAGAGATCCAGGCGATAATCGCGGAAGACGTTCCTTTCCTCTACATCATGTTCTGGGAGGACATCGGCGTCTGGAACAAGCGCATCCAGGGGCGGCCGGAGCACGCCAATAACTCGAACTACTTCTACGCGAACGTGTACAAGTTCTGGATCGATGAGTCGTTGGATAGCTCCAAGGCGTAATCGTGGCGACGGCGCTCGGTTCCGGCCGGACTCTGCCGGCCGGGATCGCAGCGACCGACCTATTCTCTGATGAGCAGTGAGGTTGCGCGATGGTCGCCTACCTGATACGCCGCTCGCTTCACGGCCTGCTGGTGATCTTTCTGGTCAGCATCGTAACGTTCGGCATTATGCAGATCGCGCCAGGAAATCCGATTGATGTGATGGTCGGACAGGCGCGTGTCTCCCAGGAGCAGATCGATCAGATCAAGCACAAGTGGGGCCTCGATCGGCCGTGGTACGAGCAGTACTTCACCTGGGCCGGCAACATCGCGCGGGGCGACTTCGGGAAGTCGGTTGTGCGCACGAGCGTGCCGGTCAGCACGATGGTGCGCCAGGCTGCCGGGGTAACCATCAAGCTGAACGCGGCGTCGTTCTTGCTGTCCACGATTATCGCTATTCCAGTGGGCATCCTGGCTGCGATTCGACGGAACTCGATCTTCGACTATGTCGCCGCCGTCGGTTCGACGCTGGGCGTAGCGCTGCCGTCCTTCTGGATTTCGCTGATGCTGATCATTCTGTTTTCATTGAAGCTGGGCTGGCTGCCACCGAATGGCACCCAGAGCTGGAAGAACTTCATCCTGCCAGTCGCGGTCCTTTCAGCGCAGGAAACGGCGTTGCTGGCACGGCTGACACGTGGCGCGACACTGGAGATTCTGCGCCAGGATTATGTGACGACGGCGCGGTCCAAGGGGCTGTCCGAGTTCGTCATCGTCCTGCGACACGTGGTGCGCAACGCCCTGCTGCCGGTTATCACCGTCCTGGGCCTGCGACTGGCCTTTATGCTCAGCGGCACGATCGTCGTCGAGACGGTCTTCGGTATGCCTGGGTTGGGTCGGTTGTTCATTGACTCGGTCTTCCGGCTCGATTACCAGGTTATTCAGGCGATCGTATTGATCTCGAGCCTCGTCGTTGTGGTGATGAACATCCTGACCGACCTGATGTACGCGTACGTGGACCCGCGCATTCGCATTCGCTAACGCGGAGTGAAATGGCGGGATGCGCCGGAGGGGCCGCGCATGGTCATGAGGCCAACGGAAGGGACACTGGCGGAGAGTGCTTCGGCGTCGGACCGCGGCCGGGGGCGACAGTCGGAGCTGTCGCGCTCGTGGCGGCGGTTCAAGCGTTATCGACCGGGCCTGGCCGGGACATTCCTCATCCTCCTGCTGATCCTGATTGCCATTTTTGCGCCAGTCCTGGCGCCGTACTCTCCGGAGAAGGTCGATACTTCCCGGATGGGCGAGGCGCCGTCGTGGTCGCACCCGCTCGGATTCGACGGAATCGGCCGCGATGTGCTGAGTCGTACGATCTATGGGACGCGGGTCGCTCTGCTGGTCGGACTGCTATCAACCCTCATCTCGGTCGTCATCGGCGTCGCAGTGGGAGCAACCGCTGGCTTCTTCGGCGGCGCGATCGACACCGTGCTCTCCCGTATCGTTGACACACTGATGGCGTTCCCGCTTCTGGTGCTGCTTGTGACGCTCTCTGCTGTCTTCTCTCCCAGCCTGAAGACGACGATCATCGTCATCGGCGTTAGCGTCTGGGCGTCGTATGCCCGGCTCGTGCGAGCCGATGTTCTCAGCCTGCGAGAGCGTGACTTCATCCAGTCGGCACGCGCAGCTGGGGCGACCAACGCGCGTATCATCTGGCGCCATGTCGTGCCGAACGTGCTTGGGCCGGTCATCGTCATCGCGACGCTCGGTGTCGGCGGTATCATCATCCTCGAGGCAGCGTTGTCATTTCTTGGTCTCGGCGTCCAGCCGCCGACGCCGTCGTGGGGTGGCGACCTGTCCTCGGCGCGGCAGTACCTGGAAATCTACCCGCATATGGCCATCGCGCCGGGGATCATGATCACGATCACTGTCCTTGCCTTCAACCTGCTGGGCGACGGGTTGCGTGACGCGCTCGACCCGCGCCAGCGGGAATAGTCGGCTGGTGATCTCCCGAGGATGATGACGACCGCCGCAACGACGTCTGTGTCGCCTTCTGGCGACGCATTCAGCACTCGTCTGTTCCGGTCGGCGATCGTGATGCGACTGATCGATCCGGCACGCTCGACACACGCCGGTCCTTGTGAAGCGAGATTCCGGCCCTGTTCTCAACCCACGTCGACCGAACCGTCGTCGTGCCTGCCGCCATCTCCTGCGTTGATCCCAGCGCATGACGACGGGACTTGTGGGGTCGTGGCCCGTCACCATGCGCTGGTTGTTGATTAGTACCCCGCGTCCATCGCCTGGCGGCCCAGGTGGCCGCCGAGGACGTTCCATGGGGGGCGATTCTCCGGGTGGTACTCGAAGCGGGCGCGTTCGAAGTACTGGACGGTATAGACGTCGCCCGTTTCCCGGTTGCGCTCCTGGAACTCCTCGCTGATCGGATATCCGAAGATCTCCAGTCCACCGTGAGACACCCAGTAGTCGCGGAAGCCGAAGCAAAGCCGGTGACCAGTTGGCTGGTAGAAGTTACAGTTCGCGTCGGACGATGCCACGATTCGCTGGAATGGCTTCTCACCTCCGCGTCCCGCCGTTAGCTGGACGCCCAGCAGGCCGAGTAGCACGTCGTAGCGCGCCGGCCAGACCCCCGGATGCAGCTCCATCCGCACCCGCTCGAAGTACTGCATCTGGACGCCATCGCGCGTGAACACATCGGAGATCGGAAAGCCGAAGCTGGCCAGCCCACCGAAGCCGTTCCAGTAACGCAGGAAGTTGCCCGAGACGGTGTGGCCTGTTTCGGGGAAGTAGCGAGACGTCGGCGCGATGAAGTCGCGCACCGTCTGGAAACGATAGCCGCGCGCGCGGAGCTGGTCGATCATCGCCGGCAGCGCCGCTGCGTCCTGCGAGGCTGCGCCGACGTGCATCAGCACGATCCCGCCCGGCGTTGCCTGGTCGAGCGTCTTCTGGACGATCTGGCTGCTGGTCGCGCCGTTCCAGCCCATCGTGTCGGTCGTCCACATCACGCTAACCGTGTAACCGTTCGCCGCCAGGTCGTTGAGTGTCGATTGGTCGTACTCACCATACGGCGGGCGGAAGTACGGCTTCATCCAGACGCCGGTCTGAGAATGGACGAGATCCTCGGTTCGGCTGAGCTGACTGGCCCGCTCGGCGGAGGAGATCTGCGGGAAGTGCGGGTGGTCCCACGAGTGATTGATCAGCTGATGCCCGTCGTTGACCATCCGACGGACGAGATCGGGGTTCGCCTGCGCCCAGACACCGGTCATCCCGAACGACGCCTTGACATCCTTGCTCGCCAGTGTGTCGAGGATCTGCTTCGCATAGCCAGTATCGGATCCTGCGTCGAACGTGAGCGCCATGACCTTCTCGGTTGTGTCGAACTTGCGAACTGTCAGCACCTCGGCGGCCGCAACGTTCTGCGGCGCGACGGTCAGCGCCGGCCCGATCGTGATGATCGCCAACAATAGCGCCAGCGCCAGGCGGGCGAGGACGCGGGACCGGGATCCTCCGCGTGACATCTTGACCTGCTTTCCTTTAGCCGTGCCGGCCGTATCACTCGATATAACGCTCCGAGCAGATGGCAGGTAACGGATCTTGCTGAAGCCTCAGCGCAACCCGCCGGCGGTTGTCGCTCGTGGTCAGCCACCCACCAGTAGCACTGCCGCCCCCTGAAATCGGCCGGCCCGGAGGTCAGCCAGCGCCTCGTTGGCCTGCTCCAGAGGATACGTCGTTACGTCGGTCCGGATTGGGACACGTGGCGCGATGGCCAGGAACTCCTCACCATCCTGCCGGGTCAGATTGGCGATCGAGCGGATTTCGCGCTCACCCCAGAGAATGTCATATGGGAAGCTGGGGATGTCGCTCATGTGAATCCCGGCGCACACGACGACTCCTCCCTTCGCCAGCGCTCGAAGCGCGGTGGGCACGAGGTCGCCGGCCGGCGCGAAGATGATCGCGGCGTCCAGCTCGACCGGTTGCTCGTCGGATCCGCCGGCCCAGAGCGCGCCGAGTGAGCGGGCAAACTGCTGGCTGGCCTCGTCACCGGGGCGGGTGAAAGCGTAGACCTCGCGCCCCTGCCAGACAGCTACCTGAGTGACGATGTGCGCCGCTGCGCCGAAACCATAAAGCCCCAGCCGGCGTGCGTCCGCGGTCATTCGGAGCGCTCGGTAGCCGATCAGCCCGGCGCAGAGCAGGGGCGCGGCGGCGAGATCGTCGAACTCCTCGGGGATGGGAAATGTGAAGCGCTCGTCGGCGACCGCCAGCTCGGCATAGCCGCCGTCGATATCGTAGCCGGTGAACCGGGCGTTATCGCAGAGATTCTCTCGTCCGCTCAGGCAGTAGCCGCAGGTTCCATCGGTGCTGCCCAGCCACGGCACTCCCACCCGCTCGCCTGGCCAGTCGCGGGTGACGCCGGAGCCGGCCGCGACGACCGTCCCGACGATCTGGTGCCCTGGCACAAGCGGCAGCTTTGGCTCGGTCAGCTCACCGTCGACGATGTGCAGGTCGGTCCGGCAAATGCCGCAGGCGTGGACGCGGATCAGCACCTGGCCGGCTTCAGGCGTCGGGTCCGGCAGCTCCGCGAGCTCCAGTGGCTGGCCGGCCTCGCGGAGGATCATTGCTCGCATCGATCGCGCTCCCTTCGGTTGCAGTGCGTATTCAGTCGTCATCCTCTGGCGCGCGAGCGGGCTCTGGACGCCTGGCCGCGACTCTGCGACAGTTGTGACCGATCTTCCGACGCGAGGAAGTGCATCAAGGAGAAGCTTCTAATGACTGCGACAACCCCATCGATCCGGTTCGGCCTGCGTTGTAGCCAGCATCATCGCACCTGGGCGGATCTCAAGCGTGCCTTCCAGGCGGCCGATGCCTGGGGGCTGGAGTCCGCCTGGGTCTTCGACCATATCATCCCGCTGACCGATCCGCGCACGGGCCCGAATATGGACGGCTGGACGTTGCTGGCCGGCCTCGCCGAGGCGACCAGTAACGTGTTGATCGGCCCGATGGTAACCGGCATCACCTATCGCAATCCCGGCCTCGTGCTCAAGTCGGCGGTGACTGTCGACCACATCTCGAATGGACGCTGTCTGCTCGGGGTTGGCGCTGCCTGGTTTGGCGGCGAGCACGAGATGTACGGCATCGAGTTCCCACGAGACGGTGTGCGCGTTTCGATGCTCGCCGAGGCGCTAGAAGTCTTCGAGCTGCTCCAGACCGAGGAGTATGCGAACTACGACGGCAAGTACTACCAGCTCCGCGAAGCGCCGTTCTTCCCGAAGCCGATTCAGCAGCGAAACGGCAAGCCCCACCTGCCGGTCGTCATTGGCGGCTCGGGCGAACGGATGCTGGGAATCATCGCGCGTCATGCCGATTGGTGGGACAACAACTTCTCCGACGAAGCACAATATCGAGAACGCGTGACGCGGCTCGAGGATGCCTGCGCCAGGCTTGGCCGCGACCCGCTGGAGATTCGCCGTTCGACCACACTCGCGGCCGATTTCATCAGTAAGCCCGAGGCCGAACAGCGCGAGAAGCTCGCGTCACTTCGCGCGCTCGGCATCACCGACTTCCTCTTCCACATTCCCGACGATATCGCCGATTTCAAGCCAGTCGCCGAAGGGCTGATCCCGAAGCTGCGCGAGGAGTGGAAGTAGGCGTTACTCGACGGGAATGGCTGCCCCCCGGATGACCCCGGCCGGCTCGCTGCAAAGAAACGCGATGACCTCGCCGATCTGCGCCGGCTTGATCCAGTTATCCGGGTTTGCCTTCGGCATTGCCTCACGGTTCTGCGGGGTGTCGATTGTCTCCGGCAGGACACAGTTGACCGTCACACCGGTCCGACGGAGCTCCCGGCCCAGTGAGCCGGTAAACGCGATGACCGATGCCTTTGCTGCCGCGTAGGCAGCCGTATTCGGCGATGGGTTGACGGCAGAGCGAGCGCCGATGGTGACGATGCGGCCGTAGTCGCGCTCGACCATGCCCGGCAGCGCGGCGCGGATTACCGACACCGCGGTCTGGACGTTCAGCTCGACCAGCTCGCGCCAGGTCTGATTGTCCGTCTGGATGAACGTAGCGCCGCGAAACCCGCCGACGAGGCAGACGAGCGCGTCGATACGACCATGCCGGGCGATGATCCGTTCAACCAGCGGTTCGGCCGTGCCCGGCGACAGCAGATCGGCGACCTCGACCTCGATCCCCTCCGTTGCGGACGGCGTCGGCCGGTGCGCGGTGGTCACAACCGTTGCTCCCTCGCGGGCGAGCACCGGCAACACTCCGCTGCCCAACGACCCGGTGCCGCCTGTCACCAGCACGATCCGTCCATCCAGTATTCCTGCCATAGTGCGACCCCTTCCGTCTCTTCCTGTCGCCGATTGTACGCAGATCGCCTGCCACGCCGCGGTCAGTCCGTGTCGGATGATGGCAAACTGAGTCCCAGACGCATTCATGTGCGAGACGGAGTGGACGGGCTGTGCAGATCGAGACCGAGCGGCTCACGTTGCGCGAGTTTGTGCCTCACGACTGGCAGGCGATGGCTCACTACTGGGCCGATCCACGCTACGCCCGCTTCTATCCCGAACGCGACGACGCTGGGGCATTCGTCCGTGTGCTGGTCGATCGCTTCGTTGCCGCTCAGGGGGACGATCCTCGACTGGCCTGGCAACTTGCCATCGTCGAGCGAGCGAGCGGCACGATGATCGGCAACTGCGGTATCCGAATCAACGACCCGGCGGTTCGTGAGGCGAATATCGGGTACGAGCTGAATCCCGCATTCTGGGGCCTTGGCTACGCGACCGAGGCGGCTGCATCGATTCTGCGCTTCGGATTCCAGGACCTTCAGCTGCATCGAATCTGGGCCGAATGCATCTCCGAGAATTCTGGCTCGATTCGTGTGCTGGAGAAGCTCGGCATGCGCCGCGAGGGCCACTTTCACCAGCATCAATGGTTCCACGAGCGCTGGTGGGACACGCTTGTCTACGCGATCCTCGAGCAAGAGTGGCCGGCGCTGGCTGCTGTCTCGGTGGGTTGATATCCCCGTTTCGTGACTCACGCGAATGTTGCCCAGGACTCTTGACATACCATGGCAGACACGCATACCCTGCTGCGAACCGCATCTGGCAGATCCTCGGCGCGCTCGACAGCGAGCCGCCATCCGAGGAGCAACAGCTGCCGGGTTGCGTGAATGGCGACGTGGTGGCCCGGCGATGACTGCCGGCACTGGCCATTCTGCGGACCATGCGCGCCCGCCCGCGACTTCCAGCACGACCGCGTATTGCGCGGAACCCCGCCTCGGCTCCGGACTCCTGTGTCCGGCGTCGTTGGCATCCATTCTTCGGCTCTTCGACGAGTGATGGCCGCTCGTCCGGGCAGGTTGGCTCGCCGGAACCGCTCGATTCCGGCGTCGGGGGTACAGGGGTAAGGAGTCTCGATGAAGCGTTCGGACTATCTCAGCGACACGATGGACGATCTGCTACGCCAGGCGCAGACGGGCCGGCTCAACCGGCGAGCGCTCCTCCGGCGTGGTGTCGCGCTCGGCCTCAGCGCGCCAGCGATTGCGGCGCTGCTGGCGGCATGCGGCGGTGATGACGAGAAGAAGACGACACCGGCGCCGCAGCCGACCACGGCTGCGCCCGCGCCGACGACTGCGCCATCGGGCGGGGGCGAGGCTTCGCCGACCGCTGCCGCGCCGGTAGCCCCGACCGAAGTGGCATCGCCGACAGCGGAGCCGGCCGCCAAGGCCGGCGGTGGGGGGTTGCTCCGTATTCTTCAGTGGCAGGCGCCGACGATGCTGAACCCGCATCTGGCGACCGGCTACAAGGACTACGACGCCTCCCGCGTCGCCTATCAGCCGCTGGCGGACTTCGATTTCGATGGCAAGGCCGTGCCGATCCTGGCAACTGAGTTTCCAACGGTTGCGAACGGCAACGTGAGCGACGATGGCCTTTCGGTCACCTGGAACCTGCGCAAGGACGTGACCTGGCACGATGGCACGCCATTCACCTCGAAGGACGTCAAGTTCACCTGGGAGTACGCGTCGGATCCGGAAACTGCCGCAGTTACCAGGAACGTGTTCGCCTCGATTGCCTCAATTGACACCCCCGATGACTACACGGTGGGAATCACATTCTCCAAGCCGAACCCGGCAGGCTTCGAAGTATTTACCGGGCGCAACGGCATGATCCTGCCGGAGCATATCTTCCGGGAGTTCATGGGCACGGAGTCGCGCAACGCGAGCGCCAACCTCAAGCCGGTCGGGACTGGCCCGTTTATGGTCACCGAGTTCCGCCCGGGCGACGTTGTGCTCTACAACCGCTACGAGGGCTACTGGGAAGCAGGCAAGCCGTTCTTCGATAAGGTCGAGCTGAAGGGTGGCGGCGACGCGCTTGCCGCAACACGCGCGGTGTTGCAGACCGGCGAGGCCGACTGGGCCTGGGGCGCGGGCGGCGACCCCAAAGTGGTGGCCGAGCTGGAGAAGGAGAAGGCCGGCAAGTTGACCCGGCGCGACGCTATTACTGGCGATCGTGTCGCAGTTCAGTTCGCGGATCCGCGCGCGGAGGTCGACGGCGCTCGCGCCGAGCCAGGGACCGAGCACCCGCTGTTCAAGAACAAGGACGCGCGCCAGGCTATCGCTCTCTGTATCCCACGCGACGTGCTGGCGGCAGAGATCTACGGCAATGGCGCGAAGCCAGTCTCGAACAATCTCGCTGCTCCGAAGCGCTTCGTCTCCCCCAACACCACGTGGGAGTTCAACCCCGACAAGGCCAAGGAATTGCTATCGGCCATTCCCGAGGCGGCGGGATTCAAGCTGCTGTTCCAGACATCGGTAACTGCAACACGCCAGAAGGCGCAGGAGGTCATCAAGCAGTACCTCACACAGGTCGGCTTCGATGTCGAGCTGAAGTCGATCGACGCTGCTGTCTTCTTCTCGGCGGATGCCGGCAACCCCGACACCTACACGAAGTTCTACGCCGACCTGGAGATCTTTACCTACGCGCCCGATAGCCTCTACCCGATTGGCTATATGCGACGATACGCGACATCCGGCATCAGCCAGAAATCCAATAACTGGAGTGGGATCAACGTCACGCGATACTCGAACCCGGAGTACGACAAGCTCCACGAGCAGGCCAAATCCGAGATGAATCCCGACACGCAGAACGAGCTATTCATCGCGATGAACGACATCTCGGTCAACGACTACGTCGAGATTCCACTGGTTCTCCCCCAGGGCCTCACCGCAGCGGCCTCCAACCTGACCGGATATGACCCGACTTCCTGGACCAGTCCGTACTGGGACATCGCCAACTGGCGACGCGAGGGGTAGATCATTGTCGGGTGGCCGGCTGCGGTGCGCGCCGCGGCCAGCCACCCGATATCTCGTTCAGTGTCGCGCAGCCAGGAACTCCAGAAGCAGTCGGTTGAACCGCTCCGACTCGTCCGTCTGGAGCCAGTGGCCGGCGTCGTCGAACCGTTCGTATTGCCAACTGCCGCGTACCTGCGTCTCGGAACGGCTCATCCCGTCCTCAGTCAGGTAGCGGTCGTGCGCGCCGAATACCCCGAGTGTGTCCGCGCGAACGGCCGGCAATGCGCTCCGTCCGCCAGATAGACGCTCGATCGGGAGATTCGCTCGATACCAATTGAGCCCGGCACTGAGTGCGCCGGGCGCCGACAGGGTGGTGCGGTGGCGCTCGAAGTTGGACTGGCCATCGAGCAGGGTGCGCATCAGATACCAGTCATCCTGCTGAAGCACCGTCTCGGCGGAGTCAGATAGAAACAACAGGCGGTACCACCCTTTTTGTAACGCCTCGATCGTCGGTCTGGTCACCGCTCCGGGATGTCCGACCGACAGAGCTACAAGGCTGCTAACTCGCTCCGGCAGATACGCCGCCAATGACCAGGCCACCACCGCGCCCCAGTCATGTCCGACGACGTGGGCGCGCTCGACGCCGAGCGCGTCCATGATCGCGACGACGTCCTGGACGATGTTTGGCAGCGCGTAGTCCTCGACCCATGCCGGCTGTTCCGTGTTCCCGCGTCCCCGTAAGTCCGGCGCGATGGTGCGGAATCCGGCGTCGCCCAGCGCGGAAATCTGAGCGCGCCACATCTCCGCCGTGTCCGGGAATCCGTGCAGCAGCAGCACCGCTGGCCCGTCTCCCTCGACGATGACGTGGTGCGATAGTCCGTTGGCATCGATCTGTGGCATCGCAACCGCTTCCTTATCCTGCTGCCATCGGCACGCTCGTGGCAGCGTCCCGGAACCCGTTCGCGTTCTGCTGGAGGATTGGCCGCAGATGCGCCGGCAGGGCGTCTTCGACCAAGCCGGGGAAGAGGGTCGGGACAACACGAGCGATCGCAGGAGATGACAACATCGCCCGGAGGTAGGTCATTGCCGTGTCAGACGTCCGACCCAGCGTGGTAAACCAGAGAGTCAACCGGTAGAGAGGCATCAATGCTTCGTCGCGTTGCTGCTGGAACCCCGCCATCGTGGTGTCCCAGCCACCGCCGTTCAGCGCGCGGTCGAGCGCGCCAGCGAGCCAGAACGATTGCCCCAACGCGTCGCCCATGCCGACGCCGGTGCTCGGGTCCATCAGCACGCCGGCGTCGCCGGTCAACACCCAGCCCGGGCCATAGGGTTTGCGGATGTAGTTCTCGACGCCTCGTGTCCCGATCATCCGTCCGGTAAGGCGCGCGTTGGCGAACCGTGTCCCCATCGTTGGTAATGCACTGAACATACGCTCGAACGACGCCTGCGGGGACTTACGCATCTCAGCAAACTCGGACGGTTGCAACTCGAACGCGATGCAGTCCATGCCAGGCTGCATGGGGAACAGAAAGCCGATATGGTCACCGACGAAGAACAGCTCCACTGCTGTGTCGGGGAGTGGCTCGATCCCCTCGTAGTACCCGTAGTATGCCGGCCGGATTGCTGGCGTTGACTCGTATGTCTCGGCCCGAACCCAGCGGGCAACATCCGAGTACTTTCCGTCGGCGCCGACGACGACTGTCGCGCGTACCTCCTCGGTTACCCCGCCTGGCGTCGTGATACGCGCGCCGATGACCCGGCCATCCTCCTCGATCAACCCGACGACGCGGGTTCGCTCGCGGAATTCGACCGATCCGTGGCGCGTTGCGTGCTCGATCAACAGTGAGTCGAGGTGAGCGCGACGGGGCGCGAGCGCGAACGAGTCGCCGGGGCCGATCGGCGCTTCGAACAGGCAGTCCTCGATGTATGACCTTGCCCGGGTGATGCGTCGAAACCCGGCTGCCTCGACTTCCGCAAGGATGCCGAGGTGCTTGAGAAGATCGACATGCCAGCGCGACATGTAGTGTGTGGACATTGTGTCGCTCGGGAATCGGTCCCGATCGACCATCAGGACGCGGTGGCCACGCTGCCCAAGCAGCAGGCCGAGGCTGGCGCCAGCGACGCGGGCGCCGACGATCAGGACATCGTACGCAGGGGTTGAGGAATCGCTCATTCGGCGAGGCTCCCTTCGGCAACAACGCAATAGGACGACGAGGAGCTACCCAATCTCAAACATAATAGCGGACAGGCTTGCGATGACAAGTCCCACAAAGTCCCGAGACCACAGGGCGGAGTCTTGCACGCTCAGTGAGACGCGCGGCATGGCGGTATGATGATGGGCGTGCCCGGCGTGTAGCTGGGCCTGCGGATGTTGGCGGGAGAAGCGGGAGCGACCGATGAGCGCGGCAGGAAATCTGGCAATCACCTTCGATGACGTGCTGGCGGCGGCGGAACAGCTCCGAGGCATCGTCAACACGACCCCGGTCATCAGCAGTCGCACGCTCAACGATTTGACCGGCCGCGAGGTCTTCCTGAAGTGCGAGAGCTTCCAGCGGGCCGGTTCGTTCAAGTTCCGCGGCGCCTACAATGCGATCAGCCGACTGGATGCGGCCACCCGCGAGCGCGGTGTCGTCGCCTACAGCAGCGGCAACCACGCACAGGGCGTCGCGATCTCGGCCAGGCTCCTTGGTATCCCGGCAGTTATTGTCATGCCGGACGATGCGCCGCAGGTGAAGCAGAACGCCACCCGTGGTTATGGCGCCGAGGTTGTCCTCTTCGATCGTCAGAAGGTTGATGGCGCCGACTACCAGCACGTGGTGGCTGCGGAGCGTGGCATGGTCGTCATCCCGCCCTACGATAACCCGTTCGTGATGGCCGGCCAGGGCACCGTCGTGCTGGAATTGCTCGAGGCTGTGCCGGATCTCGACACGCTGGTCATCCCGATCGGCGGCGGTGGGCTGATCGCTGGCTGTGCAGTCGCAGCCAAGGGCATCGATCCATCCATTCGCATCTACGGAGTCGAAACAGTCGGGGCGGACGACACGAAGCTCTCGATCGAAAAGGGCGAGCGGGTCGTCATCCCTCCTCCGCCCACGATCGCGGACGGCACCCGTTCGCAAACACCCGGCGAGTTGACGTTCCCGGTCATGCAGGCGCTTCTGGACGATGTTCTTATCGTCAGCGACGATCAAGTCCTCGACGCGTTGCGCTTCGCTATTACCCGGATGAAGCTCGTCATCGAGCCGAGCGCCGCTGTCCCGGTCGCCGCTGTCATGGAGGGACTGCTGCCCGCCGAATCCCGCAGGGTCGGGATCGTCATCAGCGGCGGGAATATCGATCCATCACTCCTCGGCAAGCTGTGGGATTGAGGCGTGGGACGCCAGAGCCGATTCGACCATATAATCCATCACCCGTGAGTTGTAGCGTGGGGCGCGTTTGACCAACGCGCCGGTATTTTGCTCTCGCTGATACAGGACAAGACACAATGAGCATGCACATGGCCTGGCGATCGATGGTTCGGACGACCGACTCGATCAGTGATCAGCGGCCGTTCTCGGTCGCGACCCTGAAACGGATCGGCGTCTTCGCGCAGCCCCGACGAGGTCGGATCGCGCTATTTGTCGCGCTCAGCGTCGTGACGGCGGCGCTGGCGGTGGCTACACCGGTGCTGGCCGGCCGCGTCATCAACGCGATCATCGACGGGAAAGCTGAACGCATCATCATCACGCTAGCCAGCCTGATCGCTGTGCTTGCCGTTCTCGAAGGCGGGCTGACCATCCTGAATCGCTGGCTTTCCTCAACCATCGGTGAGGGGCTCATCCTTGATTTGCGCACAACTGTCTTCGACCATGTCCAGCGCATGCCGATAGCCTTCTTCACTCGTACCCGCACCGGCGCGCTTGTTTCCCGGCTGAATAACGATGTCATGGGCGCGCAGCGGGCATTCAGTGACACGTTATCCGGTGTGGTCAGCAACGTTGTCATGTTGTTGCTGGCGTTTGCGGTGATGGTTCGCATCTCGTGGCAGATCACTCTGCTGGCTCTTGTACTGCTGCCGGTGTTCGTCCTGCCAGCCCGCCGGCTTGGCGCGCGACTGGCGGCACTTCGTCGCGAGGCGGCGAACTATAGCGCGGAGATGAGCACCCGGATGACCGAGCGTTTCTCGGCGCCGGGCGCGACGCTGGTCAAGCTCTATGGCCGGCCGGCCGAGGAGTCGGTCGAGTTCGCCCGCCGAGCACGACGCGTTCGTGACATTGGTGTTCGCTCTACGATGCTGCAGGCCGTCTTCATCACCGCGCTTACCCTTGTCTCGGCCCTGGCGCTCGCGGTCGTCTATGGTCTGGGTGGGTTCTACGCTCTTCGCGGGGAACTGGAGGCTGGCTCGGTTGTCACTCTCTCGCTGTTGCTGACCCGGCTCTACGCGCCGCTGACTGCGCTGGCCGGCGCGCGGGTCGATGTCATGAACGCGATGGTCAGCTTCGAGCGCGTCTTCGAGGTGCTCGACCTGGAGCCGCTGATCAAGGAAGCGCCAAACCCCCGCGTCGTGCCGCCCGGCCCGGTGTCGATCGAGTTCGAGCATGTCTCGTTCAGCTACCCGCCGGCCGACAAGGTTTCGCTCGCGTCGCTCGAGGAGGTTGCCGTCCTCGACACACGCGGCGGGATCGAGGTGCTCCACGATATCTCGTTTCGCGCCGAGCCTGGTGGGATGGTCGCCCTTGTCGGCTCGTCGGGCGCGGGGAAGTCGACTATCGCCCAGCTCGTCCCGCGGCTCTACGATGTCGATAGTGGCTCGATTCGTCTCTCTGGCGTCGATGTCCGCGATCTGAGCTTCACCGCTATGCGAGAGACGCTCGGAATGGTCACCCAGGATGGCCACCTGTTCCACGAGTCGATCCGCGCAAACCTGGCGATCGCTTTTCCCACGGCGACCGACGAGGAGCTATGGGATGCCCTGCGCCGGGCGCGACTTGCGGATGTCATCGCGGCCTTGCCGGACGGGCTCGACACAGTCGTCGGCGAACGCGGCTATCGCCTCTCCGGAGGGGAACGCCAGCGGCTGACGATCGCAAGGCTATTGCTGGCTCACCCGCGTGTCGTCATCCTGGACGAGGCGACGGCGCATCTGGACTCAACGTCGGAAGTGGCAGTCTCGGCAGCGCTCAGCGAGGCGCTCGAGGGCAGAACCGTGCTCGTGATCGCCCATCGGCTCTCG